>ENA-ORXM01000918-ORXM01000918.1-marine-metagenome-genome-assembly--contig:-NODE-918-length-45548-cov-4.071474_pt1 | contig 45548 bp, 55 predicted proteins | sample MGYA00237867_ERZ511480 | MGnify/ENA primary metagenome ERZ511480 (study PRJEB26309, sample SAMN06266103) | marine metagenome | isolation source: Algal blade | place: United Kingdom:Sidmouth, United...
TGCCCGGTGTCATCGCAGACCACTGCATGCCCCGAATGCACGCTTTCAAGAAATGGCCCACGCCAAATTTCAGCAAAAGGAGCAGGTTGTGTCATGGATTCATTCCCTTACAGGTCAATTTTATGGGCAAAAACCCGCCAAACGGGGTTTTGTCTGTCGCAAGATTGGCGTTATTATGCTTGTTGTCGAATGGAAGACGGGCACTTGCAAGAGAGCGGCGTGAAAATCAGCCGCCATCAGGGCCCATATCGTGATTGAGGTTAAGGACAGCTGGAGGCTGGACAGATGCAAATGTTTAAGATGATTGGGTGTGCCGCAGGTTTTGCCGCGTTGCTGGCCACCAGTGCTTTCGCCCAGGCGCAAAGCACAAACCAGGTTGCTGCCAAGACCGACTGGTCGGTTTTTGTCGAGGACAATCCAACCGAATGCTGGGGCGTCTCAACGCCGAAGGAAACCGTGAACACACGCGACAACCGCGTGGTGGCCGTCAAACGCGGTCAGATTCTGTTGATGGTGTTCTACCGTCCGGGTGCGTCTGTGCGCGGGCAGGTGGCATTTACGGGCGGTTATCCGTTTGCGTCAGGGTCGACCGCGACGATGGACGTCAGCGGCACCAAATTCCAGCTGTTCACCGAGGGCGAATGGGCTTGGCCTGCCACGCCCGAGGATGATGCGAAAATTGTGGCGGCTATGAAACGCGGCGCAGATGCCACGCTGACGGCGCGGTCGGGTCGTGGCACCCGGACCGCCGACAAGTTCAGCCTTCTTGGCTTTACCGCCGCTGAAGAAGAAGCTGGCAAACGCTGCAACGGCTAAAAATCTGGATCAGATCAGGATTGCCTTGATCTGATCCGCCACCGCTTGGCCCAGCGTGATATGGGCTGCCTCATCAAAGTGAATACCGTCGATGTCGCTGCTGGCGATATGCGCGCCTGCGTCCATGAAATACACGCCGCGGGTGGCAGCCACACGGGCGTAATGCGTGCCAAGCGTTCCGCCATCGCCAAAGTCGGCGGCAAACACGCCACGGACCAAAACGGGCGGCGGGCAGATCAGTAAAACCGCGAACCCGCCATGGCGGTCTTGCAACTCTGCTGTTTGCGCAATCTTGATCAAGGCCGACACATGGCCAGCAATCTGTTCGGGGGATTTGGCGTGATGCGCTTGCTGGTCGTTTGTGCCCAGCATAATCGTGAGCAGGTCAATCGGCCCGTGGCTGGCCAATGTGATGCGAAGTCCCAGCTGCCCGTCCATATGCGGCCCCATAATCGGGTCGCCATGCCCCGCAGCCAACCGCCCGCCAAGCCCTTCCTCAATCAGATCAACGCCAGCGGTTTGCGCCATGACCACTGGCCAGCGCCGCGCGATCCGCGGATGATGATCCAATGACCGCATCGGCGGGGTTCCATGGGTGTTGCTATCGCCGTATGTCAGGACTGTTTTTACCATGCGTTGACGCTAATGCGTGAAATCGGCGTGGTAAAGCACGTCAAAGCCACCATATAAGAAGCGAACACTGCAATTCAGGAGACAGCCATGATTGGTTTGGGCCAACCCACCACTGCCACCACCGAACACTCAATGGACGGCAGCGACGCGACGTTTATGCAAGACGTGGTCGAGGTGTCCAAGACCATCCCTGTTCTTGTCGACTTCTGGTCGCAGCGCAGCCCTGCGTCCAAGGCGCTGGATGACGACATCGCAACCGAAGTCGCCAAATGCGAGGGCCGCCTGAAGCATGTGCGCATCGACGTCGATGTTCATCAAGGGATTGCAGGACAATTGCAGGTGCAATCGATCCCTGCCGTTTATGCATTCTTTAACGGGCAACCCGTCGACGGGTTCCAAGGGGTTCTTCCGCCTGCTGAGGTCGCAGAATTTGTAGCCAAGATTGCGGCGATGGGACCAGAGGTCGACAATGGTCTTGATGATGCGGTCGAGGCGGCTGAGACCATGATGACAGATGGCGATTTTGCCGATGCTGCCGAAACATTTGCCGCTGTTGTGTCCGAAGATCCTGTTCATGCCGTGGCTTATGGGGGCTTGGTCCGCGCGCAGATCGCGCTTGGTGATCTGGATCAGGCCGAGGCGGTACTGAACGGCGCACCAATCGAGATTTCGACCAATCCTGTGCTAGAGGCTGCGCACGCCCAGCTTACCTTGGCGCGCAAGGCAGAGGGCGCTGGCCCTGTTGACGACCTGCGCGCGCTCGTCGAGGCCGATCCCGACAATCACCAAGCCCGCATCGACCTTGCGACTGCCCTGATGGCTGGTGGCGATACGCAGGGTGCGGTCGACGAGCTGCTTGAGAGTTTTCGGCGCGATCAGGCATGGAACGAGGGTGCCGCACGTGCGGAGCTGTTCACGATTTTCGATGCTTTGGCACCAACGGACCCTGTCGTTCTTAAGGGGCGGCGGAAACTTTCGTCAATCATATTTGCCTGATCCGTTAATCAGCCTAGGTTGTTTGGCATGATCCATAAAATCGACCTTCCTGACACGATCCCCGTGTTTCCTTTGCCTGGTGCGCTGCTGTTGCCGCGGGCACGGCTGCCGTTGCATCTGTTCGAGCCGCGCTATCTGCAAATGTTTGATGACATGCTGAAAACGGATCATCGTCTCATCGGGATGGTGCAGCCATATGATGCCGCCGACGGGACCGACAAACTGCATAGCATCGGCTGCGCAGGGCGGATCACATCGTTTTCGGAAACCGAAGACGGGCGTTATATGATCACGCTGGCGGGTGCATCGCGGTTCCGCATCAAAAACGAAGTCGATGGGTTCACACCCTACCGCCGCGCACGGGTTGACTGGCAGGGATTTGAACGTGATCTAGGGGCCGAGGAAACAGATACCGGCTTTGATCGGGCCAACTTTATGTCTGCGTTGGGCCGGTTTTTCGACGACCAAGGCCTACAAACAGATTGGGAGAGCCTGCAAGACGCCGATGATGAATTGCTGATAAATTCGCTATCCATGCTGTGCCCTTTCGAGCCGGAGGATAAACAGGCCCTGCTTGAGGCACCATCATTGACGACGCGGCGCGAAACCCTCACGACGTTGATTGAATTTAGCTTACGCGGCGGATCAGCCGAGGAGATGATGCAATGACCCAAGCACAGTTTGACCCTAAAATGCTTGAGGCACTGATTTGTCCGCAGACACGCGGCACGCTTGTCTATGACGCTGAGGCGCAAGAGTTGATTTCCAAAAATGCGAACCTTGCCTTTCCGATCCGCAATGGCATTCCTGTGATGCTATTGGACGAGGCGCGCAGCCTCGATTGATCTTTACGGCATTTTAAATCTTGGGCGGTCAATTGAGCGCACCCTAACCAAGAGGCCGCCAATGATCCGTAACATTCACCCTGCTGACGAGCTTTCCATGATCCGCGAGGACATCCGGCGTTTGCGTGACCGAGAGGCGTTTTTGCACCGTGGGTTCTTGGGTGAAACGCTGCCGCGCATAGGGCAAGAGGCTGTCGTCGAGGTCGCAATCATGCGTAACAGGAAATTTTTGCGTGATAAGCTGCCTGCTGCGATTTTATCGGATACATCGCTTTGGGTTGATCAACGTAGCAAACACGTACGCGTGCGCCCGCGTTAGCCCTGCATCAATTTGGGAAGGTCGCCCGTGAGGCCCGCCGCCTCGCGGATAAATCCGCGGCGCAGGGATGGGGCTGCGTTGATGGCAGCCATGCCCATGTCACGTGCTGCACGCAGGATTGGATTGTCGTTGGAAAACAGACGATTGAATGTGTCTGTTGCCAACGCAAGGGTGGTCGTATCGAACCGCCGCCATTCTTGATAGCGCGCCAGCGGTTGGGTACCACCGATGTCTTCGCCGCGCGCGCGTGCTTCTATCAGGACATCGGCGAGGGCCGCGACGTCACGCAAACCAGCGTTTAACCCTTGTCCGGCAATCGGATGCACACCGTGTGCGGCATCGCCAATCAATGCAGTGCGCTCCGCGATAAACCGCTGCGCGAGCGTCAGGCCAAGCGGATAGCTGAACCGCGCACCCGTTAGGTCAATCTGACCCAAAAAACTGCCAAAGGCAGGGCGCAATGCGTCAAGGAAATCACTGTCGTCCAAGGTCATAAGATGTGCGGCGCGTGTGGTGGTTTCCGACCATACAATTGACGAACGATTTCCGGTGAGTGGCAGGATAGCCAGCGGACCGCTGGGCATAAAAAACTGATGTGCAATGCCGTTATGCGGTTTGTCGTGGGACACAGCGCACACCACGGCGGATTGGTCATAGCCCCAACCGATACGCTTGATCCCGGCGCGCTGGGCAGTTCCGCTCGATCGCCCGTCAGAGCCAATCAGCAATTTCCCTTTGACCCGATCGCCGTTGTCGAGGGTGACCTGCACACCGTCTGCACCGACGTCTTGGGCAATGACCCGCGCAGCATCTATTTGAGTGATTAGGCCGGATGCATCCATCGCCTCGAGAAAGGCCCCGCGCAAATGGCGGTCTTCCACGAGAAAGCCCATCGGCCCTTCTTCAATTTCGGCATGATCAAAATGCATCATCCAAGGGGCGGCACCTTCGCCTGCGCGGCCGTCCGTGACCTTAATCTGGTTCATGGGTTGGGCGTTGGCATCCACAGCGTCCCAGACGCCGATGCCGCGCAACAGTCGTTTGGACGTCAAGGCAAGCGCATAGGACCGTCCATCGAAATCTCGCAAACTGCGCGTTGTTTTTGGCAACGCATCAATGACGGTCACGCGAAATCCGGCGCTTGCTGCGGCCAAGGCCAAGGCGGGGCCGTTCAGGCCGCCACCTACGATGATCAAATCACTTTCCATAACCTGCAATATGGGCAGCAGCGCGGGATTGTCCATGCGCTGCGGTGTCGCTAGCGTGGACAAAACGAAAGGGACGATGATGCAAGACTGGCTTTGGATGACGGCAGCCGACCTTGGGCGCGGCATTGGCGCGGGCAAAATTGATCCCGTGGACCTGACCCAGACCTATTTGGCTGCGATTGACACCCATCCGCTGGCGCATCGCATTTATACGGTCGTCACCCATGACCGTGCCCGTGCGGAGGCCAAAGCCGCCAGCGCGCGGGCGAAATCCGGTGCGCGGCTTGGTTTGCTTGATGGGGTACCTGTATCTTGGAAAGATTTGATAGATAGCGCGGGTATCGTCACGCAAGCGGGCACGCGATTGATGGACGGGCGGGTGCCCGATGCCGATGGTGATGTGCTTGTGAATGGCACTGCCGCAGGGCTTATTTGCCTTGGCAAAACACATCTGTCCGAGATTGCGTTTAGTGGTCTGGGCTATAATCCGATGATGGAAACCCCGCCTTGCGTAAATGATGCAGGCGCTGTGCCGGGGGGGTCCAGTTCAGGGGCCGCCGCGTCCGTCGCATTCGGGTTGGCTGCCGCCGCTGTCGGGTCGGACACGGGCGGGTCGGTCCGTATCCCTGCCGCTTGGAATGACCTTGTGGGGCTGAAGACAACACACGGCCGATTGTCGCTGCACGGGGTTGTGCCGCTTTGCCTCACGTTTGATGCCATTGGCCCGCTGACGCGATCTGTCGAAGACGCCAACCTGATGCTTGCCGCGCTCGAGGGGGATAAGCCAGCGGATCTGACCGCCGCAGATATAAAAGGCCGCCGCTTTGCAATTCTTGATACGATTGCAATGGACGATCTGCGCGATGCGCCCGCCCAAGCTTTTGCGGACGCCGTTGATAAACTGCGCGCCGCTGGTGCCGACATTACCCCTATCAAGGTGCCCGCGCTTGATGACGCTTTTGCGATGGCCGGTCCGCTTTATTGCGCTGATGCTTATGGCTGGTGGAAAGACCGCGTCGAGGCGGCGCCAGACAAAATGTTCAGCCAAATTCTGGAACGGGTCAGGGCAGGGCGCGATGTGCTGGCCGCTGACTATGTCGCGCATTGGATCGCATTGCGCGAAATCCGCGAGACATACGCGAAAGCCACCGCAGGGTTTGACGCCGTGATCATGCCGACGGCCCCGATCTTGCCGCCCAATTTGGATAGGCTCATTTCCGATCCTGAATACTACCGCATTGAAAATCTGCTTGCCTTGCGCAACACGCGGGTCGGCAACCTGATGGGGGGCGCGTCGCTTACTATTCCATCGCACATTCCGTCATGCGGGATTATGCTTAATTCTGGCCCTGGTTCGGAAGAAAACTTGCTGCGTCTGGGTGCAGCGGTCGCCGCCGCGCTGACCTAAATGCCACAATCGCGCCACGGTTGACGTCAGGGTGCGCTTCATTTTCTGGACACCACGCCACTGATCAGGCTAGTTTAGCCCAAAGCGGGGCGAAATGATCCCGTAAATTGAGGCAGTTATGGTATACCCCGAGCGGTTTTCGAACCTACCGGTTGCGACGTGGCCCCGTTTGCGCGCCCTTTTGGACGTGCCGACCCAAGCTGCGGAGACAATCAATATGACGATTGGCGAGCCGCGCCATGCGTTTCCTGCTTTTGTGGGCGAAATCCTTGCGGCTAACCTGTCCGGCTTTGGCAATTATCCCAACAACAACGGGACCGATGATCTGCTTGACGCAATCGCTGGTTATTTGGGTCGACGTTACGGGGTGTCTGTCGCGCATGACCGGATCATGAACCTGAATGGCACACGCGAGGGGCTGTATAACGCCGCCATGGCGCTTTGCCCCGAGGTCAAGAACGGGCAAAAGCCTGTGATCTTGACGCCCAACCCGTTCTACCAAGTCTATGCGGTTGCATCCCTGTCGGTCGACGCTGATCCGGTTTACGTGCCTGCCACGCCAGAGACGGGCCATCTGCCTGACTTTGCCGGATTGCCTACTGACGTGCTCGACCGTACGGCAATCGCTTATGTCTGCTCGCCTGCTAACCCACAGGGTGCTGTGGCTGATCGCGCATACTGGACGACGCTGATCGGGCTGGCTGAAAAACACGACTTCCGCATTTTCGCCGATGAATGCTACGCCGAGATTTATCGTGATACACCGCCCGTCGGGGCGCTACAGGTCGCGGCTGATATGGGTGCCGATCCCGAGCGTGTTCTGGTGTTTCATTCATTGTCCAAGCGATCAAATTTGCCCGGCTTACGGTCAGGGTTTTGTGCGGGCGGTTCGCAATCAATTGCGCGCATCCGTGCGCTGCGTGCCTATGCAGGCGCACCCGTGGCCGGACCGATCCAAGCGGTGTCGACGGCAGCATGGGCCGATGATGACCACGTGGTCGAAAACCGCGCGCTTTATCAACAAAAATACAAAATTGCCGACGAAACGCTTGGTCATATCGCAGGTTATAACAGCCCGCAGGCCGGGTTCTTTTTATGGTTGCCCGTCGAAAACGGAGAGGCAGCCGCAGTCAAACTTTGGCAGCAAACAGGCGTACGCACCCTTCCGGGCGCATATCTTAGCCAAGACGCGGGCGGGTCAAACCCCGGCGATAAATTTATTCGGGTGGCTATGGTCGCCCCAAAACAAGAATTGCAGCGCGGGCTTACCCTGATCCGCGACTGCTTGTACGATTGAGGAAAAATAGCATGGCTTCTTACCAATCCCGTGGACGCGACCCGCTTTTGGACAGCAACACTCAGGCAGCGATTGAAAAACGCGGCCGTGAATTGTTTGGCCTCGTACTTATTGTTGCAGGTGTCCTGATGGCCATGATGGTCGGCAGTTACACCGCCGATGACCCAAGCTGGATTTCGGCGACCGATGCACCAGTACAAAACTGGCTTGGCCGTTTCGGCGCGTCGACCGCAGCACCGTTGATGATGGTTGCCGGTATCGGCATCTGGGCTATGCCTGTGATCCTTTTGACTTGGGGCGCGCGATTTGCAGCGCATTGGGGCGAAGAACGCGCGGCTGGCCGTCTGATCTTTGCGCCGATCGCGATTGCAATGGCGTCGATCTATGCCGTGACATTGTCCCCCGCTGCATCTTGGCCACCGAATTTTGGCATGGGCGGCATGTTTGGCGACACTGTGCTGGCTGTTGTGCTCACTGTTTTGCCGTTTGGCGCGGGCTTTGCCGTCAAGTTGTTTAGCTTTGTGACGTTTGTCGCGCTTTTGGCGATGATGGCCTTTGTGCTTGGCTTCACGCGCAGCGAATTGCGCGTTGCTGGCCGTTGGCTGATGCTGGGCGTGATCATGACCTATGCGGCGATCTTGCGCATGTTGGGTAAAACCGCCGCCGTGTCTGCAAAAGCGGCCCAAGGCGGCATGGCCACTGTTGCAGCAAGGCGCGAACAGTCACGCATGTCGCGTGCGGCAATGGCCCAGCAAGCAGCCGAGGAAGAAGAGGCGCGCCGCCTTGTCCCACAGCCTGAACTAAAGGCACGCGCAGCCGCTGTTGTACGCGCAAACCCCGCCATGCCAACCCAAGCCCGCCCGATGGCCGATGCATCAGGGCGTAAAATGCCCCCGATGACAGCGCCAGCATTCGCTGCGGCGCCTGCTGTCGTCGCGCAACCAGCGCCTGCTCCCGTAGCCCCGACTGGCGGCTTCCTGTCGGGCCTGCTCAAACGCGGTGATCCAATGCCGGAACCTGAACTGGTCGCATCCCGCGAGGTCGCTGATACGGCGCCTGTCGATGACGACCGTGTTAAGGCCCGCATCACCGATGCCATTCGCAATCGCAAAGCACCGGAGGCGCCTGTGATCATAGGTGGCATGCGTGTTGAGCCAAAGCTGACCGCAGGCAAGCGGCCGCAACCTCTTTTGCTGGATGTGCGTAACACGCCCGACCCCGCCGAAGACTTGGCCGAGCTGATCGACGTTGAAGACGATAACGTCGTTGTCGAACAGCAGGCGCCAACAATCGCGCCGACCGCAATTTTGCACCGCACGACCGCGCCGACCCCAGCGCCTGTCGCCGAGGAGGTCGCCGTTGAGGCACCTGTCGCGCGTACTGTCGTACCGACGCCCGAACCGAAAAAGGTTGTGCAGCACACGCTGAAACGGGCGGTCATTCCGTCCAAAAAGGCCATGGCCGAAGCGCAACCAGCGCTGCAGTTCGAAGACAAATACGCTGACTATGAGGTCCCGCCATTGTCGCTTTTGGCGAGCCCGTCCATCGTGGAACGTCATCATTTGTCTGACGAGGCGCTGGAAGAAAACGCGCGCATGCTCGAAAGCGTTTTGGATGACTACGGCGTCAAAGGTGAAATCGTTTCGGTACGTCCCGGCCCCGTTGTCACCATGTATGAATTGGAGCCCGCACCCGGATTGAAGGCGTCCCGTGTCATCGGGCTTGCCGACGATATTGCACGTTCCATGTCGGCGCTCTCGGCGCGTGTGTCGACTGTGCCAGGTCGGTCCGTTATCGGGATCGAATTGCCGAATGAGAAACGCGAAATGGTTGTGCTGCGCGAGATGCTCGCGGCGCGTGACTTTGGCGATAGCAACATGAAGCTGCCGCTTGCACTGGGCAAAGATATTGGCGGTGAACCGATCATCGCGAACCTTGCCAAAATGCCCCACCTGTTGATCGCGGGTACAACCGGTTCTGGTAAATCGGTGGCGATCAATACCATGATCTTGTCGCTGCTGTATAAGTTGACGCCAGAAGAATGCCGCATGATTATGATCGACCCAAAGATGCTGGAACTGTCTGTTTATGACGGCATCCCACATCTGCTGTCGCCCGTCGTTACAGACCCTAAAAAGGCAGTTGTGGCCCTGAAATGGACCGTCGGCGAGATGGAAGAACGCTATCGCAAGATGTCCAAGATGGGCGTGCGCAATATTGACGGGTACAACAGCCGCGTGCGCGATACACTGTCAAAGGGCGAGATGTTCAGCCGCACCGTACAAACCGGTTTCGACGACGAGACAGGCGAGCCAGTGTTCGAGACAGAGGAATTCACACCAGAGGTCCTGCCGTATATCGTTGTGGTTGTTGACGAAATGGCCGACCTGATGATGGTTGCAGGCAAAGAAATCGAAGCCTGCATCCAGCGGCTTGCGCAGATGGCGCGTGCGTCTGGCATTCACCTGATCATGGCGACACAGCGTCCGTCCGTGGACGTGATCACCGGCACAATCAAGGCCAACTTCCCAACGCGGATTTCATTCCAAGTGACGTCGAAAATCGACAGCCGTACCATCCTTGGTGAAATGGGCGCCGAGCAACTGCTGGGTATGGGCGACATGCTTTATATGGCTGGCGGCGGTAAGATCAGCCGAATTCACGGCCCGTTCTGTAGCGACGAAGAGGTTGAGGAAATCGTCAACTTCCTCAAGGGCTATGGGCCACCGGAATATATGTCCGGCGTTGTCGAAGGCCCGTCCGAGGAAGCAGGTTCCAGCATTGATCTGGTGCTTGGCCTTGGGGATGGATCAGACAGCGAAAACGCGCTTTATGACACGGCCGTGGCTATCGTCATCAAGGACCGCAAATGCTCCACATCGTACATCCAGCGCAAGCTGGCGATCGGGTACAACAAGGCGGCAAAGCTGGTCGAACAGATGGAAGACGAAGGCGTTGTGTCATCTGCCAACCATGTCGGAAAACGCGAAATCCTTGTGCCTGAACAGCACCATTAAGGAGAGATATGATGCGACGCGGCGCAGGCGGAACAAACGGCGGCGAACTTAGCTTTTTACTTGGATTGGTGATGATGATCGGGGGCGGCTATTTGCTGCTGAATTCAATCATCGTGCGGCCAAATTTCGGCCTCGGGATGCGGGCGTTCGGCAATAGCGTGCCAGTGACGTCCGGTATGATCCTGATCGTGTTCATGTTTGGTGTCGGCTTCATCTTTTATGACCGCGAAAAATGGGTTGGCTGGATCCTTGCCGCCGGATCGGTGATCGCGCTGGTTTTTGGCGTTATCGCCAGCACCACATTGCAGTTCGCAAGCATGAGCGTGTTTGATTTGTTGGCGATCCTTGTGCTGCTGTTTGGAGGCACAGGATTATTCTTGCGGTCCCTGATTGCACGATAAATAGGCAGACACCGACCGTCAGCCCGTCGAGCCCTATGCAATTAAAAAGCCCCCGCCTGATTTCTCGGACGGGGGCTCTTTAATTCTGTCGTACGAGACGAGGGGTTGTCTTACAACAAACCTTCGCGCTGGAGCTTTTTCCGAGCCAGCTTGCGCTGACGGCGGATAGCTTCTGCTTTCTCGCGTGCTTTACGCACGGACGGTTTCTCGAAATGTTGCTTGAGCTTCATTTCACGAAAAACGCCTTCACGCTGAAGTTTCTTTTTCAGAGCACGCAACGCCTGATCGACGTTGTTATCACGAACACTAACCTGCATGTGGTTTTCACCACCTCTCTAAGTTGGATTTGCAAAATTGCAGGAGGTTGGCATGTAGCAAGCCTGCCCTAGTTTGTCTAGAGTATTGCCAACCCCGACCAAAGGATGTGTCATGCCAGTAGATCAAGCCACCCCGATGATGGACGCATTGCTCGATGCCGCAGTGCCACATGTGCCGTTTGATGGCTGGTCGGCCGCAACATTTAGCGCAGCGATTGCTGATGCGGGGGTTTATCCGGCGCAAGCCAAGGCCCTGTGTCCGCGCGGCGCTGCGGATCTGGCTATCGCCTATCACCTGCGTGGGGATGCGCAAATGGCGGCTGTGCTGGCCAAAACGGACCTTTCTGACATGCGATTCCGCGACCGCGTTGCATTCGCGATCAAGCTGCGCTTGGCGGATGCCGATAAGGAAATCGTGCGGCGCGGTTCATCGCTATTTGCGTTACCGCATATGGCCGCGGAAGGTGCAAAACTGATCTGGGGCACCGCTGATACGATCTGGCTGGCGCTTGGCGATACATCACAAGACGTGAACTGGTACACCAAACGCGCGACACTGTCGGCGGTTTACGGGTCCGTTGTTTTGTTCTGGCTTGGCGACGATGATGCAGGGTTTGACGATTTCGTGGATCGCCGGATCGACAACGTCATGCAGTTTGAAAAACTCAAGGCGCAAGCCAACGACAGCGCCATCCTGCGGCCGTTCACAGGCCTGATCGCCAGTCTAACCAGCGTCATAAAGGCACCCGTCCGGTCGCCCAATCCCGACCTTCCGGGTGTTTGGACCGAAGGCCGCGATAAATGAAAGCGGTCGAGATTACAGCCCATGGCGGCCCCGATGTTTTACAAATAACTGATCGGCCGATGCCGCATGCGGGTCACGGCGAGGTCGTCATTAAGCTGGCCTATGCGGGCGTTAATCGCCCTGATGCGTTGCAACGCGCAGGTTTATATAACCCGCCACCGACAGCCAGCGACTTGCCTGGACTGGAGGGATCGGGCGAGGTTGTGGCTGTGGGTGAGGGCGTCACACAAGTGATTGTCGGCGCGCAGGTGTGTGCATTGCTGCCTAGTGGTGGATATGCGGAATTTGTCGCGGTGCCCGCGTGTCATTGTTTGCCTGTTCCAGATGGATTGTCGCTAAAACAAGCGGCGTGTTTGCCAGAAACATTTTTCACTGTTTGGTCCAATGTTTTCATGCGTGGCGGGCTGCGGGCAGGGGAACGGTTCTTGGTGCATGGCGGTAGTTCAGGCATCGGGACTGTGGCCATTCAGTTAGCCCATGCATTTGGTGCGCGGGTATTTACGACCGCAGGGACGGATGAAAAATGCGCTGCTTGCGTCGGGCTTGGCGCGGAGCAGGCGATCAACTACCGCAATGCGAATTTTGTGGATGTCATGCGCGCGAATGGGCGTGCTGACTTGATCCTTGATATGGTCGGGGGAGCCTACATGCAGCGCAACATCAAGGCGTTGGCGAACGATGGTCGGCTCGTACAGATCGCATTTTTGCAAGGGCCCAAGGCCGAGTTGAACATGGTCGAAGTCATGACGCGACGGTTGACGATTACGGGCAGCACATTGCGCCCGCAATCCGATCTTGCGAAGGCCGTGATCGCTGATCAGCTGAGAGGCCGTGTTTGGCCGTTGCTGGTGGCGGGTACAATAGCCCCTGTCATGGATCAGGAATTCGCGCTGGCCGATGCCGCTGCCGCCCATACCCGCATGGAAAGCAGTGCCCATATCGGCAAGATCGTTTTGCGTATCGATTGAGCAGCTGGCGGGAATTTTATCCCATCAAGAGACAGCAATCAGGTGCGTGATTTCTCGAACTCTGACCATGCATCAAGAAGCTTGTCGATGTTGAAGTCGGGCTGACGGGCGGGGTCAAGGATGATGTTCTCGGTCGCGAGCAGTTTTTCGATAGCAGCCTTCAGGTCAGGGATCACCTCCGGTGGGACGACAAGGCCACCGTGACGGTCGGCGTGGACCAGATCGCCTTGGGCGACTTGCATGCCGCGAATATTGACCGTCCCACCAAGCGCGCGCACGTGGACAAACGCATGGCTCGGCCCGATTGATCCGGCGATGACCGGAAACCCGTCAGGCATGTCACCCAAATCGCGCATCACCCCGTTGGTCAGCGCACCCGCCATGCCCAGACCCTGATGAACGGTGGTGTGGACCTCTCCCCACCATGCGGAAACGCAATCAGGTTCGTCGACATCTTCGACGACTGCGATAGCAGGGCGGGGGCCGTCGGCCATGCTGCGAAAGTAGTCGAGGCGGCGGGCGCGGATCACGTCGGGTGCCTCGGATGGCGGCTCTCTTCCGGCGATTTGGGCGGTGCGCGCGAAACCCACAATCGCAGGAGCATCGGGATCGGACGCAAACATCGTCCCCTTGGTGTAGCCGTCAAAACCACGCTTGCCTTGGGCCACCTCGATGGCGTTGCAAACGGTCGGCGTATCGACTGATTGCATGAGTGCGAGTAGCCCGTCAGGGAGTGTCATTTTAGCCATTGAATGAGTGCCTTATTGGTAAGTTCCGGTTGTTCGAGCGTCGGCAGATGCCCCGCATCAGGGATAATCGACAGGGTTGCATTAGGAATCAAATCCGCCATCAATTCATGGCGGTGAATGGGGCACAAGGTGTCGTGCTGCCCGCAAAGCACAAGGGCAGGGACGTTAATAGTGGGCAGTGTCTTTTGCTGGTCTGGGCGTGTCTGAAGCGCCCGTGACTGGCGCACGAATGCGTCCGCACCAAGCCCGTCAGCCATAGCCATGCAAAGATCAAGGATCGCCCCTTTGTGGGGGCTATCAGCGAGATAATTGGGTTTCATTTCGTCACGCATAACACCACGTAGTTGCCCTGACTGCGCGGCGGCGATCTGTGGTTCGCGCCGCGCGGCCACGGTGTCCGTTTCCGCCTTTGGGTTTGTATCCAGAAATGCGATTCTGGCAATGCGGTCGGGGGCTTGCGCCCACATTTCCATCGCCACAATGCCGCCCATTGAAAGTCCGGCCAAGGCGAATTTCGGCGGCGCCGCGGACAGAATATGAGCTGCAATCTGTGTGATTGTTTCGCCCAACATCGGTGCGACAGCGACCATACGGCGCGCAGAAAACGCCGCGATTTGGGGTGCGAAAAGGCGTGCATCACACATCATGCCGGGAATCAAAAGGAGCGGGTCTTGGGTCATGGCGTTGACCTTGGCACGCTATGCATAGGTATGCAATTAGGGTTTGTACGGTGCCATACCTTCACGCGCCAGTTCATCCGCCCGTTCGTTTTCAGGATGGCCGGCGTGCCCTTTGACCCATTCCCACGTCACGTCATGACGCGTGGTTGCCGTATCTAGCCGCTTCCAAAGATCCTCGTTTTTCACGGGTTTTTTAGCGGCGGTTTTCCATCCCTTTTTCTTCCAGCCGAAAATCCATTTGGTAATACCGTCTTTGACGTAAACGCTGTCGGTGATCACCGTAAGCGTGCTTGGCCGGTCCAGCGCCTCGAGTGCAGCAATCGCGGCCATCAATTCCATCTGGTTGTTGGTCGCCAATGATGCGCCGCCTTTCAGCTCGCGCTTTTTTACTTCGGTGTCGCCGTCGCGCGCGATCAGGATTGCACCCCAACCGCCAGGGCCGGGATTGCCGGAACAAGCACCATCTGTATAGGCGTATAGTTTAGTCATTTTTTCGGGCTCTCACGATTACATATGGGTCGTCGGTTCCGGCGCAGCCGACTTCATGACCTTCTTGCGTTGCCAATACGGCAAAGCCAGCGGCAGACAACAGGGCATGTAATTCGGATACCGAAAAATAGGTATACAGGCGGTCGATATGATCTCGGGCCTGTCCTGTTCCGGTTTTGACACCGACGTGAATTATGCCATGTGGACGCAATGCCGCTGCAAGGGCCGCAAAAATGCGTGGCAGATCATCACGCGGCGCATGCAAGAGTGAAAAATTGGCCCAGATACCGTCATAGGCCGCGATCATGTCGACCTCGTCAAAGGTTAACAATCGCGCGCCGATGTCGTGCGTGGCGTTGGCCAGATCGATCATACCCTGAGATGCATCAACCGGATCGGGGTGGAGCCCCGCAGCGCGCATGTTTGCTGATGCACGTGCGGGACCGCACCCCAGATCAAGAACGGTTGCTCCTGACGGTAAAAGCGCCATAAATGCCATCAATGATTGGCTCGGCCTATCAGTTGCAGTCAAGTTGTCATAGCGATCTGCGGCGCTGTCATAAAATGCGATTGTTTTTGCGTCAGGCATCAGATCACCGTAGGCAAAAAACAGATGATAACGATGGTGGTTAGCAAAACCCGTAATTGCATCCACCATGGTGGCGTCAGTCCTTGCCGCCAGAATTGCCAGTCAAGAATAAGCAACCCGAGGAAGCCAACAATCAAGTTCATACCTGCCGCGACCGGACCGCCCCCAGTCATGAAAAATGCCCAAAGCGCGGGGATCACGGATAGAACATAGCCAAAGGCTTGATTGGAGCGCGCGGCAAACCCCCAAAGAACACCTGACATAAACGACAAAATAATCGCGCCATAAAACAGCTGGATATACGGTCCCGCAAAACGGCCGCCCAGCGTTTGTTGCGTCCAAAGCCCAAGCTCTGGCGCGAGTATAGTCACAGCCCCCCACACAAAAGGGATCAAACCCGCAAGCCCGAGCCATAGCGGCGCCTTCGGTATCTCTAGCATCAGATCAATTCCCTTCTTGGCGCATCTTCGGAGCATAAATATGCCCCCCGGAGGGTCCGCTAATTATGCGCTTTCACGCAAAACACGGGGCACTTTGAATTCGACGTTTTCTACCGCTGTCTCAACGATTTCAGTGGTCACATCGTAATGCGCGCGAAATGCGTCGATAACCTCGTTGATAAGAACCTCGGGGGCGGATGCGCCAGCCGTGATACCCATCGTCTTGATCCCGTCCAACGCCCGCCAATCAATGTCGGCGGCGCGCTGCACAAGTTGCGCATAGGCGCAGCCTGCGCGTGCCCCGACCTCAACCAACCGTTTAGAGTTGGATGAATTGGGTGCGCCCACCACAAGCATCGCGTCGCATTTGGGCGCGATTGCTTTCACCGCCTCCTGACGATTTGTGGTGGCATAGCAAATGTCTTCTTTATGTGGTCCAATGATCGCAGGGAAACGTGCGTTCAGTGCAGCGACGATGCCAGCGGTATCATCAACAGATAGCGTCGTTTGTGTTACATAGGCCAGCTTGGCAGCATCGCGCGGGGAAACCGTTGCAACATCCTCGACTGTTTCGACCAGCAGGACCTCTCCGTCGGGCAATTGCCCCATGGTGCCGACTGTTTCGGGGTGGCCTTTGTGGCCGATCATGATCATCTGCAGGCCGGCGTCCGCATGGCGCTGGGCCTCGATGTGGACCTTGCTGACCAGCGGGCAAGTGGCATCGACGTATACCATTTCGCGGGCTATTGCGGCCTGTGGCACCGATTTCGGCACACCGTGTGCGGAAAAAATCACGGGCCGGTCAGGCGGGCATTCATCCAGTTCCTCGACGAAAACAGCACCCTTGTCGCGCAGCCCGTCGACGACGAATTTATTGTGGACAATCTCGTGACGGACGTACACCGGTGCGCCCCATTTTTCGATCGCCATTTCGACGATTTTAATCGCGCGGTCGACGCCAGCGCAAAATCCGCGCGGCGCGGCAAGGTAAAGTGTAAGTGGCGGTTTGGTCATCACGGTCTCCGGCGTTGGATACACAAGAGTTAAGCCTAAATGGCGCAAACGAAAAGGGCCGCGCGGTGAGTGAATTCCGCGCGGCCCTTTTTAGGCTCTTTATGATGCCGGACGACTAGTCGTCTTGTGCCTCTACGGGGGCCACATCTTCGCGTGGTTCACGCGTCGGGCGTCCGACCACATCGCGTAATTCATCCAGCTCGATAAAGTTGTCGCACTGGCGGCGCAATTCGTCCGCGATCATCGGAGGCTGGCTTCTGATTGTCGAAACAACAGACACCCGCACACCTTTGCGTTGCAATGCCTCGACCAGTGGACGGAAATCGCCGTCCCCGGAGAAGATCACAACGTGATCGACATGTGGCGCAAGCTCCATCGCATCGACGGCCAATTCGATGTCCATGTTGCCTTTTACTTTCCGCCGACCCATTGAATCGGTGTATTCCTTGGCTGGCTTCGTCACCATGGTGAAGCCGTTGTAATTTAACCAATCGACCAAGGGGCGAATGGGCGAATACTCGTCATTTTCCAATAATGCGGTGTAATAAAACGCCCGCAGCATTTTGCCGCGACGCATAAATTCTGTGCGCAGCAATTTATAGTCGATGTCAAACCCGAGCGACTTGGCCGCCGCATAGAGGTTCGAGCCATCGATGAAGAGCGCAAGACGCTCATCACGATAAAACATAATATGTCCTTCCGAATGTGTATCCCGTAGGTAGTCAAAAGATGTGAGTGGTCTAATTTGACGGGATCGCACCAATGTAGGGAAAATTTGACATGTCGCAAGCCACGCCACAGCGTCATCTAGGCGCAAAAGTGCTTATTGCATTGGGCAGCAACAGGATTTCGCCGTGGGGCGACCCTGCGGCAACTATCCAAAAGGCCATGGATATGGTGGCCGAAAGGACAGGTGCGCGGGTCATTGCCAGCCCGCTTTACGTGACGCCTGCGTATCCGGCGGGCGCCGGGCCGGACTTTGTGAACGCAGCGATTCGCCTGAAAACTGCAATGCAGCCGCATGATGTTTTGGCGATGCTTCACCGGATCGAAGAGGATGCGAGCCGTGAACGCAGCACACGCTGGGGCCAGCGGACCTTGGATCTTGATTTGATCGCGTATGGCGACGACGTGCTGCCAGACCTTGCCGGATTTTCGCGGTGGCGCGATTTGGCGCCGGATTTACAGGCCAAGAAGGCGCCTGATCAGTTGATTTTGCCGCATCCGCGCCTGCAGGACCGTGCATTTGTCCTCGTGCCATTGGCAGATGTCGCACCCGATTGGGTCCATCCGGTATCAAGGCAGTCCGTGGCGCAAATGCGCGATGCCCGCCCTCGGGACGAAATCCGCGGTGTTGTGCGCTTTGCGGGCGCCTAACCCCTTGTCATTCAGGGCAAGCGGCGTTAAACGACGCCTTTGTTGAAGTCCCCATCCGATTGATTGGAGAGCCACATGGCCCGCGTTACCGTAGAAGACTGCGTCGATAAGGTTCCGAACCGTTTTGAGCTAGTCATGCTTGCTGCACATCGTGCGCGCGAGATTTCCGCAGGTGCTGCGATTACTGTTGGCCGCGACAACGACAAGAACCCTGTTGTGTCCCTGCGCGAGATTGCGGACGAAACACAAGGTGCCGACGATTTGCGCGAGCGCATGATCGAGGCCAACCAGACACAGATCGAAGTTGACGAGCCTGAAGAAGACAGCATGTCGTTGCTGATGGGCGCCGAAGCTGACAAACCTGTCGAAGATGACATGTCCGAAGAGAAGCTGCTGCGCGCCTTGATGGATGCTCAAGGCCAGCGTTAAACGCTTTGACAACATAGGTGCGCTGACCAAATGACCACGACAGCCGACGATCTGATCGCACTGGTCCGCACCTACAATCCCCGCTTGAACGAGCCGCTTTTGCGCGACGCCTTTGCTTTTGGTGCTGAAATGCACGAGGGGCAATTTCGTCATTCCGGCGAAAAGTATTTCACGCACCCTGTCGCTGTCACGATGATCCTTGCCGAACAGCAAATGGATGACGCCACGCTGGTCACCGCATTGCTGCACGACACGATCGAGGACACCAAAGCCACCTATCAAGAGGTGTCGGACAGGTTTACACGCGAAATCGCAGAGCTTGTGGATGGTGTGACCAAGCTGACCAATCTGCAATTGACCAGCAGCGAAACCAAGCAAGCCGAGAATTTTCGCAAGCTGTTCATGGCGACCAGCCGCGATTTGCGGGTGACATTGGTAAAACTTGCCGACCGTTTGCACAACATGCGCACGATCAAGTCCATGCGCACAGACAAGCAGGTGCAAAAGGCACGTGAAACCATGGATATCTACGCGCCCCTCGCGGGTCGTATGGGGATGCAATGGATGCGCGAAGAGCTTGAGGATCTTGCGTTTCGTGTTCTCAACCCAGAAGGGCGCAATTCGATCATCCGCCGCTTTATCACGTTGCAGCGTGAAACGGGTGATGTGGTGCAGCGCATCACGGCGGATATGCGGGTTGAGCTGGAAAAGGCTGACATCACCGCAACTGTGATGGGCCGCGCCAAGAAACCCTATTCGATCTGGCGCAAGATGCAGGAAAAGGAACAAGGATTTAGCCGCCTTTCCGACATATACGGCTTTCGGATTGTGACTGCGACAGAGGCCGATTGTTACCGTACGCTTGGCGCGATCCATCAACGTTGGCGTGCCGTGCCAGGTCGTTTCAAGGATTACATCAGCCAGCCAAAATCGAACGGCTATCGTTCAATCCACACCACGGTTTCAGGCCGTGACGGGAAACGGGTCGAGGTGCAAATCCGCACCCGCGAAATGCACGAAGTTGCCGAAACCGGCGTGGCCGCGCACTGGTCCTATCGAAACGGCGAACGGGTTGAAAACCGTTTCGCCGTTGATCCGGTCAAATGGATCGCCGGCCTTACCGAACGGTTGGACGACAGCCACGGGCACAGTGAGTTCCTCGAGACCGTCAAGCTTGAGATGTATCAGGACCAAGTGTTCTGTTTTACGCCCAAGGGCGACGTGATCAAACTGCCGCGCGGGGCGACGCCGATTGATTTCGCTTATGCTATCCACACGCGGATCGGGTCCGCTTGTGTGGGTGCCAAGGTTGACGGCCTGCGCGTCCCGTTATGGACCCGCCTGAAGAACGGCCAGTCAATTGAGGTGATCACTGCGGAAGGCCAAAAGCCGCAGGTCACTTGGATTGATATCGCCGTCACAGGGCGTGCTAAAACCGCGATCCGCAAGTTCCTGAAGGAAGAGGACCGCGGGCGGTTTGTCCGGCTTGGCCGCGAGCTTGCGCGTGTTGCATTCGAAGGGATCGGCAAAAAGGCGACGGACAAGGCGTTAGATACCGCCGCCAACGCGCTGACGCTTGAGAACGCAGAAGAGATGCTGGCGCAGCTTGGCGCCGCAGAGATATCGGCCCGCGAAATCGTGCGTGTGATCTATCCCAAGCTTGCGGAAAAGCAGGGCAACGAGATTGAAGCGAAACGCGCTGTTATCGGGCTTGCGGCAGACCAGGAACACCGGCGCGCGAAATGCTGTCAGCCTGTGCCCGGAGAGCGGATTTTGGGGATCACATATCGCGGTCAGGGTGTCATTGTGCATGCCATCGATTGCGAGGCTTTGGTCGACTACGAAGATCAACCCGAACGGTGGATCGACTTGCATTGGCAAGAGGGCGTACATAGGTCCGATAACACGGTCACATTCGATGCGACGATTACCAACGATGCAGGTGTTTTGGGCCGTATTTGTACTTTGATTGGCGAACAGGACGCGAATATCTCCGACCTGACGTTTATTGACCGTAAGCCAGACTATTTCCGCCTTTTGATTGATGTCGATTTGCGCGATCAGAAACACCTGCACCGTGTGCAAACCGCACTAACCGCCGAAAGCAACGTATCGTCGCTGTCGCGGCACCGAGACCCCGGATTGGCCGCTGCATCGCACGGCTAGGCACCGATAAGGACCGATTGTTTGATTTTTAAGCGCAGGGATAGACGCACAATCGCCGAGATCGTTGGTCGGTCGCTTTATCCGCGTGGCGGTTGGGGGCGGGCGTTTGAATACGTCAAACACCGTGTGCGCCGCTTGCCTGACACGCCCGAAAAGATTTCGCGCGGCATCTGGGCTGGTGTGTTTGCATCATTTACGCCGTTTTATACTTTGCATTTTGTGGTGGCGGCGCTGATTGCGCGATTGATGCGCGGCAATATACTGGCGGCATTGATGGCGACGTTTTTTGGCAATCCGTTCACCTATATCCCGATCGCGATTGCGGCACTTGGCACAGGGCATTGGATGCTGGGCTTGCCGTTTAATGCGGCGACTTTTGGTTTTGGCCGCAATGTGCCCGCAGATTTCTGTGGCATTGGCTGTCGGTTTAGCGATGCGTTTTATGACATCACACATAACATTGGCACAGTTTTCACACCCGAGCGTGCGGATTGGCACGGGTTGCACGCGTTCTACAACGAAGTGTTTTTTCCGTACATGATTGGGTCGGTCATTCCCGGGATTGTCGCGTCATCGGTGTGTTATGCCATTGCGCTGCCGCTTTTGCGCGGGCATCAAAAACGCCGTCAAAAGGCGTTGCAGGCCAAACTCGGACAACTGGGTAAAAAGAAGCCGCTAGGTGGTGACGAAGGCGTCTAGGCGGGCTAGCTTTGGCACTACCAACATCAGGAGGTCACGATGACCGCGGAAAAACTACGTCTTGGCGTCAATATCGATCATGTGGCAACCGTGCGGAATGCGCGTGGTGGCGATAACCCCGATCCCGTGCGCGCCGCATTGATAGCACAGGCTGCTGGTGCCGATGGCATTACCGCGCACCTGCGCGAGGATCGTCGCCATATCGTTGATGCTGATATTGACGGCCTGATTGCCGCGCTGACGGTTCCGCTGAACTTCGAGATGGCCGCAACGCACGAGATGCAGCAAATTGCACTGCGTCACAAACCACATGCTGTTTGCCTTGTCCCTGAAAAACGCGAAGAGCGCACGACAGAAGGCGGGCTTGATGTTGCAGGCAATGACAATGCGCTGGCCGCTTATATCGCCCCGCTGGCAGATGCCGGATCGCGGGTGTCGATGTTTATCGCAGCCGACCGCGTGCAGGTTGATGCCTGCCGCCGGATCGGTGCCCCTGTGATTGAACTTCACGCGGGTGCTTATGCTGATGCATGGGCCGAAGGCGACTGGGCCACGCGAGACAATGAACTTGCTAAAATCACAGACATGACCGCCTACGCTGTTTCGTTGGGGATCGAAGTCCATGTGGGTCATGGCCTGACTTACGACAGTGTTGGCCCTATCGCTGCCTTGCGCCAAGTGTCCGAGCTGAACATTGGGCACTTCATCATTGGCGAGGCGATTTTTCGCGGGCTTGATCCGGCAATTCAAGAGATGCGCCGCTGCATGGATGCGGCCCGCGCATGACGGGTATTGAATTCATCCTTCTGCTTGTTGCATGGGCCATTGGCGGCGGATCTCCGGGGCCTGCGACCCTTGCGATTGCGGGGACGTCGATGAACCGTGGGCGTGCGGCAGGCTTGGCTGTCGCTGGCGGGATCGTTTGTGGATCGGCAGCTTGGGGGTTAGCGGCCGCGCTTGGCCTGAGCGCCTTGATGGCGGCCAACGCATGGATCGTGGAAACACTGCGTTATGTCGGAGCGGCCTATCTGTTGTTCCTTGCGTATAAATCCGCGCGCTCTGCATTCTCTGACAAGCCGCTGATGCCTGTGGCCGCTGGGCGTGGCAGCTTAATGAGGCTGTATACCAAGGGGCTTTTGATCCATCTGACCAACCCGAAAGCAATTTTGGGCTGGGGGGCCGTGTTTGCGATTGCGGTGCCGATCGGGGCAAATGCGACCGTTGTGTTCGAAACATATGGCGCGTTGTTGACAGTGTCGTGCGGCGTTTTCTTTGGTTATGCGATCCTGTTTTCGACGCGCGCATTCGTGCGCGGGTATCAACGGATGCGCCGTGGGTTCGAGGGCGCATTTGCAGCCTTGTTCGGGCTTGCGGGCCTCGAGATTTTGACGGCGCGCCTGTCATGATCCAGCATATCGTCATGTTACAATTGACCAAAGGCCATGATGCGGTTGAGCTGACCAATATCATGGACGGTTTAGGTGCCTTGCAAATTGACGGATTTACGGCGTTCAGCCACGGCCCCAATCATGATCTTGAGGGGAAAACGCCCGATTACCCCTACGGTTTTATCTGCACGTTTGATAATCTTGATGCCCTGCGGCGCTACGCAGATGACGCGGATCACCATGCGCTGGGCGGGCGGTTGTGCGATTTGTGTGTGGGCGGCGGTGACGGGATTATGGTCATGGACCTTGCCGTATGAAGCGGCTCGCGTCCCTTCTCGTGTTTGCCAGTCCGGTGGCTGCGCAATCGGTGAACCCGTGTGACTGGCAGGCATCGGCCCAAGCACTGGTTGAACCGTGGGAAAATAACACCCGCGTTTTTGCCAATGGCGATGTGCGTCTTGCGGCGATTGACACAGTAGAGCCCGCGGCGGGCGCTGATTACATCCTCGTGCTATCACCGCCACGATCTGAACTGGGCGAACGCCAGTGCCGTGTGATTGGCTATACTGACCAGGTGGGTTTTGCTGCGGTATATTTCGATATGCTGACGGCGGATTATGATCCTGCGACTGGACTGCTGTTTGACGTGCCTGTCCAGATCATCACACCCGACGGGTCGTTTACGAACGGCGCGCTGATGTCGATCACGCTGAACCAATCGACAGGGGCAATGACCACCAGTTTGGCATTGGGGAACGAATGATTATCGGGATCGGCACCGATCTGGCGAATATCGACCGCATCCAAGGTACGCTGGACCGTTTTGGCGACAGGTTTCGCAACCGTGTGTTCACCGACATTGAACAGGCCAAGGCAGAGCGCAGGCGCGACGTGGCGGGTACCTATGCCAAACGCTGGGCTGCCAAAGAGGCGTGTTCAAAGGCGCTGGGCACCGGATTGGCCATGGGCATTTCATGGAAGGATATGGCCGTGAGCAATATGCGTACGGGCCAGCCCACCATGCAGGTCACAGGCTGGGCAAAGGATCGCTTGGACGCGTTGACCCCCGCAGGCCACCGCGCGATCATCCATGTGACCCTGACCGACGACCATCCTTGGGCGCAAGCGTTTGTAATGATAGAAGCCGTGCCAATTGACGCATAGGTTGACAGGGCAGGGTCAGGGCATCATATCGCCTTGATGTATGAACAAAGGATAATGTCCGATGGCTGAAGAAACAGGCGGCATTCTTGCTGGTATAAAAGAATCGGTAAAGACCGTGGTTTACGCCTTGTTGATCGCAGGTGTCTTTCGCACGATATTTTTCCAGCCATTCTGGATCCCGTCGGGATCGATGAAAGAAACGCTGTTGATTGGTGATTTCTTGTTCGTGAATAAAATGGCTTACGGGTATTCCTACGCATCCTGCCCATCGGTTCGTATCCCACAGCTGGGCGTCGACCTTGCGGCTGATGATTTCTGCGGCGTGTTCAAAGGCGCCGATAAGCGCCTGTTTGGTGGCGCGCCGGAGCGTGGCGATATTGTTGTATTCCGTCATCCTGTGACGGGGCGCGATTTCATTAAACGCTTGATTGGCCTTCCGGGTGACCGCGTTCAGATGCGTGATGGTGTCTTGTACCTCAATGACACCGAAGTCCCATCCACGGATGCTGGCCTTTTCGTCGAAACCTACGAGGCGCAGGGCCGTTTTGGGCATGAGCCCGGATGCTCGAATGGCGCGGTTGGTTACGGTGCTGCATGTGAAAAAGACCGCCGGATTGAAACCCTTCCCAATGGTGTCAGCTATGCGACCTTGAACATCGGAAACCGCGCCTTGGACAACACAGGCGTGTTCACTGTGCCGGCGGGCGAGTTTTTCTTTATGGGTGACAACCGTGATAACTCTACCGACAGTCGTGTCGCACAGGCCGCGCGCGGTGTGGGTTTTGTCCCGCTCGAAGACATCGTAGGCCGCGCGGACCGTGTTGTGTTTTCGTCCGCTGGCCGGTCGATGCTGGCGTTCTGGACATGGCGTGGTGATCGTTTCTTTAAGGCGCTTGAGTGAAGATATCTGCTGATTTAAGGGCCTTTGAGGGCCGGTTGGGCTATACTTTTGCCAAGCCCGAAACCTTGCTGCGCTCTGTCACACATTCATCCATGTCGTCACCGCACCGTGACGATAACCAGCGGCAGGAATTTCTGGGTGATCGGGTGCTTGGTCTGGTGATGGCAGAGGCGCTTTTGAACGCAGATGTGAATGCCGCCGAAGGGTTGCTTGCACCTCGTTTTAACGCGCTTGTCCGCAAGGAAACATGTGCTGACGTCGCCCGCCAGATCAATCTGGGTGCCGTACTTAAACTCGGTCGGTCCGAGATGAAGTCCGGTGGCCGCCGTAAAGAGGCGTTGCTTGCCGATGGCATGGAAGCTGTGATTGCGGCGGTGTACCAAGACGGTGGTTTTGATGCGGCGCGCGCAATGATCATCCGGCTTTGGGGTGCGCGTATCACCAATGTTGCGGACGATGCGCGTGATCCTAAAACCGCCCTACAAGAATGGGCGCAAGGACGCGGTGAAGTCCCGCCGCAATACGTCGAGGTCGACCGCTCCGGCCCTGATCACCAGCCTGTATTTACAATCGAGGCCCGTCTGGCGTCTGGCCCGTCCGTGGCGGCGACGGCGGGATCAAAGCGGCAGGCCGAGCAGGCTGCTGCGGCTGCCCTTTTACAGAAAGTTGAAAATCAATGACTGTCCAGCCTACCAAAGCGGGCTTTGTCGCCCTGATTGGCGAGCCGAACGCCGGTAAGTCCACCTTGCTGAACCGGATGGTTGGCGCGAAGGTCAGCATCGTCACCCACAAGGTGCAGACCACCCGCGCACGTATTCGCGGTGTCGCGATGGAAGGGTATAGCCAGCTGGTTTTTGTCGACACGCCGGGTCTTTTCAAGCCCAAGCGCAGGCTTGATCGTGCGATGGTCAAGGCCGCGTGGGGCGGGGCTGCGGACGCCGATGTCGTTGTCCTGATGGTCGAGGCGCATCGCGGTATGTCTGAAGGTGTCAAGGCGATCATTGAGCGGCTTCATGAACATGCGGGCAAATCGCCTGTCGCACTTGCCATCAACAAGATCGACAAGGTGAAATCCGAAAAGCTGTTGGCGCTGACCGATGAGTTGAACGAGGCTTATCCGTTCGTGCAAACCTTTATGATATCGGCAGAACGCGGTCACGGCTGTGACGCGCTGCGCGGCTGGCTTGGCCATCAGGTCCCCGAAGGGCCGTGGCTGTACCCCGAGGATCAGATTGCCGATCTGCCGCTGCGCATGATCGCCGCCGAGACGACACGCGAAAAACTGACCCTGCGTTTACATCAAGAGCTGCCTTACCAACTCACCGTTGAGACTGAAAATTGGGAAGATCGCAAAGACGGGTCCGCACGAATTGACCAAGTGATCTATGTCATGCGTGACGGCCACAAGGGGATCGTACTTGGCAACAAGGGCGAAACGATCAAGGCTGTCAGTACGGCGGCACGTATCGAGCTTGAGGAATTTCTCGAACGCCGCGTACATCTGTTTTTGCAGATCAAGGTCCGCCCCGGATGGCTTGAGGAAAAAGAGCGCTATTCAGAAATGGGCCTCGATTTCAAAGACGGCAATGCATGAGACTGACGGCTGACATCTGGGTGTCGGCCTATCTGACGCGACTTCGGCTGGTCGAAATCCCCGCATTCGTTGTGGCGCGTGGTGATGCAACAGCTGGTGCTGTGCTGGTTAAGCTTAATACGCTGGACGGGCAGGCACGTTGTTACCAGCGATCATTCGACCTGATGACCGGTGACCGTAAATGGGTCGTGCTTGCCGAAGGTGTCGAGGCGGATGTCGATACTTCCGTGGCCAAGCAACGCAGCTTTGACCCTGACCTATGGGTCATTGAAGTTGAGGACAAACAGGGTCGTCATTTGCTGGAAGATGCTGGTTTGGCATGATTAGCTGGTCCGACGACGCTGCAATTCTTTCCTCGCGTCCGTTTGGCGAAACATCCGTCATCATCGAGGTATTTTCAGCCAGTCATGGCCGCCACGCAGGTATCGTACGTGGTGGCGCAAGCCGCAAGATCGCGCCGACGCTTCAACCCGGCGCACAGGTCAGCGTCAGTTGGAAAGCGCGGCTGAATGAGCACCTAGGTAGTTTTACGGTCGAACCTGTGCGCAGTCGGGCAGCGCAGGCCATGGGCGACAGGCTTGCTCTTGCTGGTTTGAATGCGGTCACGTCGTTGTTGCTGATGGTATTGGCAGAACGCGAGGCGCAGCCGTTGATGTACACCCGCACGATCGGCCTTCTCGATTTGTTGGGGCAATCGGATGTCTGGCCGCTGGCCTATCTGCGTTGGGAACAGGCGCTGCTTGAACAAACGGGTTATGGCATGGATTTATCGGCCTGTGCCGTTCGTGGTGTCAACGAGGATCTGGCATTTGTGTCCCCGCGTACAGGCCGCGCCGTCAGCCGTGAGGCCGCAGGTGAGTGGGCGTCGCGGCTGCTGCCCTTACCGCCAGTGCTGGCAGGCAAAGGGGATGCGACCAATGACGAGATTATCATCGCATTGCGCACGACCGGATTTTTCATTGAACACCGTCTGATCAGGGGGCTGGGTGATCGCCCATTGCCCGCAGCCCGCGCCAGATTGATCGAGGCGATTGCCCGTCAGGGTGCCTGAAATACCATTTCGCGGCCCGTGTCATTGGTGAGGATCAGCGTTTTACCGACAACCTCTGCCAGTGCCATCACGCCGAGAGCCTCAAAGAACGCGCCCTCTGACGCCAAGTCGGCGCACGCCATCTTGGTCGCACCGACCGGACCGATTGCAAACCACGGGTAGGGCGCAGTCTGCGTGGCGAAATATCTATTGCAAGGCGCCTGACCGCTGATCCTGCCAACTTCTGACAGGTCAATCGTCGCGGTCGCGGGAAAGCTTTTGCCGTCGATCGACACGAGCGTAAAATCAGTCGTCCCGTCCGTATAGGCGGTGACAGTTTCGTCGTTCTGACAGACGGCGGTCAGGCCAAGCGCGAGGATAGCAATATGTTTCATGCCATACCTGTAGCGCGCTGCCACATTTTAGTCGAGCAGGCGGCGCGCGATAACTTGTGCCTGAATTTCTGCGGCACCTTCAAAAATATTCAGGATGCGCGCGTCGCACAGAATGCGGCTGACCTTATATTCAAGCGCAAACCCGTTGCCGCCGTGAATTTGCAGCGCATTATCCGCGCAGGCCCACGCCACACGTGCGCCCAGTAGCTTGGCCATGCCCGCCTCAAGGTCGCAGCGACGGTCGTTGTCTTTTTCCGCGGCGCTGAAATAGGTCAACTGCCGCGCGATCATGATCTCGACGGCCATCATCGCAAGCTTGCCTGATACGCGTGGAAAGTCGATCAACGCCTTGCCAAATTGTTTGCGGTCGCGCGCGTACTGCATGCCAACATCAAGCGCGGATGCGGCAACGCCAACGGCGCGGGCGGCTGTCTGGATACGGGCAGATTCAAACGTCTGCATCAACTGCTTAAAACCTTTACCCGTTTCGCCGCCAAGCAGGTTGTCGCCTTTGACCTTGAAGCCGTCAAATGCCAGCTCGTATTCCTTCATGCCGCGGTAGCCGAGGACTTCGATTTCGCCGCCTGTCATGCCTTGCGTCGGGAAGGGGGCATCGTCGGTTCCGGGGGTTTTTTCAGCGATGAACATCGACAAACCCTTGTAGTTGGTCGTGTCGGGGTCGGTCCGTGCAAGTAGCGTCATGATCTGGGTACGGGCCGCATGGGTGATCCATGTTTTATTGCCCGTGATTTCCCAATCGTCGCCGGATTTGACAGCACGGGTCCGCAGCGCGCCAAGGTCCGATCCGGTGTTGGGTTCGGTGAACACAGCCGTCGGCAATGTCTCGGCGCCTGCCAGACGCGGCAACCATTTTTGTTTCTGCTCTTGGGTGCCGCCGCAGATGATCAATTCTGCCGCGATCTCGGAGCGTGTGCCCAGTGATCCCACGCCGATATAGCCGCGCGACAATTCCTCGGACACCACGCACATGGATGATTTCGAAAGCCCGAACCCGCCGTATTCTTCGGGGATCGTCAGGCCGAATACACCCATTTCGGCCAGTTCGGTGATGATCTCCATCGGGATCAATTCGTCGTTGAGGTGCCAGTCATGGGCGAATGGTTCGACTTTTTCCACGGCAAAGCGGCGGAATTGTTCGCGGATCATTTCGAGTTCTTCATCAAGGCCGGATGCGCCTACGGTGATGTTCGCGGCTTGCTCTTGCATCAATTCCACAAGTCGGCTGCGCACGGCTTGGGTGTTGCCAGCGGCGGTCACGGCGGTGACCTCGGGCGACATAAAGCCAGCGGTCACATCAGGGGCAAGCCCCATGTCTTGCAGGCGCACAACCTCGCCTTGGTTCATCTGGATGCCACCTGCGATTTGTAGCAGGTATTCACCAAACGCGATCTGGTGGATCAGTTGTTCAACCTCGCCAAACTTTCCATCCGCATCAAGGCGATCTGCCCACCCTTGCATCTGATGCAGCGCAAGGGCGTATGTGGCGAGCCACGCCACGCCGTGGGCCGCCGTCTGGTTTGCGTCGATCAACGCGCCTGAAATACGGTCATTGTCTGTCACCAATTCACGCAGTGACGATTTCGCCGCAGCCAGCACAGCATCAACCGCAGGAAGCGTCGCTGCCGTTTTACCACGAAGATCCGTCAATGTCGTGGTTTGGGGCATGGTTTGTCCGTCATGTGGCATGGCTTATCTCCGCGGTTGTGCAGTCGCAGAAATATCATCTTCGCAATCGCAGCGCAATAATAATTCGTTAGTAATGTCAGGATTGAACAAAAGTGTCGCAGGGGAATTCGCATGCATTCGACTGATGCACGGCGTAATAACAATTTATGGATTTGATTTTCGGCCTCATGGACCCGTTCGCATTCCTTGTTGCGTTGATGGTCGGTGTCTTTGCCGGAACGGTCAAAGGTATCGTCGGGTTCGGCATGCCGATGATCATGATTTCAGGGCTTTCGACTGTTTTACCACCTGAACTGGCTTTGGCGGGGTTGATATTGCCAACCCTTGTAACAAACGGGATTCAGGCGTTTCGAGGCGGGATCCCTGCTGCGTGGGAAACGATTCGCGTATACCGCGTGTTTTTGATCGTGGGCGGGTGTGTGTTGGTCGCGAGCGCCCAGCTGGTGGCCGTGCTGCCGTCTTGGGTCCTTTTTCTCATTATCGGCGTCGCAGTTGCTGGCTTTGCGTTGTTGCAATTGATTGGATGGAAACCGCAGGTGTCGCGTGATGCCCGCGCGGTAGAGGCAGCGGTTGGCGCTCTTGCGGGGTTTACCGGCGGGCTGTCGGGCATCTGGGGGCCGCCAACGGTGGCCTATTTGACCGCCACGGATACGCCCAAGGCAGAACATGTGCGCGCGCAAGGCGTCATCTACGGGCTGGGTGCGGTGGCCCTGTTTTTTTTGCACACATAAAGTCAGGTGTTGTGACTGCGCAAACTATGCCGTTATCCTTGGTCTTCATTGTGCCTGCGGTGATCGGGATGCGGCTCGGGTTTCGTTATCAAGACCGGATCGCACAGGCGACATTCACGCGGCTCACGTTGATCGTGCTGCTTGTGGCGGGGCTCAACCTGATCCGGCGCGGATTGTTAGGATAACAACTCGGTAAAACCGCAAATCGCGGCAAGTTCCGGCACCTCATTGGGGGCCACGACCTCGAACGTTGTGCGATAGAAAACGTCCGTGCCGCGCGCGGCTTCCATCTGCCAAAAACCAGTGACGAGTTCATAGTCAAAATCGAACTGATAGAACGTCAGTGCAGGTTTGTCGCCAGATATCCGGCTGCCAAAGCTTTGCGATGTGGCGCGGCTGGTGCCCATTTCAGGATGGGTGATCGTCATGGTGATGTCGGGGATGCCGCCGATGTCTGCCGCCTGTGCCTTAACGCCGAACCCGATGCCAAGCACGGCTGGCACGCGGCGTTTGTGCGACACAAATGCAGGCTCGATGTCGATCAGATGCGTCGTGCCCGCGACAGTCCCTGGCGCTGGTGCGGTCCCTGTTGTTGGCGGCGCGCAAATAACGCCCGATGCGACGCTGGCCACCAATGGGCTGATCATATCGGGTTCTTGGGCAAACGCGACCACAGGAGCCATCGCAAAGAAAAAGGTGCGCCAGATTATCATGAGCGCACCTTAGCAGTCTGATCGTGCTATTCGCAATTAGCCGATTGCAGCAGCTTTTACGTCATCGTCGATGAACGGCACGTATTTTTCAAAATTGTCGCTGAACATGCCGACGAGCTTTGCCGCTTGCGCATCATAGGCGTCTTGGTCGGCCCATGTGGCGCGCGGGTCCAGCAGTTGGTCGTCAACGCCGTCGCAGGTTACGGGCACTTCAAAGCCAAAGTTGGGGTCCTTGCGGAACTGGTTCTCGACCAGTGATCCGTCCAGTGCTGCTGTCAGCAATGCGCGGGTTGCCTTGATCGGCATCCTGCTTCCGGTGCCATAGGCGCCGCCAGTCCAGCCCGTGTTGACCAACCAGCACGTCGCACCGTGGGACGCGATTTTCTGGCGCAGCAGGTCGCCGTAGGCTTCGGGGCGACGTGGCATGAATGGCGCGCCAAAGCAGGTGGAAAACGTGGGTTCAGGCTCTGTCACGCCGCGCTCTGTGCCTGCCACCTTGGAGGTAAAGCCCGACAGGAAATGGTACATTGCCTGCGCAGGCGTCAAGCGGCTGATCGGGGGCAGAACGCCGTATGCGTCACAGGTCAGCATGATGATATTTTTCGGGTGACCCCCAAGCGCTGTTTCCGATGCGTTCCCGATATAGTTAAGCGGGTAGGCGCAGCGCATGTTGGCCGTCAGGCTGTCGTCGTTGAAATCCAGCTCGAATGTCTCGGGATCAAAGATCATGTTTTCGATCACCGTGTGCGGCATTTCGCAGGTCGCATAGATTTCCGGCTCTGCCTTGGGATCAAGGCCAATGGTCTTGGCATAGCAGCCACCTTCGAAATTGAAGGTTCCACGGTCCGACCAGCCATGCTCGTCATCGCCGATCAAAACACGGGACGGATCAGCAGACAGCGTCGTCTTTCCGGTGCCTGACAGGCCAAAAAACACGGCCGTATCAACAGGATTTCCCGGCGCATGGTTGGCAGAGCAGTGCATCGGCATGATGCCTTTTTCCGGTAGCAGGTAGTTGAGCAGGGTGAATACAGATTTCTTGTTTTCACCAGCATATTCGGTGCCGCCGATCAGGATCAGCTTGGCGTCCATATTCAGCGCAATAACAGTTTCAGACCGACAGCCGTGCTTGGCCGGATCAGCCTTGAAAGTCGGGCAATTGATGATCGTGAAATCGGGGGCGAATGTTGCCAGTTCGGCAGCTTCTGGGCGGCGCAACAGGTGGCGGATAAACAACCCGTGCCATGCAAGTTCGGTCACAACACGAACGTCAAGACGGTGCGCAGGGTCGGCGCCGCCAAATAAATCTTGGACGTTGTAGGTGCCGCCCTTCATGTGGGCCTTCATATCGGCATAAAGCACGTCGAATTTCGCAGGGTCCATTGGCGGGTTGTTTTCCCACCAGATCGTATCCTCAACGGATGGTGTGCGAACGACGAATTTATCCTTGGGGGATCGGCCTGTATGCTTGCCGGTTGTGACAAGGAATGTACCACCTTTGCCTGTCACACCTTCGCCGGCGGCGACGGCAGCATCGTGCAATTCTGCCTCGGAACGGTTGTAATATACATAACCCAGCCCTTTGATGCCTTGATCTTCAAGCTTCATCTTCGGGTTGACCTGTCCTTGGTCCATGGGTTCGCTCCTTGGCAAAAGGGGCGCGTGCGGCCCCGACATGCAATCCATAACACCATGTTTTCCAATGCAGGAACCCCGCAATTGGCGCGTTAGCGCAACCAAATGCGTGTTAGCGCAACCATTTTGGGCGGTAGCCCCATGTGAGGCATTTTAGTCATTACTTATCACTTATCGGCACAAATAAGGCAGCGCTACAGGTGCGATTCGCACTTGAGGGTTGATTCGCCGTCTGAAATTAGCGAAATTAGCGAAAAAACAGGCATAATAATAATTGAGCAGTAAGGGTAAAACTCCCATGTCAAGAATTGCATTGGTGGACGACGACAGGAATATCCTGACGTCTGTTGCGATGACACTCGAGGCCGAAGGCTTTGAGGTCGAAACGTATAATGACGGTCAGGCCGCATTGGACGGATTTAACAAGCGTATGCCGGAACTGGCTGTGCTTGATATTAAGATGCCCCGCATGGACGGGATGGATCTGTTGCAGCGTTTGCGCCAGAAAACATCCATGCCGGTGATCTTTCTCACATCCAAGGATGACGAGATTGACGAGGTTCTGGGCCTGCGCATGGGTGCTGACGATTACGTCAAAAAGCCGTTTTCCCAGCGGCTGTTGGTGGAACGCATCCGCGCGTTGCTGCGCCGTCAGGACGCGATTGCCGGTGAAGCGATTGAAGAAACCGAAGAGACCAAGATCATGGTCCGCGGTGAATTGATCATGGATCCGCTGCGCCATGCGGTGAAATGGAAGGGCAATGATGTGTCCCTGACAGTCACCGAATTCTTGCTTTTGCAGGCTTTGGCGCAACGCCCCGGTTTTGTGAAATCACGCGATCAGTTGATGGACGTCGCTTATGACGATCAGGTCTATGTGGATGATCGCACGATCGACAGCCACATCAAACGTCTGCGCAAAAAGATGCGCAATACCGATGATGAGTTTTCCGCGATCGAGACTCTTTACGGTATCGGTTACCGCTACAACGAAGAGTAGACGATGACAGTGGCGCCAAAAATCGACATCCATGATCTTGGGTCTGTGCGTGCTGCGGCGCGTACGCCTGATGTTGTATTGGGTGATGATTGGGTCGCGCCACAGCCATTAGGCGAAAATGAGCTTGGTGCGCGGCGCAAACGGCGTGGGCTGTTTTCGCTTCGCAAATCCCCTATCGCGCGCAAAATCATCACGTTCAACCTGATTGCGATGATGTTGCTGATTGCAGGGGTTCTTTACATTAGCTCGTCGCGCGACAGCCTTGCGTATCAGCGCGCCACAGGCTTGGTGACCGAAGCAGAGTTGATCGCCGACGTGTTTGAGGCACAGTTGCCGACCAGCGCGCCTGTGAACCTTGCGACGGGTGATGGATTGGACGTTGCGGGGACTTTGGCGGGGCTTGACCTGAATGGCGGAATTGTTGTGGGGGTTTATGACCCGCAAGCAAATCTGATTGGCCAGACCGATATGACCAACCAGACCAGCGTCATTCGCGGGCTGGATCAGGTCGAGGGCAATACATTTTTAACGGACACTTTGTCTGCTGCGTGGTCGGGTGTTGCATCGCTGTTTGGCGCTGGTTCTGCTGCCGAACCGGACGGTGTCAACGTCGACGACGCGGAGGTGGCCGCGCAAGTGCTTGGCACTTTGGAAACCGGTACACATTTTCATGCGATTACGACGCGCGGCAACGCGCGGTATTTTGTCACCAGCCCAATCATGCAGGTGGGCACAGCCGTCGGCGTTGTCACGGTGCAAGGTGCGCAAGGAGAACTTGATTCTCTCGTGCGCCGTGAGCGTGAAAAGGTGCTTCGCCTGTTTTTGGTTGGCCTCACGATCAGCATCATCCTAAGCCTCATCCTTGCGTCGACAATTGCGAATCCGTTGGCGGATCTTGCGTCTGCCGCTGAAATCGGGCGCGACAAAAATGCGCGTAAAATGTCCCCGACGCGGGTACGTATCCCCGATCTTAGCGCGCGACCTGATGAAATCGGCCGTCTATCCAGCGCGTTACGCGGCATGGTGTCGGCGCTTTATGAACGGATTGAGGGCAACGAGCAATTCGCGGCTGATGTAGCCCACGAGATTAAGAACCCGCTCGCGTCACTGCGGTCTGCGGTTGGTACGTTGCGCGTGGCCAAACGCGATGACCAACGCGATACCTTGCTCAATGTGATTGAACATGACGTCCGGCGTTTGGATCGTTTGGTGAGCGATATTTCAAATGCGTCCCGCCTTGATAGCGAACTGGTCAAAGAGGAAGAAGAGACCTTTGATCTGCTGAAAATGCTGGGCAACATTAACGATTTTCTTGGCCGAGAAGCAGACGCAAAGGGTGTCGACTACATCGCTGATCTGCCCGAAGACCCGATCAATGTGCAGGGTCTTGAGGGACGGTTGGCGCAAGTATTCGTGAACCTGATCACCAATGCGATTTCGTTTTGCGAAGACGGCGATGCGATCCGCGTTTGGGCGCGGCGTCGCGAGAACCGCGTTCTGATCGTGGTGGAAGACACCGGCCCCGGCATCCCGAACGAGGCGCTGACAAAGGTGTTTAAACGCTTCTATTCGGAGCGGCCAGAAGGGCAGTTCGGCAATAATTCCGGCCTCGGTCTTGCGATTTCCAAGCAAATCGTCGAGGCGCATGGCGGTGTGATCTGGGCCGAAAATATCCGCCCCTCCGAGGCCGATATGACGTCCGAGCCGCTTGGTGCGCGCTTTGTTGTTGGCCTTCCGGTTTAGGCGTTGTCGACGGAGACGTTGCACGCCAGCTGTGTCGCCTATCAGGCGCGCGCGGTTCTTATTCTGGGTAAAAGCGGCGCAGGGAAATCGCAGCTTGCGTTGGAATTGATGGCGTATGGCGCCACGTTGGTTGCTGATGACCGCACGGTCCTATCGGCACATGATGGTGCTATTTACGCAACCGCCGCCCCGAACATTGACGGATTGATCGAGGCGCGCGGCCTTGGCGTTCTGTGCGCCGATTTTGTCCAATCTGCACGCATTGCCTTGGCTGTCGATCTTGATTGGCCGGCCACCGACCGGTCCCCGAAACCTGATGACTTTGCCGTGCAAGGGTGCGTTATCCCCTTGTTCCCCCGCCCGTACGGAGAGACTGTGGCCCCAGCGATTCTCCAATACTTGCGGGCAGGACCAAGCAGCAGATGACATCCACATCAGGGACAAACGATACCGGCGGACCGGACATTGTGATCGTCACAGGCCCGTCAGGAGCAGGGCGGACGACTGCTGTTAACGCCCTAGAGGATCTGGGCTTTGAGGTGATCGACAACTTGCCATTGTCGTTGCTGCCGCGGCTGTTGGACGGCCCTGCGCCAACACGCCGTTTGGCGCTTGGCATTGATGTGCGTAACAGGGATTTCACGGTTGATACGCTGATCACGGCCATCGACGGTTTGGCCGGTCGTTCCGAAATCGTATCGCAGGTTTTGTATCTCGATACGAGCGAGGAAGAACTCGTGCGCCGCTTTTCCGAGACCCGCCGCCGGCACCCGCTTGCAGTCGGGGGGCATCCGCTTGCCGGTATTCAAAAGGAAAAAGAGCTTTTGATGCCGATCCGCGCCCGGGCAGATGTGTTGATTGATACAACCGGATTGTCGGTGCATGATTTGCGTGAAAACATCGATATGTGGTATGCGCCTGCGGACGGGCGGTTCCTTGGTTTGACGCTCCATTCCTTCTCGTACAAGCGCGGTCTACCGCGTGGGTTGGATATCGTGATGGATTGCCGGTTTTTGCGGAACCCGCATTGGGATGCCGATTTGCGCGCAATGGATGGCCGCGATCCAGACGTCGTCAAATACGTAGCCGATGATCCGCGGTTTGAACCATTCTTTCGTCAGGTTAAAGGACTTCTGGATCTTTTGCTGCCTGCGCACAAAGAGGAGGGTAAATCGCATTTGTCGATCGGTTTTGGTTGCACAGGCGGGCAACACCGTTCCGTCACTATGACCGAAACACTGGCGCAAGCACTTGCAGATGAGGGTTGGCAGGTGTCTAAAAGACACCGAGAGTTGGAACGCCGCGATTTGCAGCGTGACGCAAGCAAAGGGTCGACGGCTTGATCGGAATTGTAATCGTGGCACATGGCGGACTGGCGGGTGAATACCTCGCCGCGGTCGAGCATGTCGTGGGCCAACAGGCAGGCATGCGCAGCATCGCCATCGCGCCCGAAGACGACCGCGCCGTCAAACAAGAAGAGATTTGCGATGCCGCGGATGCGGTGGATGTTGGCGCGGGCGTTGTGATTGTGACGGATATGTTCGGCGGGTCCCCATCGAACCTGTCGCTACGGGCCTGCAGCCCATCGAACCGTCGCATCCTTTACGGGGCGAACTTGCCGATGTTGATCAAGCTTGCGAAATCGCGCCAGATGCCGGTATTGGACGCCGTCGATGCCGCCCTTGATGCTGCACATAAATACATCAATAGCCATAGTGTCGGGCAGCCCTGAACATGACAAATATCCGTCTCAAAATCGAAAATATCAAAGGGTTGCACGCCCGCGCATCTGCCAAATTGGCGGCCGTTGTCGAGGAATTTGACGCAAGCGCCACAGTGAGTAAGGACGGTATGGACGCTGACGGCGATAGCATCATGGGCCTTTTGATGTTGGCAGCTTCGATCGGAACCTATATTGATGTGACCACCACTGGGCCGGATGCCGGTCCCTTGTCCGACGCCATCGCAGCACTTGTTGCGGATAAATTCGGAGAGGGCGAATAGCTCTTTTGTGTTCAAAGGGAATGATCCATTGACCGACACGACACAAAAAGTCGTTGTAGCCGAAGACAGCACCAAGGCTCCGCGCGTCTATAACCGCCGGAGCCTGACCTATTCGAATACCTTCGACAGCGGGATCAAACGCAATATCATCCGTGTTATTGAGCTTTTGACCGGCAAGATACGTATTGCCCGTCTGGTGCGCCGGTTTGAAAAAATGGGCACGTTCAAAGGACAGGCATTCTGGCGCGCGACGCTGGATGTGATGGGGATCGAACTTTTGACGCCTGCGGATCAGTTGGCGCGTATTCCAAAAACAGGCCCTGTGATTTTTGTGGCGAACCACCCGCACGGGCTTGTCGATGGTATGATCCTTGCAGATCTTATCGGGCGGGTGCGTGACGATTACCGTATTTTGACGCGGTCCTTGTTGACAGGGATCGACGAAGATGCAGCCAGTTACATGATCCCCGTGCCGTTCCCGCATGAACCCGACGCGCAGAAAAAGATGGTTGAGATGCGCCGCGCTGCGATGGAGCATCTTAAGAATGGCGGCATTGTCGCCCTGTTTCCATCCGGCGTGGTTGCGAGTTCCGACACGATGATGGGCGACGCGATTGAGCGTGAATGGAATGTTTTTACAGCGAAAATGATCCGCACCTCTGGCGCGGCGGTCGTGCCATGTTTTTTCCCTGGATCGAACTCTCGGGTGTATCAGGTGGCCAATAGAATTTCGGCGACACTGCGCCAAGGGTTGCTGCTTCACGAGATCGTGCACGCACTTAATAAGCCACAGAAACCGGTCGTTGGTCAGCCGATTGATCCGGCCGAAGTAGACGCTCGTGTGGCCGACCCGCGTGCATTTATGGCTTGGCTGCGTGACTGGACTTTGAACCTACGCGACTAGCGTGTGGGGACCGGCACGTCGCCGCGATAGTCGTAGAACCCGCGCTTGGATTTCCGGCCAAGCCAGCCAGCCTCAACATATTTGGTCAGCAGCGGGCAAGGCCGGTATTTTGTATCTGCCAGCCCGTCATGAAGCACATTCATGATCGCCAAGCAGGTATCAAGCCCGATAAAATCGGCCAACTCGAGCGGCCCCATTGGATGGTTCGCACCCAACCGCAATGACGTGTCAATCGACTGCACCGACCCGACACCTTCGTATAACGTATAGATCGCCTCATTGATCATCGGCATCAGAATCCGGTTGACGATAAAGCCGGGGAAATCTTCTGATGCGGTGCTGGTTTTGCCCAGCTTGGCCACGACGTCTTGGCAGGTTTTGAAAGTCTGTTCGTCGGTCGCGATGCCTCGGATCAACTCGACCAACTGCATGATCGGGACAGGATTCATGAAATGAAACCCCATAAAGCGTTCAGGCCGGTCCGTGCGTGATGCGAGCCGTGTAATCGAAATGGACGAGGTGTTCGAGGTCAGGATCGTCTCGGGTTTCAGGTGCGGAACGAGGTCTTCAAAGATCGCTTGCTTGATTGTTTCGCGTTCTGTTGCAGCCTCGATCACAAGATCGGTTTGCCCCAGATCAGTGAGGGTCTGGGTGGTGCCAATGCGCGCCATCGCATCCGCCTTGGCCGCAGCCTCGATCGCACCTTTACCGACCTGACGCTCGAGGTTGCGATCGATCAAGGCAACAGCTGCCTTCAGCGCGTCACCGCTAATATCCGTCAAAAGGACCTCGTATCCAGCAAGCGCAAACACATGCGCAATCCCGTTGCCCATTTGCCCTGCACCGACGATGCCAACACGTTCGACTGTCATGATATCCGCTCCTTGGTTATGGGCACCATATGCGCCAAGCCTCCCTGCGTTCAAGGCACGACAGTCGTTAAAACTATCTTCAAAATCGCAAGTTAGCGAAATCGAAATGCATTTCTGCGAATCCTGACGCAAGAAGCAGAGATCGGTGAAAGATATGAAGCATGAAACAATTGAAGGTGGTGGGCTATCTTATGCGCCCTGTCGCTACGGGATGTCGCGGATCATGTTCCGTGGGCCCAAGCGTCGGCTTGACGAGCCTTATATTGCGTTCATTGGTGGAACCGAAACCTATGGCAAGTTTATTGACCGCCCCTATTCCGCGTTGTTGGAAAAAGAGTTGGGGCAGACCTGTGTCAATTTGGGCTGCGTGAACGGTGGTGTTGATGCATTCGTGAATGACCCGACAATTATGGCGACCTGTAACAAGGCGAACCTTACTGTGGTCCAGATCATGGGGGCGAATTTTCTCTCGAACCGGTTCTATTCGGTTCATCCGCGCCGCAATGACAGGTTCCTGCGGGCATCTACTGTGTTGCAGGCGATCTATAATGATGTCGATTTTTCGGATTTTACGTTTACCCGCGCGATGCTTGGTAAGCTGCATCTGCTATCCCCTGAACGGTTCGACATCGTTGTGACCGAATTGCGAGAGGCGTGGGTCGCCCGTATGCGCAACATGCTGGGGCAGATTGGCCCGAACGCCGTGTTATTCTGGTTCGGTCGCAAGGGGATGTCGGATGACGCGTGGGATAAGGCTGCCAATCCATTACAAGCCGATCCGCTGTTTATCACTGCGGCAATGATTGATGAGCAGCGGCCATTGGTTCGTGACGTCGTACAAACCGTGCCAACCGATGTTGCAAAACAACAGGGCACCAAGGGCATGTATTTCGCCCCCATGCAGGCCAAGGCCGCGTCAGAGATGCTCGGCGTCAGTTGCCACGCAGAGGCAAGCATGCGGCTTGCTCCTATTCTCAAAAGACTGCTCTGAATGAAAAAGGCCCGCCGCAATGTCGCGACGGGCCAAATTCAGATTCTTGATCAGATCAGAGCTTGCCAGTCAGTTCCGGCACGGCGTCAAACAAATCGGCAACCAAGCCAAAGTCCGCAACTTGGAAAATTGGTGCTTCTTCATCTTTGTTGATCGCGACGATGATCTTGGAGTCTTTCATACCAGCAAGGTGCTGGATGGCGCCGGAAATACCGACAGCCACATAAAGATCAGGTGCAACCACCTTACCTGTCTGGCCAACCTGCCAGTCATTTGGTGCGTAACCGGAATCGACCGCAGCGCGTGATGCGCCCACGGCAGCGTTTAGCTTGTCGGCCAAGGCTTCGATGATTTTGAAGTCTTCCTCGGAGCCAACACCGCGACCACCGGAAACAACTACACCAGCAGATGTCAGTTCCGGACGATCAGACGACGCAACCGCATCCGATACCCATTCGGACAAGCCTGGGTTTGCCACAGCAGCCAGTTTTTCCACAGACGCCGTGCCACCTTCACCGGCGGCGTCAAAGCCTGCGGTGCGGATTGTCATGACTTTTTTGTCGTCCGAAGATTTCACAGTCTGGATCGCGTTACCCGCGTAGATCGGACGCTCGAATGTGTCGGCGTCAACAACGGCCGTCACCTCAGAGATGACCATTGCGTCCAACAACGCGGCCACGCGGGGCAGGATGCTTTTTGATGCTGCTGTCGATGGTGCAGCAATGTGGGAATAGTCGCCAGCCAAGGACACGATCAGATCGGCCACAGGCTCGGCCAGATCGTTGCCATATGCCGCATCATCGGCGCAAAGCACCTTTGCCACGCCAGCCAATTTCGCGGCTTCCTCAGCAGCACCGCCGCAACCCGCGGACGCACAAAGCACAGTAACGTCGCCCAGACCCGCAACCGCAGCAAGGGCTTTACCCGTTGCATCCGCGTTCAGTACGCCGCCTGCAACCTCAGCAATCAGAAGAACAGCCATTATACAGCCCCCGCTTCTTTGAGTTTTTCAACAAGTTCGTCAACAGACCCGACCATGATGCCCGCGCTGCGTGCTTCCGGCTCGGTTGTTGTGACAACGCTTAACCGTGGTGTGACGTCCACGCCGTAATCGGCAGGCGTCTTTTCATCCATCGGCTTTTTCTTGGCTTTCATGATGTTTGGAAGGGACGCATAACGCGGCTCGTTCAAACGCAGATCAACCGTGACGATCGTCGGCATCTTGACCTTGATCGTCTGAAGACCGCCGTCAACCTCGCGTGTGACTGTCGCGGTGTCGCCGTCCACGTCCAGTTCGGACGCGAATGTCGCTTGGGACCAACCCAAAAGCGCGGACAACATCTGGCCGGTGGCGTTCATGTCGTTGTCGATGGCCTGTTTGCCAGCCAGAACAATGCCAGGATTTTCTTCTTTCACGATCGCAGCCATGATTTTGGCGACTGCTAATGGCTCGATGTCTGTGTGCACATCGTCGGCAGCAACCACAAGGATCGCACGGTCGGCGCCCATCGCAAGGGCGGTGCGTAGCGTTTCTTGGGATTGCTTGACGCCGATGGAAACGGCGATAACCTCGTCGGCCTTTCCAGCTTCACGCAGGCGGATCGCCTCTTCCACGGCAATCTCGTCGAACGGGTTCATCGACATTTTGACGTTTGCAAGATCAACACCGGAACCGTCCGCTTTGACGCGAACCTTTACGTTATAGTCGATCACGCGTTTGACGGGTACGAGCACCTTCATCGCGAATTTCTCCTGTTAGAATCTGAGCGTATTTTTTCTCACTCCGTGATTACCTTGCCGGAGGCGCAGAAAACAGTGCAAAATCGACGCAGATTGGTTCAGGGACGCCACGTCTTTGACCAATACGTAAAGGAGAGGCCAAAAGTGGAGAAATTTTGCCAAAGCTGTGGGATGCCGATGAGGCAGGATCCCGTCAGTGGCGGGACAAAGGCTGACGGCAGCCGCAGTCCGAAATTCTGCTCGTTTTGCTATGCTGACGGGTCGTATTTGTGGCCCGATCTACAGCGGCAGAAATGCAATGCGCCAAAAGGGAATGCCACGCGTTATTGGCTGGTTGCTAACCCGCAACGTCCCCAAGCTGGAACGGTGGCGCTAGCGGTTCGCCCTTCCAGTGGCCAAGACTGCTGTTGCAACTTGCCGCCTTTAGCGGTTCGCCCCTGGAACCCACAAAACATCGTTTTTACCGTTATCATTGGCAATGCGCGAGGCTTGGAAAAACCAGTCTGACAGGCGATTGAGGTATTTGACCGCCGCAGGGTTCACTGATTCCATCGTGGCCAACTCGACCGACAAACGCTCGGCGCGACGCGATACGGTCCGGCATAGATGCAGATGCGCCGCCAAGGCTGATCCGCCTGGCAGGATGAAGCTGCGCAAAGGTTCCACAGCGCCTGTCATAACGTCGATTTCACCTTCAAGGCGGCTGACTTGGGCATCTGACATGCGCAGGGGTGGGTATTCTGCCTCGGCGTCCATTTCCATGTCGGGACGGCAAAGGTCAGCACCAAGGTCAAACAAATCGTTCTGGATCATCGCCAATTGCTGATCCATGTCGCCCTGCGCATGCAGGCGGGCCATGCCTACGGTCGCGTTTGTTTCGTCCACGGTGCCATATGCATTCACGCGAAGCGCGTGCTTTGCAACGCGGCTGCCATTGCCAAGCGCAGTTTCACCCGCATCGCCCGTTTTCGTATAGATTTTGTTCAGTACAACCATCGTGTCAGCCCCTTAGCGCAGGTAAACGTAAAGCAGGATCAGCGCGACCGCGACGGCCTGTGCGCCAATCCGGTATCGCATGATTTTATTTGCGTATTTGCGGTTAAATTCGCCGCCCTTGCCGAATGCACCAACACCCAGCACCAAAATTCCCAACACAATCAGCACCGCGATTGCAACCAGAATGAAAAGCGGATCGCTTGCCATCGTCTTATTCCTTTTTATTCCTGTTCTTGATGTAGCAGACCATTGCCCAAAGGAAAGGGATCAGGCGCGTCGGATCACCGCGTCCAAAAGACGCGTGGATAGAATTCGGCGCAAAAAGCCCATCAGATACGTGGGTTTGGTCACGTAATATCGCGCCTTTGGCCGTTTGGATGTTGCGGCATGGATCAGCTTTTTGGTCACAGCACTTGCCGGAAGTTCGAACGCATCGGGGCCGCTGTCGGTATATAGCCGCTCGCGCAGTGCCTCATATTCCGCTGCCCGCGCGGACCCTTTCCAACGGATCCACTGTTCGAAATGCGGGATTGCGTTTTGACGGATATCGGACGTGATGGGGCCAGGTTCAATCAGGATGATCTTGATCGGCGTGTCCGACATCTCGACCCGCAAAACGTCCGTTAACCCTTCAAGCGCGAATTTCGTGGCGACATATGCACCGCGCCATTTCAGTCCGACAATCCCCAACACGGACGAGCATTGAATGATACGCCCATGCCCTTGGGCGCGCATCACGGGTATCACCAAATTTGTTAATTCTTGATAACCGAACACGTTGGTCTCGAATATCTCGCGCAGCGCGTCACGCGGCAAATCCTCGACTGCGCCGGGGCAGGCAAAAGCACCGTTGTTATACAGAACATCCAACGTGCCGCCCGTCGTGCCAAGGACTTGCGTCAGGCCGGTCACGATGCTGTCGCTGTCGGCATAGTCGATGCGGGGGCTGTCGAACCCTTCGGCCATCAGGCGGTCACAGTCGGCTTGCGCGCGGCAGCTTGCAAAAACGCGAAAGCCCAAGGCGCGAAAGCCGTGGGCTGCGTCGTATCCGATCCCTGACGAAGAACCGGTGATAAGAATGGAACGTTGTGTCATGGCGCGTTTGTGGCGCGGCCATGACGCGGTGGCAAGGGTTTAGCTGTCTGACAGCAAACGTTCAGCCATCCAGCCGGATTGATCCGTCGATGTGACACGGATACGCGCCCATCCATTGTCGTTGACTTCGATCACTTCAGCCGCGGTGCCGCGGGTCAATGTGTCAAGCACATCAAAATTCGTACCGGGCCCGGCGCGCATGTTTACACGGTTGCCAGATACGGTACGCAGATCGACAATCGCTTGTTCGACGACGTCAACGACGGCAGATTGCAAAGATGCTTCAACGACAGGGATCTCTTCAATCGGCGCCAACGGAGCAGTCTCAACAGCAGCGCGCGTTACAACAGGTTCGTCGAACGGAACAGCCTCGAGCGATTTTGTTGATATCGTGGCCTGCGCGATCGGGCGTGCCTCGGGTTCAAAATCAGCGCCGCCCGACAGTTCGTAAAAGCCGAATCCAAGCATCAAAAAAGTGCCGATAATAAATTTGCCCATCGTGTGATCCTCCAAGGTCGACTCGTTCGTCATTGTTCGTTAACGTTTTACACCGCTTCACTAGCTTACGTCTGAGGGAAAATCTTAGTTCGCTTCCCCGTATCTGATCTTTACGGCCAACTGCGGCACGGATACACCAATCGCATGACTGATGATGTGACGACGCCAGAAATCGAAATCATGGATCCGACAGAGCCGCTGCGCCAAGCCATTGGTGACCGCTACTTAACTTATGCTTTGTCTACGATTATGCATCGCGCGTTGCCGGATGCGCGTGACGGGTTGAAGCCTGTGCACCGCCGTATTCTTTATGCGATGTCGCGGCTTAAGCTGTCGCCGACGGGCGGTTTTTTGAAGTCTGCCAAGATCAGCGGCGACACGATGGGTGACTTCCACCCGCATGGTGACGCTGCAATTTATGACGCGATGGCGCGTTTGGCCCAAGATTTTAACGTCCGCTATCCGCTTGTTGATGGCCAAGGAAACTTTGGCAATATCGATGGCGATAATCCCGCTGCGTCGCGTTACACAGAAGCCCGCATGACTGTCGCCGCCGAGGCGCTACTAGAAGGATTGGCTGAAAACGCGGTTGATTTTCGCCCGAATTACGACGGCCGCCTTGAAGAACCGTCAGTTCTTCCTGCGCAATTCCCGAGCCTGCTTGCCAATGGATCAACAGGCATTGCGGTTGGTATGGCAACCAACATTCCGCCACATAACCTGCACGAATTGATCGACGCCTGCCTGCATCTGATCAAGTCGCCCAATGCGCGCGACGAAACCTT
>ENA-ORXM01000919-ORXM01000919.1-marine-metagenome-genome-assembly--contig:-NODE-919-length-45501-cov-3.854042_pt1 | contig 45501 bp, 41 predicted proteins | sample MGYA00237867_ERZ511480 | MGnify/ENA primary metagenome ERZ511480 (study PRJEB26309, sample SAMN06266103) | marine metagenome | isolation source: Algal blade | place: United Kingdom:Sidmouth, United...
TTATGAGTCTACTCCTGGAGCATGTCAATTTAAAGCTTGTACTAAAGTAGCCTATGCAGAAAGTGATTTGAGAAATGTTTATCAAGCCTATGTTGCTATGTATGGTGGAAACGTAGAACCTGATGATTCTTTATGTTATAAGAAAATAAATACTTATGATGATGAATGTCACGATGCAAATGCGTATAACTTTAATGGACCAGGTAAGTGTTACTACAAAGGTTGTAACGAGCCGGGTAAATTAGGGTATGCACATTATCAAGCCTTAGTTAAGATTTATGGAACTGAGAATGTTGAAGCAGATTCGGCGTCTTGTGTTGCTTTAAGTAAGCCAGGTTGTACTGATCTAAATGCTGAGAACTTTGATTCTACTGCTGCATACGATGATTGTAGTTGTCGATTTAAAACTTGTACTGATGACAGATATAAAGAAGTTAATAATTCAATTTATGCTCAGAACTATGTAGATAGTAGACCAGGGTGTGGATATGGATCAGATGTTACTAAGGTATCTTGTGGATCAAACTGTGTTACTTTAAATACAGGTTGTACGAACGAGTATGCTGATGCTGATGCTTATAATAATGGAGCTTACACAGTTGAAAATGGAAGTTGTACATTTACGGCCTGTCTTGATGATTATTATAAAGAATTTGATGCTGACCTGAAAAAGATCATTCTTCAGTATGCAGCTGATAATAAGTTAGATGTTGATGACAAGCTTTATACTAATACTTGTGTAACACCAGATATTTAAAAAAAACTCAAGAGAGTACTTTAATAAAAGTACTCTCTTGTTTTACTCTAATGAACTCTCTAATTGCTTTGCCTGTAAATCAATCTCATCTTCTAAAGACAAGTTCACATTAATGACACTAGAAATACCTCTGGTATGAGTCTTTTTTTCTACTTTTTGAACTTGAGTGTGAGTTTTAACGACATTTTGATTATTTGTTGGAGCTTTCATACATGATGAAAAAGCAAATGTTATAATGATTGATAAGAAAAGTTTCATAATGATTCCTTTAGGATAGAGAAATTTATACGTTGATTTTATCATGACCCAAAAGTATGAATTTTGAGTAGATAAGATTTTCCCCTCTAAAAATAGTCAGTTATTTTATTCTAGATTTTGATAGCCTCATATTGTTTGCACTCATACCATGAGTTGCAATCATAAGTTGTTGATATCTCAATGAATTAAAGTTTTTCTCAATCCTGTCGATAAATCTTAGTAAAATAGTTTTAGGAATAATTTTTTGGAGGAAAAGAAATGAATTTAATCAAAATTGTATTAACACTGCTGTTTGTTCTTAGTTGTAACAACGCAAACCTATTTGATCCTGAGGTAAGCCCAGGAACAAGTGATACAGGAACAACAAATCCAGTTCTACCACCAATAGGTGACCCCGTAGCTCCTGGGGAAGAGACTCCAGTGCTAGCATGTCATCATCCAGATGCTATGGATTATGATGCTTCTTCTTATAAAGAAATTGGACCCTGTGAATTTCAAGCATGTGCTAATCAAGACTTTGCTGAATTTGAACTTTCAAATATTTATTTAGAATACATTGAAAGACATGGTGGAAATATTACTCCTAATAACGATTTATGTATCACTGAAGTTGATAAATATAATGAAGTTTGTTCTCACCCTCTAGCATCTAATAATGGATTGAAAGAAAGTTGTAAGTTTAAAGGATGTGAAACGGAAGGGTTTTATGAGCATGAAGTTTTCTTAAGTTTAAAGAAACTCTTTGGAGATGCAGTTATGCATGATCCTTTAGAGTGTAAGACTCCTTTTGTGTATAAAGGATGTACAGATGCTCTAGCTATTAATCATAGTGCAGTCGCAACTGTTGATGATAAGAGTTGTTTGTACCAATTATGTACTGATTCCAGATCAGATGAATATGGGACGACTGAAAATCAAGCTTTATTACAAGCTGTTACAACGTATGCAGCAACTCACGAATTAGAAATGGGTGATCTTGTTTTCAAAAATACATGTGAGGGTTATCAAGACGTTCCTGGTTGTAAAGTATCTGGAGCTACTAATTATAATGTAGATGCAGATGTAGAAAATGGAAGTTGTAAGTGGGATGGTTGTATTGATGCTTATGAAGATGGTTTCTCAGCAGATCTATTAGCGATCATAAATACTTACGCTGCAACTCATGGTGGTTCAGCTGCTAATTATATTGGAACGAGCACATGTACTGATAAACCAGTCCTAGGTTGTAGTGTTCAAGGAGCAATTGGTTTTGATAGTAACGTCACTGAAGATAATGGAACTTGTAAATGGGATGGATGTCTTGACGCTAATAATAGTGGTTATACAAAAGATATTAAAGATAGTATTGATGCTTATGTAACAATACACGGTGGACCAGCAAGTAAATATATAAGAGTCGATAAATGTGTGAAGCCATTAGAAGGTTGTATGCAAAGATCAGCTTTGAATGAGACAGCTGGCGCGCAGGTCGATAACGGATCTTGTGTATGGGCCGGATGTGTACAAGGTAATAATTATGAAGGTCATAGTGATCAATTATTAAGACTCTTAGGTCAATATGCATCTATTCATGGTGGAGTTGCTCAAGACTATATAGATACAGATCAAAATACTTGTAAGTTAAAAGGTTGTAAGATCCCGGGAGCAATTGGGTATAATGCGGCAGCAGTTGTAGATAATGGAAGTTGTAAGTGGAAAGGATGTATAAAAGGAAACAATTATGCAATTCATAATCCTGGTTTATTATCTCTTCTTCAAGAATATGCTAAAATTCACGGAGGAAATGCTCAAAGTTATATAGGTGTAGATGAGTGTAAGTTAAAAGGTTGTACTCATTCAAATGCAGCCGTTGGATATAATCCTTTAGCTGAAATTGAAAATGGTACATGTAAGTGGAATGGTTGTATAAATGGAGATACTTCTGTAGGTCATAGTGCCTCTTTATTAGCCTTCTTAAAAAAATATGCTCAAACTCATGGTGGAACACCTCAACTCTATATTAATATCGATCTCTGTCAGCAAAAAGGTTGTATGGCTCCAAGAGCAAAAAATCCAACAGCAGGAGCTCAAGTAGATGATGGGTCATGTAAGTGGGATGGGTGTGCAGAAACTACTGGAGTGAGCAATCCTGATCCAGGTCTAGTAAATATTATAAATTCTTATATAAGAAATCATGGTGGAGTAAAAGCAAACTATATCGCTAATAATACTTGTGAGGTTTTAACTCGAGGATGTACAGAAGCCAGTGCTAGAAACACGACATCACCTATGCCAGATATTGATAATGGAAGTTGTAGATGGAGTGCATGTTTAAATAAATGTAAAACTGGATATGTAGGTCAATCAACTGAAAATATTATTAGGGCCTATTCTCAGCGTCATGGGTTAGGGCAAGCAGTTAGAACTAATACCTGTACTGGAAGAAATAGATATCGATGTGTAGATACAGATTGGTAAAATAAGAAAAAGAACTTAATATGGGAGCCTCTTATTTGGCTCCCTTTTTTTTACCTATAATTACCCAAATCCTATTCTAAAGTATTATTCAGATACTCCGATTAGAGCCTTGAAACCATAAGGAGACTTAGTTGAAAAACTTATTTCAAATCACAATGATTTTTGTTCTTGTTAGTTGCGGGAATGCAAATTTGTTTGATCCTACTCAAAGTAGTGTTGGATCATCTAATACGACAACTACAAATATAGTACCGCCTCCGGCTGGTCCCATATTACCACCTTCAGGTGGCGGGGTTATTCCCGTAAATCCGGAAAAACTTTGTCAGCATCACGAAGGTGAAAACTTTGATGCTAGTAAGTGGACTGAACCTGGAGCTTGTATATTTAAGGCATGTAATGATTCAAGTTATACAGAGTTTGAAAAAAGAAAAGTTTTTCAAGCCTATATTGATCAACACGGTGGTCAGATCATTGATGATGCTGGGCTATGTGAAAATAAATATGATGAAGATGGCACAAAATGTGACAATCCTAGGGCCTATAACTTTCAAGCTCTTGAGAGTTGTAAGTTTAAAGCTTGTGGACTTGCTCAATATTGTGAACATATTGATTACCTCGTATTGGTAACACTTTATGGAGATGCAGTTGAGCATGATCAAACATATTGTGAGAATATTAAAGTACTCCCAGGTTGTATGGACCCACTAGCTTATAATACCAATGAGCTTGCTGGATATGATGATGGAACTTGTAAATACAAGGCCTGTCGAATGAGTGAGTATACAGAGTTTGACTCTGATGAAAATAAATTAATCATAGAGGCTGCAATAAAATATTCAACGATTCATTACTTAAGTCTTGATGATTTAATAGAGAGTACTTGTACAACAGTGCAACCATATAAGGGATGTACTACTGAAGGTGCATCAAACTATGATCCTAAAAATACAGTAGATGATAATGGTTATTGTAGATGGAATGCTTGTGTAACCCCAGGGTATTCAGAATATAAGCAAGAGCTTGTCAGAATTATTGAAAATTATGCATTAAAATACTCTATAGGAGTTAACGATTTAATTATTTCTTCAACTTGTATGAATAAAAATGTTGGATGTACTATTGAAGGTGCTAAGGGATATGATGCAACAGCATTACAAGACAATGGAAGTTGTCGTTGGGAAGGTTGTATTAATAGTAATCTTGGAGGTTTCAGCTCCAGCTTATTAGCAAAAATAAGTACTTATGCAACTACTCACGGAGGAGCGGCCCAATCATATATCGATAAGGATACATGTATCGAGAAAAATGGATGTATGGTACCTGGAGCTATTGGATATAGTGCTGATAATAAAAATGATGATGGAAGTTGTAAGTGGGATGCATGTTTGAAAATAGATCGTGGAGGATATGTTGCCGAACTTCATAATGTGATAAAAGCCTATGCTAAGAAATTTAACAAATCAGAAAATGATTTTATTAATAAAGATACGTGTGTGAGTATGCCAGGCTGTACTCAAGAATCAGCTGATAATTATAATCAAAATGCAACAGATGAAAATGGAACTTGTAATTGGGTCATTTGTCATAATGGGTCGCCTTATGGGAGCCAGCCAATTCCAGTACATATAAAAAATTATATAGCCACTGTACTTGGTAAAAGTGTTGATAGACTTACTTCGGCTGATATTGCCAAGCATGTAACAATCAAAAAAGATTGTAAGGATGAAGAGGAAGTTGTTGGATGTATGGATCCTCAAGCTGATAATACAGTTGAAGGAGCAACAAAAGATAACGGAACTTGTAAGTATTCTTATTGTACGGATTGTACATATATAGAACAAACTGCTGATATGTGTGTGGACCCTTCTGAAAAAGATAAACAATTAATGACTGCAGCAGTACTGTATGCGAGCATTCATAAAAAAGATTTAAAAGATCTGGTAACAAGCACTTGTAGTGAAAACCATGATAAGTCAGGTTGTACTAACCCTTATGCTGCTAACTATAGACCAGAAGCTAGAACTGAAGATAATAGTTGTTTCTTCTATGTATGTTACCAAGGTGGATACGGATCATGCCAATCAGTTATTGTTCCTTACATTCAAAACTATGCAACTTTAATTGGAAAGCCTATTAGTACAAATTGTACGAATCCATTTGATAAAGAAAAAGTTTGTGTGCAACAAAAGTGTGATGGTGGAACAGGTAGAAAAATTATTATTAAGTTAGACGATAGTTGCTTAAATGAAGCATACCATACAGTTTTATTAAAACTAACGAAGGGTGGTAATGCAGAACCTAAGTACTTATCAACTCCTCAGCATGTAATCTCTCAGAATATTACAACTGGGCTGCCTTATTCGATTGAAATCCTTAATGGTGCTAATGGGTTCTACTTCTTTGATGATGGAGCTTCAAGTGTATCAGGAACTGCAACGATGGATGTTATTAAAACTGTTAAATGTAGAGAATAAAGTAATTGAGAGCACTTGAGAAAGTGCTCTCAATTTATAAAATCGCAGCTTGTTCTTCAACTTTAGAAAAAAGTGCTAAAATAGATTCACGAAGATCTGAAAATACTTTACCGGCAACAATTTTTTTATTCACTAACCAATGATCTGTAGCCATTTCATACATAAAAGTAACTTCGGTCTTATTGGGAGTAATCTCTTTTAAAATAAATTCTGAGTTTGATATTTTAATTGCGGTTTGAAGTTTTAAATCTTTACCTGTAAGTTTCTTTGTTGTGTCATCATCAAGTGTTTCAGTCCATAAAGAATAGTGTTTTTTCCCCTGAACCGTTTTCTTTTTAAATTTATAGAGTTCGTGAACAATTTGATCACCTCTTTTTTTAATGAACTTAGTTTGAACAAAATCATCTTTGGAATACCCTGGAATAATGATGGCATGTTTAACGGCTTCTACTACATTTTTAGAGTGATACTTACAAGGATAGTTGCGGCTACTATATTTTCTACTTTGTTTAAAAGAATTATTACATCTTTGTTCAGCAGATCTCAGTGCTTTTAATACTGAGTCTATAGGCTTATTTAATACCTTTTTAAAATCTACACTAAAGTGACGATTGGATTCTAATTTCCCAGTTTTTAAAAGCATCTCACCTAATTGGTCTTTTTTATCAACAGGAAAAACCATTCTTTTAGTATTGGAAAAAGAGTTTTGAGAAAAAGAGATTTGAGAGATAAGTAATATTGCGAGTATTTTCATAGTGACTATCATAATGAATTGGATGAAGTTTTAAAAGATAGATGAAAAAATTGCTAGTCGTTTCGGCTGATCTTATTGGGATTTATTGGAATTTTTACAAAGAAAATTGTTCCTTGATTAGGTTCACTCTCGGCCCAGATCACACCCTTGTGCTTTGCAATAATATGCTTAACTATCGATAAGCCAAGCCCTGTTCCAGTTGAGTCGTGTTTTTTGTTTCTCGAACTATCAACTTGATAGAACCTCTCAAATATCCTCCCAAGATGTTCCTTAGAGATACCAGGGCCATCATCAGAGACAGTAATTATTATAGATTCATCGTTGTCTAAAAAATTTGAAATCTTAATATTTGCATCCTTACCTGAGTATTTGCATGCGTTTTCAATCAAATTAATGAGGGCCTGTTCAAAAAGTTTAGGATCCACTCGGACAAACTCAACTGATAAGTCATAAGAAACATTAATGTTTTTTTCAGCATAGTTTTGTAAAAGCATGGCCTTCACACTCTCTAGCATTAACTTAAGATTCACCTCTTTTTTTAATAGCCTATGACGAGACTCAATGACCGACAAATTTAAGAGGTCTGAAAATAAGGAATGTAACCTTTCCGTATTAGTAATAATTTTCTCTAGATAATGTTTGGCTTCAGGCGCGATGAAACTATCATTACTATCTAGAACTTGAGCAAAGCCTTTAATAGATGTTAAGGGAGTTCGAATCTCATGAGAAACATTGGCGACAAAATCTACTCTCATTTGTTCCGTAAGTTTTGCCTCTGTAATATTTTTAAAAACACCCATTGCACCAATACAGGAATTATTCCTTAAGATAGGGGAGACAACGATTTCATAATAATGAGTTCTATTTTTATAGAAGATGGAATGTTCTTGAACTTTTCTACTTTCACTTGTTTTGATGCAATCTTTAAAAGCGCTAACAACTTCAGCATCATCAAAGATCTCTTCAATACTCAACACGTCTTTGTCTTTAATAAACTTATTATTAAATTGAGTATTGGAGAGGTTGAGCTTTAGAAGAACATCGACGGCAATTATTGCATCATGTGTTGATTCTAAAAGAGTTGTATTTAAATTAATTGGATTTTGATTTAAATCGTTCATGCCTTAATATCTATAAAACGATATCCTATCCCACGAATCGTTTTCACTATCTCAGAATAATTGCCTAGTTTTTTTCTTAGTCCTGCGACATGTGTATCAATAGTTCGGTTTGTGACGTGAACATCTTCACCTATGATAATTTTGATTAATTGTTCTCTTGTAAAAACTTTTCCAGACTCAGTTGCAAGAAGTGATAAAATTTTAAATTCCGTGTGAGTTAAACTTATTTCTTGATCTTTAATTTTTACACAACATCTAGCTAAATCAATAGTTAGGTGTTCAACAGTAATAAGATCTGGATTGCTAGGTTTTTCTTTGCGTCTTAATTGAGCTCTTACTCTTGCTAGTAAAACATCCATATCAAATGGTTTGGTAATATAATCATCTGCTCCGGCATCTAAACCTTCGATAATATTTTCAGCTTGAGTGAGTGCGGTGACCATCATGATTGGAATTTTTTGAGTTTTGGGGTTGGATCTAATAAATTTACAAACCTCAATTCCAGTTAAATTTGGTAACATCCAATCGACTAAAAATAGATCAAAATCTGCATTTGTAGAAATGAGCTCTTTAGCTGCTAAGCCTGAATAGGCGATCTCAGCACTCAGGCCTTGACTCTCTATTTGTGCCTTTAGAAGTAGAGCGATGTCAGCCTCGTCTTCAATAATTAAAACCTTATTGTTCATGATAACTGTAAACTAACATGCTGAATTTATTAGTGATAATTGCAAAGCGTCATGAGTCAAATTTAGAGAGCTTAAGTTCGATTCCAGAGTATTAAGTTTTTATGAAGAAATTTTCCCTCATTCAATTCTCAATATAGAGAAATCATTCTCAGGCGATAAGTATGTATGTTTAAAGTAGTTATTATTGCTCTTAGCCTAAGTGCGTTTTCCTCTAGTAGAGATACTCTACTTTGGACTGATTATCATGAATCCAATGAAGATAATATTAGAAGATTAATTACAATTCTAGAAAGCTCTAAAGAAGGCAAGAGAGTATTAAACTTAGCTTATAAAAAGGCTGAAAATTATGGAAAAAGTATTTATGATGTGATTAAAGTTGGCGACGGCTCAGTGACTGATACTACTTTGCTTCGACGTTTTAATCCCAACAACCCTTTAGACGTAGCCTATGATTCTAGAGCTTTAGTCTATATTAATAAACACCTAAGAACTTATCATGCCGTTTTAGATCTCTCTCATGAGCTTATCCATTATGTTTATAGAAAGGATTTTAACCCTTATGAAAGAAACTTTTCTCTCAGTGGATTTATAAAAAATACTATAGAGGGAAGCGGAGGAGAAGCCGAAGCTTATTTAAGTGAGTGTAAAGTGAATTTAGAATTGTATAATTTAAATAATTCTGAACAGAATAGGTGTAGAGAGATTTTTAAAAGCAATAATGTTGGTCAACAAAAAAAACTGGCGATTAAGAAGTTTTATCAGCTTGGAGATTATTTTAAGAGATTCAAAGATTCAGTTTTAAAAGTTGATCCACATGTAAATCTTGATGCAGAGTTTCCCCATATTAGTGATACTCAGGTAAGTTTTCACTCTTCAGCGTATTCAAAGCCTTACCCAATTGCTTCGATAGAGGAATTTGTTACTATTTCTCAATCGGCCTGTCAGAATGAATCTAGAAGACTTGAATTGGCCTCTAGAAACCTTGCGGCTGAAACTAAACAAAAGAAGCTTTTATTTAGTCTAAAAAATGACTTTGAGTCTAAGTGCAATAGCTTTATACAATAGTTGTTCTATCTAATTTCAAGACACAATTATTGACGTCTAGCCGTCCCAAAAGTTAAAATAAATGAAATTTTCCTAAGGACTTTTAATGCAAGACGGTATCGTTCTGACCAAAGTCGATGAACTCCTAAGTTGGGGGAGAAAGAACTCTTTATGGCCTATGACTTTTGGATTGGCATGTTGTGCAATCGAGATGATGGCAACAGGTGCAAGTAAGTATGACCTCGAAAGATTTGGTTGTGGTGCATTTATGGCAACACCAAGAAGAGCAGATCTTATGATTGTTGCTGGTACAGTAACTTTAAAAATGGCAACTCGAGTAAAAATTCTTTGGGAGCAAATGCCTGAACCTAAATATGTCATTTCGATGGGATCTTGTGCTAACAAGGGTGGTCCTTATTGGCAGCACGGCTATCATGTTCTTAAAGGTGTAGATGAAGTAGTACCAGTTGATGTTTATGTTCCAGGTTGTCCGCCAAGACCAGAGGCTTTAATTGAAGGGCTTATGGTTCTTCAAAAGAAAATAGCTAATGAAAGAATATTGCATGAGAAGTGGGTTAGAAATGTATAACGATTTAATTAGTTCTATAAATTCTGCGGTGACTAATGCCAATGCAAGTTTAATTTCTCCTGGAGAAGAAGAAGTTGGCGATAGCAGTGTTTTAGTAAATCCTGAATCTATTTTTGAAGTGATGAGTTTTTTAAAGCCCTTATACAATGGGCTACAAGTGATTAGTGGTGTTGATTACACTGAGTATATTGAAGTTTGTTATTTCTTGGCTCACTTTGATCCTGAAAATCCAAAAGATGTCATGATTAAAACAAGACTCAAAGATAGACAAGATCCAAGACTTAACTCTATTTCATCGCTTTATCTCGCTGCTAATTGGCAAGAAAGAGAGTGCTACGATATGTTAGGAGTTAGTTTTAATAATCATCCAGACCATAGAAGAATTTTATGTCCAGATGATTGGGAAGGCTTTCCACTAAGAAGAGATTATAAAGTTCAAGAAGTTTACCGAGGGATGAAAGTTAATCCTGAAAATAAAATGAATAGAGACGACCAATTATTTGAAGATAACAAACAAAAGGGAAATGAAGCAGATCTTATTGCTTGGGCCCTTTCAAAAGGATTGTAAATGCAAACCTGGGATATGGATTTAGAAGAATTAAAAGAAGAAGAAACGAGTCTTCCTGGTTCTAAACTTAAAACAGAATTACTTACTGTGAATATGGGACCTCAACACCCTGCTACCCACGGTGTCTTGAGAGTTGAAATAAAAACAGACTCTGAGGTTGTGGCTCAGGCCATTCCTCATATTGGATATCTACACAGATGTATGGAAAAGCATTGTGAGGCCATCGATTATAGAGGGATTTTACCTTTTGTTGATAGACTCGATTATCTTGCATCGATGAGCCAAGAGTTAACTTACTCAATGGCCGTTGAGAAAATGCTTGGAACAGAAGTCCCTAGAAGAGCGACTGTTATTCGAATGATCATTAGTGAAATGCAAAGAATTGCATCACACTTAATGGCCTTTGGAACATACGCATTAGATCTTGGTGCTTTTTCTCCATTTTTATACGCTTTTGATGAGCGAGAAAAAATTCTAACTTTATTTGAAGATATTAGTGGAGCAAGATTGCTTTATAATTATTTTTGGATTGGCGGAGTTTGGAACGATCTAACTGATAAGAATGTTGAATATATTAAAGAATTTTTAGATAACTTTGAACCTGAACTTGTTAAGTACGATAGATTGGTAAGTCAAAATAGAATCTTTCAAGAAAGAACAATGGGGGTCGGGACTTTAAGTCTTGCTGATGCACATTCTTTTGGTGCAACTGGACCAGTCCTTCGTGGTTCTGGATCTGCTTGGGATTTGAGAAAAGTTGATCCTTATCTTTTTTATAACGAAGTTGAATTTGATGTTCCTGTTGGGGAAGGTCAAAGAGGTAGTGAAATTGGTGATTGTTATAATAGATATTATGTTCGAATGTTAGAGATGGTGGAGTCAGTAAAGATCATAAGACAAAGCTTAAAATTATTAGAACCTGGACCAACGCTTGGGAAGGTTTCAAAAGTCATCAAAATTCCTAAAGGCGAAACATATACAAGAACAGAATGCCCGAGAGGAGAGTTGGGAATACACCTTGTATCTCATGGAGAGAAGACTCCTTATAGATTGAAGGTTAAGTCACCTTGCTTTACTCATACTTCTATTCTTCCACATATTGCTCCTGGGCAAATGATTGCAGACTTTGTAGCAAGTATTGGAAGTATTGATATTGTTCTTGGAGAGGTGGATAGATAATGAGAGATGAAAGATTAACATTTTTTGGTTATTTCAGAAATATTTATACCGCTGTAAAAAGTAGTCTGATAGGAATGTGGATCACATTTCGATATGTATGGGGAAAAAAACCTGTAACTGTCGAGTATCCAGAAGTGAGAGATGTTCTTCCAGATAATACGAGGTCGAGACTCTATAATGATGCACTAAACTGTATAAGCTGTAACTTATGTGCAATTAGCTGTCCTGTTGATTGTATTTATATTTCTTCTGTTCCAAGGCCAAAAGATTTAGAGGTTCCAAAATGTGATGATGGAACTCCAAAGAGGCAAGTCCTTACTCAATACGTTATTGATACAGCTCTTTGTTGTTACTGTGGTTTATGTACAGTTGTTTGTCCTACAGAGTGCCTGACTCATACTGATGATTATGAATATTCTCAATATATGGTTGAGGACATGAAGTATGATTATCTCACTGATGATCTAATTGCTTGGCGAGATAGAATAGTTAAAACTTAGGAGTTATGAAATTCGTTATTTTACTTTCTGTATTTATGGACTTTTCTTGTAACGATAATAAGAAACAAGTTGAAAATATTAATGAAGTTAAGAATAAAGAAAAACTTACTTCAAAAACAAATCAAAAGTTTAAGCCAAAAACAAAGACAAAATCAAAAAAAGAATTTAACCAAAAAAGGGCCCAATGTCCTAAAAGTTCGGTGAAAATTCAAGAGCTGATGAAGCAACTTTGCCCGGTCGGAATCGCTGAATATCATCTAAAAAACTGTACCGTAGAGTGTAGAAATTATCATGAATGTGAACCAGTTCGTATGATGACTTGTCCGGAGACTTACTTACCAGTTTTTAAAGACGAAGATTGTCTTTGGACTTGTCAGAAACTCAGTAGGTTAAGACTATTATGAATATCTTCTTAAATCAGCTCTAAATGGTGTTTAAAACTTCTGGTTAAACTCTGAGTTCTCATTATAGTTGAGTTTTTTTGTACTACTAGAGAGAGGAAATAAAGCTTTCTCTTCAAGAATTTTGTAAACCAATAAACTCATGATCCGATAATAATGGTATGAATCAATGGTTTACTTATCTATTTATTTCTATTTTATTAATTTCTAATAATATTTTAGCTTGCGCCACATCGTCTGTATTTAATCAATATTGTGATGTCTATGAAGAATTAATCCTTGATGATTCTATGGTCTCGATCACAGACCCTGTAGATAAAAAGAAGAAAAAAGCTGACAAGAGAAAAGAGTTTAAGGAAGTTGTCGTAACTGAACAAGCAAAGTTTTTCAATGGAATGCTAGGAAAGGTTCATCAAATTAATTTACCTAAATCAGAGGTTCAATTCGAGTTTCATCGTATAAGTGAACTTAAAAAAGGGATAGCAAGAGCAAATTATTTAGCGGTGCTAAAAGCAAAAAATAACGATAAAAGGAAAGGACAATCAAGGCCTTTGTCCCAATATGAACCTCATTTGCAATCAATTGATTTGACCTTAAGTATTAATGATAACCTAGGAACCGATCAATTTGGAATATTAGTAACGTATGATGATTCTGTTTCCTCAAATGTGAGTGATTCTAATAAAGGTAAGGATAGAGAACTACCTACTCCAGAAGAAGTTGAGTCTGAAGATAAGATTTTTCTAGTAGATTACGCAGGGAATCTTCAGGAGAGTCAAGATCTAGAGACTGCATTAAAAGACTTAAAAGAAAATAGTACAAAATATTACACCCTTTATTTACAGAAAAAAGATTCCGTTCTCCCCAAGAAAGCCCCAGGAATTAGAGTAGAAAAAATTCAAGGTTGGTCAATGTCTCAAGATTTAGGGACATTGAAAATAAGGATTCCTAATGGAAGTCATGCAACAGGAATTTCTTTTTGGGGCAAATCAAAAATTACCTCTTCTGAGAGTTTAGAAGAAAAAAATATTGGTAAGAGTTACTTAAAAGGAACTCTTATTAAGTATTCAATAGAGGATTTAACTTACACCGTAAATGTAAGAGGGCTTCAGAAATTAAATAAGAAAAATAAGACAGAATTTTATATTGATCCTGATGCTGATAAGAGTTCATGCTACGATCATGTTGAACCTAGAGAAAGGGAAGGCTATGTTGCGTTTAATCCGTTTCCTAACACTCCACATGGTGTCAGTCCAGTTAACTCTAAAAACGAAGAAAAAATAACTGAAGATATTGCTACTCTTATGCAGGAGAGAAAAAATGTTATCGATAATTTGGACAATGAAATAAAGACTATTAAAAGTTTAGAGAAAAACTCAAAATCATCAAATGACTCACTTGCTAAAGTTATTGACCTACAAGAAAAATTAAAGTTTATGCCAGATTTTGAGGAAGATTCATATAAAGGGACTGCTTTGGTTTTAGATGCTTCTGGAAGTATGAGTGGGCGACCAGCTGAAGCATTGAAGAGTACCGCCATAGAGGCCTTAAATAAACTGCCAGAGGGAAAAGAATTCGCTGTCTTCTTTCAAGAAAATGATGGTGTTAAAAAGCTCTCTTTTGATCCTAAGGTTTCATGGAAAGAAAATAAAAAAAATATGATTGAGCTTATCACTAACTTTCGTATTGGTGGAGGAGACTCTGAGATTATTAAGCCATTACTAGATGTGAATAATCATGTGTTAAATCCCGAGATGAAGAACATCTCGCATGTTTATGTTATTACAGATGGCTATCTCGGAGATTATAATGAGTTCCAAAGTGCTTTGGGACAATTAAAAGGGACAGACAAAGAATTCAATGTTCTACAAGTTGGAGCAAATTATGCGAGTAAAGTTTCTGAAAAGTTACAATCTAAAGCAAGAGATGTTAAAGAACTTGATAGCAAGATCAATAAGAAGAAAAAAGCTGCATCAAGATTGATCTTAGCCCAGAAAGTTCTAGATCAAAGAAATCCAATTAAAAAAGTCGTTTCTAAAAAAGAAATCGCCTCGTCAAAGACCAGTGATAAAAAGGTGAAAAACAATGGCGATTCAAGTAAAGCACCTGTTAAAAAAAGTGATGTGAAATCGGTAACACCTCCAGTAGAGAAAAAAATAGAAATTGCTAAAGATGGTAGGTTTCATGAAGAGATGAGAGTCATTAAAGATCCTGTCTCTGGTAAAGATAAGATTGAGATTAAAACAACAAAGGGATTAAAGATCATTACACCTGGAGAGCTTAAGGTAATGATTAAGTCATTTAAAAAAGAGATTGAAGTCATCTCTAAAGAAAAACCAAAGCTGGCTAAGAAGTATGACGATGAATTTTCCGAAGTGCAAAATGCAAGAAAGGGAGATGAGGAATTACTTAATTTATTGGCCGATATGACTGGTGGAGCAAGAGTACCTATCGGAGATCTTGGGAACCTTGAACAAAGAAGAAGAGATGCCGAAGCGCAAGAGAAAAAGTTAAGAAAAAATATTCAAGATATTAATATTCAATTGCAAGAAAGAGAGCTGGATGACTTTAGCCCTCAATACATAATTACGCTTGAGAATGAATTAACTCAAGCAAAGATAGATTTAACGAATGACAAGCAAGCAGCAGCTTTAAAAGAGAGCCGTAATCCAAAAATTAACAAACAACTTAAAAAGCTCCAAGAGATGGAAGTTGTGATTGGTGATATGGTTAAAGACTGGGAAGAAGATGTTAATATGAGTAAAGAGAAAAGAGATGTGAAAGCTTATACTCTAAGAGTATATGTGAATAAATATTTAAGTTATAAAGAGATGCTTGATAAGAGTGAAAAGAAATAGAAATTAGCTTAAATTATTTCTGTCCCAGATGAGCTTTTGCAAAAAGTAGATGAATCTAGCTTCACTTTGTTTTAAATATGATCCAAGAATTAAATCTTTTAAAATGTCATTATTCTCTAATGAATGATTTTTTTTCTTGGACAGAGAAATTAAAATGATAAAGAATCAATAATATTTGCCATTTGAAAGTCTTTATAACTTAACCCGTCAACATCATGAGTGGTTAAACTAACCGTACATTTTCCAAAGGAAACTACTAGGTCTGGATGATGATTATGTTTTTGAGCCTGCCAAGCAATAGAATTAACAAATGCAATAGTTTTATAATATCCCTTGAAGGTAAATGTCTTAGAAATTTCCATAGAGTCTTTATTGAAGTTCCATTGATCTAAGTTTTTTAACTCTTTAGATATTTCATCATTAGAAAATGCTTTAAATTCATTCATTTATATCACCATAGTTGAACTGTCTTTTTCTTTTGGAGTGAACTTAGGAGGAAAATTCCCAAGCTCTAAGGATTCTTTAGCAAGAGCGATTAAATCAAAGTCTAGAAGCTTCCACAGGTCATCGATTTCATTTAATACAAAATAGACTGGCTGAAGAATATCGATACGATAGGGAGTTCTTAATGCGACCATTGGGTCAATCAAGTCAATTTTTTCTGGTACATCACTATCAATAGCGTAAACAGTTTCATCTTTTGAAGATAATATCCCGCCTCCATAAGATCGGTATTCACCATTTTCCTTTAATAGTCCAAACTCAATTGTGAACCAAAAAAGTCTAAATAATCTCATTCGTACTTTTCCGGAAACTTTAGAGGCAAGTTTTCCATACTCTTGCATGAAGTGAGCATAAGACTTGTTCGTTAATAGAGGGCAATGCCCATAGACTTCATGGAAAATATCTGGCTCTTCAAGGTAATCGATATCTTCTTTTGTTCTAATAAAGTTTGCACATGGAAATTTTTTATTAGCAAGCAAGTCAAAGAAATCTTGAGCGGGAATTATTGCCGGAACTGGTTCAATGGCCCAGCCAGTGTGCTCTCTTAAAATATTACTTACTTCAAAATGTTGTGGAACAGTTTTTTTAAATTGGAGCAATTCGACACCACTTATAAATTCCTTGCATGCTCTTGATTGAATTAATCGGTTCTGTCTTGACACCAAAAAGTCCCAAGTTTCATTTTCGGTGTCGGAATATTCAACATTTCCTTCAGAATTTAATGGGTGCGAAACATATTTTGATTTATTTTTCATCGTTTACGATTTTAGTCTGGTACTAAGAGAATTTCAAATTTTACCAGGGCGTTGTAAATAGTTTTTTAATTAGCGATAATATAAGTATGAGAGAGATAAGAAAGTTTTTATTTATTTCATTTATCCTTACGATTCCTCTAATTTCATTTAGTCTGGAACCAATTGATGGCGGAAAAAGAAATCCGGAATTAATAGCTCAAATCAAAAATGAATCAGAGCAAATGCAAAGATTACCGGCTGCTTCAACTATCGGCTGTGAAGATCAAAACAATTGTCTTGAAAGCAAAGAAGTTAAACACACTAGCTCTAGTAACGATTAACCTCTTCACTTGAATATTAAAACTTTAATTCTTTTTAAAACTATTAAAAATATCAATAGGTATTGGTAAGAAAGTAGTGGAGGCTCCACTATTTATACTAATCTCACGCATAGTATCTAGGTACCTAAGAGTGATAGCATCTTTTTCTGAGCTTAAAATTTTAGCAGCTTCCGAGAGTTTCACTGAAGCTTCTAATTCACCTTGAGCTGAAATGATTTTTGCTCTTTTTTCTCTTTCGGCTTCAGCTTGTCTTGCAATAATTCTTTGCATATCTTCAGGCAAGTCAATGGCCTTTAGCTCAACATTGGTAACTTTTATACCCCAAGGTTCAGTGAGTTCATCTAGGATAATTTGTAATTTTCCATTTATCTCATCTCTTCGTTCTAACACCTCGTCTAATTCGTATTGACCAATAACAGATCTTAAAGTCGTTTGTGAAATTTGAGCCGTTGCATGAATGTAATTTGCAACATTTATAATAGCTTTACTAGGTTCATTGACTCTAAAGTAGACAACTCCATTCACTTTTACGGTGACATTGTCCTTAGTAATAATGTCTTGGCTTGGAACATCCATTGTCACAACACGAAGGTCAATTTTCTGCATCTTCTCCACAACAGGAATTAAGATAATTAATCCAGGACCACGGACTCCAGTAAATTTTCCTAGTCTGAAAACAACTGCTCTTTCATATTCATTTAAAATCTTAATTGAGCTAGCCAAGAAAAATACGATGATAATAATGACAGGTAAAAAAGCTGATAACATGAGTTCTCCTTATTTGTATTTTTTTATTTCTAAAATTAATTCATTTATTAAGTTTTCAGAGTCTATGACTTCTATAGAGTCACCCGGCTCTAATGGTTGAGCACTTACAGCATTCCAAAATTGTCCATCAACTTTAATTTGATATTTTGTAGGCTGATGTATATCAAAGACTTTAAAAACTTTCCCTTTTTTCCCCGCAGGAACATAAAAGTTTACTGCTTCGATATTTTTTGAATCTTTATAAAAAAGATAAGCTATATAACCAAAGACAGACATTAAAGCAGCAACTGTTGAAAAGATGACTTTCTTATCTAGTACTAAAAGTGAATCTGGAGTATCAAAAAGAAGCAAGGAGCCAAATAACAAACAACCCATCCCACTTAAAAATAAAACACCATAGCTAGTGATATAGGACTCCATAATAAATAAAACAAGTGATAAGGCGATTAAACCTAACGCAGCGTAATTTATAGGTAAGACTTGGAAGCCAATAGCTGCAATCAATAAACAAACAAATCCAATAGCACCTGATACAAGTCCACCTGGAGCTTGAAGCTCAAAATAAATTAAAGCAGATCCTAATAAGAATAAAATATAAGCAAGTTGTGGATGAGACAGCACATTTAAAATTTTATCTATAATAGATTGATCAATATTTACAAATTTTGGATTCTCGATTTTTAGTTTTGAATTTGTTGATTTATATAAAAAGTTTTTTCCATTAAGATTAGTAGTGACTTCTTGCAAGGTATTGGTAATGGCATTGATAACATTTTGAGCTAATGCTTCTTGGGAAGTATATGACTTTGCCTGACTGATCATGAGACTAAAAGCTTCGGCATTTCTTCCCTTAGCATTTGATAACGCTTTGGTAAGAGCGACAAGGTCATTGATGGCCTTTGCTCTCAAGTCACTAGAGTCTTTAGAGTCGCCCTTATCTTTTTTGCCAATATTTTCTCCAGTAGAGGAGATCGGAGTAGCTGCTCCTATATTAGTACCATTGTTCATAAAGATATAGTCTGCTCCTGCAGAGATGAGTGCTCCTGCTGAAGTTGCACTTGATCCTTCAGGAGTGACCCAAACAGCGATAGGAAATTGAGCATTTCCAAATAGAGTCAGAATATCTTTAGTTGTAGAAACTAACCCTCCGGGCGTATTAAGCTTTAATAAAGCAAGTGAGTTTGGACTAAGCTTCTTAAAGCCCTTCTCTAGATATCTATAGGTTGCTGGGTTAATTGTTGAATTTACATCGAAAACATAAACAGTATCTACCTGGAGAGTTTCTGTATGAGCTAGGAGGCAAATTAAGGAAATTAATAAGTATTTCATGACCCTGAGATAATAATATGATTTCTAAGGAACGTATTCTTTTTTTCATACCTAAGCTCTAAAATCTTTACTTTTTTTTTACTCATGGCCTATATTTAGCGTGATGAATCAAACTAGAGATGAAAAACTTAAGCTTTCTGGCTTTAATAACTTAACAAAAGTTTTAAGCTTTAATTTGTATGACTTTTGCATAACGATGAATAAGGATCAACGTCATGAGTATATACAATTTATCAATAAGAAATATAGTGCTGATAAAATTGTCGAAATTTCAAAAAAGATTTGTGAGATCATAGAGGCTAATATTTTAAATGTTTCAGCTCAAAATTATGACCCGGTTGGAGCTTCGAGTATGGTCTTGATGAGTGACATTAAGGGTGAGGGCAAGTGGGAAGAAAATAAAAAATCTGGTGCTCATACAACACAAGTTAATTGCCATCTAGATAAGTCACATATTACCGCCCATACTTATCCTGATGCTAGTGACCCTGAAGGGATATGTAGTTTTAGAGTGGATATAGATATTGCAACTTGCGGTGAAATTATTCCTCTAAATGCTGTTAATTATCTTTTTGAATCTTTTGAATGTGATGTTGTCTTTATAGATTACGTTGTAAGAGGTTTTACAAGATGTGAAGATGGTCGAAAAATTTATAATGATCAATATTTTAATTCTATTCAAGACTTTATTAATCCAGAAATTTTAAATCAATATGAATTTAAATCAGATTTAAATATGGCCCGAGATAATATTTGGCAGACAAAACTAATGATAAAGAGCTTTGGTCCTGAAAGATACCTTATGCATAAAGATGATTTTAATCATCCTGGAATTGATAAGAAAATGAAACTTCTTGCTCAAGAAATGGGAGAAGTTTTCCATTTAAATTAAAAAAGACCGGAAAATCATCCGGTCTTTAACTTGTAAGAAAGCTTGTCTCTCCCTATAAATTTTTTAGAGAAACTTAAGTCCTGAACTACTTGAACTTCCAAACACACTCTTAGCAATGGAGTCACATTTGCTTTTTATATCTGCAGTTCCTAGACCTGCTATCTTTCCTATAACAAACTGGTCAAAGTCTAAAAATTGATCATCATCAATATGACAAATTGCAATCATGTTAGAACGAGGAGCATTAATAAGTTGTAATTTTTTAATCCCTGAAGAAGAATGTGATCCATGCATCGCTAAAGCTCTTTGCTTACATTCAGATAAAATTTGCTGAATTGAGCCAGTTAATACTCCACCACTGAATTGGTCAAAGTCTAAAAACTGATCATCATCTACATGACATTTTGCTTGGTAAATTGCTTCCATTTGACCATGACCACCTCCGGAATTTCCTCCACCGCCGGAGAAACCATTTACTGCCTGAATTGCTTCCCTTAACAAACTAGAAACATGAGATTTTTGTTGGGAGCTCATTTGGTGGCCTTTAAAAGAAATTGCCTGCTCCAGCTTTTGGGTTTTAGCTAACAAAGACCTGACTGTATTGGCCCTGCCCCCTCGCTGAGAAAAAGATAGTGATGAGAAGAAAAGGATAGAAAAAATACAAATAGCTCTAAGCATGACGCCCCCTTGGTTGGTAATTAAGTTTTGAACATTCATTGCTCAAAATTTTTTAGATGTATTCTCTAATACAATATCTGTGCCAATAAAATTAACTAATTTTGAAGCCAAAATGACCTCTTTTGGTGAATTTCACTCTTGCTTGGAGACTAAATGTCACTTTTGATATTTATCGTGTAGCAGAAAGTAAAATATTTCGAGGAGAAACTTTAAAGTCAAAGATCTCGTGAATTTGAACACTTGAAATAGAGCTGAGTTTTTTGGCTCTATGATAGATGATAACTTTTTCTAAAATTCGAGAAAAATATAGTCTTATAAATCCAAGTCTGATCAATCGATCTACCTTTTTAGAGATATCTTCTCTTTTATAAAATGAGTTCAAATTTTTTGTACTTGTGAGCTTTAGTCTAAATAATTGTTGGTTTGCATAATACTGGAAGTCTTTTTTATAAAACTCCTGTGTGGAGCTTAATAAAGAGCTCGTGTGTGGTATTTGATAATACTCTTTGAGCAATAGTTCAAAAGTATATCTAAACTTTTTAACTTGTATCCTTTTCTCAATTTCCTCAGGAGTTTGGAACGATGATCTGATGGCCAGTGTTTTGGCATGATTAGATAAAGGTAAAGAGTCCTTATAGTCATTCTTACATTTGTGATAACAACAACCTATATTATAAAAGCAATGTGTATTTGAGTTTCGTTTAAAAAAATCTAAAACATAATCACTTAGGTTGCCACAATTATGAAGGGCCACAACCGAGTGAGTTGTATGTTCAAGGTCAATATTTGGAGAGATAGAAAAGTTTTTAAAATGAACACAGTCTGAATCAAACCTTTTCCTACCTTTTTTTAATAAATACTCATCATTATCAAGACAAACTGCTTGTTGATTAGAATAGTTATTAAACTGCTGGCTAAGGTGACCTGTTCCGCCAGCAAAATCAAGTATAGGTCCAGATGGATCAATATGAGCTATCAAGTGAGCTAGTTCGTGTCGCTTTTTATTTGAGATTTGAAACTTAGAAAGTATTTTAATCGGAGGTTTGCTTGATTTTGGAATATATGAAATTTCCTGACAGTTTTTAGAAAAATCTTTAAGACTAAGAGGTAAGTTTGATGATTCAGAGTTTAGCCATGATGCCAGTTCAAATGAGTCGAAGTTTTGGAGATCTTCAGCCATTTGTTCTATACTATCTTGATAAGTATTGGGATAATTATTTAAGATCTCAATTGACCAAAAGTCCTTAAAGGGTTGTAAGAAATTTTCTATTTCTTTAATGGTTTGATTGATTTGCTGACTATCCATGAGAGTAGAATATAGATGAGTGAAGAGATATTATCAAAAATAAAGGAAAATCAATCTTTAGAAGGTTTGAATGTTCTTATTTGGGGAATGGGTGTTACAGGTAAGTCCCTTTATAAAGTCTGCCAAGACTATGGAGCAACTGTTTGGAATACTGATCTAAAGTATGCTGGATATGATAAATTCATTGCTCAAAGTGAAATAATTGAATCTAATATTAAGTTTGATTTAATTTTCAAGTCTCCTGGAGTTCCATGGCTTGCAGAATTAAACTATTTTAAATCTACAGGTTTGCCGATTCTAGGCGAGTTTGAACTTGTGTCTTTATTATCAAATATTCCTATTATTGCTATTACAGGTAGTAATGGAAAAACGACTGTTTGTTCAATGTTAAAAAAAGCGTTTGATTTATTAGAGGTTGATGTTTTCCTTGGTGGGAATATCGGTCATCCTTACTCTAAAATCCTAAAAGAAAAATTTGAATACGCAATAGTTGAAGCTTCAAGCTTTCAATTAGAATTAATCAAAACTTTTGCTCCTTTAGTTGGAGTAGTATTAAATATAGTTGAACACCATCAAGAACGTCATCCTAACCTCGATCATTACGAAAAAGCAAAATTTAATATCTTTAAGAATATGAATGAGCTTTGCCACCTTATTATACCTGAGGAGTTAAAAACAAAGATTAAAGGTGAGTTTAAAGTATCTACTCCAAAAGTAGATAGAGATTATTCACAAATGAAAGTGGTAGGTGAGCACAATATTAAAAACTTTCAATTTGTTGAAGAGATTTTAAATGTATTAGGGTTTGATACTGCAGTGATGGAGAGTTTGATTCCTAGTTTTACTGGTGTTGAACATAGGATAGAATTTATTGGAAAGTATCAAGGATCTTCAATATATAATGACTCTAAGAGTACAAATATAAATTCTACGTTAATTGCGATCAAATCATTTGAAGATAAGAGTAAAATTAAATTACTTCTTGGAGGTAAGTTAAGGTCTGACGATGTCGAAGAGTTTAGAGAGATAAAAAAATATTTAGCAGATGAGCAGATTCTTTTATTTGGGGAGTCAAAAAAACTGCTTTCGAAAATTTTCAAGTCTGTCCAAGCAGATTCATTTGAAGATTTTTTCCAGAAAAACTTGGATTATCCAGAGATCATTCTCTTTAGCCCAGGTTTTCCTTCCTATGATCAATTTAGAAACTATGAAGAACGTGGAAAGACCTTCAAAGAGTTGATGAAAAGTTTAGAGAAATAAGCTATTGTTTGATTAGCTTTTGACGGGTACCATAATATATCTCAGTACTGATGTATTTATCTAGAATAAATATCAATGTACCAATAAAGATTGCAACATTTTTTGAATTATTACCAGCGACTAGATATGGACCGATTGCTTTTGACTGACATGTTAAGTTATAAGTAAATAATCCAATAAGTATGCTTTTAATAGCTGAAAATACTCCATAGGTATTGTTATAATAGAACCTATCTTTTGATTCTTCTCCAGTTTTAATTATAAAATTATCATGATGAAGGTTTTCATACTTGTGTGCTACTGAAATCATTTCAAAAAACGCATCTGATTGAGCAGAATTTATAACAGTTTTATCTTCCTGGAAGTTATATTGGGTTAATATCTCTTGAATTTCAGCTTGTCTGTCCTTAGATTGCTCTATTCTTTTAAATATAGAGCTAAGTTCTTTATTTTTAGTTAATTGCTTAACAAATGCTTTGAAAAAATCAGTATCTTCGAGCTCCGTAATTAAGTCCTTCTCAAACCTGGCTTTATAGATAGTTTTTTCCAAAAGATTTATTAAAAAACTAAGTGCATATTTTATGATTATCTTTTCACCTGTAGAGGTACCGTCAGCGAGAACATTTTTGTTCGATACGGCAGTTCCTAACATATTGATTCCAATTTCAAGAGTGAACTTCTCCCAGCCTTTTTCTTTATCCCAGCCATTAGTTTTATTATAACCCCAAACAACTGAACCGATCGCAATAAGATAAGTCATAGACTTCCATTTCAACGCATTATCAATTTTATCTGGATGAACAGTTCTTGCTTTGCATATTAGTAATTGTTCTCTATAGCGAGAGTAGTCTCTTTTTGCTTTTTTGAAACTAGCTGAATGTGTATCTTGAATTTTTAGATGTTTCTTACGTCTTGAGTAAAAATTTAGACTTTTTTGATTAAGTGAATCTAAAGATTTTAGGATATTTTTGATTTCTTTAATATGAGAGTGGTTCTCAATTGTTGCTAAGTTATTATTATCCTTAGCAATTCTGTAGATTTTATCTAAGGAGTTTAAGAGGGAAAGCTTCTCATCATCTTGGTGATGATCTATGAGTTTATACAAATCAAGAAATAAAATCTTATCTGCTTGAGAGTTGATCTCTGAGGATAATTTATGAGCTTGCTTGGAAATAACAATCAAATCTGAATCAGAAATCTTAGCGAGTATTTGATCGTTTTCTGATAGATCTCCCAGATTCAGTAAAAATTTTTTTGTTTTTTTATTAATGTCTGCTTTTAATAAAAATTTTATATTACTATCTTCTTGCTCAAGATCAAGAGATTGTTTGAGTGATATCTTTTTTTGTACATTTTTAAAGTATCTTATATAGTCCTTGCTCTGCTCGGTATCAGAGTTTTCTAGCTTTCTAAGTAAATCATTGATGTTTTTTTTTGATAAAAAGTTTCTCTCTATCCCATCATATAATAAGTTTGTGACTGCCTCATCAATAGTTTTTTTCTTAAATCCAGCTTTAATACTTAACGAAGCTAAGCTTTTAGCTACTTTCAATTTGTTGGAAATATAAAGCTTACAATTAACAGGGTAGCAGATAGTACTAAGGCATAGAATATATAAAAGGAGTCGATTCATTTAAGTATTGATCGGTTGTTTTTATGTAAGTTTTAATGATTCTAGAGATTTTATTTTTTTTCTTACGTATAATTTGTCTTTAAGAACTTTTTTTCCTGATTTAAGAAAGTCTAGAAAATAACTCATCTATATCTGATAGGTCCTGGTAAATACTAAAACCAAATCTAATAATTGATTTTCTTTTATCGCATAAGATTTTTTTTGATTTAAGCTTCTCAAAGATTGACTCGGCATTTTTATGTGACTGACAATCAATGGCGAAGAAATGTGCATGATTTTTAAGATCACAAACTAGTAAGTTAGAATGAGAAAATAAGTTTGAAGACTTAAACTTTTCAAAAAATTGTTCTTGCAGATTAAGAACATGTTGATGAATGTTTTCTGTCGTGATTGATTTGCTGGATAATTCACTCCAGACAGCATTAAATCGATAAAGTCCGGAAGGATCAAAAGTTGAGCCCAAGAATCTACTTGCACCCTCGGGATAGAAAACTTCATTAGTTTCCATATTTCCAAGCTTTTCTATTTCGGCCATCCATCCGGTAAAGCGTGGTCTTAAATTTGAATCCATAGGAGATACTAGAAAACAAACTCCTTCTCCGCTCATGGCGTATTTATATCCACCAGATGTGAAGTAGGCTCTTTTGCAAATCTTATTTAAGCTTATAGGTCTTGTCGCAAACGAGTGGTAACCATCAATTAAAACTTGAATCTTCGGGTCTATGGAAAAAACGATAGATTCAAGATCTTCTACAGATAAATAATATCCATTATTAAAAAAGCATTGACTGAAAATGAGAATATTAGGTTTAAATTCTTTTACTTTTTGTAATATTTGCTCTTTGATCACAGAGCTATTTCCATCAGTAATCGAAATTGAATCTACTTGGATATTATCTTCTTTTAATCTTCTCAATTGCCTATCAAGAGAATAGAACTCTGAATCAGTGGTTAGAATTTTTAATTCATGAAACTCAAAGCTTGATAAAAATCGATATATTAATTCATGAGTATTATTTCCAAAGACTACTTGCTTACTCGAATCAAGATCGAGCATCTCAACTACTATACTTTGAGCTTTAGGAATGATTTCTTCAAAGATCTTTTCCCATTTATCATCAATCAATCCAGTTGAATCATTCCAATATTGATGAATTCCATCAAGAGCGACATCTGGCCAAAAGTGATGACTATGAGCTTGAAAAGGTAATTTATCACCTAAATGATCGAAGGTTTTAGAAAATAGAGATTTATACATTCTTTTTTAATACCTGGTAGTGGTAACTCAGCTGATTTTTAATATGCTCTGGCAGTTCAGGTCTCTGGCTTTTTGCGATAAGAAAACTGTTGAGTTTAAATAAGTCTTTAAATAAGACATGTCTTTGAGCCGTTTTTTTCAAATACTCATGACCAGTTGAACCTCCTGTTCCTATTTTTCCACCAAGCATTCTCTTTGCCATAAGTGCATGAGCATATCGCCACTTCGTAATCCATTCATCCATTTCCAAAAAGGAATTTAAAATTTTATAAGGAAGGTGCATTAATGGATAGTCTTGATAGAGGGTAATAAACAGGGCGGTTAACATCGACTTCCTAGAAAAAGTGAATTTTTCTTCATCGAATTTTTCTTGATCAAATAAAATATTAAAAGAATCTAAAGTCTTTTTTAAGTTTTTTAACTCGATTGTTTTTTCTTGCTCATCTAAGGTTGCATTGTTTTTAATAAGTTCCTCATCTTGAGAAAACATTTCTTCTACTTTCGCTCTCAAGGTTTTCCAAAAACTAAAACCTTTAGAGTCAATAAGATCAAGCCGAGCGAGCCAAGTATCTAGGAGTTCTCTTATAGTAGGTGCTTTGAGAGCATCAGATAATTCCTTAGATTCTTCTTTAGTAAGTCTTAGATTAAAAAACTTCTTCTCTATGGTTGAGCGATCTTCATACTTTAATCCTAGTATTGTCTCTAGCTTTCTAAATTGTAAACTTTGAAACCCGGAAGCTGGGTTAAGAAGGTTTCTAAATTCTAAAAACGAAGAAGGAGTCATCGTTTCAATAATAGTGACCTGGTCAACTAATAATTTTAATATTTTATTAACTCTATCTAGTCGCGAGGTAATCGTTCCTAGTTTTAAGTCATCAACTTCATGTTGTTGAAAGATATCTTTAATAGAACCAAGTTCAAATAATATTTGCTTAAACCATAATTCATATGCTTGGTGGATGATGATAAAAAGCATTTCATCATGGGCAAGGGTACCTTGTTTTTCACTCTCTAGTTTTTGAGCGCCTAGAATAGAATCTAAATTTAGATATTGTGCGTAGTGCATATTTAGCAGTATTATAGGTATAATTTATGAATAGGAGAAGTGATGAATTTATCAACTGACGAAATTAATAAAAATATATCCTCTATGGCTGAAGCGATGAAAAGCTCTGGAGCTCAATGTTTATATGTTCCAAGCTTTGATCAATATATAAGTGAATATGTACCGCTCTGGAATAACCTGAGGTATTACGTTACTGGCTTTACGGGCTCTACAGCAGATGTATTAATCATTGAAGATAAGGCCCATTTATTTGTTGATAGTAGGTATCATCTCCAAGCAGATGAAGAGATAAGCTCAGATAAAGTAGTTGTTCATAAGTCAAAAGGTCGCATATTCCACGAGCTTTTAGATCTGGCAAAACAAAAGGGAGTCTCAGACTTTGGTGTCATCCCTGAAAGAACACCCATAGGGCATTGTAATGAATTAGATCAAAAGTTTGAAAATTTTAAACTCGTCAATGTAAATGAAAGTAAATGTTCGGAACAAATTAACTTTCAATTAAAAAGTTCTTTCCCTGAGGTTTTTGAAATTGATGCTAAAGTATTAGGCCAGAGTGTAAGTCAAAGACTCAAACGGTGCAACTTAAAAGATGGTGAAGCACTTTTTCTTTCAGCAATTGATGATGTTGCTTGGTTAACTAATCTTAGAGGTTATCATTTAAGTTTTTTAAGTTCCTTTTTATCAAAAGCTATTGTTACAAAGACTGCTATTCATTTACTGACTCCCCAAAATATTAAATTTGCAAAACATGATAGTTTAATAAGTGTTCATCACTATAGTGATAATATCTCTGAAATACTCCCTAATATAGTCGCAGCTAATTCAATTAATAAGATTACTTACGATAAGAGCTTTAGCACTTTAAATGATAAAGAAGTTTTAAAGAAAACGTCAGTGGATCTAGTTGAAGGGTCAGGTTTAACTTTTATAAAAAATATAAAGTTGAGTGTAGAGATCCCTGAGTATGAGAGAATTTTTAACCTAGGCGATCAAGCAATTTTTGATACAATCAATTGGTGTAAATCAAAAGTTAAACAAAACCAAAAAGTTTCAGAACTAGATTTATATCATCAGACAACTAAGTCTTATCAAAAGTATGGCTCTGGTGAACAAAGTTTCAATACAATTAGTGGTGCAGGAGAAAATGGGGCCATCGTTCATTATGGTGATCCTAAAAGTGATAGACTGATCTCTAAAGATGATCTTGTTTTATTAGACTCTGGTGGGTATTTTGAAAGCGGTTTAGCCACAGATACCACTAGAACATTTTTGGCTGATAGTTCATCAACAAATCATTGTTTATTTGAAGAATATAAAAAGGCCTATTCTTTAGTTGTAAGAGCTCAAATTCAAGCAGAGTCTGCTGTTTTTAAGGCTGGAACACAAGGAAGAGAAATAGCAATGCTATCAAGACAAGTTCTTTATAAGCAAGGTCTCGATTTTGGTCACGGGATAGGGCACGGAGTAGGGGTCCATGTTCATGAACCTGGAGTGAGAATATCTCAAGCAAGTGACTTGCCATTAAATCCTGGAATGATTGTCTCTATAGAACCTGGTTTATACTTTGCAAATAAGTTTGGTATTCGTCATGAAAATATCGTTGTGGTTGAAAAACATCCTAAGTTTGATGGGTTTTTAAGATTTCGCTCTCTAGTATTTATTGGATTAGAAGAGCCATTATTAGATTTTAGTTCTTTCTCTGCTGAGGAGAAAAAGTATTATGATACTTATAAACAAGAATGTTTAAAAAGATCTAGAGTTTTTACTTAGTTTTAAAAGTACTTTTATATTGTCTCGTTAATTCTTCAAGCTTAATACTTGGATATTTCTTACCTTCTCCAATCTCTTTAAGAACCTTATTAAGCTTTACACCAATTTCATCAGAATATGCTTGAATAGCAAGTGATTGCACTAAACGAGTATATGGATAGTCAGAAGTGATATCATTTGAGATTTTATAAACAGAATTTTTCACTGGGTCTATGACTAAAGTAAGAGGGTAGTTCATAAGTGATGGCTCGCCAGAGTTTGTAAAACATCGATTCATTTCAGCTTCTGATTCTTGGTCATACTTAGGACTAGTTATTGCACCCTTTAGCGAACAGTCTTTAGCTATATCCTTAGGAGCAAAGCCTAGTTTTTGAAGCTCTCTAAAATCAACGTTTACAAAAACAAATTTATTTTTCACTTGATGAGAACTATCATTTCCTGTGATGAAATTTTTCTTATATTTGATACAAGGAGCACATTCTTTAAATCCTAATGAGAGAACAATCTTTTTATTTTCTTTCTTTGCTTGTTTAAGAGCGAAGTTTAAGCTTGGATAAGAATATCCAAACATGATTGAAGAGAAGATAAAAATTGATAAATATATTGTTTTCATTATTTATACTCTAGCAAGGTTGAGGGAACTTGAGTGAGAAGGCTGAAGATACTACAGAGGTGTTTAAATTATAGACACTTTAGGGATTATTCATAGAGATTAAAGGTTTTGGACCAATATGCCGACGAAATCACTATGAATAGAATAATATTTTTAAGTTTCACTTTGTCGATGTTTGTTTTTTCACAGACTCAGGATGATTTTAAAAAGCGATTTAATGCTTATGAGAAACAAATTGGAATTGCTGCTCAAAGTATTTTAGAAAGAAATAGTGCCATTTTAAAGTACCAAAATGCTAGGCAGAAATATCAAGATTTAAAAAACGAGCTATACTTTAAAGATGATCTTTCAGGCAATTATCTCAAGTCTGATAGGGCCAAGAAACATCTTAAGATTCTTGAGCAGCAATATAAGGCCGCTTATAGTGAATATAATAAGAAAGACAAAATTCTTAAAAAACAAATTCCTATCGTACAAAAAATCAATGAATCAAATATTCCAAAGACTATACGTCTAGGAGCTACGGGAGCTGTTCCCTTTGGAAATTATATTAAAGCGATGAAAGAAAATATTTTAGAAACATCGAAAAATGGTGAGAAATTAAAAAAAGATCAACTCTTTACTACTGATTTAAGTGAAACCTTTCAAGCTGATTCTCCCTCTGGCAGGGCCGTGAGAGAATTACTCAAGAAAAATGGCAAGGGTGATTCTTTAGTTAAATATGAAAAAGAAAAAACATTGAAAATGTTAGGAGTTGATAAAAAAAATCAAGAGATTGGGATCTTCCAAACTGAAATCAAAGATTTGATAAAAAAAGAAGAGAGTAACGCAAAACTCGCTGGAGAATTAAAAGAAAATATAATTACACTTAAAACAATGATCCAGGCTGAAGAGCAAGAAAAACCTAAGAATAAGACTAAAATAGCATCTCTGAAAAAAGGGGTGAAAGCTTACGAAGAAAAAATAAAAAGCTTGGAAGGTAATCAATCTGAGATTGATAAGAAAGTCAGTGCTAGGAATAAATTAATCAAATACCACAAGGTGACAAATCAAGAAGCACTTGTTTATGACTTTAAAAAAGATCCTGAGGGAAAGAAATTACCAGGGGTTAAGGTACGATTAGTTGCAAAACCAGAATCCATTAATACTAAGCCTAAGCCTTTAGAGATTAAACCAAGACCTTTACCTACAATAACTGAAAAAAAAGAAGTAGTAGGGGAGAAGCCAGATGTGGATGTTAGTGATCATGGAGCTGGAATCAGTGAAACGGATCCTACATGTACTACAGCTGAATGGGTCAACGATCTTCCAATGAGAATTGTGAATACTACAAGATATTGTAATGGTGAAAAGTCAGAAGGAGTATGTGTTGGCTATGTAAGATGCAGTTATGTGAGTCAAGGTAAAGAGAGAGTGTTTGATAGAGCAGTTACCTGTTCTAAGGATTTATGTAATACGGGCAAAGCATTGGAGTGCGCTAAAGATCAGTCACATCAAGTGGAAGATCCATTAAATGGAATTGAAGAAGGAGTTCTATATGATCAAGAAACTAATGGTTTTATTTCTACTGAGCAGTAATGCTTTTTGTAGTTTAGATAAGAACTTGCTTATTAGAGGGACTGTTACAACTACTTATTCTAATAATAAGTATACATCGGTTAAAGATATTTATAACCAGGAATATTTACTACCTCTTAAGAGTTTGGTTTTTGTAAATAAGAAAAAGTCAAAATTTGTTGCAGAGATCAGTATTAAAGAAATGAAAAGAATTGAAAAATATTGCTTTAAAAATATACAAATTAATAAAAAGTTGTGTTTTAGATAAGAAAGGAACTTATGAAAACTCTATTGATATTCGCACTCATTCATGTAGGTCTTGCATTTGGCGGAGACTGCGTTGATGCTAAATGGGATGTTTCTTTACCGAGGAAAGTAGTTAGCTCGACAGTTAAATGTTCTGGAAAGGTAGAAAAGATCTGCACTGGATATGTTTATTGTAAGTCTAAAGCAGATAAAAGCTTCACATACAGAAGATTGTCAACTTGTCGGAAAGAATTTTGTGACTTAGGCTCTGGTGCCCAAAAATGTGTAAATGATATGGATTACTTTTCTCAAGCAGTTCAGAGTAATGATAAAAATAGAAAGGGTTTCCAAGGAGTTGATCCTCGAGATAAGCCTCGTAAACTAGATAATAAGGAAGCAAAAGTATTATTGAAGCTTATTCAAACTGGCAACTCGGCAATTTTGGGAGGTGTAAATACTTATCTACATAGTAGAAAGCTCGGTAATGCCACTATCAAACAAGTTCAAGAGTCATTTAAAATTACAAGTAAATTTATCCTAGATGTTCATGGACGAGCTATAGCAACTACTTTAAGTCTATGGAAAAGAATGAAAAAAATTAAGGCAGGACAGGAAAAAAAGGAAAGTAAGACTAATTAACTGAATTATATCTAAAGACTAAGAGAAACTGTATAATTATCAGTCACTACTGTAAATTGTAATGTAATCAGCTAAAATTATCTCAAAGAGAGTAAAATCTCAATGAGATGAGAATATGCCTTATCATTATGTGTCTTTGTTCAAGCTTACAAGCTCAAGAGATTCCTGCAAGCTATTTAAGTAAAGTTAGGATAGAGTATGGCCTTCCATCAATCAGCTATTTCTGGTCATCAAAGGGCAATGAAAAATACAACGAATCAATTGGAATTAGAAAGCTTGGTCATGAACAATTAGTGAGTAGCCATGATACTCATCATCTTGGCTCTTGTACTAAATCAATGACGGCTTTGTTGAGTGCCATTTTGGTTGATAAGAAAATAATTAATTGGAATGATAAAGTCTCAAAGTATCTTCCTACTGCATTTAAAAAAACTGAATATTCTAGGGTTACTCTTGAGATGCTTCTTGCCCATAGAGCAGGGTTGCAAAAATCTGTGAATAAGAAACTTCATACATTTTTTGAAGATACGAGTGTTGATGGGCAGGAGCAGAGAAAAATATTTATAAAGCAACTTTCAGATTATACAAATCAAAAAATCGGTCAATTTCATTATTCCAATTTAGGTTATGTTCTTTTGGGGCATATACTTGAAAAAGCTACAGGCTTGAAATTTACTCAATTGGTCAAGAGCTATTTATTTGAACCCTTAGAAATGAGCTCTTGTGGATTTGGTGAAACGAGTTCTCTAGGAAATGTTCAATCTAAATGGGGGCATTTTTATTCAAAAGGAAAACTTAAGTCATATCACTATGACTTTCCTAAGCTTTATGAACCAGCTGCCAGTATTCATTGCAACTTTCAAGACTGGAATAAATTTTTAAAAGTTACAATGAATGGCTATAATAAAAAAAGTAATTTTTTATCTCAAGAAAGTTTCAAGAAACTCTATTCAACGTACAATCATCAAGAATTTGGTTATACCTTTGGTGGATGGGAGCTTAAAAAGGTTGATGGTTTTAAGGGAGCTGTTTTAACTCATCACGGTTACAATCAGTTAAACTATGCAGAAGTTTTTATAGAACCTAGTAGTGAGAATATCTATGCTTTTGCTACTAACGCCTATCACAACGCTGCTCAAGCTGTTGATCAGTTAATTGTTTATATTCATCAAGTAAGAAAAAAATAAGAATATATTTGAGAGTTTGAATAAAAAGAGCTCGATAGTATCGAGCTCTTTTTGTGATATTTATAAGAACTTACGTAATTCTTTTTCTGTGAATTTTCGATGGTAAGGGTTTCTAACTTGCTCTACATAATTTTTTCTACTCTTAAGTCTCTTTAAATTCTTAGAGTAAATATATTTATTGAAAAAAGCTGTGAGATCAACATTGAAAAAATCTTCCATTTCTTTTTTAAAGAATTTATTTGAGATAACACTTCTATTGTTTCTTTCAAAATAATCTTTTAAAAACTTTTTAAGACCACCTTTATCAGCAAACTTAGCATCTAAGAATCCTAATAATCTACTTCCTGGGCCATAAGCATTTCTATCAGTAGTTCTTCTATAAGGAGAATGACTCGCTACTGCTGTAGGAGATATATTTGAAGTTTGCTTATAATTATCATCACCCCAACTTGCAATTGCTTCATCAATCCATCCAGCGTTACCTCGTCCAGGCATAATATTTCTTGCGAAATATGAGTGATCCATTTCATGTCTTAGAGCTCTTTGAGATGTCCAAGTAGCTCCTGCATATTCCATTCCACCGTTAAAAGGTCCTACTGCATTGATCAGTAATGCATCATGAGGCCAAGGCCCAAAGTCTCTTTCTAAAACTTTAATAAACTTTAAAGCGTCTTTTTTAAAGCCGTTTATAGATAATAAACTAGACTTTGAATAAACAGTAATTGGAATAATTCTTCCATCAATAGACTTATGTTTCGCCTCAGTAATAGAGTAGCTTCCTGCTGGCATGAGGTGAAAGAAGATTGATGAAGCTGTATAGTACTTAGGATATGAAATACTAAAGTTGTTCTTTGATACTTCTTTAGTTTTTCCATTAGTAAAAATAACATGGTCCGAAGTCGAACCTTTGATTTTTACTTCCATTGTAATTTTAAATTGATCATACTCTAAAGGAGTCGGTAAATATTGTTCAAGATATTGTCTATCACTTAAGTCTGACATCCAAAATGCACTTGAGGCAGAGTTTGAGTCAAACTTAACAAGCCTTGTAAAAGTATTTTTCATCTGAACGATGTGTTCACCTCTTTTTAGCTTTTTAGTAACGATTTTAACTTTTGTCACATTAGGTATTTGAAGAGCTTTGAGTTCAGCTTTTGCATCATTAATGAGTACAGCTGAAGCTTCAGGGACTAAATCAAAGACAGGATATCCTGGATCTTCCATCTTAAAAATAAAGCTCGAGATTGCAGTAGCTTGTTTTTTTTCAACGTCATAAGTAATTTCATAATGAGCAGCAAGGACATCTGGAAAGACAGCTTGTGAGTCTTTATATTTTAATGGTTTTTGCTTAACATAGCTTTTGGACATTAAAGTACTTGAAAATAATGCTAGAGATAAAAGTAATAATAAATGTTTCATGAATCCTCCGATATTTTTTCATACTATACTGGCTTGAGGTAGTTGAGAAGATTAATATATTACAGAGGCTAGAGATGCTGCTAAGCACAACTTCTATCTTATTAAAATCACTATGTTTAAAGCAAGGTATTTAGAAGTAGTATGATAAGTGTTAGACAATATTTTATTGTATTAGATACCGGTTAGGAAATTGAATGAATATTACTACTGCTAAAAAAATTGATAAGAGCTTTATTGTTAATGCGCAATTGAAAATGGCTCAAGAAAGTGAAGGGTTAGGCTTAGATGAGCAAACCGTTAACAAAGGAGTTGAGTATATTCTTGATAATCCTTTAGTCGGTTTTTATCTTATCGCTGAAAGAGAAAATAAAAACTGTGCTTGTCTCTTAGTATTAAAAGAATGGAGTGATTGGAGATGTGGTAATGTGCTTTGGATTCACTCAGTTTATGTTATCAAAGAAAGTAGACGCCTTGGAATATATTCTAAAATGTATAAACACTTACAAAGTATCGTTCAAGCAGATGAATCTTTAAGAGGGCTGAGACTCTATGTCGATAAGTCTAATCAACCTGCAATTAAAACCTATGAAAAACTAGGAATGAGCCAAGATCATTATCATATGTATGAATGGATGAAGACCTTTTAAAGCTCTGATTCAATACTATGGCTTATTAATTGAGTTAGCTTTTGAAGGTTTTCTAAGCTCACATTATGAAACATTGAGATGCGAAACTGATTTCTTCCAAGTTTTCTATAAGAATCAATGTCATAAACAATATTTTCATCCCTAAGCTTTTTAGTTAGATCACCAACTGGAATGGACTCATCAACATCAATGGTAGCAACAGAGCGTGATCGAAATGTCTTATCTTTAATAAAGCAACTTAAATAATCTTTGCTTTCGGCCCATTGATAAACATGTTGAGCTTTGTTTTCAGCCATATCATTGATTTTCATTCTTCCAAATTTATTCATTTCTTTAATTTGTTCATTGAGAAAAAATAAATTTGAAACACTTGGTGTGTTATAGGTTTGATTCTTAGCTGAATTATCGATAGCTAGCTTCCAATTCATAATAGTTGGAATAAATCTTTTTTTGTCTTGTTGAATTTTTAATGCTCGCTCTTTTGCCTTGGGAGATAAGAAACCAATAAATAATCCACCCTCACCTGCAAAAATTTTTTGAGGAGAAAAGTAATAAAAATCTACTGCTTTATGATCACATTCAATTTGACCTGCTCCACTTGTTGCATCCATGCAGATCAGAGTATCGGTATCACTTTGAGGAACGTTGACCATTTGAACACCAGTAGATGTTTCATTTAAAGTTAAAGCAATAAGGTCACATTTTTCTGAGTTACTTGTTATTAAACCCTCTCCGTATTCAACTTTGTCGAGACAAGTTTCAATCCAAGGAATGTTTTTATGAGCAAGATGCCACTTATTAGAGAATTCACCACAAACATGATGTTTAGAGCAATTTTCAACTAGACCAAGACCTATCATGTCCCATAAAAAAGTAGCTCCACCATTGCCTAAAATAACTTCATGATCAGAAAGATCAAAATACTGAGTCAGACCGTGTTGGATTTCTTTAACAAGATCCTTAACTGCTGGCTTTCTGTGACTTGTACCCAAGAGCTTCACTCCAGTACCTGAGAGTTTTTTTACATACTCGGTGGGGATCAAAGAAGGCCCAACACCAAACCTAGGGTCATTTGGAATAAGTTCAGATGGGATCGTTAAATTTTCAAACATAATTTGTTACCTCGTTTAATTGATAATTAAATCATATGAGAGAGAAAAGGATTAGGAAAATCGAAACTTTTTCTTTAAACTAATTTCAGTTATGAATGCCATTTTATTTTTACTCTTATTTTCAACTCTATCTTTTACGCAAGATAAAAAAATTACTTTAGAAGAGATGAAAGTAGATGGAATTATTTTAATAGATAAAATGGTTAGGCCTGAAGTGTTGGATGAAAACGAGATAGAGGATGAAACTCTAACCGATGAACAACTAATAGATGAGCAGAAACTAAAAAAGAAAAAATTAACTAAACAGTTAGAAGACTTAGAAAAAAGACCAGACTTACAAACGATGCCAACAGCTCCAGTTATTCAGGCACCTGAAGAAGTGAAGATTCCTGAAGTTGCAAAGCCTGCTGCCCCAAAGAAAAAAGTTTATGATTTTTTGTTTGATAAAGAAAAGAAAGCAGTTTTTAAAACAAAATCTTTTTTTAGAAGTTTTAAAATTGGTCTAGGTGCCTTTAGTTTTTATCCCAATCAATACCAAGCCAGTGGTGACGGTGGCAAGGTTGGTTATGAGTTTAATCCTGCCCTAGGTTTGGGTATCGAGTATGGAAGTCCCAACTTTTTAGCATTTCAAGTAGATACATTTTTTACTCTGCCAAAAACTAGTCCTGATGAATTAATGAACGAATTTAGATTTGGTCTTGAGTTACATGCATACTTTAAAGTTCTTCCTATCTTAAGACCATTTGTCGGAACGACTGTCATGTTTAATGTGCTTAATAATAAAGAAACTAAAATTCAAGAACTTCCAGGAGCACAAGGATCATTTTTTACTGTCGCTGTTCCTAGAACTTCAATTAATAATACAATAGATGTTGGGCTAGAGTTAAAATTAAAACGATTTTCAGTAGATTTTAAAACCAGTGTAACTTCAGCTTTTGATAAAAAGAAACGAGATATGAGTTACGGCTTAATGGTTAATTATTATTTTGATTGGGCCAAGAAAAGTGAAACAATACAAAATACAGAACCAGATGTTCAATTTGAGAATGAAATAGATGTGCCTAAGCTCGAGGAGACACCGCCTTATGTTAATAAAGATGGAGCAAGTACAATCAATACTTCAGTTGAAGAGTTAAAAAGAGAGTCTGAAAAGGTTTTAAACTCATCTAGTCCATTATCTGAATTACCGATGGAGAATCCAGAGGAAATAAATTCAACGCAGCAGGGAGAATAATGAAGAAGATAGTATTTATAATCGCTTTAAGCCTTCACTCTTTCAGTGGGACTTTTATGAGTTCAACCGGTTCTTATTTTAAAAAATCAGAAGTTAATGTACGGGTTGCCTCGAATTCAAGTTGTAGCAACGCAGGAACAAATGTCCAAGAATTGATAGAATATATTACTCCTGCAATAGAGAATTATTGGAATGAAGTCACAACAAGTAGATTGGAGCTTATTAATGGTAAAGAGTTAAATACAACTGATGCCTTATTTAGTAATGGGAAAATTTGTGTCAATCAAAGTACAACTGTTTCTTGTGTGGGTGTAAGTAATCCTATTCCCAAAGTTACTGATATTGTTATAGCTTGTAATGATAACGTAGATAATTACTCTATAGGTGGAGGTTCACCATCATCAGTCATTGCAATTACTTTACCTAATAATATATTAGGAAGTAATATTGTTGGAGCTATTATTTTAATTAACGATACAGCTTCTTCACCGTTTTCGTCTTTAACTGAAGAAGATAAGATAGCTGTTCTTGCTCATGAAATTGGTCATGCAATTGGGATAGGACATACCACAAATAACGCAAACTTAATGTTCTGGACACCAACTCCAGAGAGATTTGCCCTTGGTCCTGATGATGTTCAAGCGTTAACTTATCTCTATCCTAAAAAATTTGACGGTTGCGGTATTGGTGGGACTATAAAGGATTCTTCTGGTCCAGATGATCCTAATTATCTACTTGGATTCTTATTTGGTTTAATGCTTAGTTTCTTTTTTGTTTTAACTTTTATAAGAAGTCAGAAATTCTTTCTTAAATTCAAGAAACCTATTATCTAGTATTGCTTTTCTAGCTCTCTTTGCCAGCCCAACATAAAACGCAATATTATGAGTCGTCACAAGAATTGCTCCAAGTATTTCATTGGAGTCAAATAGATGCTTTACATATGATCTAGTAAAGTTCTTACAAGTATAACAATCACAATTTGGCTCAAGTGGATAAAAGTCTCTTCTATAATTTTTGTGACCTATCCTAATTTTTCCTCTGTTAGTAAAAACCGTTCCACCCCTGGCAAACTTAGTTGGAATAATACAATCAGATATGTCTATTCCATGCTCCCAGATCATAAAAAGATCTTCAGGATTTCCAACACCCATCACATATCGAGGTTTATCTTTTGGCATCAATGGAGCAGTATATTTAACAATTTTCTCCATCCACTCTGGACCTTCACCAACTGAAACCCCACCAATGGCGTATCCTGGTAAGTCATGAGAGCAAACTTGTTCAACACATTCTTTTCGATATTTATTATATGTAGATCCTTGAATGATCCCAAATAATGATTGCTTTGGATTGTCCCATGCATCCACACATCTTTGTAACCATCTATGTGTTCGAGCAATAGAGTTTACTGTATATTTTTCCGTGGCTGGATAGGGGATACATTCATCAAAGGCCATCATTATATCTGAGCCTAGGTTTTGTTGAATCCCTATAGATGATTCGGGGCTTAATAAAATTTTATTACCGTTTGGGAGTTTGAACTCAGCTCCTTCTTCTTTTATCGATTTATTTTGTAATGAAAAGACTTGGAAGCCTCCTGAGTCAGTTAAGATTGGACCACTCCATCCCATAAACTTATGCAGCCCGCCTGCTTTTTTAATTAAACTAGATCCTGGAGCGATCTCGAGGTGGTAAGTATTGGATAAAATGATAGGAATATTATGATCTTTTAATACTTTAGGCTGTAAGGCTTTAATCGTTCCATGCGTTCCAACTGGCATGAACATAGGAGTTTCTATTTCTCCATGTGGAGTCTTAATTATTCCAGCTCTAGCTTTAGAATTAGCATCAGTGTGAACTAATTCAAAACTGAAATGTTTTTTATTCTCGCTTCTTATATCACTCATATGTGATTAATTGGTACTGAATGAATCAGTATTTAGCAAAGAATATTCTCAGTATAGATAAAAATTATGCACTATTTGTGATAATAGGGTTGATTGTATTGATCAAGGTCGTTCATTGGGAAAAAAGGGTTCAGGCAAAAGTGATAGAGGTGATTGATGGAGATACAGTTGTAGTGAGCATTTCTGGGGTTAAAGAGAGAATTCGGCTTAGTAATATTGATGCTCCTGAAATAGGACAAATGGCTAGAAATGGTAGCCATTGCACTGATATAGGGCAGTACTCAAGAAGATACTTACTTAAGAGGTTAACAACTAAAAATGTTCATCTTCATTGGAAAAAACGAGATAGGTATAAAAGGATATTGGGAGAGATTTATTTGAAGGGTGAAAGTATAAACTTTGAACTCATTAAGCAGGGAATGGCCGTCATCTACTGGTTTAATGTTTTTGAATCAAAAGCGATTGGAATTAAATATATAGAGGCAATGAGTAAAGCTAGAAAGTCATATAAAGGAATTTGGGGAGTTGGAGGTTTTTATGATCCCTATAAATTCCGGTCAAAGAAAAAATCTAAAAAGCAAATCTTACACCAGCTCCAATGTTCTTAACACCATGACCAAGTGATGCTCTGTATTGAACTAATAATTTCATTTTCCAAATATCAAGCTGTACTCCGGCAAAGACATTTGGAAGGAAAAAAGCTGGTGATTCTTTTTCAGAAAAATTAGATTTCACTGTTGTAGTTGCAGTATTTCCAGGAGTATTACTATCTTCCACAGATATGACTGAATCATTTAAATTCGCATCCCCTTTACCAGAACCAATATTAATATTGGCACCTACTCCACCATAAAGATTTAAGAAGTTTAAAAGCCTCATACTTCCTGAGAGCTCAATTGGAATGGTTAAAGTGGTTATATTTAAGTCCAAATCAAGCACCGTATCTAAAGTTGCAGTTACATCTAACCCACTATCTGTTGTTCGCTCTGCGAGATTGACTGGTTCCAGAAGGTTAACTCCAAGCTTGTTATATTGTATTCCAGTTTGTAGATATACTCGCGTTTCAAACGCTGATCTTCTTGAGGTATTACTTGTAGCCACAACTGGAGCTTCAGTAGCAGGAGCTGGTTGAGGTGAAGTTGTATTTGCTGTTTGACCAGCTGTAGGGGTATTGGAATAGCCTGGAGGAGGTGTAACTGGTGAAGGAGTCACAGCTGAGAGCATTACTGGTTTTGAGGATTTAAAAAGACGGCGTCTATATCTTGCTCCGAATCCAGTTGATGAGATATTTACATCACCATCTTCAACTTTTAATGTAAATCCATTGAGAATTACTGATGTTTTATCTCCAAACTGATAACCTAGCATTAATGCACCACTAAAACCTACGCCTTCAAGTTTTCCATCTAATAAATCATCAAATTCACCCTTTGCTATATCTGTGATTGAACCATCGCCAACATAAGCTCCAGATACATTAGCTCCGACCAAGACTTTAAACTCATTGGTATAATCGGCTCCTGCAAACGAACCTGCTACAGAAGAAGAATTGGCTGAGGATTTAAAGAAGTCAGTAACATCAAAATTAATAATATCTGTTTGACCTGCATCTTCAACTTTTTGTAATACGTTCTTGAGAACAGTTTTTTGACTATCATTCCATGTACCAACAAAAACTGTACCGTCAATATCGATCTCAAAAAACGAGTTTTTTGAGTAAAGGGACAAACTAAGAAATAGGGATAAGTATATAAAATTTTTCATTGTATTCAATTCTAAGACAATTCTAAAAAAAATCTAGGGGGAAGAACTAAAAAACATACTTATTAGATTCTAATTTCACAGTAGAAATGTTATCTTGTCAGTTATTTAGTCAATCTATTATCAAGGAATGCATATGAGAGTTTTAATTACTGGAGCTACAGGCTTTGTCGGGTCTGGGTTAGTTGAGAAGTTTTTAAAAAGAAATTACTCGGTCAATGTTCTTACTAGGAATGTTCCTAGAGCAGCAGTAAAATTTGGAACAGAGGTTGAGTATTTTAAATGGGATCCAATCAAAGAGGATGCACCAGTTGAAGCATTTAAGAATGTTGATTCTATTATCCACCTGCTTGGTGAAAATATTGCAGGAAAGAGGTGGAGTGAAAAGGTTAAGAAAGAAATCTATGATTCAAGAATCATAGGAACAAAAAACCTAATTAACGGAATGATCAGTAGTAAAGCAGATATTAAAACATTTATTTCTACTTCTGCTGTTGGAATTTATGGAGTTAGAGGTGATGAAGAAATAACTGAAGAAGAAGCATTAACTCCAAATGATTATTTATCTAAGGTATGTATGGACTGGGAGAAAGTTGTCCATGAATCCCTCCCTTCAACGATAAGAAAATGTATTTTTCGCGTTGGTGTCGTTCTTGGAAGACAAGGAGGAGCACTTTCTAAAATGGAAATACCGTTTAAATGTGGAGTAGGCGGGGTTGTTGGTTCTGGTAAACAGATTATGAGTTGGATACACGTTGATGATCTAAGAGAGTTATACTTTGAAGCCGTTAAGAAAGATTCTTTTGAAGGTATTATTAATGCTACAGCTCCAAAACCGGTCAGTAATAAAGTATTTACAAAATCCTTAGGGAAAGTTCTTTCAAGGCCTACGATTCTTCCATTGCCAAGCTTTGCAGCAGAATTGGCCCTAGGAGAGTTATCTACAGTCTTATTGGATGGCCAAAAAGTAATTCCTGAAAAAGCTTTAAAGCTTGGTTATAAATTCCAATACTCAACAATTGATAATGCCTTAGAAAATATTTATAGATAATGAAAAAAACTAAAGTTGTAATTGCTCAACTAGGATCACCTAAAACCCCAACGACTAAGGATGTTAGGTCCTATTTAAAAGAGTTTCTTGGAGACCCGAGAGTTGTAGATATAAATCCATTATTATGGAAGATTATTCTCAATTGTTTTGTTTTACCTTTTAGACCTAAGAAGTCTGCTCACTTGTATTCGAGAATTTGGGACGAAAAAAACAAATCCTTTCCATTAATCTCGATTTCAGAATCTTTTGTGGAAAAGTTGAGAACTCATTTAGTTAGTGATGAAGTAGAAATAGATCTATGTTTTTTATTAAGCCACCCCAAGCCTCTTGATGTTTTTGCAGCATGGGAGCAAGAAGATGAATTGACTCGTGCAGATTCAGTGTTACTACTACCTCAATTTCCTCAGTACTCAGAAAGTACCATCGCATCTGTGTTTGATAATGTAGCAAAAGATGCAAAATATTTAGTAAATATCCCCAATCTAACTTTTGTAAGTCATTATCATAATGCGAAGTGCTTTATTGATTTTTATGTCCGTTCAATTAAAAAAGAATTAGACCTTGGCTTTGATGAATTAGTTATTTCCTTTCATGGAATTCCCCTCAGGAGAGTCCTACAGAAAAAAGATATCTATTACAGACATTGCTTTGAGACTTTTACTTTAATAAAGCAGAGATTAGAAATAGCAGATGAAAAAATTCATTTTACATTTCAGTCTCGCTTTGGGTCTGAGCAATGGCTTGGTCCTTCTACTGAAGATTATGCAATTGATTTGGCTAAAAATGGTGCTAAAAAAATTGTCGTAGCTTGTCCGAGTTTTACCGTTGATTGCTTGGAAACTATTGATGAGATCGGAAATGAATTATCTGAAGAAGTTCATGAATTTGGAACTGAAGTCGTATCAGCAAAGTGTCCAAATGATAGTGACCAATGGGTAAGTGAGTATGCTCATTTTATAAAAACAAATTTATATGGATCAGAAGAAGAGAAAAGAAAACTATATTACGAAATAGATAATGGAGAAATCATGAATTCAATTCCTGAGCAGGTCGAAGAATCACCTCCATTAACAAAAGAGATGAAAGGAACTCTTAAGATTGTCTTTTTATCAATCTTTCTAGACCTTATTGGATTTTCTATCATTTTTCCTCTCTTCCCTGAGATGATCAAATATTACCTCAAAGTAGACCCAGATAGTTCAATTTTGAACCTTCTATGGGGAAATATACAGGGATTAGTAACAGCTAATTCAACTGAAGTTACCATAACGAGTTTTAGATCGATTGCTTTATTTGGTGGAGTTTTGGGAGCACTCTATTCTTTTTTACAATTCTTGGCCGCTCCTTATTGGGGAAAACTTTCTGATAAAATAGGTCGAAAACCTGTCATGTTTTATACAGTCTTTGGTTTAGCTATAAGTTATCTCATTTGGTTTTTCTCCGGCAGCTTTTTAGTGTTAATCATCGCCAGAATTCTAGGTGGGATTATGGGCGGAAACCTCTCAACAGCAACTGCTATTGTCTCAGATATTACCGATAAAAAAAGAAGATCTAAAGGGATGGCATTTGTTGGTATTGCATTTGCATTTGGATTTATTTTTGGTCCAGCTATAGGTGGAATCTTATCTAAAGTAAGATTAGATTTAATGTTTCCTGCTTTAACTCAGTATGGAGTTAATCCTTTTTCTGCTCCGGCCCTCTTTGCTGCGATTTTAAGTTTTATAAATTTATGGATGATTAACAAGAGGTTTAAAGAAAGTTTGCCTAAAGAAAATTTTGTAAAAGAGCATTTTAGAAGTTCAAATGTTTTGAAACTTTTTAAAACATTACCTTTTGCTGGAGTTAATCAAACAAATTTTGCAAATTTTTTCTTTATCGCTGCTTTTTCTGGAATGGAATTTACTCTTACTTTCTTGGCCCTTGAAAGGTTGGGATATGATTCTCTTGATAACGCTATGATGTTTCTTTTTATTGGATTTATGATTGCTTTAGATCAGGGTGGTTTTGTGAGAAGAAAAGCTCATCAAATAGGTGAAAAGAAAGTAGTTTTGATGGGATTGATTTTATTAGTTCCTGGATTGATAAGTATATACTTCAGTTACGCAACTTGGCTGTTATATATTGGCCTATTTTTCCTTTCTATGGGATCAGCAATGATCGTTCCTTGCCTTACGAGTTTAGTTTCATTTTATGCTCCAGAGGAGTCTCAGGGCGAGGCTATCGGAATTTTTAGATCATTAGGATCATTAGGCAGAGTCATTGGACCAATAGTGGCCAGTATTATTTATTGGAAGTATGGTGCAGGATATCCTTACTTAATAGGGACTTTCCTTCTTTGTATCCCATTTCTATTAGTTTTAAAGCTTCCAATGATTAAAGCAGACTAAAGGCAATCTCATCTCTTTGTTGTGATCTCTTTATAGCCAACTTAGATAGTCGGCAAAAAGAGCTAATTGGCTGATCCTTTGATGAGAATACGTCTTTCAACTATACTTAAGAAATGAAATATCTTATCTTAATTGCTTTACTTTTCTCATGTCTTAGAAATCCAATAAGAACCTCTAACCAATCCAAAGAAGGCACCTTTACCAAAGAGACAAATGCTGGAGGAGTATCAACTGGTGATAATGGAAGTGGTGATTCAAGTGAAGAAGATTCAGAAGGACAAGACTCAGCTGGAAATGATTCTGGAGGAGAATCAACTTCAGGTGAAGATGATGGTGGAGACGATGGAGATGATGACCATGATGATGGAGAGCCAATGGGACCACCTAAAACATCGGCTGCATTTGTATTTGAAGTTGCAGATAACAACATCGAATTAGCATTAAATGAAGAAGTGATTATTCCTGTAACTATTAAAGCCTTAAAGGACTTTAAAGGCGAAGAGATTACTTTAACAATAGATGGGAACCCAAAGTATTCGATTACCAAAACTGATAT
>ENA-ORXM01000921-ORXM01000921.1-marine-metagenome-genome-assembly--contig:-NODE-921-length-45484-cov-3.930055_pt1 | contig 45484 bp, 27 predicted proteins | sample MGYA00237867_ERZ511480 | MGnify/ENA primary metagenome ERZ511480 (study PRJEB26309, sample SAMN06266103) | marine metagenome | isolation source: Algal blade | place: United Kingdom:Sidmouth, United...
AAAACACTACGCCATTTTTGTATTGAGTCTGACGAAGTTCTAAATATGTACAGAGGAACCGTTGAGTTAGGGGGCAATGGAGAAGCAATTATTGAATTACCAGATTATTTTGATGCCATTAACATCAACCCAAGTTATCAACTAACTGCGATTGGAACGGCAACTCAGCCTTATGTTCTTTCTGAAATTTCAAACAATCAATTTGTCATCGCAGGTGCTCCAAACACAAAAGTTTCTTGGACCGTTCATGCCCAAAGAAATGACCCAACAATTCAATATTATAGTTCTACTATAGACAATTATACTACTAATGTTAGAATGAAACGCCCTCATGAAGTAGGTAAATATTTTACACCAGAGGCTTATGGACAGTCAAAAGAACAAGGTATTTTGTACAATGCTGCTAGAGCTAAAAATTACGCAGAGCGTGATGCCATGTTAAAACAACAAAAAGCAATGACTCCAGCAAAAATCCAAGAGACTTCAAAAGAAAAAAAGGGTCTTGAAAAACAAGAAAAAGGACAAAAACAAGAAATGCGTCCTATCAAAGAACGATCAGAAGAAACGGTGAGCAACCGTTAATCTAGTCTTTATATAATTTTCAAAAAAAACGCAGCAAGCTATATCGTCTTGCTGCGTTTTTTCATTTTAGGAAGATGCAAAGAATAGCTTGTCTTATTAATCTGCAATTTGCAGCACAATGCGTTTCCCTTTTTTATCAATTAAAGTAATGGAATCAAAGGATACATCCGAAAGTGTGTATTCCAATTTAAATTCATCTTCGTCTTCTGGGCTGTTCGTTAAAATCAATGTTTTCTGATTGTTTGTAATCTCCCAGTTACCGTATAAATCACTTTGACCATCAATTTCCCCTTCAAAAGAACCATTGATATTTAAATCAAGAAAAACTTTTCCACTTTCCCATTTATGTGCAAGAAGTAGATAAGTATCTTCTTGAACAAGCAAAGGTGTTTGCTGTTTAGGCAAAGTTAAAGTGGTTGAGGATGCTTCTACGTTCTTGCTTGTGCAAAGTATAAAAAGCATCAAAATAGAAAAAAATACGTGTTTACTCATAGTGGCAATAAATTAAGTGAAATGCTTCTATAATAATTAAAGATAGTAAAGGGACGTGTTTTGTTTATGCGAAAAAATTTATCTGTCTAGATTCGTAAAGCTACCTTAGATAGTTTACTATTTGAAAAATAAAATATTAAATCATTATTAACAATAATAGTTCGTTAATTTTTCATTTTCTTATCGTATTTTCAAAAAAACAACTGAATTATGCTAGGAAATACTCTTATAAATAGAAAATCGGTAGGAAAAATTTTCTCCTACCGATTTTTGTAATTTATATTTTCTCAAGATAAAAATAGACTATTTATTCTGAATCAGGAGATACAAATGCAAATTCATTTCCATCTTGATCTAAGACTTTCATGTTATTAGAAGACATATTCAATATCGTGTAAGACAAATTTAGATTTCCTCCTTTGCCATCAGATGCCTTGCCTTCTTTTAGTGTAAGTGTTTTTTGATCATCAGAAACAGACCAGATGCCTACTACAATATTATCGCTATCAAATTTCCCTTCAAAAGAGCCATCTATTTTTAAATCAATAAAGATAGCACCGCTTTCATTCTGCCATTTTTTAGCTAGTAAAAGGTTATAATCTTCTTCTTGGCTAGCGGCAGGAGCACTTCGATTACTACTTTCTTGAAGATCAACAGCAGTACTTGCTGATTCTGGAGATGGTGTAGAACAAGAAACAACGGTTAATAAAAGAGCTAAACTAAATAAAGTTAAAATATTCTTTTTCATAAAATTTGGTTTAAGGCAGACTGAAAGTATTGTATTTCAGTACAGACTAATAATGTAGATTGCATAGACAAAAAAGCCTTCTGAGGCATTCATCTATGTTTTTGAAAAACATATTGTTACCTTCTCTAGAGTCTAGATTTTAATGTCTTCTGCAAAAAACGAAAAAACAAGAACAAAAACAAGTGAAAACCACTTATTCTTGTCTTGTAAATTTCCAAATTTCACTTTTAATTGACCTTATGTATTAATTTTTAACAAAAGTTGCCGTGGCTTCTTCTGTTTTATTTTTGGCTATAACAAAATAGGTACCTGCAGGTAGTTTTTTAAGATTAAACCTTTGAGGGCTTGTAGCCTCTTTTTGGTTTTGGACTTGAATAATGCGTCCAGATAGATCTGTTAAGATATATTGTACTGCTTCTGCTGCATCAAAATCAGCTTGAACTAGCACAAAATCTTGCGCTGGATTGGGGTAAATATCTAAAGCAACAGAATTACTAGATGAAGTCGATTGGATACCATGCGCCAAGAAATTACCACTTAGATGAATTCCTATAGAAGGAACCATATTCAAGCGATTTTCTTCTAAGCTTATGGAGAAATTCTGACTAGAATCTCTAGCCATTGTAATAAAAGGATGTGGCATCAGATTACTACTACTTGTTAGAGCCATATTTTGTGCATAATTATACTCATCTACACCAAACCAAACTTGCTTCGTAGAATCTAATAAAGTCGTATTGGCTCCAAATGTTGATGGGTATTGTTGGATAGTCACGATATAATAACCATTGTCAACAAAAGGATCTACTGGATTGCCATTTGGGTTAAAAAGTGTTTCTAATCGAGCAAAACCATAGGTTCCTGGAGCTGTTGTTGTTCCTAAACCACTTAAGTTCATCACTCCTAAACCAACGCTGAGCAATTCGTTTGAACTATTAAACAAACCATCTGTAGGAGCATTGTCCATAAACTGATAAACCTGAACCAAAAGAGTGCTGGTACTATCTCCTGTATAATTAGAAGGCACTAAATACCTAAAATCAACAGAGTCAATTTTAATACCATCTGAATTTCCTCTAGGGAAATAATACATAGAACCATACTCGTAACTAAGTAGATCTTTTTCTGCTGGAAAAATAGCCGAAGAAGCAAAAACTTTTCCATTAGGAGCTGTTATGCGTGCTTTGGAGAGATAGTTATACAGAGGGTTATATTCTGTGTTATTAAAACTATGTACAATCGTATCGTTGTCCCCATAAGCATCCATCTGATTGTGTTCCAGCCAGTATTTAGCGGTATAGGTTCCATCTCCATAAATAAAGATAAAGTTGATGTCTTTTAGGTTATCAAACCCAAAAATGGAGTTCTGTGCACTCGATAACAAGGTATCGGTAAAAGGAATCGTATCCTTGTAAATATTAGTCGTGATAGCTCCTGTAATACTGTTCCTAAAATCTATTTGCAAGCGTATTCTAGCCGAATCACTTGGTAGCAAGTCCTTGGAACCATGATTAACGGCTCTTAGACCAAAATACCACTGTTGAATGTCGTAAGCCAACAGATTAATACAAGCCAAATAACGGTTATTACCAATCTTGATGTAATCTCCTCGCTCTGCCAATACAGGGCTATTGAGATTGGGTCTAGCAATTGCCAAATCATACTCTGGTGCTACTTCAATAGAAACATCGTCCAGTATAGCAAAGTAGTATGCCCCCTCAAAAGTAAATTTTAAACGACAACTACTCAAATTACCTACTCCTGTAGTCAAGGTTGGAAAGTAGGCTCTTACAAATTGTGAATTAAGCTCATCTTGTAAGCTTCTATAATCAATACTTGTGCTCCATGTCGCTCCATCATCTACAGACATCGAAAGACTCAATTCATCTATGTCAAAATCTCTGTAAAAAGAAAAGAATTTGACCATTAAGCTACTATCAGTATAACCTGTCAAATCAATTCTTGGTGAAATCAATTCTCCTTTGTGTTGACTAGGTGAAGTTCCTGTTCCAAAAGCTCCTACGATGCCATTATTATCCAAAAAGTCAGAATCAAAAATGGCAGTACCATTGCTTTGAGAAGGAGATGTTACTGGAGGTGGTATAAAACCTAGAGGTGCGGCATAAGCTCCTTGAGAATAACCTAAAGTATCTCTAATCCAATAGGCGTTTCCAGGGAAAACAGTATCTGTATCATAAATCGATAAGGCTGTCCAAGAATTTAGGGCGTAACTACCAATAATTGTCGTGTCAACAAAGGCATTTTGAAACTCACCTTCAGCAGATCCAACGGTAGCTCCTGCTCCCCATAGTTTGGTTTGCGCTTGTAAAGAACAAGTATAAAGTATTGTTATAATTAAACTAAAAAGCAGATTACTTTTCATGTTGTTTTCTTTTTATTAAAAAAATAGTTTGGGTTACTTTTTACATTGTAAATGTAAAACTATTTGAAAGTATTTACAAGCACAAATTGACAGGTGTTTCGTTTTATCTGTTAACCGTACCAAGAATTAAATTCATAAAAAAACTACCTATTAAAACCTATATTTCAAATAACTACATAAAATTTACGTTTCTACAAATACATTCCTCACAAAAAAAAAGCCCCTAATCTGCGAGAGAATTAGGGGCGAACTTAATAGTTACCGCATTTATGAACTATACTTTTTTGCCAAGTATTTACGGTTATTTTGGCAAGCTGTAACAACTATTATTTAGAATTTATTTTTTAATAATTTGCTGTGTTTTAGCTCCTTTTTCTGTTTCAGCGGTAAAGAAGTAAACTCCAGCAGGAAACTGCTCTATATTGATGCTCTTTGTTTCTTGAGTAACATTATCACTATTAAACAATAACAACACTCGTCCAGAAACATCTGTTAAAATATAACGTACATCTCTTGCTTCTTCAAATTCTACTTTAAAGTTCAAGTTAGTAGTTACAGGATTAGGGAAGACAGACAAACCAACCTCTTCTCCTGTTCCAATGACAGGATTGCTCGTTGACAATGGAAATGGAGCCATATGAATACCAATTGAAGGTACAAAATTAGCACCAAACCCTGTCCAGAACCAAGTTGTTACTCCACCAGCATCTGTTGTAGCAGAAGGAGAAGGATTAATAATCGTATCTGTCAATGACATTGCAGCATTCATGTAGTAATTGTACTCATCTGCACCAAACCAAAGACCTGTTGTTGATGTAAAAGTTGCAGATCCCCCAAAGTCAGCTGGACTTTGCAGAACAGAGATATAGTAAATACCATGATCATCTATGCTTCCCGCAGCCAATGGTACTCCACTAGCATCAACGAAACTTGTTGCAACTCCTAATCCATAACTACCCGCAGCAGTTGTAGTCCCTAGACCAGTCAAACTAACAACTCCCAAACCAACTTCTACCAACTCATCACTATCTAAAACTCCATTAGAAGCAGTTGATCCAGAACCATCTGTTAAGCGATATATTTTCACTACTAAAGTCTGTGAAGCGGGACCTGTATAGCCGTTAGGAACTTGGTAACGAAACTCAACAGAATCTATCGCTAAACCACTAGTTGTTCCTTTAGGGAAATAATAAACAGAACCATATTCAAAAGCACCAATTGGATTTCCTCCACCTGGAAAAATACCACGAGAAGCAAATACACGTCCATCAGAAGCTGCTCTTCTTGCCTTAGAAAGGTAACTTGTTACAGTACCCGTAATGGTAAAGGTGTGAGAAACAGTATCATTAGTAGCTATAGCATCTGAACTATCATGAGATACCCAATATCTAACACGATAATCTCCTTTTCCATTTGTAGTAATAAAATTAAGATCGTCTAAATACTCGATAAACGCAGAACCACCTGTCGCTCCACCAACTAAGGTATCAATGTCCATACTGTCTAAATAAACATCTGAAGTCAATGCATTAGTTGTTTCGTCGAAAAAGTCAATCGCTACATACATCTTCGCATTATCTTGCGGCAAAATCGTTTGTGCTCCATAGTTCACTACTTTTCCTCCCCAGAACCATTCTTTCAAATTCGTTGGATCTAAGTTTGATAAAGCCTGGTATCTGTTTCCACCAATCTTTACAAAATCACCATTATCTACTAGTAGACTACCATTAGGATCTGCGTTACCAATAGCGATATCATAAGCAGGAGCTGTCTCAATCGTTACATCGTCAATCATAGCGTAGTAGTAATTGTTATCAAAAACAAAACGTACACGACATTGACTTAAATTAGCAACACCACTTGTAATGTTCGGCATCATAACACGTACCATTCCAGGAGAACTAGCACCTTGTAAAATTCTATAATTCGAAGCAGCACTCCAAGTCAAACCATCATCAGTAGACATAGAAACACTCAACTCGTTCACCTGAAAATCTCTGTATTGAGAAAAGAACTGAACCACCAAAGGTGTATTAATATATCCTGTCAAGTCAACACGAGGAGAAATAAGTTCTCCCCTGTGCCCTGCAGGAGAAGTACCTGTACCTTGAGCACTCGTACCATTGTTGTCCATAAATCCTGAATCAAAAATAGCAACACCATTGGTTTGTGAAGGCGATGGCATTGGTGGTGGCGTCTGTCCTGCTGGAGCAGCAAAGAATCCTTGAGAATACCCTAATAAACTTCTAGTCCAATAGGCATTTCCTGGAGTAACAGCACCATCATTCTCATTGACAGACAATGCGGTCCATGTAGTAGCAGAATAAGCTCCTGCCGTTCCTGTTTGTGTGAATACATTCTGGAATTCTCCATCTGCAGAACCCGCTGAGGCGCCAGCACCCCAAATTTTAGTTTGAGCATTGACTCCTATAGAATATAGGTTTGTAAAGACCAATGCACAAGCAAAGAATAGATTAAATTTAATCATAATAATTTTAATTTAGCAAGATTTGTACTGTAATTCAGAGACTTAAAACAACATTGACTAATGTTATACTTTTCACAAAATAAACTGTTCTTAAGTCAAGAAAAATTTTGAAATAAAAACTTAAGGTAACTCTGCACTGTTAATTAAGAGGCCTAAGAAGAGGGTATTGCTAATGTTGACTAGACATTAAAGAAGGTTCGGAAGATGGCTAAGTGGCGGTCCCTATGCTAATCGTCCCCACGAAGCTGCATTTGAATTTGTTGTGTCTTAACCATCTCTCCTACTGATTCTAAGCAATAAAAAATAAATTTTTAGTTTAAAAAATAAGCAATATCTAAAGCACAAGCCTATCTAAATAATAGTGATCTTACGACCACTATTATCATTCAAATAGGTTTGCAAGCAATTTGTATTAATGAACTTTTTCTGGTTAAACTAGACATAGAAATGCCCGTTCTAAGATTTAGAAAATTATTTTTTTAACCTTAGAGAGTTAACTTATAAAGAAAGAAAATGGACTAGATTTTCTTTGTTCTGAATAATGAATATTTAATTAATGGATAATAAATTTTCCAGTATGGACAATCGCATCATCTCCAATAAGACGGTAAAAATAGACGCCTTGACTAAGATCTCTTCTATGTAGAGTAATACTTTTTTGTTTGTTGACTTGTAAGGATTGAATCGATTTACCAGCAAGATTTACCACTTCGATTCTTGTTTGTTCGTAATTCGCTCCGTCAATTGTAATCGTAGCTGTTGTACTAAAAGGATTAGGATATAAACGAACAGCTACCTCTTTATTTTCCTGTATTTCATTTACTGTTTCTGTTGTAACTGTATTCAAAACTGTTTGATTGTTATTGATACTTGTTGTTCCAACTATCGTTCTATCACCAGTTGCTATACTTGTTGTTTGACTAGCAATATCTCTTATAATAACCGTACTTCCTCCATGAGTTCCATTATCAGAACATACTTTAGCAGAACTTAGGCTTGTAATATCATCCAAATCGTTCGCACTATTTGTGGTGCCAGATGTATTAGTAACTAGATTAGGCAATACACCAGAATTGGTTAAAACCAATAATAAACTATCCCAAGTAGGTATGTTATTAAAAAATACATGGTCTTCATATACAGAGTTTGTCCCACCTTGTCCCAATACTGGAGGACCAGGAACTGAGTGATGCATATCTGCAGAAAAAGTAACGGTTGTAGTATTTATATCATCATCATCATCACCTCCGTCGTCGTCACTTCCTGTGTTATTAATAATATATTGATCAATCATTGCTTGGCAAGGATCATCTGGAAAAATCTGAACATTGGTACAATGTACCCTATCTTCAACATTAGGAATTTCAATATAAAATGCAGCACAATCTAAACTGTTTACATCTCCTAACTGAAAGGTATATTTTGTACCTACTATCGATGAAACAGGAATTGTAGCTTGATTAATTAGCAAATCATTCGTTACCTCAATTTCTACATAAGCTCCAATTGCCGTTACATTTCCATGGTTGCAATAAGATATCTCAATAATATCACTATTATTATTTGAATTCACAGTTACCTCCATTAGGGGGCAATTATTATTGCTCTGTATATTGTTATTTGTAAATGGTGTCTGAGCTACAGACACGTGACATAGAACAATGAAAACGAAAGAGAGTATAGTGAGTTTCATAATTGAGTGCTTTAATTTATTATTGCTAGTAGTCCTTGTGTGTTTTACAAATCTATAACATTATATATACATAGTATAATACAAAAAAAACCATTTATCAGAAAAAATAATCTACTTATTTATACATCAAACACCATTTACTCTTCTGTAAGCAGCATTTATTACCTTTTTTTAATTTAGTTTATCAGAAATTAAAAGCTATTCATTTTGTTTTATTATTCTTTATATCAAATCAAAAAAAAGATAATAGGCTGATAATCAGATAGATTTTTAAAATAAACAAATTAAACACAATTTACTGAAAATCAATTAATTAAACTTAAGTCACTAAGCATTTATTTTTATTTTAACTTTTTTTTAAGATAAAAAAGCTTAAAAATGAACTGTTTCTACTGCAAATTTATTCAAAGAAAATTAGAGATTAATAATGTAAACTTATTAGCCACATTAATAATGCCATAAGAAGTTTTTCTAACTCTTTTAGTGTCAGTCCTCTGTTAAAAAAAGAAGAGACTTCTTCTTAACAAACAAGTTTTAGCCCTTAGAAATACAGGAATGCTTCAAAACTTAGTCTATATCAATTCTTATTTATCAGAAAAAAAGTATACTTTACTATACAATTGATGTTACACAATAAACTTTTTAGAATTGTATAAACTCATTTTACTGACTTCAATTTTGCTATGTATAAGATAAGAAGTATTGACGAACGGTGTAAATCCTAAATGCTTATAGTATAATTATATTACATTAAAAATAAAACTAGCCTTCAGATCCCCTCCTTCTCTTAAGCTCTCTCAACAAACGTGTGTAATCATAATAAATCATAGCTAAATAGCTTTTTAACCCCTATTGTCATGTATAAAAGTAAATTAATAAGACTTTACCAAACACTAGATGATGCAGAAATTCGACAGTTAAAAAAATGGATAAAATCTCCTATACACAACAAACACAATGATGTACAGGTCTTATTTGAGTATCTTTTTTCAAGGAAAGGAATTAGCTCTGTAACGACAGATCGAGAGCGTGTTTTTCAATACTTATATCCCAACAAAAAAATGAACATGGCTCGTCTCCGTCATGTGATGTCTTTTGCAACAGATGTTTTAGAAAATTTTATCAGATATATTGAATATGTTTCTGATAAAAAAAATGGAGAAATTCTTCTCTTAAGGAGTTTTCGAAAACGAGACTTAAGAAAAGATGCAGAAAAACAAGAGCAAACTTTATTAGATGACTTAGAGACAGAGACTATTCAAAACGAAGATTACTATTGGACAAAATACCAATTGGAATTAGAATTATTTCGTTTAGAGACGGACGTTGCACAGCCAACTAATAATAATTTACAAGAGGTAATGAACAGTTCCTCAGTTGTCTTTGTGCTTAGCATATTGCGTTATGCTTGCATTAGTATAACTCATCAAAACCTATTTAAAACAAAGTATGAAATTCCCTTTATAGAAGCTATTTTATTGGCAATAGAAGCAGGCAACTATGCCTCTATTCATAGTATACAATTCTATCATGCTTGTTATATGGCATTGATCAAGCCAGAAGTAGACGAGAATTACAAGCGGCTAAAGCATTACATTGTACACTATCCAGATATTTTGCCTCAAGATGAGTTTCGAGAGCTATATGAAATGGCCATTAATTATTGTATCAAAATGCTTAACAAAGGAAATCAAGATTATACAGAAGAAGCTTTTGAACTCTACATGAATGGAATTGACAATAAAGTTCTTTTGGAGAATGGATACTTGAGTCATATCGCCTACAAAAATACCGTAGCAATTGGTTTACACTTAGAAAAGTTTGAAGAAGTTAAAGCTTTGATCCCTAAAGGAGAGGATTTGTTGCATTTGGAGCATCGAGAAAGTTACGTGCATTATAATACCGCAAACTTCTATTTTGCTACCAAAGATTATGAAAAAGCAATACAACTTTTAATTTCAATGGAATACGATGATTTATTCATGACCATTGGAGCAAAATTGTTATTGCTTAAAATTTATGTAATTGAAGAAAGCTTCGATTTATTAGAGTCTTTCTTACATAGTTTTGCACAGTTTCTTCGTAGAAAATCAGAACTAAGTTCTACACACAAGCAACGTTTTTTAAACACGATCCGATTTACTCAAAAAATAGTCTATGCTTATACAAAAGATCAAAAAACAGCATTAATAGAAGAAATAAAAGCAACTCCTATCAATTCACTCGCTGAAAAGCGCTGGTTGCTAGAGCAATTGGGAGAAACTTCTTAAAAGCTTGAAAATGATTAAAATTAACCATTCTCAAGCCTTCAAATCCAATAATCCTATAACTAAGACTGTACAGGACCTTTTCCGACTTGATCTTGCAAATATTGGCGCCCTTCACAACAATCAAGCAAATCGCTTTCTATAAACTCTTTGACAACATCCTTGATAGAATCTGGATATAACAAATGTAAATTAGGTCCTGCATCTAAACTAAAATACAGTGGATTACCTGTTGCTTTACGCCAAGCTCGCACTCGCTTAATTAATTCAATAGAGTTCCCTTCCATTAAGATGTAAGAAGGTTCTGAAGTCATCATCAAGGCATGTAGCTGTAGAGCTTCTTGTTCTGTAATTATTCCAAAGGTTTCTAAATCTCCTTCTTTTAAAGCGATCAATAGTTTTTCTAGGTTTTGATGTGCTTGCTGATATCTAATTTCTGCAAAAGGATTCCCTTCCATCAAAGCATGTCCTGCGGTACTAGAAACACTTTTCTCTTTTTTGCTAACCATTAAAATATCATCGTGGAAGCTGTGAAACACTTCGTGAACTTCTTGTCCAAAAGGAATCGCATATTCATTGGAGGACTTTTCTACCAATGGAGTTTCTCCCCACAAAGCCAAGAAAGGATAAACAGAACGACTTGCAGAACCAGAACCTAAACGAGCAATATCAGAGGCTTTACGGAAGAATAACTCTTCATTGGGCATTGTAATACTTACTTCTCGTTCCATGCTACACAAACAAAGTGCTAATGCGCTCATGCTAGAAGCCGAAGAGGCAATTCCCGCAGAGTGTGGAAAAGAGTTGTGTGATTCTAGGCTCAACTTGTAAGCTGTTAAGAAGGGAAAGTATTCTGTGATACTGCCCAAAAAACGAACAATTTTGCTTTTAAACGCTTCGTTTTCTTCTCCTTCAAATAAAAAATCAACGGCTATTTTTCCATTGTCTTCTTTTTCTTCATAAAAAAGGGAGGTTTCTGAATAGGCATTTTGAAGGGTAAAACTAATGGATGCATTCTTTGGTAATTGACGACCATATTTGCCCCAGTATTTGATAAGAGCTAGATTCGAAGGACTACGCCAGGTTATTTTCATGAAAATTTATATTAGGTTTTAAAACAACTTTTTAATATAACGGTACTTAAAAGAACTTCGTATTTCATTACTTTCAAAGTACACGTTAATATACAAAAAATAACAATCCCTATGAATATTAGTTGTTATTCGCTTCATTAAAAGTATCTTAAACTTGAGTTATTAGGTATAGAATAAACTACACTTGTCTTTATCCAAATAAAAATAGATTCTCCCAAATAATCATTAAACAAATTACTGTTCTTTAATCATACCTGTTCTTCAATAAATAGATGTTATTTTAAATAAAGTAAGTAGATGGGCAAAAGTAATTAACATTTAAATTGGGCATCTTTTTTTCAAACTACTAATTTTGTCCATCTACTTATAAATAACATCTCAATAATTATTACATCAATAAACCTATGAAAAATCAAATCACTAAACCCATAAAAAGAGGAAAACTAAGACAGTTACTTGGAAAAGAATTTTATATCTATAAGCGAAAAAAGGACTGGTTTCTAGGAAATAAAAAATGGGCAAAAATTAAGTCAAATGACTTTGAAGGCTTTCCTATTTTTAAGCACCAATCTATGATTTTAAGACCACTGAAGGACGTAGATATGTACTTGCAGGAAAATAAAAGAACCAACCTTAAATTGGCAATTTCTCATTTAAATAAAATTGTAATCCATCCCAAGGAGACCTTTTCTATTTGGAAATTAGTAGGGCGACCAAGTAAGTGGAAAGGTTATCTAAACGGCTTAGTTTTGAAACAAGGTAAAATTGATGTTGGAGTAGGTGGTGGCTTGTGTCAATTGGGCAATTTATTATTTTGGATTTTTGCACATAGCCCCTTGACCATCACTGAACGATATCGACATGGATTTGATGTATTTCCTGATGTGAATAGAAAAGTACCGTTTGGTGCGGGAGCTACCTTGGCGTATAATTATATAGATTTACAAGTTACTAATAATACTGAAAAGGCATTTCAAATCAATTTATGGTTGGACAAAACACATTTGAATGGAGAGCTATTTTGTTCTGAAAAATTAGAAGCATCTTATGCGCTTGTTGAGAGAAATCATTTGATGAAACGACAGCTTTGGGGAGGCTATTCTAGACACAATCAAATTATAAAGATAGTTACCAACAAAGAAAAAGTAACCGAAGAACTCTTAGTAGAAAATCATGCTATTATGATGTATGACCCATTTATTGAGCCTGCGAAGGATAAATAAAAACTTACGTTCATACCTATAAGAACACAAGTCAAACCATAAAAATAAGAATGACTTGTATCCTCAATAGTCCGTGCAAAAACTTATTTATTTCTATAATACACCTTATTATTAGTGCTATTTTGAATCCATCAAATGCAAACCATGTGTCACCGCAGCACCTGCTCTTAAAGCCGCTGCAACAAAAGTCGTTTCTGCTAATTCTTCCTGTGTGGCTCCAGCCTCTATTGCTTGTTTTTTATGTATTTCCAAGCAATATGGGCACTGTGTAGTTAAGGCAACGGCTAGTGCCATCAGTTCTTTGTATTTTTTAGGAATGGCTCCATCTGCAAGTGCAATTTTATCGAATTCTTGAAATGCCTTCATATTATTAGGCGTTTCTTTACCTAGTGTACCTAATTTACTTAGGTTTTTCATGTCGTACATAGTTCTTATTTTTTAATAAAAAAAGATAGACTGGTCTGTCTATTTTCATAATAATACAAAAGAAACTCAATATAGACAAGTCTGTCTACTCTTAATTGTAATAATAAATTTCAGCTGCAATATCCTTACGCCCTCAAAAAACATAACTAATTGACTGAAGATACATTTAACAGATTGTAAACAGGAATAAGACTTAATTAACAAGTAATACTTTTTTTATAAAATACAAATGTATTAATTTGTAAACCTTCATTTCATCCGTTTTCTTTTAATAATTACCACACAATCATGCTCTATTACCTTACGTACACGATTTCCTTAATGGCTTTTTGGGGTTTGTTATTTTTAGATGTTAACCAACCAGGATTAATAGGCATTTTTATAGGCTTAGCTTATACCTTTTACTCTTCTTTCATCATTCGTTTTTTTGTAGAAAAGGAAACTCAAAAATTAAAATTGATCAAATTTATTGGTCCTGTAATTTATGTATTATTACTACTATGTACACAAAAAGCCAGTACTTACAGCTTTATAAGCCCAATAAACATAGCTTTTTTAATCTTCTGCACAGCACTATTTTCAAAAGATAAATTCCCTAAAAAAGAAGTTCAATTTTTTGTTATTGCCTTTATCTATTTATACAGTTTTTCTATTTATACTATTTGGGATAAAAACAATCGGATAAAAACTAGGAACACTTACGATTTCGCCATCAAAGCAGAATCCATCAACCGAAAAATTCCAAATCTATCTCATTATCAATTTTTAAATTCCGATTTAGACTCCATTCGTTTGAGTGGAAAAAACGAGTATACGATCATTGAAACTTGGAATGAAAAATGTGCTCCTTGCTTTAAGGCAATGGCAGAAATGGATGTTTTTTATGATGAGATAGCTGCAAAATCCAATCACTATTACGTATACATTAAGTCCCGAAAAATAGTCGCTTATGACAAGATTTTTGCCTTTGATAAGATAAAAGATAAGCGTCGTATTTTAGTTGATGTTAACTTACAAGAAGATGCGTTATTAGATCAGTATCCTGTTTTTCTTGTTTTTGATAAAAAAGGAGAATTAATATTTAGTCAAATTGGTTATAATTCAGAGACAAAGACAGATTTACAGAAAAATATTTTAGCTATTTTAAACTAAAAAAGAAGGATTTCAAACACAATAAATGTATTTGGAATCCTTCTTATTCTCATTAAAAAAAGTCCTTTAATAACTACCAAAATACCTTCTTAAAAACCATTCTAAACTCAATAAAGCTAACAAAAGAAAGAAAATCCACTTAAGGTGAATTAAAGAGCGTGTTTTTACCGTATCGTACAAAACAGGTTTTGCAAATCCTTTGGCAGTGATTAACTCTGGTAATTTTAGCAATTCAGTAGGACCAACAACCGTTCCTCCATTCTTATTACTAATTAAATTCAGTAATTGATGATTAGCTGTAGTTTCAAACACTTCCAATTGAATGGATTGAACACTAAAGGCTCCACCTGATTTTAGTTCTTCTCCATTAAATACCGTTTTTGCCTCAAACTCATAGCTACCCTCTGGCAAACGCCCTGCATTCAAAGCATAACTAGATTCTGTTTTATTAAACGTAAAAGGAAACTTTTCTCCTTTATCATTTGTAATCTCCAAACGAGCTTCTGGCGTATTAATCCGTTCGTAATTACTATTATACAGTTCTGCATCAATCGTAATAACTTCGTTTTCATTATATAGTGTATTACTTGCAAAGGCTCTAAATCTACGTTTATCTTCTTTGGTACTTAAGTATTGAATGACCTTTCCTAATAAATCGTCAAATAAATCGTGCGATTGATTTTGTACGTAATCAAAAATACGCCACTTCCAGATTCCCTCTCCTGTCAAAACTCCTTTTTTCAGCCCTTGTTCCTCTCCTAGTACCAATAACGGATATTCTGTATTAATAGAACCAATTCTTTGGTTCAACAATATAGTAGCATCTGCTTTGGGCTTAAACTCTGCAAAAGGAGTACTTACTGGAGGCAATTGAGCAATCAAATCCTTCACTCGATCATCTAAGGTAAAGGTATTAAAACTAGGCACCAAGGTTGCTTGTGCATCATTAGTTTGGTTGCCACGTCCATTGATTTGAACCAAATCTTGGCTTTGATTCAAATTAGGTAAATTCGTTAGTGTTCCGACCACAAATAAATGTGGAATTTTTTTAGTACGAATAGTTGTCAGTATTGTTGAAATGTCATTTCGGATACTTGGCAATTGATGCAAAATCACAAAATCATAGCTCGCTACCGATTCCGAAAAATCATCTGCATACTTGATCTCTACTTCGTAATTTTTATTATTCTTAATCGTTCTTCTAAACGCGGCCATATCTGGATGTGGCGATTCTGCCAACAACAAAATTTTCTGACGAGCATCTAAAACATCTATGTAGAAGTTTTTAGAGTTATTTGCCTTTGTAGCCTCTCCTCCTATTGAGCTTAGGGAAACTGTATACTTTTGAACACCACTTCTAGTTGCTTCTAAAGTAATTTCTTCTGTTGTAAAAAAGTCATTATTATCAATCTTAATTAACTTTTCTTGTAGCTTTTTTCCTCCTTTGGAAACCGTCAACTTCGTTGCTCCAGCACTACAATTAATGGCAGCAATATCTATCTGCACCGTAAAACGATCTCCTAAGTAAGTAATTTGATTGTTGTAGACTTTTTTGAGTACCAAATCCTTTTTGGGAATCGTATCTCCCAAAGCGACACTAAAAACAGGTGTATTCAGTTTGTTCCCCAAATAAACAGGATCGCTCCCTTGATTATAAATCCCATCTGAAGCCCAAATAATTGTTCCTATATTTTGGTTGCTATACAAGTCATACATTTCTTGCATAAATCCAGCAATGTCTGTTGCTTTATCTGAGAAAGAATAATCAATACCCTCTCGAACTTCTGCCCCAAAAGAGTACGTTTTTAGATCATACTTGGCACTCAATTCTTCTTTGAGTGCGTCCATATCTTTTTGATATTGTTGTCTCGTTTCTTCTGACATACTTCCACCAATGGACTCCGAATTGTCCTGTGCCAGTACAACAATAGGTTGCTGCGTTTGTGTAATCGTTCGTTTGATTACAGGCGACAGAAGCAACAAACAAATGATGGTCACGGTTGAAAATCTCAAGACACCAAGACCTACATTTAGTTTTTTGGATTGCTCTCCAAAGCTTTTATCTCTATAATAAAGCGCAAAAGCATAAATAGCTCCAGCAAGTAGGCATAAAAGAATAAACCAAGTAGGGTATTGAAATATAATGTTGGACTGTAAGAATATATTATTCACTATCTATGGATATGTTTTACGATCTGTCAAATTAATTGTCAAGGATTGCTTATAAGTAGATGCTTAGTTTTAATGTTCGTTATTTTTGTCCATCTACTTAATAATATAAAGAGTTTCTGTTCTTTTAACAATCAAAAGGAAAAATAAGCATTATATAATAATAATAGCCTTGATGCACACACGCTAAGATACATTTAACACATTGATTTGTCTAAAAAAGTATCCCTTATTCCCATTTTCAATATTTTTTGATACTTAAAACAGGCAACAAAAATAAGGTGCTTCTTAAAAATTTAGCTAACCGTTTTTCCTTCTTTTCTCAATTCTCGTTTAATTCCTTCTCGAATATCTTCCATTGCCACCGCATCACTTCCTCTCCTAAGTGCGCTTAAAGAACAGTAACGCAATACATTAATAATACTACCTCCTGTAATTTTATGTTCATTGGCAATAATAGAAAAATCTACATCTGGTTCTTTTTTAACCGTTTTAAAACTATTCTCCCAAAGTTGCTGACGTTGCTCTACATTTGGTGCAGGAAAATAGATAATTGATTGGAATCGACGTGTAAATGCAATATCCATATTGGCTTTGAGGTTCGTTGCCAAAATAACAACTCCTGAAAAATCTTCTACTCGTTGCAATAAATAAGCAACCTCTTGATTGGCATGTCGATCTTTGGAATCTGATGTAGCCGTACGTTTTCCAAACAAAGCATCAGCTTCATCAAAAAATAAGACCCAATTTTTGTTCTCTGCTTGGTCAAAAATATTTGACATATTTTTTTCCGTTTCTCCAATATATTTAGAAACCACTTGAGATAAGTCAACCCGATAGACATCCAACCCCATTTGCTTTCCAATCAAACAAGCTGTCAAGGTTTTTCCTGTTCCTGGAGGACCATAAAACAGTGCTCTATATCCTCTTTTTAATTGTTTGCTCAAGCCCCAGTCATCCATAATCGTATTCTGATGCTCTAACCAAGCCGAAATTTCAGAAATTTCACCCAAAACATAAGGATCCAACACCAAATCAGACCAATCTAATTTTGTACCTAGATGCTTGGCTGGGAAATTGGTACTAAAATCTGGCTTATATGGATTCCCAGAAGTAAGAAAGCTTAAGTATTCTTCGCTCAACTCCAATCCACTACTAAACAAAGGTTCACTTCCTTGGTTTAAGTCTAGTTTTAGAATATTATTTTTATAAAAATAATGCTCAGGTTTAAACAAATCAACAATTTTAATGCGCTCCTCTATATCTTGTCCTGCGATCAGAAAAGCCGCTGTTTCTCCTGTTGGCAAAAAACCACTGTGATACCGTCCTTTTAGCCCACCAAACTCCGTATAAACTCGATCATAAATTTTATTCTTCAAAAAGAAACGATCTAATATCTGCGGCTTTACATGAGGAGCAAGACTTAAAGCTAAAATAACCCTTTCTTTGAATCCAAAATTGCAAGCCTTAATAATTCTCGCATAAAGAGAGTTATCTTCTTCTACAGAAGGCAATGGCACCTCGTAAATACTCTGATATTGGCTCTCTTGTCCAAAACGAAAGTCCATTCGAGTTCCGATCACTTCATTCAACCAATTAAATTCAGCTTCTAAGGTTTTTGCATTTAATTCTAACGGTGATAATTTCATAGTTTTCTATAGATGTGAGGTCTGTATAGCATTTTGTGAACTAAAGTTATAAAAAAATAGTCTTTTCGGACAATTACTGCCAAGTGGTTGGTAAAATATACCGTAAGGTTACGCCTCCTCTTGCTAGGCTAAATCTAGGAAAGCCTAAAATAGGCTTCCAATCTACACTAACACTTACTGGGGCATGCGAAAACGTATACTCTACCCCAACAACTGCCGTGAAACCTCCTCCAAAGAATGGATTTCGTCCTGTTTCTGTATAAGCGCCTAAATAGCCTCCTGCACCTGCAAAACCTGAAAAATTGGTATCAAAACCTAAGTCTAAGTGAAACACCCACAAAGCTTCAAATACATAACCATTGTTTTGGGGCACATCGTACAAAATGCCATCAAAAGCAATCCCTTCGTCTAATTGAAATCCCACAAGCCCTTCAATGGCTTGTTGAATATTAGGCGTGTAAAAAATAAACCGTTTGTAGCTAATTTCAAAGGATGTTCCTGCTCTAAAACCAAGTGTCTGGTCATAATACTGCCCTTTTACCTCAGTTTGTCCAGCAATAAATAAGCCTATAATTAAACAAAAAAAGTATTTCATCATTTTGAATATTTTTTGATATAATGACCAAACAATTTACACGTTTTTTCTACTGATTTTGATTTTGCAATCAAAGATTCAAGCTTTATCTTTTTTCCATCTCGAAAATATTGTAAATAATTTGACTTTGTACTGTTATGCAACCCCAGTTCATTTCTACTCTCATCTTGATTTGAGTGCAATTGCAAAAAAAGGAGTGCTCGTCCCTTTTTAGTTTTAATTGGAGTAGTGGTATAACGCCACGGTTTACAAATATATTCTAAATCTTCTATATTCCGTAAGTTCAAGCCTACTCGTGGTGATTTTTTAAAGTTTCTACTTTGGGGACTTGGTAATTTGTATAAATAAAAACCTGTTGGTGTTTCTACAGTTCCTTTCTGCTGGATCAAGTGTTCTACGCTATTCCAAGGTCCATCAATGTGACCTTCTTTTATAGGTTTATAATTATTATCCAACTTTTGAATCCCTCGAATTAAAATTCCCCCATAATGTTTTTCGTCTTTTAAAACAAGATCAACTCCTGCTCCATGCAATCGCCAAGCACCATTTTCATAATTCTTTTTTCTATGATCATGTGCAAAGTTATCTAGCGTCTGGTCTACATTATTATAATAAAATTCCAATTCTGTTATTTGATAATATTGTGTGGCAATACATATTGCATAATCATTAAATAATTGTGTAGCAATTTGATCAAAAAAATATTCTATATTGTCTGAATCAATTGTTAAATTGAGCATCCTTATAATTTTTATGTTATTTTAAAAGTATTTTTAATTCTTCGTTTTTAATAATTCTAGTACTCTACAGCACCTTGGCAAAAAAGGAAAACAAACATAGTATCGAGCATCAAATCATCAACCTTGAGGTTACAGGAATAGATGATGATAATGAAATCAATCAGTTGCAAAAAAATTTCTTATACTTCTACAAAGAACGTATAGGAAAAGCTCTAAATGACAGTTTTGATAAATTAGCCCCACCTGATGTTCACATTCAATTGGACGAGCTAGTCTTAGATTTAGGTTCTATTGATTATAAAGAGCCTGCGGATTTGGAACGTGCTATTATAAAAAGATTAAGCAAAATTGTAGAAAGAGAACTTCAAAAGAAAATGCAGCAAATGCGTTCTCAAACCAAAACGGCTGGTGGACGCAAGCAGAAATTTACCAAAATGGGGCTTCTAGAATTTTTCTTACAAAAAGGCTATTACCCTTCTTGGGCTAGTCCTGAAAATGGAACTATTAGTGCCATTTTTGATGATTTGACTAGTCGAAACACACAAAAATTTGTGCGGCGCATCTTTCAATTGCGTAATGCCCCAAACGTCCGAGAACGCTTGTATCAACAGTTTTCTATCAAACAACTGGAACTTCTTTTTAGCTTAATTTATAAAAGTAATACAACGCTCGCCAAAAAGCAAATTCAAATTTTAAAAAAACGCTTGGGCAACCAATCTGAAAAAGCAATTATTAGTGCTGCCATTAACTATGCATTAGATGGTAGTTCTGCCATGGGAACAGTTGCATACAATGAGCGCACATTTACTCAAAAGTTAATTGAAGAGGTTCAAAACAGAAAACTTTCTACTAAAAAGAAAACGAAAGTTAGAGCAGGTTTTGAAGGACAACACAAAGACATTCAAATTATCGAGTATTTTTTAAAGCATGGTGCAATTCCTGACTGGGCAGATGTTGATTCTAAAAAATCACTTCAAGAGTTATTCGAAACGTTATTAGAACATCAATTGGTTCCAATGCAAAGAATGTTAGAACGTTTTATTGAACAGCCCAATTTTGTACAGCGTTTGATTTTTCAGTTCTCTGTAGACAATGTATTACAATTACTTACGCCAACTCCCAATGAAAACATTCAATTCATTCAAAACAGCATCAAGGATTTTGGCTTTTTGACAAATGCTCGCCAAAACATAAAAAAAACGATTAGTGCTTCAAAGGTTAAGGAGGTCATTTTAACAGAAGTATTGACTTATTTTTTCTTAGAGAAAAAAAGTAAGTTTGTCAAAAAAACGTTCATCAAAGGTGTATTGGAATCATTTGCTAATGTCACTCAAACAGAGTATGCAACCTTGGTAAAAGAGAGTTATAAAAGTGTTCGTCGCAGGAAACAGGAAACAGCTATCCGTTCTACCCTAGAAAATTTAGACAACAATTTACAAAATAAACTTAGTAAGGAACGCAAAGAGTTTCGGTTGGCAAAAAAGGAGCACCAACGATTGAGTCGTACTCTAAAACAACTCCTAGACAAACAAGCAAAAGGCCCTTTATCTGACCGTGATTCTCAAGAACTGAAAGTGCTTACTAAAAATATAAGGCAGTTAGAAACGAATATGGAGGAATTAGAGGACATGGATATGCCTCTAGAAATTGAAATCTTGTTAAAACAACGTGTTGCCTTAAAAAATCAGCTTAAGGTCGCCAACGATCAAGAGAAGGCAAAACTTGAGAAACGATTGGGCACAACAGAAAAAGAGTTTGTCAAATTGCAAACTGTTTTAAAAAGAGAAGTAGCAACCTTATTAACCAACAAGAAAAAACTACATACAGAAGCTCATGAGGTTGCTAAGTATCGAATTAATCAACTAAACAGCCGAATAAGAATACATCATCGTGCTATTAATAATGTACTGCAACAACTAAACTTAGATAAAAAAGAACTTGAACTGTTCTTGATGGATATTAATCGCTCTCTACGGGGTTCTATTTCTGCTGAAGAAAAACGACAATTGCGCTTGCAAAGAACAGCTCTACAGAAAGAGTTTACTCAATTAAATGACTATACAGAAGAACTTGAACTTCAAGTTAAAGAATTGGAAGAGACCTTAAAAGATACTGTAAATACTATTGATAACAAGAATGAAGACTTCGTTCAAAAAACAGGAACTTCTAAATTGGATGCCTTGATTTTTATGCTCAAATATGGTTCTACTCCTTGGTGGGCAGAAGAGCTTCCTAGGCAATCTATTGAAGAGTTGTTTGTAGAGTTTGCCAATCATAATCCTACTCAATTACAAAATACACTTCAAAAAATTGGGCAATATCCTGTTGTTTGGGAGCGAATAATCAATCAACTCTCTTCTTCTTCCATCAAAACGGTTTTGGAAAAGTTATTTCCTAGTACAACAAAAAAGATTTTCAAACAAGCTGATTTGTTATTTACACTGCATTTTTCTGAAGGCTTTGAAAAATTAAAAAATAGTGACCGCAAAAAATTTCAGTGGGGCGTCATCCTAGAATATCTTTTGAGTACTAAAAAACCATTTAATGCCCAAGATTTTAATAAAGAAGTCATTTTGCAAACTGCTCGTCTCTATAATTTGTCACCACGTATGTTAATTGAGTATAGTAATAATGTAATTAAAAATAGTGGCGAGCAAGAGGAGGATTGGTTTGGATGGAACCAATCGTTGATAGAAGACAAAAAAACGCTAGCATTAGAACGAGAACAAATGCTACAAGAGAAAGAGCAACAATTAAAAGAAGAAGGTATTTATCTCACTGATACTCAAAAATTGGAATTGCTTGTTGATTTTATTTCTACTGGTCGAATTTCGCCAAAAGCAAAAGAGTACAAATATGATTTGCAAGAGAAGTTTGAGACCTTATTGTTAGAACAAATTCAAAATAATAAAAAAGAAACTGCTTATATTGTTTTTAATCTATTGCGTTTGTCTAATGCTCGTCACTCAATTATCAATGATTTTCCAGAGGAGATTTTATGGGAAATCGTTCATCTGATTCGCCCCAAAGCCGTATTACCTGTTCAACGACTTTTTAAGGATTTTAGAAGGATTTTTGGGGACTCTAAATTAGGTTTGGAAAAAGATGTTTTGTTCAATCATTTATTGGCACAACAACAGCCAAACTTTGAAGTCATTGATTATGTCAAAGCTGTTTTAATTACCAAACATCATAACTCTGGTCGACAGCCCCTTGCCATTTTATCGGAATGGAAACGCAAGATCAAAGCATTGAGTAATCCCAATAGTTCTTGGTTAGTTTCTATTTTAATGTTGGAAGTAGATCAATTAAAATCAGAGCAAAAAAAGGTAAAAGACATGGAGTTATTGGCTAATTTGAATGAGAGAATTACTGCTGCTGCCAAAGAATATACCGATACTTCTGCCCAATTAATTGATGTGTTGTCTGAAGAAATGGCTGAGGCACAAGGAATTCCTGAAAAGGAGTACAAACTAACAGAGATCAATCAATTAATTATAAAGCATCAGACAGATTTAGAAGCCTTACAAAAAGAAATCAAGGAAGAGGATGCGTTTAAAGCCTTGACTGTCAAACGAAAAATTGCACAGCATATTGCCCAGTTAAAACTCTTAAAACAACTTCGTCCTCCCTTATTAAGAAAAGTAGAACGTCAAATTGATGCTTTGAACTCAGAATTAAAAGAAACGGAGCAATTACTAGAAGAGAAGGCTGAAAAGACCCAATTGGAAGATGCTTTGCAAGAAAACCAAACTTTTGAAGCCTCTTTGATTGAACGGCAACTAGAATTATTAGAGCAACTTCAACAAGAGGCTCCTAATGCTTTGAGTAATTTACCTAAATTACTGGAAGAGTTAACTGATGATAGGCATAGTCATTTGTCCTTTTTTCAAGACTTAGAAAATCTTGCAAAAAATATAAAATCTACTCTTTATAGAACAACCTTGATTCAAATTTTAGAAAAAGTAATGCCTAAGGTTATTTCTTTGGAGGAGTTGAAACGGTCAGTTGATCTCGACCAACAACAAAAGGATTTATTACAAGATATCAACCAAGTTGCTCCTATCTTACTTTGGAAACGTTGGGAGCAAATAGAGGATTATTACAAACAAAATCCTGCCCTACTTACACGACCAAAGGAAGCTCTTCAAGAACAAATTCGAAATGAAATACAACGCCGTGACCAACAAAATTTGCGTTCCTATGGTCAATTGTTGCGTACTGCACAAAATCGACTAGAAAAACAGCTAGAAAAAGCAGTTACTTTAGATGTATTAAAAGACTTAGAAGAGGAGATAGAGGTCCTTTGGCAACAGCAGCAGCTTCAAGTTGATGAAATGCATGCTGTAGCTAGGAATGAAAAAACTCGCAAAGACTTTAAACAATTGAGAAAAAATATTGATGCTATTTTTACTCGTTTACAGAATAATCGCATTCAACGTTCCAATGAAATCATTGATCAAGATCTAAGACAACTGAAAGAACAGAAAGACGCACAAGCTGCTAAACTCCAGGAATTGGAACAACAACAACAGTTTATTCTTGATGATGTCGAGCGACAAGAGACCCCTCTTGTCAAAAAAACTAAAAAGAAACGCCCTCCCAAAGCGCCTATTCCTGTTCCTGTTGAAGAACCTTTGCAAATTTATAATGCTGGAATGGTGTTGGTTTGGCCCTTTGTTAGTCGTTTATTTGATATGTTGGGTTATGTAAAAGACAAGCAGTTTGTTAGCGAAGAAGCTCAATACAAAGGAATTCATATTTTACAATATCTAGTCACAGGCAGAACAGAGGCACCTGAAAATGAATTGGTTTTAAACAAAGTGCTTTGTAATTTCCCTGTAACGAACCCTGTGCCTTTTAGTGTAGAGTTTGATCCCAAGGAATTACAAGCAGCTGAAAGTCTGTTAGGTGGAGTTATTAGTAATTGGTCAAAAATGAAAAATATGACCCCCAACTCCTTGAGAGGCTCTTTCTTGATTCGCCAAGGAGCTATAATAGAAGAGGAAGAAAAATGGAATCTAAAAGTAGAACGACAAACATTTGATATTCTGTTAAAAAGTGTTCCTTGGAGTTTTTCGTTTATTAAATTTCCTTGGTTAGAAAAATTCTTGTCTGTAGAATGGAAATTACTCTAACAGTCCTCCTAATAAGCTCTTAATCAAAACAAAAAAAGCAACTTGGATTTACCAAGTTGCTTTTTTTATTTCTACTACCGTATTTTTTTTATCATTTCGCATATAACGAACCATTAGCTCCATTTCTAACTCCATTAAATTTGCGATTGTTGGACTTACTTCAAACTCCAAGATAACTTCCATGTCATTTTTCACCTTAACTATTATAGGTTTTTTTTTGTCCTTAGTTTGAGCATCTAAATAAGTTACCATTCCATGAAAAAGCTGCAATTCTTTATCAATAACCGTTTCCAATGGCGCTTGATACAGTATTTGTTGCTGCATTGCTCTAGTTTCGTTAAGAATACTTTCTGCATCTAAATCATAAAAAATCTCAGGAACTTGTTGTTGTTGACATCCTGTGATTACAATAAATAGTAAGCAATAATAAAAGTGTTTCATAAGTTAATGGATCTTTTTTATGACAATTTAAATGGGGATAATCTATTTATAAATAATATATATTTTAACAAAAAAACGATGATTTTAACGTTTTATCTTTTTGATTTTATTCTAAAAAAAGGAACTATTCTTTTTTTTTTACTGTTTCACGCACTTTAGTCTCTATTCCTACGTCATTTTAGTCAAATTTAGAACTCATTTTAATAGAATTTAATCATGCAAAAATTCTACCAACTTTGGTCCGTCCTAGATAAATGGAAGCCTTGGTATTTAGTTGCAGGCTTCCTCTTAACTTTTTCTTCTTTGGTAAGAATGTTGGAGCCTAAAATTGTACAAATAGCCGTTGATGGTGTTGTACAGTTTTTTGCGACTTCCAATACGAACAATTCACCAGACTGGATTGTGCTACTTTTTTACAAATTACTACCATCAATTGAGTCTAACAACTTAACTTGGGTATTGTTTTGTATTGGTTGCTTACTAGTTTGTATTGTTAGTGTAAAAGCAATTACGTGGTTTTTAGCCAATATATTGGTAGCTAGCAGCACGGAAAAAGCCATCAAAAATTTTAGAGATCAATTGTTTGCGCATATCCAAACATTGTCTCTATCTCAGATGAGTAAAATACCAACAGGGGAATTGATTCAACGTTGTACAGGAGATATTGGAACGATCCAAAAGTTTATTGGTAGTCAAATATCTGAACTAATTCGGTTGGTTGCAATTGCTATAGGCGCTTTTGCTATGATGTGGTTGGTACATCCTACTTATGCCTCTATTTCTGTAATTCTATTTTTGCCTATCTTATTAACCTCTTATTTTTTCTTCAAAAAAGAACAATCTGTTTGGGAAGAGCATGAAAATGAGCAAGATAAATTGACAGCTATTATTCAAGAAAATTTATCTGGCATTCGAGTCGTCAAAGCCTTTGCAGAAGAAGCAAATGAAACAATTCGCTTTGCTGCACAGAACAAAGCAAAACGAACCATTGGAGTTCGGCATATTGATTTACACATGGTCTTTTGGCCTTTATCAGATTGGTTGGTAAACATCCAAATTGCTTTGTCTCTCTTTGCTGGGGGGTATTATTCTTTGTTGGGGGAAATTACTGTTGGAGAGTATGCTAGTTTTTTCACCTATGCAATTATGGTAACTTGGCCAATGCGAAACTTAGGTAGAATTGTTTCTCAGTTAGGAATGGCAGGTGTTGCTATGGAACGAATTACTCAAATATTAGAGGCAGAAGTTGAAGAATACGAGACAAAAGAAACGCATACACTTACAGAACCTTTGGGAACCATCGAATTTAAAAACGTTTGGTTTGCTTATCCTAAGATTCAAGCAAAAAAAGGGGATAAAAATGCTTCTTGGGTTTCAAGTCCTACCCAAGTAACAAAGGATAAAAAATGGGCTTTGCAAGATGTTAGTTTTAAAATCAATCAAGGGGATAAGCTAGCCATTATGGGACCTACAGGAGCAGGAAAATCAACTTTAATAGCTCTTTTATTACGTTTTTATGAACCTGACCAAGGTACTATTTTGATGAATGGAAAGCCTTTAGAAACCTATGACAAATTATTCTTGCGGCATCATTTAGGTGTTGTTTTGCAAAAACCCTTTTTGTTTTCGACTAGCATTCGAGCTAACATTGCTTATGCGCGTAATGATTCGTCTGGAAATATGCAGTTATCACAACAAACCTCCAATTCTTCAGAAGCAATAACAACAGCGGCAAAAGATGCTTGTGTGACCGATTTTATTGACAAAATGAGTGCAGGTTATGATACTTTGGTTGGCGAAAAAGGAGTCACCTTGTCTGGTGGACAAAAACAACGGGTTGCTTTGGCAAGAACACTATTGAGTGATCCCCAAATTTTAATACTAGATGACGCCACCTCAGCAGTAGATACAGAAACCGAGTTCAAAATGCAACAGGCGCTCAATCGAAGAATGGAAGGAAAAACAACTCTTATCATTTCACATCGATTAACCTCAATACAACACGCAGACAAAATTTTAATTCTAAAAAATGGAGTTGTTTTAGAGTTTGGTGATCATGCTACCTTATTAAAAAACGAGCTCTTTTACAAAGAGGTTTTTGATATTCAATCTAGTATTGAAGATTCTATTCAGTAGTAAAGTTTGCTTAGACTCTGTACGATAATTTCGCTTGTATGTTTTTTCATTTTTTTGATTTTTATCATACAATTTGTTTTATAACGCTTTTATAACCTTAGGCATAAAATAACCGTTTAAAATCATCATGGAAACAAAAAAATTAAGCGATCAACAATTTAACACACAGAAGGCTTTAGCCCCTTTTTTGAAAAGGATCGCTTCTTATGCTTGGAAATATCCACGCTGGGTGCTTGGTTTATTATTTTGGGTAATGGTAGTTGCTGTTGCAGATGCTTTATTTCCTTTGTTATTAAAGGGGACGATTGACCATGCTATTACGCCACAATTAGAAGCCTTAAAGTTGGCGCAAGATCAGGGAACCCAATACGTCTTAGATTTTAGTTTAGTTTATTATTACACAGGGCTTTTTTTAGTCGTTGGTATTATTCAAGTAATAGGCGTTTATTTGTTCATCCGTTATGCTGGGCGTATTCAAGAATATGTGATGCACGATTTGAGAAAAGATATGTTTGATCGCTTACAAAAATTATCGTTCTCTTTTTACGATCGCTCTGCTTCTGGTTGGTTATTGACTCGTTTGACTTCAGATACAGACCGAGTAGCAGAAGTTATTTCTTGGGGTTTGTTGGAGGCATTTTGGGGTATTTCTATGATTTCTTTCTGTTTAATTGTTTTGTTCGTTTACAGTTGGAAACTAGGCTTGATAGTAGCTTTGTCAATTCCATTTATGTTGTTAGTTTCTGTAAAAATTAGAATGCTAGTCTTACAATATTCTAGAGATTCTAGAAAGATTAATAGTGAACTAACGGCAACTTTTTCAGAACACATCAATGGTATTATTGTCAATAAAAGTACTGCACAAGAAGCACGAGTTAGCAAAGAGTTTCAAGCGTTAAGTAGCAGAATGCAACGCGCCTCTTACCGTGCGTCTTATTATACAGCTATGTACATTCCGCTAGTTATTTTGACAGGCTCTTTTGCAGCTGCTTTTGTCGTTTATTTTGGTGGAAATATGGTGCTTGCTGTTCCTTCAATTATTACTGTTGGAACCTTAGTTGCTGCCTTAGATTATTCTACTAAAATTTTCATTCCAATTGTAGACATTTCAATGTTCTATGCTCGTGCACAGGGTTCTCTCTCTGCTGGAGAGCGTATTTTTTCGTTGATTGATGAGCCTTTAGATATAAAAGATACTGATGTAGCAACCGATTTTGATCCCATTCAAGGAGCCATCCAATTCGATCAAGTTGATTTTTATTATACTAAGGAACAAAGTATTCTTAAAGATTTTAATTTGACCATAAAAGCAGGAGAGTCTATTGCCTTGGTTGGAGCAACAGGAGAAGGAAAATCTACCATTGCTAATTTGGTCGCTCGCTTTTATGAACCCAAAGCAGGGCAACTAAAAATTGATGGTATAGATTACAAAACAAAAACATTGAAGAGTTTGCGCAAGCAATTGGGTATGGTCTTACAAACACCACATTTATTTATAGGAACGATTCGTGATAATATTCGTTATGCAAAAAAAGAGGCCAGTGATGCAGAAATTATAGCTACCTTAGACTTAGTTGGAGCTAATCATTTTATAGCTCGTTTGGACGAGGAAGTTGGCGAAGAGGGAGAAAATCTATCTATGGGAGAAAAACAATTGATTTCTTTTGCTAGAGCCATTCTTCCTAATCCTAAGATTCTGATTATGGATGAAGCAACTTCCTCTATTGATACGATTACAGAAGCAAAGATCCAACAAAGTATTCAGCAAATGCTTGAAAATAGGACGGCAATTATCATAGCACATCGTTTGTCCACTATTAAAAATTGTGATCGAATTCTTGTAATTCAAAAGGGGAATATTATTGAAGACGGTTCACATCAAGTGTTGATGCGCAAAAAAGGAGCTTATTATAAGCTATATACCAAACAACTTCGAGCGGAAAAAGTACTAGAATAGAGAATATTATTACCGATTTCTAAACACTTTTTGTAGTTCTTCAATTTCTATTTCATAGTCATATTGAAGATCTTCATGAAGTTTAACAACTGCTTTTTCAACCATTTTGACTTGTTGGAAGTAGATATTTTTGAGGACACTACTCCTTTTTAAAGAGGGGGTCATTCGAAGCAATTCATGACAAAAAAACAATCGAATATCTGCTTCCGTTTCTTTTTTCTTAGAATATCGAATGTATTTGGTACACGCTCGTAGGATTTTTCGAATGCTTTTTTTGATAAAATAAAAACTCGTTTTATTAATGTCTCCGAAAGACTCGACAATTTCTTTTTTTACATTTTCTACGTAAACAGCTTCATTATCTGCCTCAAATAACAAATAGGTTAAAAGTTCTTTATTCTCTTTTTTAAACTTGGCTAAGTGCAAGCACAAGTCCAACAATTCTTGAGGTTTTCGTTGACTTAGTTCCGATTTGAGTTCTTTGACCGTAGCTGTTTTCATAAAGAAGGAAATTAACTAAAAAATACGTTGAATTTACTAAGTTCTAATAAACGAAATTTGTTGTTGTTTAGTAACATAAGAACAAAGATTTAGTCCATAAGTTTGAAATAGTAGTTTGTAAATTAGATGATAGAAACTTAAAGATAATTCAACAGAAATTAACTGGCTACTCTCCTTCCTCATAAGGATAAAAACTCCCCCAAGCAAACAGAGCACCTTTAGCCAATCGCTTGAACAAGGCAATTTTTTCTGCTGCCACAGGATCACTTTCATCTTTGGGGACATCATATTCTACTTCAATCTTATTGAGGCTTAGTACTTGGAAGTTGTTTTGTCGAAAAATAGCAACTACCTTAGCTTCAAATTCTGCAGCATCATTAGCTCGAATAGCGATATAGGTTTCTGCCCCATCTCCGTTTGCTACATCTCTAGTCATTCCCATATTTTTGACATGAGCCAAACCTACCCAAATATCTTGATCTTTCCTCTTTGCCATATACTTTAGTTTGTTTTGTTATTGTTACAAGAGATATAAACTTACAAAATATCCTATAAAGATTCTGTTTTTATAAAAAAAATCCCACATCAACAACAGATTAACTATTGTCAATGTGGGCATGATTTTTTTATACTTTTTTGCTTATTGTGCTACAATTTTACCAGAGCTAATTGGTGTTCCATTTCCTAATAGTTTAAACAGATAAACACCTGTTTCTAAATTTTTTCTAGGCAACTCAATTTGGTTGGTGTGTTGTTGTGATAATGTAGCCACTTGACGCCCCATCGCATCATATACCATTAAAGTCAACTCTTCATAGGTTTCCCCTTCAACCTGTATGATTGTACTATAAGTAAATGGATTAGGAAAAGCGTTTACCTTTAATTCGGGAGCTTCTTCCAAAGGAATGATGGTTAAGATGTAAAAATCTGCTCCGATTTCATGATAAGTTGTATTTGTCCGCACAGGAGCATTCAAATCAAAGTAAATATCTGCAAAATTATTGATAATTGTACCTACAGGATTGTTCGCTTTTTGTTCAATTCGAAACTTAGCAAAACCATGAGAAGCTGGCTCGTTCACATTGCTATCAGGTAACATAATATAATCAAACTTAACCTCTAAAATACCATTACCTTTTAAGGTCCAAGTATAAGGGTGACTAGCACTGGTCACTTGAATACTTGCAGGATCAAGATGCGGTGATAAGGTATCTATTAAAGTCACAAAGAATGCTGTATCTGTTCCTGTATTTTGGAAATTTATCTGATAATCTAAGTATTGATTTTGATTGATATAATGTTCCGCATTGTATCCTAAAGGTTGTGCTTCTTTATTATTAGGATCAAAAGAGCCTGTATTTTGTCTACAACTAATTGCTCTAAAAGTAGGCGCATGACCATTTGGAAATTGAGTTGGAAAACCAACATTAAATTCTCCATTTCCATCAGGTACACAACCTTCGACAAAAGCACTCACTATAGAATCAGAAACCGTCCAAGGAATTCCAGGTTCCTGTTCGACCTCTATTCGATAAAATTTTCTAGGCAGAGCGGGGACTGTAATAACAGAAGTTCCTCCATTAGGAACATTAACAGTTCCTGTTCGCATAATAATATCGTCCTCAAACACCCAATATGTTCTTGGTATTGAAGTACCTGTTGTACTTAAATTTTGTATGTTGAAGAAGATACTATCATTTTGACAAGTCCCTTCTACATCCAATAACATTCCTGTCCAATTGTTTGGCAAACATAAAGAATCTGGTGTAATGGATACTTCTATACAATGAGTTTGTCCTAATACTGCATCAGTAGCCACTTGTACCGTAATATGGATATAATCACAGACTCCTATTCCAACAGAACCAACATTAAAAGTATAACGATTTCCAACTTGATTAATAGGCGCTTGAGAAAAACCCAATACACTTAAAAAAGAATCTAAATCAACTGTTATTTCTGCATTCTGAGCCATCTCTGTTCCTGTATTGCAATATTGGATGGTATAGGTGCTAGGTACTATTGTTCTCAAAACGGGGATCGAGGCGTCTACTTCCATTATAGGACAAACAATGGTTGCTTCTAAGGGAAAATCTATTGTATCATACGATTGGGCGGTAATTACACCTGTATTTTGTGAACAATTTAAGTTATAATAAGGATGCAAATTAGGAATGCTCACAGTATAAGTTCCAGGTTGACATGGAATGGCATAATGTCCAGCAGTATCTGTTGTTGCATAATAATTAAAATTACTAGATCCATTTAAAGATGCTTGTACTACAATTCCTTCCAAATTAACATCTCCTGCTGTTTGATTACAATCAACATCTATATCTTGATAAACCGTTCCTTCTATATGACCTCCCAAATAATCACCAAGGCTGTCTGTTAAGATCACATACATTTCACTTCCTCCCATCCCATACTCTGCTGTACTCCCAACAACTATAATTTGTCCATTCGCTGTTTCTTCTACATCATAACCATAATTTCCATTAAAAGTCTTAGTCCACAATAAACTTCCAATAGAATCTCTTTTTTCTAAAAAAAAATGATTTACATAAGTTACTATACTTGTTCCCATATGGTGAACGGTCTCCTTATCTGTCCCTGTCATAAGATAGCCCCCATCTGTTGTTGTGGATAAGGCATAGAATGACTTACTACTGAGAGCATAAGAGCTACTCGAGTAATTTGTCCATTCCTCTGTTCCTGTAGCATTTAATTTTAGGAATAGTCCATCAGAAGTAGCTGTGGGTCCATGTTGAGTAATACTTTCCCCTGCAACTACATATCCACCATCTAAGGCTTGCTGTATATCATGAATCGTCGAAATATATCCCATTGGATCTGTATAAGTCCATAGAGTATCTCCATTGGCATCTGTTTTAATTATGCCACAAACATCAGTACCTACACTTCTATGGGTTCCAGCCAAGATATACCCACCATCTGCTGTTTGACGAACAACCCTACCTTCACCTCCATTTCCATTGCCATATTTTTTGGTCCATAAGGTATCTCCATTCATATCTGTTTTTACTAGATAAACATTTTGAGAAGACACCCCTGTTCTGCCTGTCAAAATATACCCACCATCAGTAGTTTGCTCAACAGAATAAGCCTCGTCATAATCACCAAAATCACCATAGATTTTTGTCCACAAAGTATCTCCATCCACATCTGTTTTTACTAAATAAATATTTTGAGAAGACACTCCTGACGCAGTTGTTCTTGAGCCTACTAAGATATAGCCCCCATCGGTAGTCTGCTGAAGTGAATTAATACTTTCTTCCCAATTACTTCCATAAGTTTGAGTCCATGTTGTATCTCCATTAACGTCTAATTTAACTAAATACATATCAGATCCTCCAGCGCCTTGGCTGTAAGTATATCCTCCAACCACATAACCTCCATCTATTGTTTGTTGAACGGCATTTGCAGATTCATTTTGTGCACCTCCATAAACCCGTTCCCAAGTTTGCTGCCCAAAACTTGCTGTCTGACTAAGACAAGTGCATAGGATAAGCGCCCATACAATTTTCCATTTTTTATTGATTAATAGCATATTATAACTCATTTTTAGTTTTTAAATTCTTGACTGTTTGATAATTCAAAGATAAACCTATTCTTATTCAAAGAAAAAAACATTATTCAATACTTATCAGAAATCAAAAGTATTTTTTACCTTTAAAAATGTACAAAAGTAAAGCCATAGAAATATTTCAGAGTTTCAACAAAGCCGAAAAAGCAGGATTGAGACGTTGGGTCAATTCCCCCATCCATAATGAGCATCAAGATGTTCTTAAAATAGTAGAATATTTATTATCTAGAAGGAAAATCAGCCCTACTTCTGTAAAAAGAGAACGGGTATTTAAATACTTGTATCCTCATTCCACATACAATCCAAATCGCTTAAATCATATCTTATCTTTTACGGTAGACGTAATGGAAACCTACATCAGCTATCTAATGTCAAAAAATGAACACTTGACAGACTTTTTTTCGATTGCTAATTACTATAAAAGTAAATTATTACCACATTTAGCACAAAAATCCTTAAAAAAAGCAAAACAGGTTCTAAAAAACACGCCTTATCAGAATGAAAATTATTATCATAGAACCTTTTTGTTAGAGCAAGCTTTCTTTAATCTAAAAGGCACCGAATTAAGGCAACAACAAACAAATTTACAAGCTATTTTTAGTGATTTAACTACCTTTACCATTGTCGCCACACTTCGAAATGCCTGTACGGCTATTTCTCATCGAAGTTTGTATCAAACAGATTACAAAATTCCTTTATTGACTCCGATTTTACAAGAGGCTCAATCAGATGTTTATCAAAATAATTTAGTAGTTCAGAGCTATTACCACAGTTATATGGCTTTGGCTGACTCTGATAATGAATTACATTTCAAGGCTTTAAAAACCTTATTACTTTCACAAAACGTTCCGTTGCCTAGCGAGGAGTTAAAATATGTTTGCTTGCTGGCAATCAATTATTGCATCAAACGCTTAAATATGGGCGCAGAAAACTACGTTCAGGAAGTTTTTGACATCTATTGTTATGGTTTGGAGCATAATATATGGATGGAACAGGGACACCTAAGCCATAGTACCTTCAAGAATATTGCTACAGCAGCACTTCGTCTAAAAGCCTATGACTGGACCTATCAATTTATTCAAAAATATGGCTCGAAATTAAAAAGTAGCCATCAGAAGGATTATACGAATTACGTCAAAGCTAAGTTATTATTTGAGCAAGGGCACTTCTTAAGTGCACAAGAGGTCATCGTAGAAACGGACCTAATTGATTTATTTATTAGTTTGAATGTCAAACTTTTACTCTTAAAAATTTACTGGAACCTCAATGAGTTTGATTTATTAGAAGCGCACTTGGATAGTTTTTCAGTGTATTTGAATCGAAAAAAGGTCTTGGCTTATCATCGGCAAATTTATGGTAACACGGTTTCGGTGACTAGAAAAATGATGTATGCGAATTTAGAAGTTGCAGCTGAACGGAAAAAATTACACCAGCTCATCTTACAAACCAATCCCTTGACAGACCGTCCTTGGTTATTAGAACAGCTAGATTTCAAAAAATAAAAAAGTTATCCCGAATTTCTCCAGAATAACTTTTGAACTATATTGCAATGAGACTATATATTGCAAGGTTCTCTATTGACGAATAACACGTTTAGTTGAAATACCTTCTGCCGTTTGCACAGAAACAAAGTAAACCCCAGCAGGTAAATTGCTAACATCTATTATATGCTTTTCTATTTCAACGCCTGTGTCTTGATTCGTGTATACCACATGACCAGAAACATCTGTCATAATATATTGAACGTTTGTTGGTGTTTCAAATTCAACTAAAACGTTTAGGTAGTCGCTTACTGGGTTGGGTAGCACTCTTAATGTTATATTTGTTCTTGGCTCTGGACAGGTAATAATTGTTGTCATCAATTCTGAAGCGCTCAAATGTATGCCTATAGCTGGAACTGTATTACTCTCTTTTATACTATCATAATAATCTACTCCTCCAGCAGCACCTACTGTCTTTGCGGTGGTAGCACTAATTGGGGCAGCACTCGAAGAGCCTTCTCTATTCATAGCATAATTTAGACGCGTCTCTGCCAAAAAAGGAGAAGTACTTCTACTAAATACTGCCGCTCCACCTGTTTGAGATGGATTTAACTCTAAGGCTATGTAATAAAAAGCATTATCTTTTAGTCTAATCGCAGCTCCAGAGCCTGTTGGATCCACAAAATTAGTAGCTGTTGCTAAATTATAACCAGATGGTACCGTAATTCCTAATCCTGTCAATTGAACCGCAGAAAATGCAATCTTTGTTAATTCTGCTCCTTCAATACTTCCATTAGCAGTACCTCCATTTGAGCCATCTACAAATTCATAAATATTTACAAATACCGTTTGGTTAGCTGGACCTGCAAAACTGCTATGTAAATGATATACAAAGTCTACAGAATCTATTTCTATAGTATCTCTTGCTCCATTCGGAAAACTATAAATAGAACCATACTCAAAGGCTGTAAATGTAGACGTTGTAAATCGATCTTCCCCGTAAACTCTATTATTTAAAGGCGATAGCTTTGATTTGGTTAGGTAATAAGAACCTGTTCCTCCTTGATCATCTGTAATTACAAAAGAGTGCCTAATCGTATCATTTACAGGGCTTCCATCTATGTTGTTATGTTCCACCCAGTAGGTAACATTATAAGTTCCTGCTCCATTCGTTAGGATGAAATCCACTTCTCTCAAGTTTTTAATCATAGGAACCCCTATTGTATTGTTAGCTTCAATAGAATCTGTTGGTCCCCCTATAAGCGTATCCAAATAAACATTAGGAATGATTGTCCCTTGAGCATCTGTAAAATCAATAGCACACTTAACCCTTGGTGCATCTGTTGTTTGAATTGTCTTAGTGCCATAATTAACTACTTTGGCTCCCCAAATCCAATCTCCCAAGCTATTTGGATCAACATTTATTAATGGTCGATGGGTATTATTACTCAATCGAACAATATCTCCAATTTGTCCATAACTAATTCCAGAAACAACTTCTTTAGGCAAACCAATTCCGATATCATAATCTGGTGCTAACTCTACTGAAACATCGTCCAACATCGTAAAATAATAACGTCCATCAAACATAAACCGCACTCGACATTGTGTTAAGTTGGTTATACCTGTTGTCACATTAGGAAACAATGCACGAATGGTTGTTTCTGTTGGATTGTTCCTTGGAGCAAACTGTAATGCTTTGATATCAAAAGCAGCACTCCAAGTAAGTCCATCGTCTACTGATATAGAGACCGAATATTCTGTCACGTCAAAGTGGCGATAGAAAGAGTAAAACTCTACAATAAGTGCAGCGTCTGTTGCTCCTGTTAAATCCATTCTTGGCGAAATTAAAGCTCCTTTCTGATGATTTGGGGAGGTTCCTGTTCCCGTTGGTCCACCTGTATGCAAGAAATCTGAGTCAAAAATAGCGACTCCATTTGCCGCCGAATTTGAATTGGCAGCTTGAGCAATTGCATAGGTTCCTTGAGAGACACCAGTTGTATTTCTGGTCCAAAATGCTGCTCCTGGGACATTGGCACCACTTCCATCGCTAATAGATAATGCTGTCCAATGTGCAATAGAGTAATTAGCTGTAGTTGATTGGACAATGGTATTTTGAAACTCCCCTTCTGCTTGTCCATTGGGTGCACCAACTCCCCATAGTTTTTGTGCTTGTATTAAGTTGGTAGAAAATAGGAGCGCAACTATAAATAATGTACTTTCTAGAAAGCTTAATCTTTTCATAATGATTGTATTTAAAATTTGGTTTTAATTTGTCTGTTTTAATATCCCTTTGTTTATGGCATAGATTTCCCATTATTGTTTAGATTAAATTCTAAAAACAAAGTTTTGAATGCCTGTTAAAGTTATTTTTTTTGATCTTCTAGCTACTTTGGAAAAGCACCTATTGTTACTTATTACACAGGGTATTTAGTTCCTGGCAACAATTTTTCCTGTACCAATCATCCTTCCATTAGCAAATAGGCTATAAATATAGACTCCTGCTTCTAATCCATTTCGTTCTAAGATAATTTGAGTGGCGTTTCTATCCGAAACTTGCCCCACTTGACGTCCCATTACATCATATACCAATAATGTTAAATCTTGCTCTGTATCTCCAACTGTAATCGTTATGCTATTTTTAAATGGGTTGGGATAGGCACGTAATTTTCTATTCGGAAATGGACAAACAGGAGTAATTCCTACGGTATAAAAATCAGCTCCAATTTCATGGAAGCTAGTATTAGTACGAATAGGTGGATTGGAGTCAAAGTAAATGTCTGCGAAATTATTAATAATTGTTCCTACTGGGTTATTAAAGTTTTGCCATATCCTAAATTTAGCAAATCCATGAGAAGCAGGCACATTGGTTCCACTACTAGGCAATTGGATACTATCAAACCGAACTTCTAAAATTCCATTTTCTTTGATTTGCCAAGTATAAGGATGACTTGCCGCTCTTAAAGCAATTCTAGCTGGATCTAAATAAGGAGGTAAGGTATCAATTAAAATAACTTTAAAAACCGTATCAATTCCTGTATTCTGAAAATTCAACTGATAATCAATATATTGTTCAGAATTAATATAATGATCTGATTGATAACCTACTGGCTGAGCCATTTTTAGATTTGAGTCAAAAAGAATTCTATTTTGCTGACAATCAATTGCACTTGATATATTATTACTTCCATTATTATATTGAGTTGGAAAGCCAGTATTAAATTCACCATTTGTATCTCGAACGCAACCTTCCACAAAAGCACTAAATATAGAATCTGGTGCATTAATAATATGCCCAACTTCTATTCTATAAAACTTTCTAGGCAGAGCAGAGATTCCTACAACAGTATCTGATCCATTCGCTATATTGATATTTCCAACACGCATAATAAGATCGTCTTCAAATACAAAATAGGGCTGATTCACAGTTCCTACTGCCATTCTATTTGTTACCGTAAATAAAACACTATCATTTTGGCAAGTTCCCTCTATATCTACCCAAAAATTATTATTAGTACTTGTCGTACAAAGAGTATCGGAAGTAATAGCAGCTTCTACACAATGTGTTTGTCCCAAAATAGCTGATGTGTCAACTTCTACATCTATATAAATAAAACCACATTCTGCAACGGCAACTGTTCCTATATTAAATAAATAAATATTACCTACCTGACTCATAGGAAACAGCGAGAACCCTTGTACGTTTAAAAAAGTATCTATTTCAACTTCTACTTGAACATTATGACCATCTACCGTTCCATTATTACAATACTGAATAGAATAAGTACTGCGTTTTGCCTCCTCTAAGTTGGGGACAGATACCCCTACATTCATAGAAGGACATTGCTGGCTTATTTCCAAAGGAAAATCGATCGTATCAGATACCTGTGTTGTAACAACACCTGCAAAAGGCACACAATTTTGTACGGTATAAGGAGTATAGGATGCTTTTCTAACCGTATAAGTACCTAATGGGCAAGCAATTGAATAATACCCATTTGCATCTGTTGTACCATAATACGTATCATTTGCACCATTTAGAGACGCACTTACTACAATTCCAGATAAGTGAATATCACCATTTGTAAATGCACAGTTTAAATCTAAATCTTGATACACTCTTCCTTGAATGTTGTTTTGTTGACCAAAACTAGTTCCACAGTAGAGACAACTCCATAGAAGAATCATAAATACACCCTTCCATTTTTGATTTATTAATACCATTTTTTGATTGTGTTAAAAACATAAAAATCTTATCATAATAGCCTGTCGCAAAAATATATAGTAACTAAGAAATGGTCAACCAAAATTTGAGGCTTTTTTTATAGATCCAAATAAAAAAAGAAACACAACAGAATGAATATCAAAACTTTAAAACTAATTACTTTAATTCATTTTAACAGAATTAAATTACTTCAAACTAAACCCTTATACAAATCTTGAATAATCAACTAATAAAAGAACTTTGTTTTATTTCTGAATATTACACCTATAAATCCCTATCATATTTAACACAAAACTAAATCTATAATCTATCAAAAAAAAAAACATTATTCTTTACTTATCATAATTTAGTTGTAATTGCTACCTTTATATCATGTATAAAAGTAAATTAATAGAAATATTTAAAAGCTTTGATAGAGCAGAGAAACTAGGTTTTCGCCGATGGGTAAACTCATCTATTCATAATCAGCATAAAGATGTAATTAAACTCACTGATTTTTTACTCTCTAGAAGAAAACTCACTCCTATTACACTTCAGCGAGAACGTGTTTACAAACACTTATACCCAAACTCAAAATACAACTTACATCGCTTGAATCATGTTCTTTCCTTTACAGTGGAAGTAATGGAAGCTTATATTCAATATTTAACTTTGAAGAATAAACCGATAGAGGAGCTTTGTTTTATTTCTGAATATTACACCAATAAATCCTTATCACATTTAGCACAAAAAAAATTAAAAAAAGCCCAACAAGTATTAGAAGACAGCACTTATCAGAATGATTCTTATTATCACCATTCATTTCTCTTGGAACAAACTTTATTTGAATTAGAAGGCACAGAATTACGACGACATCAAACTAATTTACAAGCTATTTTTACTGACTTAACGACTTTTACAATTATAGCGACACTTAAAAACGCATGTACAGCAATATCTCATAGAAATTTATATCAAAATGATTATAAAATTCCTTTGTTAGATGCAATATTAAAAGAAGCTCAAACACCTACTTATGCACAAAATTTTGTTGTAAAAAGTTATTACCATTGTTACATGGCTCTAGCTCATCCTAAAGAGGAAAAACATTTTACGATTATTAAAGAATTGCTTTTAAGCAAAAAAATCCTATTACCTCCCAAGGAATTAAAACATGTTTGCCTCTTAGTTATTAATTATTGCATCAAACGTTTTAATACAGGTGCAGAGGCTTATGTTCAACAAGTATTTGATATTTATTCTTTTGGATTAGATCAAAAAATTTGGTTAGAAAAGGGTTATCTAAGTCACAATACTTTTAAAAATATTGCTAACGCAGCCTTACGCCTTAAAGCTTATGAGTGGACAGATTCTTTTGTAAAAGAATATGGTTCAAAAATTAAGACTAGTCACCAAAAGGATTATACCAACTATATAAAAGCTAAAATTTTATTTGAACAAGGTCATTTTTTAGCAGCACAACAGGTTTTAATTACAACAGATTCTATTGATTTATTTATTGGTTTGGCAATAAAGTTATTATTATTAAAAATATATTGGAAACTGGGTGAATTTGATTTATTAGAAGCACATTTGGACAGTTTTTCTGTTTATTTGAATCGAAAAAAAATATTAGCTTACCATCGTCAAATTTATGGCAATACGATTTCTATTACTAGAAAAATGATCTATGCTAATTGGGAAATCAAAGCAGATCAAGAAAAATTACATCAACTTATTTTGCAAACTAATCCACTCACGGAACGACCTTGGCTTTTAAAACAGTTAGATCTTATAAAATAAAAGTTATCCTGAATTTCTCCAGAATAACTTTTATTTAAAAACTTGCTTAAAACTTCATTTCCAGAAGCATTTCAAAGCTTATAATCGTTCTCTTATCATTTTTATAGCTTCCTAAATTTCCCTACTTGCTGTTCTCCTGTAGTTTTTAATTGATAAATATAAACACCTTGAGGAAGTGATTTTAATTGCAACTGATATTCCCAATCTCGATCTTGTATGAACAATTGTTCTTGTTGAACAATTCGACCAGTTATATCCATAATATTTAACAAAGCAGCTCCTTGTGGAGCTTGGTGATATTCCAAATTAAGGAAATTTGTTGTTGGATTTGGATAAGCTCTAAACCAAGCTACTTTAACCGTATTGGGCTGAATACCTGTAAAAATACAGGCAGTAGAATCCTTATTTTCTAGTTGAATATCAAAATTACAATGCTGTCCCGAAAAACCATCTATCATAATATAATAGGTAGTACTAGGCTGTAGTAAACTAGTAATAATCACACTATCCCCACTTACCAATTTATCAGCGCAATAAATCGGACTCCCCCAAGTACCTCCATTTTGACAACTACTCACTTCGTACAATACAAATTGAACACCTGAGCCAGAACCAGAAGTACTCTGGCAAGAAATATTATCCAATTGAACGGCAATCTGATTTGCAATACAAAAGGTATCAACAGTTGTAAACGTATACCAAACTGTATTCTCTAGACGTGTAATCGTATTGTTTCCAGAACATTCTGGCAGAGCAGCCAAAGAGATATTCAAACTAGGATCTGGGCCATTAGGTTGTCCTGTTGCCAACATGGTACTTCCTGCATAGCTTGTATTTTCTTCCAAAATAGCTGTTGCATCCATGCAATCATCTGCTCCGTAATCTTTTCGTGCTTTTCCTGTCTGCATCAAAGCTTCCCAACCTTGGGCGGTTGTTGCTCCATCAGAATAAAACTGAAAAGTCAAACAACCAGAAGTGTTTTCTGTACTTGCCTTAATTGTTCCTAAGACATTCTGATTTAGGGTATCACCTGTATACACTCCAATTAGACGACTCGTTTCAGTATTATCACCATCAAAGACATACAAATAATCCCAATTGCGTTCTATCTCTATAGTATCTGTAAATTCCGCCCAAACAACGTCCTCCACTGGCGCGGTAGCATCTGGACAATAAGTAGTCGTATAATTTTCATTATTAGCATAATTAGAACTTAGTCCTCCTTGATCTGTAAAGACCGTTGTTCCTGTAATACCTCCTACTAAAATTGGAGCCATTGCTGTTGGTTTGTCACTACAATATAATCTTGCTTGAAATCCTTCGTTGGTTGTATTGGCATCTGTTTCCATTTTTACAGTCAAACAATGATGTGTAGAAACAAAACTTCCAGGTTGAGGCGCAGCAGCTGTTGTTCCTGTATATACTCCTATCAAATTTGCCGCAGAACTAGTCCCATTATACAAATAAATATAATCATTTCCAGTGGTGGTACTACTCAATTTAAGTTGCTCATCAGCCGTTGGGTTTGGGCGAAATGAAATACGAACAGCTTTATTGGTATCACTATTGCAAAATGTCTGTTCCAAATTTTCATTATTATCATAATGCCTATCTTTTCCACCACTATCATACAGCCAATGATAAGTATTTCCGCAATTCAACTGTGTTCCTGTGCTGTTTCCTAATACAATAGTATCTGATAGAACATTAACTGGCAAATTACAATTATAAATCACCTCCCAACCAGGTGCTGTTGTCGCACCATCTGAATCAAACCAAAAAGTTACGGCTCCACTATTCGCTGTCAGACTTCCTGGACTACTTGTCCCTGTATAAATACCAATCAAAGGTGCCGACGTATCCACTCCATCATATAAGCTCAGGTAATCATAATTCAACTCAACATCAAACATTGTAAAATCTAAAGACAATGGATAAGCTCCATTTTGAGGGTTCAAAGTATAAATGTAATCTTCTTTGTTGTAATAATCTCGATTAGGTCCTCCCATATCATACAAAGTATCTATACAAGATGTTGTTCGACAAGGGGTCATTTTAGTTTCAATCACATCCCACAATTCATTGTAACCATCATCATACCCCAATGCCCAAATGCCCATTCCTGCTAAGCCTCTTAACAAAACTACTTCTAGGCGTTTTTCCAAACCTTCTTCGTCCATTGCAAAACATTGACGCCAATCTGTTCCATCATTAAAGCTATAATAAGGGGTCTCGCTAGGAGTATGCCATTGACGATTATTATAAGAACCACTATTATTGTCTCGAACTGTTTTGTAGGTTCTTGCACTCCCAGAACCTGTTGTTGCGGAAGGGATTGTGTTGCCAGCAACCGTCCATTCTCTTCCATAATAGGGCAAGCCCAAAACGAGTTGATTTGCAGGCAAGCCTTTTGACAAATAATCGGTAATCGAACGAGAGAGGCTATATTGGTAACTGTTGGAAATATAATGATATAGAGGATCATTTGGTCCTGCTGTCGTGCTGTTTGTCCAATAATAATCGTATCCCATTATGATAAATAAATCAACATGAGGTGCTAAAGTAGCTACATCAAAAATATTGTTCCAATCAACCGCATATAGAACGGTACTCACTTGTGATCCAGGAATTGCTGTATGCATTTGCGTTGCCAGATCAATCATAAAATTAGTAAAATTAGTTTTCTGGGAACTTGGAATACCTTCAAAATCAATGTTAACACCATTGGCACCACGACTTTGAATCATCGTAATTAAGTTACTAATTAAGGTTTGCTGTGCCGTGGGATTTGCAAAAAAGGTGGCATGATTGGAAAATAGCGTCACGCATAAATTTACTCGAACACCATTAGCTTTGGCAACGTCTATGACATTTGCTGTTGCCCAGTTGTGTGTCGATAACGCATTCCCTGTCACCACATCTACCTCATAAGAAAAATAGGAAAGGTCTGATAATAAATTCCAATCGTAATTATTATACGCACTTCCAACCCAATAGGGATGCCAGCCAAAAACAATTTTATCCAAAGGACAATTGGACCGTTGTTGTCCTTGGGCAGGCATAGGTATATACCCATTTAACTTGTCCAACTGAGTGTTGCTCATTGGTCCCAAACTATTATAATAATTGAGCTGCTCTTCATGTACAGAAGGCAAAGATGGGTTTTGAGCCATCAAGGTGGTTCCTATCCACAAGAAAAGAAGTAAAAAGTGGTGCGTTTTCATAGTCAATTGATTTTGATAAGTCAACCAATGTACTAAATTAAACGCAATTTTTTTAGACTTATTCTGTCTTTCAAGCTTTTACACCTATTCGTAATCTCCTAAACCTAGCGTTTTAAAATCCTCCCAAAATTTAGGATAAGATTTACAGACTACTTTTTTGTCTTCCATCGTCACTTGATCAAGGATTAGAGCTAGGGGTGCAAAAGCCATCGCCATTCGATGATCTTCGTAAGTACTTACTTTTATAGATTGATTTTTATTGCTAATTCCTTTTTTTATCCAAAGAGAATTTTCTGTTGCTTCTACCACACAACCTAACTTTTCCAACTCTACTTTCACAGCATTAATACGGTCTGTTTCTTTGATAGTCAAGGTTTCTAAGCCCGTCAACAAAGCATTGACATTCAATGCTGCACACATTACCGCTAGTGTTTGCGCCAAGTCTGGACAATCAGAGCAGTCGTATTTAAATTCGTTGATTTCACAAGGAACCTTTTCTAATAAAACTCCTTGTTTATTAAAAGTCGTTTTCACGCCAAAATCCTTCATCACATCTACCAATACAGCATCACCTTGTACTGATTCTTCTTGCAAACCATTCAATTGAATTTGAGCTTGATTGGCAATTGCTGCCAAGCTATAATAATAAGAAGCTGCTGACCAATCTGCCTCTACCGTATAGAGCTTGGCTTGATATTGTTGCGGTTTAACGATGATGGTCTGCTCATTCCATTCATGCTGTACGCCAAAATATGCCATTAAGTTTAGCGTCATTTCTATATAAGGTCGAGAAACAATTTCCCCATCTAAAATTAATTCTAGCCCATTGGGTAGCGTCGGCGCAATCATCAAAAGGGCAGAAATATATTGACTACTCGTTCCTGCCGAAATCGTCACTTGATTGGAATGTCCATGCCGATAGCTATCGGCATCAGGGGAATGAATTTTCAATGGAGGATAACCTTCATTTTCCATATAGTCAATCTGCGCACCCAAGGATCTCAATGCATCGACCAAAGGGCCAATCGGTCTTTCTTTCATGCGCTCACTCCCTGTCAGTATTTGCTCACCATCTTGAATTGAAAGAAACCCCGTCATAAATCGATAGCACGTTCCGGCATGCCCAGTATCATAAGTATTACCTGACTGGCTTACGAGAGTTGCCAGATTGTTAGAATCATCACTAATAGATAAATTGTCAATCGTAAAATCCTCTACTGTCAAGGCTCTGATGATTTGGACTCGATTACTAATACTTTTAGAACCTTCTAATTTGATAATTCCCTTTGCA
>ENA-ORXM01000922-ORXM01000922.1-marine-metagenome-genome-assembly--contig:-NODE-922-length-45453-cov-16.344323_pt1 | contig 45453 bp, 22 predicted proteins | sample MGYA00237867_ERZ511480 | MGnify/ENA primary metagenome ERZ511480 (study PRJEB26309, sample SAMN06266103) | marine metagenome | isolation source: Algal blade | place: United Kingdom:Sidmouth, United...
TTTTTTTTGTGATGCCGTAAGGTGACCGGTAATTGTGACCGATAATTCTCGCCAGTGACTAAATCAATGATCCTTAAACGCCTGTCTCGACAGTGGTGGAGAGACCTTTGAACCGCTACCTCGGATTGACCACACTCTCAATATGTCACGACGTCAATTATCCGTAGGATCAATATCATCTACAGCTCTATTCACATCATCGGCTGCTTTCTGTAATTTTTCTGCATCAGTCTTATTAGGTTTCTTAGTGATTTTGGGTTTAGCGGTAGAAGTGTTGGGGGTTTCTGTGAAGGTGAAGCCCTTAGCATCAGTACCTACATGGATCGTGTCGCCTGCTGAAAATTCTCCCGACAGAACTTGCTTAGAGAGTTCGTTGGTGATTTCTTTTTGTATCACTCTTTTGAGAGGTCTAGCGCCGAACTGTGGATCGTAGCCCAGCTCAGCAACGAGATCCATTGCCGATTCTGAAAACTCTATGCCCATCTCTGACTTGGCCAGATTTTTCTTCGTTTTCTTGAGTATCAGATAAGCAATCTTTTTGATCTCCTCTTTGGTCAGCGGCTGGAACATGATCTGATCATCTATCCTGTTGAGAAATTCAGGTCTCAGTTTTTCTTTCAAGAAATCAAAAACTTCCATCTTCGTCGTCTCTATGATGTCTGATCTATGCTCCTCTCCCACTGCATCCAAGTCATCAAAATTCTCCAAGATCGTCTGCGCTCCCATATTGGAAGTCATGATGATAATGGTGTTCTTGAAGTTGGCCACTCGGCCTTTGTTGTCTGTCAGTCTACCGTCATCGAGCACCTGCAATAAAATATTAAAAGTATCTGGATGTGCTTTTTCTATCTCATCGAGCAGTACGATGGAATAAGGCCTCCTTCTCACTGCTTCTGTCAGCTGCCCACCTTCATCATAACCTACATAACCCGGAGGGGCTCCCACGAGTCTAGACACAGAATGTTTTTCCTGATACTCAGACATGTCTATTCTGGTGATTGCCCTTTCATCATCAAAGAGTACATCAGCAAGTGTCTTAGCAAGTTCCGTTTTTCCGACACCAGTAGGACCCAGGAATATGAAAGATCCTATAGGTTTGTTAGGATCACCAAGTCCTGACCGACTTCTTCTGATCGCATCGGCCACAGCGACCACGGCTTCCTTCTGGCCTATGAGACGCTTGCCTATTTCATCTTCGAGATTGAGTAATTTTTCTTTCTCACTCTGAAGCATTTTATTGACAGGAATGCCTGTCCATCTAGCGACGACTTCTGCGATGTCATTAGCAGTGACTTCCTCATTGGTGAATCTGGAATCGGGTGCGATCTTATCGAGTTTTTCCTCAGCGGCTTTGAGCATCACTTCTTTTTCCTTGAGATCACCATAACGGATTTTTGCTACTTTCTCAAAGTCGCTATCGCGCTCTGCCATATCGGCTTCATGTTCTAGTTCTTCTATGATTTTCTTGATGGCTTGTATCTGATCGACGATTTCTTTTTCGTTTTTCCACTTGGCATTGACAGAATCTAATCTCTCCCTGGCATTGGCGATTTGCTCAGAGATGAGTTTCAGTTTCTTTTCATCTTTTTCTCTCTTGATGCCTTCCCGCTCGATTTCGAGTTGTCGCAATTTACGATCCAGCTCATCTATTTCTTCAGGAACAGAATCCAACTCCAGTCGCATCTTGGCCGCAGCCTCATCTATTAGATCAATAGCCTTGTCCGGTAATTTTCTTTCTGTGATGTATCGATTGGATAATTCTGCCGCAGCGATGAGGGCTTCATCTAGTATCTCGACTTTGTGATACATCTCGTACTTTTCTTGGATCCCTCTGAGTATGGAAATAGTATCCTCTATCGGTGGCTCATCCACATAGACCGTCTGGAATCTTCTCACGAGTGCTTTATCTTTTTCAAAATGTTTCTGGTACTCATCAAGAGTGGTCGCCCCTATGGTTCTGAGCTCTCCTCTGGCCAACGCTGGCTTCAGAATATTGGCAGCATCCATAGCACCATTGCCACCACCTGCTCCTATCAGAGTATGAATCTCATCTATGAATAAAATGACGTCACCATTAGAAGCATTGACTTCCTTAATCACAGCTTTGAGTCGCTCTTCGAATTCTCCTTTGAACTTAGCACCAGCAATTAGTGCCGCGATATCCAGTGTGAAAATTTTTTTAGATTGTAAATTCTCTGGCACATCTTGTTTGACAATACGCCAAGCGATGCCTTCTACGATGGCAGTTTTCCCTACCCCAGCATCTCCTACCAGTATAGGATTGTTTTTCTTACGTCTAGACAATATGTGAAGCATTCTTCTGATCTCTTCATCTCTACCGATTATGGGATCCAGCTTGCCAGATTCTGCTCTTTCATTAAGATTGATTCCATATTTCTTGAGGGCATTATACTCTCCACCACTGCTCTGGCTATCCACTTTACTGCCTTTACGCATTTCGAGAATAGCAGCTTTCAAGCCTTTTTCTGTAACCCCCAGATCTTTAAGGATCTGAGCACCTTTGTCCTTTCCTTTGAGAATTCCTATGAGGATGAGCTCCAATGATATGAACTCGTCTCCATACTCCTTCATATGCTTCTTGGCCCTACTCAGTGAAGAATTAGCATCATTGGTCAGATATTGCTTATCGGAACCATCCACCTTGGGGTATTTTTTCATCTGAGCTTCCAGCTTATTGGCTAATGCAGGTATACTGACATCCATCTTCTTGAAAAGAAAACCCACCAATTCTTCGTCCACATCTATTATACCTCTTAAAATGTGTACGGTATCCACTTGCTGCTGATCCAGTTTTCTTGCGGCTTCCTGGCCTTTAATGATGGCCTCTTGGGCCTTTATGGTAAAGTTATCGTAAGTCATTATGCAATATATTTAATTACAATGGTAGAGTCTCAAATTAAGGTCCAAATAGAAAAAGAAGGTGTTCTGTTGCCTATTTGTCATAAATAGAATTGCGACGGGTCATTCTGGCAGTTATGCGACAGTAGTAGTGCTCTAGGTGGCATGGTAAGTGGATTATCAAGATTTTCGTGTCTATCCAGGAAGCAAGCTCTGCTTCCCCATCCATTATGCGGAATTAATAACCCATACGGTAAGAGAATATTCAGGTGTTACAGTCACTCCCTATGCTCTTCCTGTGGACATTTTATAATCACATTTAAATACTTAAAAAAATTAAACATGACACAGAAAGAACAGGAAAATCTAGGTTACACCATTGAAGCGCCCAAGAGGGGTTCTAAGATAGTCAATGTCATTGCTCCATTAATCTTACTTGCGAGTTTTGTCATAGGTGTGGGGTATGCTTCAATAGCACTGATGGGTAACAAAAATGATAACTACCTGGAAAAAGTAGAGCAGATGAAAAAAGAAAAAAAGAAAACTGAGACCTCAGAGGCTGCAATACTTATTGATGAAACGCTTTAAAAAATAAATAAAAACCACAACCCGATAATTGATAAAAAATTACCCCTGCCGAATATTTCTGCAGGGGTTTTTCATTTTTAACTAACGATTCCACTATAACTGAATATCCGAGCGCGGTGATTTATGGGCTCTGGAGGCCTTTAGTCAATAGTTTACTCTCACCTTGCCATATTCCTTACCTTTGCATCTTATGAGTGATAATATTCATCCCATATTCGACCAGCTACTGACGAGGCAGAACAAAGAACAATTCCTCAATCAGCGCTCAAAAGTGTTATGGTTTACAGGGTTATCAGGGTCTGGAAAAAGCACCATAGCACAAGGTCTGGAAAAGTACCTGTTTGCCCAAGGCTATTTTGTGCAAGTACTGGATGGTGACAATACTAGAACGGGTATCAATAAAAATCTGGGGTTTTCTCTTGAAGATAGACAGGAGAACATCAGACGCATAGCAGAACTCAGCAGATTATTCTTGGATGCAGGAGTCATATGCCTCAACAGCTTTGTGAGCCCCACCATAGAAATACGCGAGCTCGCCAAACAAATCATCGGACCAGAGGACTTTATCGAAATATATGTAAATACTCCACTGCATATCTGCGAACAAAGAGACGTCAAGGGCTTGTATGCCAAAGTAAGAGCTGGAGAAATCAAGGGGTTTACAGGCATAGACTCCCCCTTTGAAGCACCTCAAATGCCTGATTTGGAATTGCTTACGGAAAATCAGACCGTGGACGATTCTATCCTAAAAGTGTTTAATTTTGCCCTCCCAAAAATTTCCTTAACCTAGAAAATAGTAATGAACTATAACATCAACCATCTCAAGGAATTAGAATCTGAATCCATCTATGTGATGAGGGAGGTCGCTTCTCAGTTTGAGAATCCAGTATTGATGTTCTCAGGCGGTAAAGACTCCATACTAATGGTGCATCTGGCTTACAAAGCCTTCTTTCCAGCCAAGATTCCATTCCCTTTGCTTCATATAGATACAGGACACAATTTCCCTGAGACTATCCAATTCAGAGATGCCCTAGTAGAAAAAATAGGCGCCAAGCTCATAGTAGGCTCTGTGCAAGAAGCCATAGACAAGCGAATGGTCACGGAGGAAAAAGGGGTGAATGCTTCCAGAAATGGTCTGCAGACTGCCGTATTGTTAGAATCATTGGAAAAAGGAAAATACAATGCTGCTCTAGGTGGTGCAAGAAGAGATGAGGAGAAAGCCAGAGCCAAGGAAAGATTTTTCTCTCACAGAGATGAATTCGGGCAATGGGATCCTAAGAATCAGAGACCAGAATTGTGGAACATCTTCAATGGCAAGCACCATATGGGTGAGCACTTCAGGGTCTTCCCGATCAGTAACTGGACAGAGCTGGATGTGTGGCAATATCTGGCTATGGAAGAAGTAGAATTACCGTCTCTGTATTATGCACATGAGAGAGAGGTTTTTGAAAGAGATGGTACACTACTGGCGGATTGTGAATACATAGAAAAGAAACCAGGAGAAACAGTATTCAGAGAAACGGTACGATGCAGAACCATCGGGGATATGACCTGTACTGGTGTATGGAAATCCACCGCTGCCACCACTGACGAAATCATAGAAGAGGTTGCGACGACACGTATGACAGAAAGAGGAGGCCGAACTGATGACAAGAGATCAGAGACCAGCATGGAAGACAGAAAGAAAAAAGGTTACTTCTAAAAGAATTCTCAAATAACCTATTCCAAAGATCACAAAGATAAATCACAATGTCAGATAGCTACAAAGTAGATAGTGAACTTCTAAGATTCACGACAGCTGGATCTGTGGATGATGGGAAATCAACCTTGATAGGAAGATTACTTTATGATAGTAAGTCCATATTCCAAGATCAATACGAACAAATAGAAAGGGTTTCTGAAAGACGTGGTGAGGACGGTGTGAATCTAGCCTTGCTTACTGATGGTCTGAAGTCAGAAAGAGAACAAGGCATAACTATAGATGTTGCTTACCGATATTTCTCTACCCCAAAAAGGAAGTTCATAATAGCCGATACGCCAGGCCACATACAGTACACCCGTAACATGGTGACTGGAGCCTCTTCTGCTAATGTGGCTCTCATACTGATAGATGCCAGGAATGGTGTTGTGGAACAAACTAAGCGCCATGCCATCATCGCATCGTTACTACAGATTCCTCATGTTGTTGTCTGTATCAATAAGATGGATCTCGTCGATTACGATGAGAATCAGTATAATAAAATTCAAGACGAATTTGAAAAATTCGCTGCTAAGCTCGATGTGATAGATGTACATTTCATTCCTATTTCTGCATTGATCGGAGACAATGTTGTGCATCGTTCTGAAAAGACACCTTGGTATGATGGGCCGACTCTGATGTATTACTTAGAGAATGTACACATTGCTAGTGATCACAACTTTATCGACACCAGATTTCCTGTACAGTATGTCGTGAGACCATACAGCGATGAATACCATGATTACAGAGGGTATGCAGGAAGAGTGGCAGGAGGTGTCATGAAAAAAGGTGATGAGGTAATGTTATTACCATCTGGATTTAATTCTAAAATAAAGACCATTCAAGGCCCAGCTGGAGAGCAAGAACAAGCTTTTCCACCCGAGTCAGTAACTATCTTGCTGGAAGATAATTTTGATTTGAGTAGAGGTGACATGATCGTCAGACCAAACAACAAACCTGAAGTAACGCAGGATGTGGAGGTGATGCTGGTATGGTTTGATAGTGAGAACCCTCTCAGGGAAAAAGGAAAATATGCAGTTATGCATACGACACAAGATGTGAGATGTGTAGTCAAGGAAATCAGATACAAGTTGGATATCAACTCACTGCATAGACTTAAAGAGCATGATGGAATACAAATGAATGATGTCGCCAGAGTTGTCATAAGAACAACTAAGCCGCTATTTGTTGATTCTTATAGAAACAATAGAATTACCGGTAGCCTGATCTTAATAGACGAAAGCTCTAACAGCACAGTGGGGGCAGGAATGATTATTTAATTTCAATACCTCTAAAAAAGAACAAGAGATGCAATCTTTCGATCGCGCCATTGTTTTTACAAGGTTAAGGTTGTACACCTAAGATATTCGTTCAAGTGAAAAATTTATCTCTATCAAATATCTGTTGTACCGCGAATTAATTTCGACCAAAAAAAATTCTATTAAATTCTTCTTGGATTAAAGCCCTCCTATAACAACCAGCTGTGTATGTATTTATCTATGGTAAAAGAGAAATCCGCGTAACCGGTATGCAGATTTCTCTAAAGACGTCTAACTGAATTTCGAATATTACATATTCGAGTATAAGACCCCTTACAACTCAGATACGCTGCCTAAGTGCTAAAAAATTACCAAACAACCATTTAAGCAGCACCAAGTCAAACCGCCGATTCTACAGGTTTCTCAGAAGTCTGCCTTTTTTCTTTTTAGGCTTTAAAGGCTTAATTACCTTAAGAACAGGACTGTGTCTGAGCCTAAGGAGATTTAAGCCTGCTTAGGAATTTCGGGTTTTAAAGTCGTTAAGAAATAGAGACGACCAATTCCGCATCGGCGGATAGAGCTGAAAGCTCTAAGTAAAAGAACCGCAAAGCGGATTGGCGGCCAGCCAGCCTTGAATTTTTACCCAATGCCTCGACTGTTGTCGAGGTTTACTCTCTCGAAAGCAAAGTATACTTGTTTTAATTACCTATCGGCAACCGCACATTCTTGTTTCAAGACATAAACGAATGGTGCAGCCAAAGCTGCTTCTAAGGTCTTAAACGGACATAGTAGTGAGAGAACCGAAACATTAGTTTCGGCTTGCGAAAGCCCGTCGGCGAGACAAATACCTGAAGATTTGATGATCAACCAATTAACACGTTCAAATTAGAAAAGATAGTGTATTCTAAATGCGCAAATCAGAACAATTAATTCTCTGCAACATCAGGAATCACAAAGGTTTGCATTGCGGCATTATTATTAGCAACTAAGACCAGACTTCTTTTAGCTGACTTCAAGGTTGCCATTCTCCGCACATCACCTTTAGTAAAGAATCCAGATTCTGAACTACTGAGTACCTTGAAAGACTGTGAACCTTCGTTAAGGAGGACCAATCCAGTCCCCGCATCAGCTCTAGGTGTCTCCACCTCAGAAACAAACCAATTACCTGCCAATATTAAATCTTTATCACCATCGCCATCAAGATCTTTTGTAATCACATCTTGGATAGGGAAGAACTGTGCCTCAGTAGGTAATCTTTGAATTTTCATACCTGTAGGCTCGTTCCACATAACAACAGAACTAAAAGTGTTAGCTTTCAAATGTAAAGCCTTATTCAGTGCAGGACCATAAACATCAAAGATATTCGCTGCTCCGAATGCACTGTAACTACCGAATTTGTTTTTTAAAGAAGGTAACTGCTCAGAAGAACATTGAAATCCTCTGACGGGATATAAGTCTTCCCCTGAATAATATCCTAAGATTATATCTTCAGTACCATTCTTATCCAGATCTCCTGCATAGACCTCAAAGGGCCTTTCTGCAGATGCTGAATACTTATAATTTTCTCCTAAATTTCCTATTATGTAATCATCATCCCCATCATTGTCCAGATCACAAGCTTTTATGATATTCCACCATCCGACTTGTTTTCCAGTTACTAACTCTTGTAGTGATAATACGCCATCGTTGTTATTATAAAAGTTAATATTGCTCCACTCACCCACAGTAATTAAGTCCGGGTCACCATCTTTATCATAGTCAGACCATATAGCTGAGGAAACCATAGCAGTCTGAATTGCAGCAGCAGCATTGCCATCAGAAACGCTTGTGAATTCACCTTGATTGTTTTCCAGTAGAACTGATCGAGGCGCCTGAGGATATCGGCCGGGAATAACTCTTGCACCAACAAATAGATCCTGATCACCATCTCCATCATAGTCCGAAGCTGCCACACAGCCTCCAGAAAATTCTGTTCCTCTCAGTGACGCTTTTGCTCTTGTGTATAGTCCTTTACCATCATTAATATATAGTCTATCAGATAGGTCTTTAGAATTGTTCTGGAATTCATAACTACCACTGACTACGTACAGATCAATGTCCCCATCATTATCAGCATCAAAAAATTCTGCCGCAACATCTTCATGGTTTTTGTCATTTTCCCAGGTACTGGAAGAGCTGGGTTCAAAGCCACCCTTAGTCTGCAGAAATAATTGTCCTGCTTGCGATCGTGCACCACCAACATATACATCTTCAAGTCCATCGCCATTCACGTCAGCAGTAGACAAGGCCGGACCTAACTGTGATAACTTGTGTGGTAACAATACTTGTACGTCAAAATCGTTATACCCTTGTTCTGTATGTGTAAAATTTATCTGTTCTCCGTTTCGAGCTTCATACAGCAAGGTTCTTTTCTGTTCTTTCTTCACTTTTGATTTTTTTGCCCCTTTGTAATCTATGGTGACCACCTGATTACTTTCTATGGGTCCTGTATTTTGTTCCTTGTCATCATACCATACAATTTTGATATTCTCAATAACCTCATCATCGGCTAGCCCAAAATGAACCAGTGCTTCTGAGCAAGATTGAAAACCTCTCGTAACCTGATGTTCTTTATATTGCTTCCCTTTGTTAGTTTCCAAGGTTATCTTACTATTAAGGCCCATACTGTTCCTGACCTGTCCTTTCAGTTTAAGTCTTAAATATTTTCCTTTGGAATTATTCTTGTAAATACTGGCAACTCCATTCATATTATTAATGACCACATCCAGAGTTCCATCATTGTTCAAGTCCCCATATGCCATTCCGTTAGAATGTCCGGTCTCATTAAATCCCCATTCTGAAGAAACTTTTCTAAATCTATAATCTCCCTCGTACTCAAAAGCATAATTTGTTAAAGGCGTACTATTCAAGAATGATGAAGTAACCTCGAAGCTCAGTTGATTGTTGTTCTTGGCTGCCGCAGCATTGGCTTTGTTACTGAAATCTTTGTCCTGCGTATCCTTTAACCAACCATTAACCACCAGCAAATCATTGTCACCATCATTGTCATAGTCCCCGAACAGGCAACTCCAGCTCCAGTCCGTTTTGGAAATACCCGCATAGTCAGCTATGTCACTGAAATGCCCATTTCCATTATTGATCTGAAAACAATTACGCATGTATTGATAATGCTGGCCGTTATCTATGAGATATTGAAACTTCTCTGGATCCATCGGAGCCATATTGGTTTTCTGTCTGGTGTTGTCTTCAGAGAGCATCTCTCCAGTAAACAAGTCCAAATTTCCATCATTATTTATATCTACTACATCCACGCCCATAGAAAAATACGAACAATGAGGGAAGTATTCTCGGAGCGACTCTTTGAAAGAACCATTCTTTTGGTTGACGTAGTAATTGTCTCTCGGTTGGAAATCATTTGACACGTACACATCTGTCCATCCGTCATCATTGAGATCAGCTGCCACTATGCCTAAGCCATAACCGTGGTTGACCATATTTGCTTGTTGCGTGGCCTCCGTAAAAGTACCATTACCATTGTTTCTGTAAAAACGATCAGACTCTACCATTGAAGCATTGTTGGTTTTCTGAACTACCTTATCCATTGACTGTCTGAATACGGCCGGATGAGAGGAAATATATAAGTCCAGATCACCGTCTTTGTCTTGGTCGAAGAAAACAGATTGGATACTTCTACTGCCATCTGCTAGGCCAAAGGCCTTAGCTGCCTCTATGAAGGTGTTGTTCTTCCTATTGATAAACAAAAGATTTGTTCTATCGCTGGCTTCACTGAACCATCCTGATCTGCAAACATAGATGTCTATCCATCCGTCATTGTTGACATCTGTGAAAGTTACTCCTGTTTTGCATCCGCCATATGTGTCAATTCCCGAAGAAGCACTTATATCTTCAAATTGGAAATCCCCCTTATTCAAATATAACTTGTCCTTTCCCTGTGTGGAAGTAAAGTAAATATCAGATAAACCATCATTGTTTATATCCCCTATTCCGACTCCACCTCCATTATACAAATAAGTGTAATTAAAATAATTGAGCTCACCTGTTTCTTTTATTTCATTATTGAACTCAACACCACTATTTGACGGATCAATTTTAGTGAAAACAGCTCCAGTAGACTCTTGGCTTTTACCATCAGAGGAGTTCTTCTCCTTTGGGTTTTCATTCTGACATCCTAATACTAGGAACAAAACAAATGCAAGCTTCCATCTCATAAGTAATTTCTTAAGGGCAAAAAAAATTTAAACTACGAAAAATTCAATAGCCCTAACTTAAATTCAAAAAAAAACCTGTAGCAAGTACGCAACTCGCTTCAGGTTCTGAAAATTGTTTATACTAGGATAATATCTAATCCAAAATGGTGAAACTACCAGCTTTCCTGATTGTAGATCCATCTATGATCTCAAAAATTATCATATAAGTATAGACACCTCCTATAACTTTTTCGTTATTAAATACGCCATCCCAACCTAGATAGCTACCCAAGTGTCCATCGTGATCATCAGTGAACATAAGCTCACCCCATCTATCGTATATGTAGAGTTCGCGAATTCCTATTACAGATTCGTTAGCTCCTGGAGTAAAATAATGATTTGGTCCTTCATCCTGCGCTGAAATTATATTGGGAATATAAATATCAACAATCAGCTCCACATCTATATCAATTCTCTCTCTTACCTCACAGCCATTATCATTAAAGGCAAACAACTCCACGTAAGTGTCCTCTAATGGACTGTAGGATAGTAACTCTTGGTTATTGCCTACTAGATCCCCATTCTCATCATACCATTCAAAGCTATTCAATGCCCCAGAAACATATTCTGGTATTATGTCTATACTGGAACCAATATTGATTAACTTATCTTCTCCTAGATCAAGAGCAGCTTCTATGTCATCCACTCCAAGGATAATTGTGATCACACTATCGCAACCCACCTCATTAGAAATTGTCGTCTGGTAAGTTCCTGCTTCTGTTGCAAATATATCTTGGTAAACATATTCATCTCCGGGACAAATCAGTACCTCCTCTACTCTCTCTCCCAATGGCAATATTGCCAAATTCAGATTGACCATGCTATCACAGCCTTCAGAAGAAATAAAGCTCGTGGGGTATACACCTTCATTATCATATATCTGGCCTTCGTATTCGTAAACATCACCTTGACATATTTCCATATTGAACTCTGTAATATCATGAGACACCACTGTCAAGTTTACAGTAATGATCGAATCACAACCAGCATTATTACTTAATATTGAAACATACGTATCCGTTTCTGTTCCTATTATGTCATCCATTATGAAGGTCTCGCCCTCACAGATGGTTGCATCCATTTCCATATTTGTATTAGGGTTTACTTTAAGGTCAAGCATTATCAGACTATCGCAACCAGAACCCGAAGACAGCATGATTTCGTAAATACCTGTTTCCGTAAAGATTTCTCCATAAATGACTAAAGGTTCATCCTCACAAGCTTCATGACTCTCCTCAAATTCCAATAATGAATTATATTCTAAACTAAGTGTAACCAAACTATCACAGCCAAACTCATTTTGCAAAATGAAAGTTTGCTCACCCTCTTCAGTTATCTCCTCTCCATTAAAAACAAATATATCACCCGGGCATATCTTTGCTGTTTCTTGAGTAGGTGCAGCCACGGCATTTGCCAAGACATTTATTGTGATAGTACTGTCGCAACCTGCAGCATTAGTCAAGCTAGCGTAATAAACACCTCCGACAGTTATGTCTAGACCATATTCAGAATATACGTCTCCATCACAGATATTCACAACTTTTTCGCTTTCAGAATCTTCTAGAACTTTTATGTCAAAATCATACTGGACATCACATTCATCTTCTTCTGAAACCACAATTGAATAAAAACCTGTGGAGTCTGCCTTGAGGTCTCCAAAAACAAACGGTAATTCAGAAGAGCAAAGCTCTAAAGCCTCACTGATTATTTCAGGCGCTTCCACAAATAAATCCAACTGATATAATTCATCACAAGCTCCATCTACCGACTTCATATGTTCATAAGTACCTGCAGTGGAATAGTCTTCACCGTTCCACTCAAAAGTTTTTCCTTGGCAGATGGTCTCTGTGGAAACGATTGCCATTGGAGTCTCAACCGTAAGCAGTATAATAAACGTACTGTCGCAAGCACCATCCGTCTGGACAGTTGTCTCATAAGTGCCTGAAGCGCTTGCTTCAATATCGTGAAACACATAACTCAATCCTTGGCAAATAGTAGCTTCCATATTATATTCTTGTGCATCCTGTTCTATGATCGTGAGCATAAGGACACTATCGCAACCTGAATCGGCTTTCAATGGAATTTCAAAATCACCTGAACTATCAAATAGCATTCCAGCCATTTCTATAGATCCACCTGAACATATATCCACTGTCAAGTTCTCTACTTTTTCTTGCATAACCGTCAAGTTAAGGGCATGGACCACGTCACACTCTCCATTGGTTGTTTCCGTAAATTCATAGGTACCCTCTGTATCGTATTCCATCCCATTCCAAGTAAATGTCTCACCAGCACATATTGTTGCGTCTTCCACTGCAGGCTGAGGATCGATCACTTGTAGATTAATCGTAATTAACGAATCACAAAGACCCATTTCTACAATTGTATTATAGCTGCCGGATTCTGTCGCCGTAATATCTCCATAAGTGAAAACTTTACCTTTACAGATTGATCTTTCATACGTAGCTTCCACAGGGGGTACCATTTCCAAAATCAATGTGACTATGCTGTCACAACCAGAAACGGCATCAAAGGTTATTTCCGTAGTGCCTGCCTCAGTATATATCTCTCCATTGTATTCATAGCTGCCACCAGTACAAAAACTATCTTCTAGCGTGGAAGTTACTGGTTGTATGACTGTAAGTTCTATTACATAGACTGTATCACAACCACTGATGCCAGTACAGGTTGTTTCATAAGTGTCCTGCACACTTACTGAAATATCTTTGAATTCAAAGACCTCTCCAGCACAGATGGTAGGCGTCATCATTATTGGTTCCAGTGGCACAAAATCAAAAGTCTTTCTGACCAGACTATCACAACCTGCTACACTAGGAAAACTCTCTTCAAATATTCCAGATGTACAAATCGTCTGAGATCCAAACTCAACACAAGTGCCTTCACAATGGGTCTCAGCAAACTGATATGCGGCATCTTGTGTAACATATACATCAATAGATACTAGACTGTCACAGCCATCAGAGCTGGCAGTAGTTCTGTACTCAAAATAGCCTTCACGAGTCAAAAAGAAAGGACCGAACACGATAGTATCACCATCACAAATATATTCCTCACCCAGATATACATCATAAAAAGGAACCTCAACCTCATAGGCTTCACTGATGGTACAACCTGTTGAGGTAATTGCGATCACTTCATAGGTGCCTTCAACATCTGGTAAAAGATCTGACAAGGTGATAGTTGATCCAGTCTCGCCTATGATAGCAATCGAGTCTTTATACCACTGGTAAGCAGTAGCATCCGTCACCTCTAAGGTCAACTTTAAATTATGTCGGCATATCGAACCAGTTACACTGGTGAGCGGCATGATGTCAGAGCACACGCATTCGTCGTCATTCAGATCGACCAGCATATCCCCATCATCATCGAGGGCATTGTTACATATTTCCTGAGCGGAAACAAGTATTGTCATGGACAGAAACACCACTGTCCAAAGTGACTTTAAATTAATCATAAACATTCTCCTTAAGGTTAAATTCTATCAATAGGTTTTCTTACATGAGCATGAGATTGGTCGTTGATAAATTGAGTTGAATTTTGTGTAATTGGTTTTTATTTTAGTCACATCAAGGTGTCTGCACTGTACATCCATTTACGTCTGTAACTTGTATGCAATAAGTCGTGCCTCCATTCAATCCGGTAATAGTATATGAGCCATCTGAATTCAATGATGTCGTACCTTGTTCTGTTCCAGTGGTAGTCTGCCAGGTTATGGTATATGGACCATTACCTTGTGATACTGTGACCGTTGCTTCTCCAGTACTATCCATACATAAATCCTGTGAAGTTTCTACAGCTGCGGCTATTACATTCTCATTGACTAAGACTGTAACTTCCGCGGTATCAGTACATCCGTTCTCGTCTGTAACGGTCAGTGTATAAGTCGTCGTTGTTATCGGGTAGGCAATAGGGTTAGATATGTCAGAATCAGAAAGATCTGTTGTTGGTGTCCATTCATAAGTGACTCCGCCACTTCCTATAAGCTGTGTGGAATCCCCCTCACAGATCATCACATCAACTCCAGCATCTGCAATACCATCACACAGACAATCAAGATCTATCCGTACATTATCTATGAACAATCTCTCTCCTGAGTCCTCAAATCCAGAAACAATTGTAAATCTTATTTCTGTGCTCGCAGCTATATAAGCACTAATATCCAGCCACGGCATCTGTGTGCCACTGATAGCACCACTGTAGGTAAATACTGTCGTCCAGATCGATCCATCAAAAACTTCTACCATGAACTCATCGTCAACACCCAAAGCACCCTCGCCCCAGAAATCAAATGAAAGGATAGCAGAACTATGCCCAGTAAGATCGACACGTCTCCTTATGGAAGGTGGCGAATCGTCTCTATTCTCCATCAATAAAGCACCCCCAAAAATCATTACATCTCCACTCGCTGCACTGTTGTTATCTCCAGACTCGTCCCAACTGTAATTAGACCACGACTCGGAACCATCAGATCCAAAGTAGGATAAGGTATTAAACTCATGCAAATAGTGACAAAGTGAAGTCTGGTTACATTCAAAACTGTAAACTTCAGCCATGTCGCTTCCAGAACAACCATTAGCATCTGTTACGATCAGAATATATGTTCCACCTTCTATTACAGTTGGTGTCTCTAAGTCTGAAGTGAATCCACCTGGTCCTGTCCACGCATAATCATATGGTGCTAAACCACTCATAGCATTAGGGCTGAGCATACCATCAGCACCTATACAGAAACTTAAATTAGGTCCTGCGTTTACTTCCAACTCTGATTCTGGTATTTCCACACTACATATTACTTCACAACTGTTAGCATCAGTGATCGTCACATCATGCGTACCTGCTGAAATATTTATTGCAGTCTGTGTTGTTTCGTTATTATCCCATAAGTAAGCATAGGGCGCTTGTCCACCGCAAGCTGAAATGCTGGCTGATCCAGGAGAACCATCACAACCATAAGCCTTTAATGTGGCCTCTTCACAAATCGTGCCTCCGAGTGCCAGTTCCACTGCATCAAAACCAGCACCTTCTATTCCTATGCCTGTCACCTCAAAGGTCACACTGGTCAATGGCGTCTGAGAGAGAATGGCTATAGAACCAGCCGCTGTACCATCAGCGGTGTTTTCTGTTGCTTCGGGCTCTAATAGACTGGCGACGTCTGGTGTTCTGTAGAATTGCACACCACTTACTTGTAGATCACTCGTACCAGAAAGTTTTTGTAAAATCACTCCAGGGGTTGTAACCGTCCATTCAGAACTATTGGAAATATAATTTCCAGGGTAACCTCCAGCTTCACCAAGCCTGTCTATGTGTAACACGACATCTTTCATCGGATGATCAAAAGTCAAAGTGAAAATTGCCGTCCCTTTATCATCTCCCAATGTGTCAATATCTGTAAGAGCACTTTCCGGTGTATCATCCCATTCAAATTGAAATCTCAACGCAGGCAAACCTGCAGCACTCTCCACAAACCACAATGGATCTGTTGTGGTAAGAAATTCTCCTATATCTGAATTATCTATTCCTGTATTATCATCGTGTAATACTGAAAGTGTCACCCTTGTTCCGTTATCTGAATTCCAAGGACCCTCTTGAGTTCCTGTCCACTCCATAGATGAAGTACGCATACACAATTCCGGACTACACATCAATTCTGGAGGTCCAGACACTGTTAAGCCGCGTTCGAGTTCACAACCGAGATTATCCACGACTGTCATGACATAATGCCCAGCAGAAAGATTATTGAACACTCCAGTTGTATTGGAACCTTCACCTGGGATGGAATAAGTATAAGGACTACTTCCTGTTGTGGCTGTTGCCAATATTCTTCCATTCTCTGCACCAAAACAAGTTTCATCAATCAACTCTGCTTCCAGCAAAAGATCAGAAGTCGTTATGATAACTTCATCAGTAGATGTACAATCATTATCATCTGTAACAGTAATGACATAAGTGCCCGCTTCTGACACATTTATAATCAATGTCGTCGCTGTAAAATCATCAGGCCCAGACCATGCATATTCATAAGGTGCAATTCCATCTTGCACTATCGGCGTTATCTCCTTGTCAACACCTGAACACAAATCATGATCAAGACCAGCATCCACTTGTGGACCAGGCTCGTCGATTATTATCGCATTTTCTATATCTATTGCACAATCGCCATTATTCTTTCTGACCCAGAGGTCATAAGTACCTATTGATAAGTTTGTATACGCGACTGCTCCGTCTGTATCAGCAACTGGTGTCTCCCAAGTATTACCTGCATCCATTGAAAACTGTATGCTATCGATTCCCACCACATCATCAAAACTTATAGTCAGGCTACCATTGTCTTGTCCACAAGTTGCATTGGTATCAGTAACCTCAGTCACTACTGGTGCTGAATAAACGATAAAATCAGCCATTGCAGAATTCATACAACCATTCGCATCAGTTACAGTATAAGTTATAGGGTAAGTACCTGGGCCAACTGACGCTGGACTAAAAGAAGAACCTGATACGCCTAGTCCTGAATAGGTGCCTCCAGTAGGAGTTCCACCGAATAGACCTACATTCAATTCCGTTTCGCAAGCCTCTCCCACAGCCAGATTTATTTCTGTTTCAGGTAGCTCTAGAACATCTATCTCATCAGTAGCAGTCGCTAAACAGCCCTCTGAGTTATTATATTCGTATGATATGATATAAGGTCCTGGTCCTGTAACCAAAGCAGCTTCTGGATCAAATATTCCACCACTTACACCAGGACCTGAATAGGTGCCACCCGATGGCGAACCACCAGTAAGTATTATGGGGTCATCTGTCTCACAAGCAGAAGTTTCTGGTAATTCAAGAACAGCCATTGTGCTGAACATGCCTTCTATGGTAATGTCATCTATGGCCATGTCGAGCTTTGATCCAGGTGTAGCTGGATCGGAAGCTTCCACATATAAGTATATGGTCTTTCCTGCATGCGCAGAAAGATCTATAGATACCGCTGTCCAACTAGCGTTTCTATAACTGGGATCACCCACCTCACTCACAACATTCTCCAAGACATTGGAATTACTCGCATCTCTAACTTGAATATTGAGATAATCGTTGTTGTTGGCATTTGTGATATGAGCAAAATAATAATACAATTCCATGATGAGACTGCTCGCATTGGTGGGCAGTACGATACTTCTGGATGTAGCTGAAGTAGGACCACCATCCAAGTCTTGATTGTTTACTATTCCAGTCACTAAGGTCTGATCACCACCATGAGCTGCCAATTCCATGATTGTGGTATTCGTAGAAGTATAGGGCGACGGAACGCCAATTATAAAATTACCATCACTTGCACCAGAGCCTATCGTCCAATAATTATCTCCCGTGGTTGTTTCAAAATCTGCTTCGAAAAGTTTCTCTCCATATTCACAAATGTCAGACCGTACATATATAGTTGTTTCACAAGACGAGATACAACCGAATTCGTCCGTTACTGTAAGTGTATAAGTTGTTGTGGATGTCGGTGTCACTATCGGATTAAGTACATTAGAATTACTCAATCCTGCTGAAGGCGACCACTTATAAGTCACACCAGTTCCAGATCCTTCAAGTTGCACGGATTCACCTAAATCGACAGTGAATTCAGGTCCTGCATCGCACGTTGCAAAACTTACAGTAATGTCAACCGAACTTTCAAATTCACAGCCTTGTTCATTGGTCACAGTCACATTATAAGTACCTGCAGCCATAGAAGTTATACTCGTGATTACTGGATTACGATCAGTGCTGTAAAACCCATTAGGTCCTATCCAATTCCATGCGATACCAACCTTACTTTCCTCTAGCAAGAATGCTGTTTCTCCCTCGCAGAAATGCGTTTGGTTTGAACCAGGAGATGCAAAATTAGGAACAGAAACCAACAAGTCACATAGCGTGATCTCCGCATCATCTGGTGTATCACCCACCCCGTAGAATACATCCCAATCTCCATCACAATCCTCGTCTATTATAGCAATGTGTGAGTCCTCAGAAAATATTACATTATCGAAAGGGTTGTCCAAATTTCTCCTCTCCACAAATTCTGGATTAAATGCTGTTCCAATATTTTCAAAATATTGAACAGTGGATACTTGATTTCCCGAGAACATATCAAAATCTCCGTCTCCATCCCAGTCAATGAGATATGGAGAAGATTCATACTGGCATACGCTGGATCCTGGACAACTTTGTGATGGATTATTTTCGTCTTCCCCATCAGCACGGAATCCATCTAATGGATTTAAACTTCCTACTCTTCTTACCAGATTCGGCGAGCTTGCACTACCTGTATTTTCATAGTAGTGGAACCACCCCAGCTTTCCTCCCACAACTGCATCATTATCTCCATCATCATCCAGATCCATCCAGAATATTGTCGGGTCAGCGTAGCCGATTACCGCACCTCCATCAAGAGCATTAAAATCAAACCCTGAAATCGGATTATTGCCGCTGGTCGCTTGTGTGAAAATAGGATTAGTGGCAGTTCCCGTATTCCAATAAAAATTTTTATTGCTTGATTCATTCCCGACCACTGACATGTCGAAATCTCCATCCCCATCCAAATCACAAAAACCTAATGTCATATCCAAGAAAGAAAGTTGTGGCATTATATCCAGTGCTGTGCCAGTACGATCCGTGTAAGTACCATCACCATTATTCTCGAAGAAAAATAGCTCTCCATCTCCCCCTGCAAGCATATCTGCATCACCATCACCATCTATGTCTACAGAGTTAGGCTGAGGATCAGGAACCAGAGAAAAATCCACATAAGGACTTGAAGTGTCATCGCATCCGCATCCTGTTGTTATGAATTCCACATTATCAATTGCAATATCACTTTTAGAACCATTGCCTATCGTTGCTACGAACCTTAATTGGGTGTTATTATTTATATAACTGAAAAGATCCACGACTTCCGTAAGCCAGTTATTTCCTGTCTGACCATTCTGAGTCCAGATAGTAGACCATGATGTTCCGAAATTTATAGAAGCTTCCAGTGACAAACTTCCTGTCGTATTCCCATACATATGATAATCAAAAGTGAACTGAGCGCAAGACTGATTATCCAAATCAAAACAAGGACTTTTGAATATAGTCGTATAATTTGCTTGTCCACTGGCTTCTGTAAACATATACCAACTTCCATGTGATCCAGATGAAGGACCCGTGGAGGAAGAAGGTGTTCCACTTGCATCCCTAGTCCAATCAAAATCATCTAATATCGTTTCTTGACTCCACAAACCTATCCCAGATTCAAAACTTTCAGTGTAAGGATAATCACCGGCAGAAATTGTTCCTGCACAAGGCGGCACAACTGTTACCGTAACCTCATCTGTATCCTTACACCCAAAAAGATCTGTAACTTCAAGTGTATAGGTTGTCGTCACAGAAGGTGATGCTATGGGATTGGGAATGTTAGTATTATTCAGTCCAGTGGAGGGTGTCCATCTATAGAAATCTGCACCACTACCGTTAAGTTGTGTACTGCTAGGTGCATTGATGGAAACATCTATACCTGCATCCGCAGTCGGTGCTGGTATGTTCTGTATATTCGCCGTACCCAATGATGCCTCACAAGTCCCTACTCTATTTCTTACCAGTAAATCATAAGAACCAGCTGATAAATTACTAAAGGTCGTAGAACCACTCCCGTCCGTAACTTCTCTCCAAGTCAAGCCACCATTAATACTAAATTCTATATACTGTATGTTAGATTGATTGATGAAATTGAAAGTGATTTCGCCATCATTCTTGTTACAATGATCATCCTCATAAGTAAAGCTGACATTAGGTGCAGGATCTACTCTTATTCTATCCGTGGCCACTGCCTCACAACCAGTAGAAGGATCTACGTAGGTATAACTTATGGTGTATAGACCAGCACCTAATGACATGGCATCAAAAATATTTCCAGTAACACTACCTGCTGGGCCTGACCAAGTTCCGCCGGCTGGGGTTCCTCCATTGAGTATTATGTTATCATCTGTGGCACAGGCTCTATCTTCAGTAAGTGTCAATCTCGCAGACGGAACATCGCGAACTGTTAACTCGTCAGTCGCAAAACCCGTACAACCTTCCGAATCTTGATATCGATAAGTAATCGTATGTGTTCCGATTCCAGCCGCTACCGTGCTGAATCTACCTGTCAATGAATTGACCCCATTACCTGAATAGACACCACCCACAGGGCTACCACCTTCCATTACAATTCCTGTTTCTCCTATGCAATATTCGTCCTCTACCAGAACAAAGTTCATAATCGGACCAGCATGGACTTCATAAGTATCAGTGGCCGTACTTGAGCAGCCATTTCTTATGATAGTATAAGATATGGTATGCACACCTATCCCAGCAAGAGATGGGTCTATGGTGTTTCCCACCACCCCGGGACCACTCCAAGTCCCTCCTAATGGCCATCCACCTCTCAAGGCATCTGGATCATCTCCTGTACAAGCTTCATCATCCGTCAATGATAAATTGACATCAGGTACATTGCTTACTCTTATGTTTTGTGTCGCGAAATTTTCGCAACCATTTCCGTCTATGAACGTGTAAGTAATCGCCTGATCTCCTGTTCCAGCGACACTTGCATTGAAGTTTGTTCCAGTAACGCCAGGGCCACTGAATACACCATTAACGGGAGTTCCTCCTGATAGCTCCAGCACCGTATTATCCACACAGTCCTCTGTTATTGGCAAATTAAGTAGCACTTCTGGTAAAGCATGTATGGTGAAATCTTGTGAAGCTTCTGCCTCACAACCATTTGCATCTTCATAAGTATAAGTGATCGTATGCGTACCAGATCCTGCTATCGTTGTGTTCAATTGGTTGCCACCAAATACACCTGACCCGGACCAGACCCCTCCTGATGGAGTTCCACCACTCAAGGTCACATTGGGACCAAAACAACTACTATTCTCTGTCAGTGATAAAGACACGGATGGAATATCATATACCGTTACTTGGTCCGTGGAACTGCTATTGCAACTCGATACATTGAACTCATAAGTAATGGTATGCGTACCGATACCTGCAATCGCTGGATCGAAGACATTACCTGTGACACCTAAGCCACTCCATGTGCCTCCTGATGGAGACCCACCACTCAAAGACAATGTTTCGTATATGCAAACTTCATCTTCATCCAAGTCCAAAGTTGCAACTGGAATGTCATAGACCGTTATGACATCTTCTGCCTCATTCCAACAGCCATTTCCATCTGTAAAAGTATAAAGAATAGTATGCGTGCCAACACCGGCAAGGCTGGGGTCAAAATTGGTTCCTGAAACACCTGAGCCCGAAAATTCCCCATTAGGTGGACTTCCTCCATCTAGAACGTGTACGTCTTCTATGACACAGGCTTCATCATCTGATAAAGAAAGTGTCACAACTGGTTTATCATACACTGTCACATCTTGTGAAGCTGAATTGCTACATCCTAGACTGTCTGTATAGGTATAGGTGATAGTATGTGTTCCTAGTCCAGAAGTTGTTGTGTTGAATACATTTCCACTGACTGCTGTTCCAGACCAAATGCCATTAGCAGGGCTTTCGCCACTCAGTGCTATATTGTCATCTCCAAAACAAAAATCTGTTTCAGCTAGGGCTAAGGTAACCTCTGGCAAGGCATCCACATAGATGTCTTGCGTCTGAGAACCAGAACAGCCATTATCGTCGATATAGGTATAAGTGATCGGGCTGGATCCGGTAATACCTGTTGCGTCAAAAGTAGATCCAGTAACTCCTGGACCCGACCAAGTACCATTCACTGGGTTTTCACCATCCAGAACAAATGCTGTCTCATCGGCACAAACATTATAATCAGAAAGACTGAAAAAAACATTAGGTGGACCTTCTACAGTCATCACATCCTGAGCTGTATCTGTACAACCTGTACTGATATCGGTATAGGTATATGTTATAGTATGATCTCCTTGACCAGCAGTGGAAGCATCAAAATTAGATCCTATCACACCTGGACCAGACCAAGTACCATTTTCAGGACTACCGCCTTCCAGGGTTAAGCTGGAATTGATTACACAATCTGAATCGTCAGTAAGTGTAAGACTTACTGAAGGCAGTGCAATTATTTCAACATCTTGTATAGCAAAATCTTCACAACCAGTACTGTCGTCACTATAAGTGTATGTAATCGTATGCACTCCGATTCCCGCCACTACTATATTAAAGTAGTTGCCTTCCACACCTGTTCCCGAATAAATTCCTCCTGAAGGTGAACCTCCATCCAAGGTGAAACCTGGGAGATCCTCACAGGCCTCAACCTGAGTTAAATTAAGCGTTGTCGTAGGCAGTGCATAAACAGTCATATCTTGCGTCGCAGTTCCTACACAACCATTATCGAAACTATAACTGATAGTATGTACTCCAACGCCAGCTGTTGCTGGATCAAAAACGCCACCACTTACTCCAGGTCCAGAATAGGTTCCGTTTGAAGGCGTTCCTCCTGATAAAGTGAAACTTGCAGCATCCTGACAAAAATCAACATCTGCCTCGTTCAACTGAACATCAGCTGGCTCTTCTACTGTAACAATGACCTCATCAGTATCAGAACATCCATTTATATCTGTAACTGTTACAGTGTAAGTGGTCGTAGTTTCAGGACTGACCTCCACACTGGCATTTCCAGTATTAGCAGGATCATCCCAGAGATAACTGACACCTCCACTGGCTGTCAAAGTTGTGGTGAAACCAAAGCATATTTGATCATCTGCTCCTGCATTTGCCACTGGATTTGCATGCACCACAACCTCAAAATAAAGTGTAGAGATACAACCATCAGCATTGGTGTAAACACCAGAATAAGTACCTGCATCGCTTTGGTCCATATCTGACCACACTACAATATTATCCTGACTCTGGTTATTCACATTTCCATCCTCTTCACTCCATACCCATCCGGTACTTGTCTCAGGTCCTCCATCAAAATTTATATCACTGATTCCTTCATTCTCACACAGTTCAATAGTACAATTCCCTCCAGTAAAATTTATCCAAGGTCCCCACTGGATGTCATCTTCTCTGATTCTATATCTTTCACAAAAGATTACTGTCGTATCCACATATGTTACTATTAACTGATCACTAGCAGTACAGTTATTAATATCAGTGACCAACAAATCATAAGTGCCTTCGTCAGCTACTGTTATATCCAGAGTTGATTCAGAAAATCCGTTAGGGCCAGTCCATGCATATGCAATCGGTAGTGTACCTCCAGTCACAATAGGCGTTACTGCTCTTGTTTCTGAAGCACAATATGCTAAATCAGATCCCACGTCGACTGAGGGTGAAACTTGGTTAGTCAGAGTTACATCAGTTAAGTCCAGTGTACAATAACCATTGGATTTTCTTACGCTCAAGTCATAGTTATCAGGCCCAAGGTCAGAATAGGTTACTGTGCCTGAATCATCTGCCAACATGGTCTCCCAGCTAGCGCCGCCATCCAGAGAGAATTGAATATCAGTTGTAAATTCCACATCCTCAAACTCGATCGTGATGCTACCATTATCCAATTCGCAACTAGGTTGTACTGGAGTGATCGTCGTAATAACAGGTTCTTTATTAAGAATTATAACAGCAGAAGCAGAAGCACTGCATCCATTAGCATCTGTATAAGTATAAACTATCGTATTGGAATAAACAGTAAGTGCTGAAGGATCAAGTTGGTTTCCACTTACTCCAGGACCACTGAAAGTTCCTCCTGAAGGACTGAATCCATCAAAAGTATATGTTGGATCACTTTCGCAAACTTCTGATATGGAAGGTGTAAAAGTCACAGTAGGTAGCGCATATACCTCTAGATCTGCCGTTGCTATATCCTCACAACCATCTGAGGTGGCAAAAGTATAAGTTATGGTATGTGGTCCTATACCAGCAGCACTCGCATCAAAATTATCTCCTGTAACACCAGCACCACTATAAACGCCATTTGCCGGACTGCCTTCTGTTAAGTTGTAAGTAGTTTCATCACTGCAGAAATTTATTGTTCCCAGTGTAAAAGTCGGTGTTACCGTCTCATATACATCTATGATATCCGTGGCGAAATCTTCACAACCGCTTCCATTCATATAAGTATAGGTAACTGTATGAGCACCTATGCCAGCCGCAGCTACGTCAAAAGTATTTCCAGATACATTCGGTCCAGAATAATTACCATTGATCGGTGTGCCGCCTCCAAGTACTATGGTCGAAACGTCATCACAAGCTTCATTTATATCCAGAGTCAATTCAACAGTAGGCAAAGCATAAACTGTAAAGTCTTGTGTATCTGAACTTGTACAGCCGTTTGCATCTGTATAGGTGTAGGTCACTGAATGCGTTCCAACGCCTGCTGATGCAACATCGAAAGTAGTTCCTGAAACATATAAGCCTGAATAAGTACCAGGACTTGGGGTTCCTCCCGTGAGTATCACTGATGCTTCATCAGCACAAGCCTCATCACTACCTAGACTTAAGTCAACTATAGGCAATGCATTCACTGTAAGTTTCAGATCTGCACTATCAGCACAGCCATTAGCATCTATGTATGTAACAGTATAGACACCAGTCTGTGCAACTGTAGCGCTACTCGTAAGTACTGCGTCACGCGTATCTGCACTGAAACCATCGGGTCCAGTCCAAGTCCAAGTCACGCCACTGTTAATTGCAGGATGTGCGCTGAAAGTTACTGGTGTACCAGCACATACTGTTTTCTCACAAACCTGCTCCCAGCCAGCTCCCACATTAAAATAACACAACACTTCTGGTAATGGATCAACGGTTACTATCACTTGATCCGTAACCGTACAGCCTGCACCATCATCTACTGTAACCGTATAAGTTGTAGTGGTAGTAGGTGACGCAACAGGATTGGCAGCAGAAGGATTATCCAGTCCAGTTGCAGGACTCCAAGAATAAGTCACTGAACCTTGCGCCTCAGTATTAAGTATGACACTATCACCATTACATATGGTTTGGTCCATTCCTGCATCTATACTGCATGGACAAGTTTCTACAAGCATCTCGTCTGAAGTCTCCCAATTACTACATCCGGAAACCCTTGCTCGTCTTCTATAAATTCTATTTGTAGTGATCGCTGGAGGATCATAAGATTCGGAAATCTGGAATGAAACTGTATTCCAACTTGCACCATTGTCATCACTATACTGCCATTGGTAAACGTACGAAGGTTCTGTACAAGAACTTGCCTTCATGGCTATGTTATCTATCCAGAAATCAACAGAGGAACCTCCTGTTTTAAACATCAGTCCAAAATTGTCAGAATCAACACCAGGAGTTAGTGTTATACTATAACTTGAAGCACTAGTCGTAAGATTCACAGTCTGATAGTCAAATGTTGTCCACGGGGCTTCCCTGAGTTGTAACTCTACTGAAATCGACCTTGCGGCTAAAGCTTTCGCATCAAAAGATATCATATAACTGACCCCATCAAAAACTTCAATTGGTTCATGATTTAATTCCGTATGCCAAGAGGTACCTGTTGCAACTAGTTGCTCAACGAAAAGTGAATTCTTCCCTGAGAGTTGCCCTGTATTATCCAGAGATATGGTAGCATCAGCATCATTGCTATTATTAATAAACCAGCCATTTAAGTCATCCTCAAAATGAGGATTGTCAACTAAATTACACTGAGATGGTGTTTCCAGCGAAGTGATAGTTGATGGATCATTTTCAGGACAAGTGACAACTGGTTCTGTAAGAATACCAGGGTCTAAATCACAACAATCACAATCCGAATCGTTACAATCGACATCTCCATCTGCATCATCGTCCAGGCCGTTACCGCATATCTCTTCACAGCTAATGGTGAATGAAATGGCATCCAGATCAAGGTTGTATGTATTGGTATTTAGAATTCTTATCTCATCAAGATTCTTTCCTGCCGTTATGGTCACATTGTGAAAGTTAGTGTTAGAGACCGTGAAGGAACTTCCTGAAGCATTAGTGAGTGCGCCTCCTGCCAGTGCTTCTTGCACTGTCACCACAGGATTAGAACTCGTACCTGAAGATCGTCTCCATCTTATGGTATAATTGTCACCAGCATTTATCTGTTGGGACAGTTTAAGTGTGATCTCATCACTTGAATCGTACAACTGGGCAAATTGAGAATCAGCTGCACCTAAGGAGTTATTAGCATTTGATACACCTGTACTGGACACCACTGAAGTTGCGATACCCAGATTACAATCATCATCTGCACAATCGACCAAGCCATCTCCATCATCATCCACTCCGTTACCACATATTTCAGTTGCTGTCGAGCATGAAATTGTAGCAGACCATCCAGGTCTTGTCTCACTAATATCAGAATAAAAAGTGACATGCAAGCAAGTGCCAGTAGAGGTAATCGTACCAGGGGAGTTTGTACCACAATAAGATCCAAGTTGTGTTGACCCTGTGCTACTTCCATCATATATCCTTAATACATCAAAACTACATGATGCCTCATTTTCAACATCGAAAGATGTAAAATCCATGGATAAATTCCCTCCATTGTCGTCGCAAAAGGTCACAGCGTAGTTCTCATTGCTTGAGTAATCACCTATCTGTCCAGAATCATAAAAAGTACCTCCACACGTATTAATAGTCGTATTATTGGTGGTGCTATTAAGTAAATATGTTTGAGCAGAACCCTCTACAGTGCATAAGCATAAAACCAGTGCAACGAGGGCAAGATTCAAGACTTTATATTTTATTTTTATTTTTTTCACAGTCTTTATTATCAATGGGCAATTTTGATAAACTTGAATGTCTTAGAAATTTTAGCTTTTGGAAACTCTATAGTTAGAAAGTACATAGCTGCCGCATACTCAGATACGTCAATGCTTACTATTCCCAATCTTGAATCAACAAATGATTCTTTATATACAAGTTGTTGTATTTCATCCTCGATGTAGATGTTCCCCGAAAGGACACAATCAAGATGATTAACTTCAAGTCTTACAGACTCGAGAACTGGATTTTCTATGATTCTAAATTCTGCATTCTCAACGAAAGCAGTTAATTCGTCTATGGTTTTTTGAGTTTCGTCTCTTAGGTATTGAATGTAAAAACATGCTGATGGTGAGGGTAAATCCTCCACCGAAAATTCGACTGACCAGACATTATTAATATTGTCAAACAAGGTCAAGCTTATGTCATCAATTGTAAGTTCTATTTCATGATCTTCAATAGTTCCATTGGAACCACTGTATACTTTTACAAACAGGTTAGAGGACTTTATGTAATCCACTTCGGCATCCGCCATTAGCTGTTTGAATTCTTCGTCAGTAAAATATAAGGTGATAGCAGCTTCTCCTCCATCTGAATCAAGACACCATGACCTTTGTAAAAGAGGATTTCCATCATCCCGTAATGTTTCATCATGTAACTTCGTGCAGACTTGAATTTCTCCTAAATCTTCACCGTCTTCCACATCTTCTATGTAAACCATATAGTCTACCTCACTGTAATAGTAAGAAGCGCCTCCATCCGTAAGTGTACACAATCCACATCCATCATCATCCACCAAACTCATATCGTTTTCAAGTGGACTAATTTCATCTATATTCACAGTGATTGTATCTGAGCAATTTCTCTCATCACTAATTGTAACGGTATATGTACCTGCTGCAAGATTTAATAACTCAGGTGATACATCACCTGTACTCCACATGCACATGTACTCTGGAGATCCTCCCGTAATGATGAGCTCTATAGCGCCTTCTTCCATTCCCAGGCAGAATATGTCGTAAGTGAATTCTTCAACATCCAATGGGATTCCAGAAAGAGAACCTTGAACAGTTATATTCAAGGGTCCAGAGCAGGGAACTTCCTGCCCTGAACCATTTGAATATATCATCATCACAAATAATATGCTTACTATTAATTTCACTTGAGTGTAATAAGGGTATTATTAAATGTGATTTCTATCTATCTAAATCTACTCGTCAATTAGGGTACCATACAACCGTTAGCATCTGTGACAGTGAATACATAAGTCTCACCACCTTGTGCTCCAGTAAATGTTACACAATCAAGTACATCTGTAACTGTTCCTGTAACTGCTGGTGCTCCAGACGGCGGTGTCAATGTACCTCCTGTAGTTCCTTCCCATGTAATCGTGTAAGGTCCTACACCTTGGTCAGCACATACTCTGATTTCTCCCGCGTCTAATTGACATTCATCCTGTACAACACAAGTACCCGCTACAAGTAGCGTAGGCTGATCGATTGTGACATCACAAGAAGAGATACAACCGTTAGCATCTTCCACTTCTACAGTATAGGTTCCGGCTTCCACCTGGAAAGTATTATCAGGATCATTCTGAGCTGTAGGTCCTACTGGTCCTGAGGCTATTGGGTTTCCATCAGGTCCTATAGTTGTTCCTGCTGTCGTTCCTGTAATTGTGTAAGTATAAGGTCCGGTTCCACCTGCTGGTGTCACTGTAATCGTAGACAAGTCTCCGTTACACAAGATGTCTGTTGCGGCTATGTCACAACTAACTGCATCTGGTTCTCCTAGAGTCCATTGTTCTGTAGCTATACAGCCGTTTTCGTCCGTCACAGTAACTGAATAAGTACCTGCACTCAATCCTGTCTGATCTTCTGAATTAGCAGGATCTCCTAAGGTTCCTCCTGCAGAAGCTTCCCAGTTGTAGTTATATGATCCAGTACTCAATGGTGTTCCTCCACCACCCGTGATGTCTATTGCTCCAGTAGGTGCCCCACTGTCTGCGTTACATAGTAGTGGTGTAACATCTCCTGAAACTGTAACAGGGTCTGGTTGCGTAAGAGTATAATCTGCTGTAAGTTCACAACCATTGTCATCGGTAATTGTCAAGAAGTAAGTACCGGCATTCAAACTACTCTGATTCTGTGCATTAGGAACAACTCCATCTCCAGTCCAAGTGAAAGTATAACCACCTGGTGTTGCTACTGTTCCTCCTACTACCTGGTCGATAGTGATAGATCCGTCACCTGATTCTCCTGGTGGGTAACTATCAGCATGACAACTCAATTGTGTTGCTACTGCAAAGAATGCTATCACTGGTGGTTCTACCAGACTTACATTTGCTACTGCTGTACAACCTGATGCATCAGTAACTGTAACTGAATATGCACCTTCACCCAGATTTGACTGACTAGCTTGGCCATCTACTGTTCCTATTCCATCCCAATCATATAAGAATGGTCCATTCCCGTTAGTGACTACTGCGTCTATAGTACCTTCTACCTGATCTGTATTATCTACATTACAAGGTGGGTCAGTAGCATCAAGTGCTACAGTCATCTCCAATGGCTCTTCCAATGTGAACGTCTGCTCTGCTTCACAACCATTAGCATCTGATACGATAACCGTATAGGTTCCCGCTCCCAGTCCTGATTGATCTTGTGCAGTTGTACTTACTCCAGTTCCTGTCCAGTTGAACGTGTAACCTCCTGCTCCTCCTGCAAGATCCGTCAAAGTGATCGTTCCATCCTGACTCACTGTGTTACCACTGAAACAAGCAGGATTTCCTGGCGTTCCTGTGAACGTTATCTGTGCAGGCTCTGTCAATGTCGTCTGCGCCGTAGTCTCACAACCCAAGGCATCTGTTACAACCACCACATATGTTCCTTCTCCCAGATCATTCACTGTCTGTGTGCTCGCCGTGCCTGTTATCGTTCCTCCTGTCCACTCGTATTGATACGGTGCTGTTCCGTTAGTCACGTCAACCGTGACTGATCCGTTCACCTGGTCCGTGTTCAATGCATTACAGTCTGGATCCGTAGGTGTGAGGTCAAGTACCATCGCATCTGGCTCAGCCAATGTCCAGTCTCCCTCTATCGTACAACCATTGGCATCTGTTACAGTCACAGAATATGATCCTGCTCCCAGTCCTGTCTGCGAAGCTTGATCAGCCAATCCACCAGACCAAGCATAGCTTAGTGGTGCTGTGCTGTTAGCTATGCTGTTTACTGTTATCGATCCGTTTCCTGATCCATCCACTGCATTACAATCAGGATCTACTGGTGTAGCATCCATCACAAGTGGCTGTGGCTCTGTAAGGTCTACAGTTGCTTCAGCTGTACAACCGCTGGCATCTGTTACAAGTACCGTATAGGTTCCTCCTCCTACATTAGCCTGATCTTCTGAACCAGCAACTGTGCCTACGCCTCCTGTCCATGCATAAGTGAACGGTGCCGCACCATTGGTCACCGTAAGATCAACTGATCCATTGACCTGAGTCGTGTTATCCGTATGACAATCAGGATCCGTAGGATCCAGTGCCAATGTCATCTCCAATGGCTCTTCCAATGTGAATGTCTCTGTCGCTTCACAACCATTGACATCTGATACGACAACCGTATAAGTTCCCGCTCCCAGTCCTGATTGATCTTGTGCAGTAGGATCAACTGCTGTTGCTCCAGTTCCAGTCCAGCTGAAGGTGTAACCTCCTGCTCCCCCCGCGATATCAGTCAAGGTAATCGTTCCATCCAAGGAAGTCGTATTACCTGTGTAACATGCAGGATTCCCTGGTGTTCCTGTGAACGTGACTGCGTCCGGTTCTGTAAGAGTTACCGAACATTCCCCGGTACAATTGTTAGCATCGGTAACAGTAACTGAATAAGTTCCTGACCCTAGATTTTCCTGGTCTTGTATACCATCGATTACTCCTGGAGCTGCAGTCCAAGCATAGGTATATTCAGTTGTGCCACCTTCTACGGTAACATCAACCATTCCTGTCAAATCACCACTCAGCACATTACACTGCGGGTTAGTCCCCTCACAGGTGACAGTTAAAGTTTCTCCAGTACTTGAACCTTGTATGGTAACAGTAAGTGGATCGGTACAAATTTGTGAATAAGTGGTTGTTGTAATGAAAACACAGACCACCACACCCATAAGATGTCGTATCATCATTTAGATTTAATTAATTAGTAAAAAAAAGTGAATGGCATGAGCTGCCGGGGAAAAGATGCTTTAACAGTTTTAAGACAACACTATATTGGTCCTACCCCTACATATCATAAAAAAAACATATTTGAATTTTCTACAATATGCATTGTCTGATCATACTCTCATAGCAGATAGAGGTTTACATATTTAAAAAATAAAATGTATCAGAATTTTTTTTTGCATGCGAATACAATTGAACTTTCTCGATTGTAGAAGTAAAGTCAGATTCAAATTCTGACTAAAAAACACTCCCTGAAAATCTTACTATTAGTTGCGTATACACAAGTAGACTAGAGTCACTTCATACAGGTTTCATTTTACCCTGCGTATGCCAGATACTATTTAACTTGTCTTTCCGATTTAGATTTTTACTGAAGTATTGTCATTCTACAGCGTACTTGTGTACGGATAAAAAAATTAGTGAACATAACTCTACTGTTATTTATTACTCGACTTTTCAATACAACTCAATTAATCAGAGATATAAATAGTACAAAGGAAATTGAAGTAGTCCTACAGACATACAAATCAACTCAAGAATGCAATGGACTTTGATGTAGATTGTTAGCCTTGTAGTTTGAGACTTTTATTTTCTATTTTCTTATAAGAAAAATTTCGTCAGTCAATTTGTTGACAAGTTTATAAATGTTGTAAACTCATCTCGTACACTTCATCCCGGCGGGGTAATTATGGTTTTATAACACAGAGATATGAAAGCTAGGTGTTTATACATTTGAATTTTAAAATGTATTATAATATTTATGGAGGATAGTTATTTAAAAATTAAAAAGCAGTTCAAAAAAACAAATGAGTCAATACTTGAATGAATCCAAGTCATAAAAAAACTCTGTTTCAAATTTATTTTTTATGCTAAAAATTGTTAGCCCTCTAGGCTAATTTGAGGTGATTGTTGGCAATGCGCGATACTCATTACAATTTGTCAACCTTAAAAACCAAGCCTTAGTCTTTTAGGTAAGTTGGAACACTACTTGAAATGTAGTTGTCCTACATACAAAGATCGATGCAAGAGTATTGGTTTTTTGAGGGCAAGTTGCTTATGCCTTAGTAAAGCTAGAAGTGTATCAATTATTTATAAAATCAGCCACCAACTGAAATTCTGGAATGTAGACTTTGAACGTGCTACCATCCATCAGGCGCTTCATGGTGTAGTAGCCCGTCATTTTGCCTATAGGGGTGGCAAGAGGACTCCAAGATGAGTAATGGTGCAGCTCTCCGGGTTTGATGATCGGTTGTTTTCCTATAACGCCTACTCCATTGACTTCTTTCTGATCTTTATTGGCATCCTTGATCAGCCAATAGCGGCTTATGAGTTGTACCTCAAAGGGGCTATTATTCTCTATCTCTACCACATAGGAAAATGCAAAGTACTGGTTATGCGGTCGAGAGGAGCCCTCTTCATAATAAGAGGCGATCCTTACAGTTATACCTTCTGTGGTCTTAGTATGTTGTGCACTCATTATTACTCTGAAAAATTTTGTGATGTTCCGAATACCAACGTTTCCATCATCTGCTCCGCTTCCTTCAACGTAACTTCCAGAACATCGTTCAACAAAACCTTGTCAAAGCTACTTTCAAATAATAATTCCTTTTTTATCCTTTTTATTCTTTTCTCGATACTCTTAGGTGTTTCAGTGCCTCTCTTGGTAAGCCGCCTCACTAGGACCTCAAAAGATGGGGGTTTCACGTAGATGACCAGACAGTTGTCATCGTACTTGTCCTTGATGTTTTGAGCCCCATATATCTCTATGTCAAAGAGCACTATTTTTCCACTGTCGATGATCCTATCCACCTCTGCCCTTAAAGTACCATAATAGCGATCAGGATAGACCTCTTCATATTCCACAAAATCCCCTTGAGACACTCTCTGTTTGAATTCTGGTTCTGAGAGGAAGTAGTAATCTATTCCTTCCGTTTCATTAGGTCTTTTGGGACGGGTCGTGGCAGAGACTGAAAACGCAAATTTTTGAGGATACTTTTCCAGAAGATGTCGGACTATCGTTGTTTTTCCAGCGCCAGAAGGTGCTGTAAATACTACCATGTCATACTTGGAACTTTCCAGAGTCATATGCAATCAGAGTATGTTTAAGATTTGTTCTTTGACCTTTTCCAGCTCATCCTTCATTCTGACGACTAGTTGCTGGATATCACTATGCTGGGCCTTAGCTCCCAGGGTATTTATTTCTCGGCCTATTTCCTGACTGACAAAATTCAGTTTTTTGCCTTTCTGGATAACCTCTTTATCCAGTTCTTGTAGAAAAAACTTGCAATGCTGGGCTAGTCTCACCTTCTCTTCATTGATGTCCAGCTTTTCCATGTAATAGAGTAGCTCTTGTTCGAATCTGTTTTTGTCCGTGTTTTCTTCAGCCAGATGCTGATTGATGTTTTTCTTGATTCTAGTCTTGACGGTTTCTATTCTATCGCCTTCATACTGGCCCACATCTTCCAGTGCAGCTTGGATTCCCTTTATATGAAGTTTTAGATCTGCCTTGAGGCTCTCCCCTTCCTGCCTTCTGAAAGCATTTAATTTGTCCATGCCCGCGTGAATCATTTCTGATATCACCGTCCACTCTTTTTCAGAAATCTCACTATCTCCCAACTGGACAACATTAGGCAATCGAACCAAAGTCTGAAGTATGTCCCCTGTGTCAATACCCTTGTCTTGAGCAAATTGGAGTAGATCCTCATAATAACCGTCCATCATCTTGCGATTAATCTTGGAATCTTCCTCACCGCCAGAGCTAAGAGTGAGATTTACTTCGAACTTACCTCTGTGCCCCAGCCCCAGAATGAGCTTTCTGAGTTCCATCTCCTTGTCCTTGAGGCTGGTGTTGGACTTAAAACGCATGTCTGCATTTTTGCCATTGAGAGATTTGATTTCGATTCTATAAGTTTTCTGGTCGAATTCTCTCGCTGCTTCTCCATAACCCGTCATTGAGTATAGCATGTCTTAATCGTAAATTTCTGGTTATAAAGGTGATTCAAGTCAATTAGGTGGCAAAGCTACCATTAATCATCAAATGGTAATGATACAGTAGCTATTTACTTGAATATGAGACAATTAGCTTTATATTAGATTGCTCAGGAAACGGAAAATAAATAAAGGGATGAATAATTTCTCTAAATCATATTTTTTACGAAATTTGCCAACCGCGTAAGAAAAAGGTCTCATAACCACTTTATAATCAAGAATTTACGACAAAATGAGGAAAGCTGACTTAGTTGCTACAATCTCTGAAAAAACAGGAGTACCAAAGGTGGATGTATTAGTTACTCTAGAAGAGTTTTTCAAAGAAGTCAAAACCTCTCTATCGGGCGGTGAGAATGTATACATAAGAGGCTTTGGATCATTTGTGATTAAGAAAAGAGCAAAGAAAATAGGTCGTCATATCAAGCAGAATGTGGCCATAGAAATCCCAGAACATTATATTCCTTCATTCAAACCTGCTAAGGTATTCGTAGACCAAGTCAAAGAGAAGGTCAATGCTCTGCCTGAAGAAGAAAAAGATACCGTAGAATAAATGTTGGGCCGAGAACAGGTATTGACTATAACTTTTTTTATCGTCTTATTCTTAGTCCTTTACATGGGTTGTGACACGAAGTCTCCTACTCAAAAGCTCGAAGAAAAGTCGAGAGCCCAAAATTTTGAACTCATAAGCATGGATAGATTGGAGAAAGAAGCAATAGCTGATCTTCCCATCAGCCCCAAAACAGCTCTGATGGATATGCGTCAGGTGATGCAGAGAGCGGACTCCGATTCTATAAAAGTCAAAACGCTGAAATCAATGGCTTCCTTATGGTATGCCAATGGACAACCCCTGATATCAGGACATTACGCTGAAAAAGTTGCAGAAATAGAGCAGACTCCGGAAGCTTGGAACATAGCTGGAACCACCTATTCCATCGCAATGCAACAATCTGCTCCAGAATCCAACGAAAAAGAACATGCTGTAAATAAAAGTCGTCAAGTACTGGAAAATGCCCTTTCTATGAGTCCAGAAAATATTAATACCAAGATCAATCTGGCTCTGACCTACGTGGAAGCGCCTCTAGAAGACAATCCCATGAAAGGAATACTCATGCTGGTGGGGCTTAACAAAGAACATCCTGAGAACACTTCAGTCCTGTTCCAACTTGGCAGATTGTCTATTCAGACGGGGCAATTTGATAAAGCAGTTGCTAGATTGACAAAAGTTGTTGAACTTCGCCCGACTTTTCTAGAAGCTCATTGTCTTCTGGCCGAAGCCTACAAAGGACAAGGCCAAACACAATTAGCCAAAAAAGAACTAGATATTTGTAATAAAAATATATAAAAATATGCCTTGCGGTAAAAAAAGAAAACGACATAAGATCTCCACTCACAAGAGAAAAAAGAGACTTAGAAAGAACAGACATAAGAAAAAGAAGTAAACTGACAGCCTAGCACTGCCATAAGCAGACCGCCCATGGCAGTGCTATCGCTAGAAGTCTACTATTATCTAAGTACATCAGGTGTACGCAGTTTCTTCCCATCTTTCCAAAGTAATACTGGCTATCACGGCCTTTCTCACAAAATTAGAACTGTAGCACCTGTATAAAAATTAGCTTTGGAAAAGGAGTTATTAGTAAAATCAACTCCCACTGAAGTAGAAATAGCCTTAATAGAGGACAGTAAACTCGTAGAGTTACATACTCAGAAAAATAATACCCAGTTCGCTGTAGGTGATATCTTTCTAGGTTATATCAAGATGTTGAGACCTGGTCTCAATGCTGCTTTTACAGATGTGGGAATCAGAAAGGACGCCTTTCTGCACTATACCGATTTAGGACCTCAGATAAAATCCGTTCAGAAATTTACCCGCCTTGCACTCGAAAAACAAGCTAGTGGTTATCTGTTGGAGGGTTTTGATCTGCAACCAGAAAATGACAAGAATGGTAAGATAGATCGGGTTTTTAAGAAAAATCAGCCTTGCCTCGTACAGATTCTTAAAGAACCCATATCCACCAAAGGTCCCAGACTCAGCTGTGAAATCTCTCTAGCTGGTCGATTCATGGTCATGACACCATTCAAAAACAATGTGTCAGTCTCTAAAAAAATTGTCTCCCAAGAAGAACGTAAACGACTCAAAGTTCTGGTAGATAGCATCAAGCCCAAAAATTTTGGCATCATCATCAGAACAGCAGCCATAGGTAAAAAAGTTGCTGACCTGCATGACGAGATAAGCGGCCTAACTAAAAAATGGGAAACCATCGTAGAAGAGCTGGGTAAAACCAAAAAACCAGGTAAGGTGCTCAGTGAAGTCGATAAGACCAAAGGTATGCTCAGAGACATCATGAACGACTCTTTCAATAAGATAATCGTGGATGATGACGACATGTATGAGAGTGCCAAAGGTTACCTTCAAAGCGTCGCACCTGAAAAAGTAAAAATTCTCAGCCGATATAAAGGTAAGAGACCAATGTTTGAAAGTTTTGGTGTCCACAAGCAGATAAAGTCAAGCTTCAGTAAGACCCCGACCATGTCCAGTGGCGCCTATCTAGTCATAGAGCACACAGAAGCCATGCATGTCATAGATGTCAATAGCGGGCCCAAAACCCAAAACAGAGATCAAGAAACCGGTGCACTCAAAGTCAATCTGGAAGCTGCTAAAGAAATTGCTCGGCAATTACGTCTCCGAGATCTGGGAGGTCTGGTCGTCATAGATTTCATAGACCTGCGCAACAAAGAAAATAAGAACATTCTCTATTCGCGTATGAAAGAATATATGTCCGGTGATCGTGCACAGCATACGGTACTACCGCTCAGCAAATTCGGACTAATTCAGATTACCAGACAGCGAGTCAAACCAGAACTGAAAATAAATACGCTGGAATTATGTCCGTCCTGCAAAGGTTCTGGGAACATTGAACCAGCTCAACTTCTGCCTGACGAAATAGAAAGACATATACGATTCATCGTAGAGACCTATCCTAACGCCAAGATTTCACTCAAGCTCAATCCACTACTCTATACCTTCTTCAAGAAAGGTCTGGTCACTAGACAGATGAAGTGGTATATGGAACATAAAAAATGGATATCCCTGGTGTCAGACCCTAAGATGCACATAACTCAATATAGATTTTATAACAAATTTGACGATGAGATTCGTCTCAATATAGAATAATCCAAGCCGTGCTGCTACCCCTTCCAGCAGACGCCAGAAAAATCATTGTCGCTCCACTCAACTGGGGACTAGGTCATGCCACACGCAGCATACCTATTATCAGACAATTATTGTCTGATGGAAAAGAAGTTGTCATCGCAAGTGATGGAGAAGCGCTGGAGTTATTACAAGAAGAATTTCCCGAACTGATTACTGAAAAGCTACCCTCTTATGAGGTTACTTATAAGGGAAACAGTCTGGTCAGTATTGTACTCTCAAATGTTCCTAATATTATATCTGCTATACTGAGAGAAAAAAAAGCAGTAAAAAAACTCGTCAAAAAATACAAAGCTGATCTTATTATTTCTGACAGTCGTTTCGGGTTCAGATCCTCAAAAATAAAAAGTATCATCATTTCTCATCAACTGAATCTGATGAGCAAAAACAAAATTTTAAAATATTTTCTCAATCTGGCCAATGGATATTTCTTGAATTCATTTGAAGAATGCTGGGTGCCGGATGACGAATCCCATACATGGTCAGGTAATCTCAGCAAAAGCAAAAGAATAAAGAACCAAGTGTTTCTAGGCCCTCTCTCCCGACTCAACAAAGAATATGAAACACAACCTGGACAATCTTATGAGCTCTGCATCATTCTCTCAGGACCAGAACCTGCAAGGACCAAATTGGAAACAGAGCTAATTGATAAATTATTATATGGCAACTTATATAAACAACTCAAGCCTACGTCCACCGCCGACCAAGCTACCCCCCGCATCTTTTTAATAAGAGGAACTACTCGACATGGGAGACTACAATTGCCTGCCAACTGGACCGTTATGGCTAGGGCAAACTCAGACCGAATAAATAGACTACTACTCGGTAGTGAACTCATAATCAGTCGCTCTGGCTATACTTCCATTATGGACTATGCAGAGCTGGGGGTGGGTGCATGGCTTATTCCGACACCTGGGCAGTCGGAACAAGAGTATCTGGCCAAGTGGTTGACAGGAAAGAGTGGGATGCAGAAATTAGAACTCTGAAAGACCTAAAAACTTTAGAAACGGTAGAATCAACCAACATCAATTAAGGATTCATGAAGCTCCGTATCTGAATATAAGATCTTCTCTTCGTCTGAGTAATAGATGTTTCTTCAAAGTAAGACTATTCAATTGGTTTGTCACTATGGATATCATACCTTAGCACAAATACTGAATCTATGTCAAACGCTATCTCCACTCTCCAACCTCAAGCTCTATGGAAAAACTTTGCAGATCTGAATGCCGTACCACGTGCCTCTAAAAAAGAAGAACGGGTCATCCAGTTCATGGTAGACTATGGAAAGAACCTTGGCCTGGAAACTATGACCGATAGCATAGGAAACGTAATCATCAAAAAGCCTGCGAGTGCAGGGATGGAGCATAGGCAGACTATCGTTATGCAAAGCCACTTGGACATGGTTCATCAGAAAAATTCTGACATGGATTTTAATTTTGATACAGAAGGCATCAAGATGCTCATAGAAGAAGATTGGGTTCGCGCAGATGGAACCACGCTAGGTGCAGACAATGGCATCGGAGTAGCGACCATAATGGCCGTGCTGGCAGCAACAGACATAGAGCATCCTGCGATAGAAGCACTATTTACAATAGATGAAGAGACAGGAATGACAGGTGCCCTCGGCCTCAAGGGTGGCCTGCTCACTGGAACAATATTACTTAATCTGGATACAGAAGATGATAATGAGCTGACAATAGGTTGCGCTGGCGGCGTGGACTTGACTGCCAAGGGTATGTTCAGTGAGATAACAGTACCCTCAGATCATATTTCCTACAAAGTGATGATAAAAGGACTATCCGGTGGTCATTCTGGAATGGACATCCATAAGGGTCTGGGTAACGTCAATAAACTCATGAATCGTTTTCTGCTGGAACTTTCCAAGGATACGAATCCGATGATCTCTACCATAGATGGCGGTGGCTTGCGGAATGCCATTCCAAGAGAATCTTATTGCATACTTTCCATAGCTTCTCCAGAAACCGTAAAATTAAAATCCAAAGTACAAGAGTTCCAAAAAATATTAATAGCTGAATACGGAACAACTGATCCCGATGCGTCCATACAGCTTGACACTATCGACAAAGTTACAACTTGTGGAACGCCTGACCTTGTAATGCAATTTCTGCGGGCTGTATATGCTTGCCCCAATGGCATCTATAGAATGAGCCCTGACATTAATGACCTCGTACAGACTTCTAATAACGTCGCAAGAGTCAAATTAGATCAAGGCCGGTACCAAGTGCTTTGTCTTACCAGAAGTTCTGTAGATTCTGAAAAGCAAGATCTCGAAAATGCCATTAGGTCCACCTTCCAGCTTATCGGTGCTGAAGTGGAGACTAGTGGCTCCTATCCCGGCTGGACACCGAAACCCTCTGCGCCCATTATCCAACTCATGAGCAACATCTACCAAAATATGTTCAAAGAAAAACCACAGGTCAATGCTTGTCATGCAGGATTGGAATGTGGCATCATCGGGACTAATTATCCTGATATGGATATGATTTCCTTCGGACCAAACATCCGAGGAGCGCATAGCCCAGACGAAAAGGTGCAGATCAGTTCTGTGCAGAAATATTGGAAGTATCTGATGGAGGTACTGAAGAATATTCCTGAGAAGTAAAGCTCAGAAAAATGAAGCTCTTCAGGATATATTCATGTGGTTGCTTTTTGTCCTAGTAACTCCGATACTATACAATATCATAGCTTATGCCTTAGAAATGGTTACCGTAGATTGTAAGGAAAGCACAGTAGCAGATAAGACCATACATCCAAGCACTAATGGCATCCATCTTGATATCGTACTGCCGAGGGACACAGGCCTTCTGGGTTTAGAAATGGATATGCGATGCCTCTCACAAATTCTTTTGAATGCCCTAGTGTTTTATAAGTTTCCCATCTGACACTGTAGCGCCATTGTGTTCAATTCTATAAAAATACATTCCAACGCATTCATTTGACAACTCTATAGATTGCTTATTTTCATTCAGTTGAATTTTCTGAACCAATTTGCCAGAGGTACTAAAAATTTTTAAAGTGCTCGGCAAATAAGCATCCTTCTTTATTTCAATACTTAGAATATCACTCAATGGATTTGGGTACATTAACACAGTTCCTTCTGCATTTAATTCAACTGCTGATGAAGTTGTTTCAAGAAAATCTTTGCCTACGGTGTGCAATACTGTATTGGTGATCACAGGTTCATTAAAGTCAAAATAGATTGCTGCCCGATTTGTAATTTCAGATTCTAACGCCACATCAGACAATTGATCGATCTGAAATTCAAAAAATCCATTGGACGCTGGTTCATTGGTTGTGCTATCCGGTAACAATATATTAGGATAATGCAACCTTAACACCTTACCTGTGAGAGTTAGTTCGTAATCATGGCTGGAGGCGATTGGCTGTAAAGTCCTTAAGTTCAAATGTTCAGAGAGTGTATCAATAAGCACTACAGTAAATGCTGTGTCTGATCCTGTATTTTGGAACCTTATCTTGTATTTAAGAGAGACGTTTTGATCAATATAATGTTTTGGACCATAACCAGAGATATTTGCTGCTTTATCATTGGGATCATAAGAACCTATAATTTCTGTACAATCTTCATCGTATTGCCCTCCATAATCAGCAGTAGGATAGAAATTTATAAATCCAAGTGAAGAAGTTTCATTTTCGGGAACACAGCTTTCAATTCCAGCAGCTGGTAAGGTCATGTGAGTATCATAGTTGATTCGGTCAGATTGTACACGATAGGTAGATCCATCAGCTGGGTAATTAAATGAAATTTCCTCCCCAGCAAGAAGTGAATATGTTCCTTCTTCTATTTGTTTGTCATCTTTAATGATAGTATAGTTCAACGACTCAGGCATATCGTCGTTTCCTAAGTTCTTTAAGTATAATTGTACCTCCTCGTTGGCTTGACAATTTGCCTCTGCCCGGACATCTACATCCGCCCACAGACCAGTATTTAAACATCTGCTTATTGGGAATATTTCAGCAGTACTGCATAAGCTTTGACCAAGCACTGTTATATCACACAGCACTTCTACTGTGATTATGATTGATCCACATTCCATTATCTCTAAAGTTCCAAGCTCGAATCTGTATGCATTATCAGCTTCCTCTGTAAATATTTCTGAAGCTGAATTCAAAGCCAGATGCTCATCAAGAGTGACTATGATATAGCTATCTTCTTGTTCGACAGATCCCTGGTTGCAATAATTTATATAATAATTATTATTGTCGAAGCAACGTCTAAGTCTAGCAGTGCTCATTTCAACTGTCAAATCAGGGCAAAGCTCGACAGCGCTGAATTGGAAATCTTGTTCAGTGGTTGTGTCTTCCACCACGGAGACTTCCACCGCTGGGCAGGCCTCCCAAATATCCGAACCAGGAATGACAGAAACCTCATAATCACCTTGTGGTAAACCAAAAAGGTATTCACCCTGCGCATCAGAGAATGTAGTCCTCGATTGCCCCATACTTTCCACCTGTACTTTTACCTGATTCCCTCGTTGTTCATCATCCTCATATATGCAGTTGTCATTACTATCAATAGAAACTTTTCCTTTTAAAATTGCTCCCTGCATTGGATCAGGACTGAGACTGACAATAATTGTTTCACCTAAAAGCAACTCTGCAGACAGAGGATTACCTAGACTCGACGGCAGATGGATCACAGGAATGGTGACCTGAAATCCTGACATACCACCTGACATATCAGTAATTACATCATCAGTATTATTGATTATCAATCCTAGAGCGCCTTGCTCTTGAGCTACGATTGCCTTTTGAGAAAATTCACACAATCCTCTTCCGACAAAAACAAATTTTCCTGTGTAGTCTGTCCCCATAGCTTCACATCCCACTCTTTGTCCGTCTACATCAGGTTCACTATAAACCAATTCACCAGCAACGACATTTAGGACTTGGCCACTCCATCCCCACAAATCATCACCAATATTTCCAAATTGGCTATTATCCCAACTACCACTAACTTGAAATGGTGTAAGTACGTTGAAATAATAAGGTGAATTTTGTGCTTGTATGTTTGGTGCCAATGAACACGAAATCAGGAAAATGTACAAGTATTTCATAGGAAGTTCTTTTTATAACTTGATGGAGTGTAAAGAGATAATGAATTTTTCAAGTTTAAGTTACTCAAAATATTCGAGATTCTACATTCATCTGCAATAAGCTTGAAATTTCCTAATTCGATATTTTTTGAATTTTATCGATTCTTATTCTCGCCCTGCCTTTAGCATATCGGTGATTTGCGGTGTGGCGGCCCTAAATCCTATTATTCTATCAATCCAAATCAAGTTAGGTTGACTGGATTGTGATGATCACATATTGTGAGTAGTTACTCTCCTAATAACTTGAACTCTGATTGGCTATACTCTCTTAGATCATATCCCTTTTGACCTTTTGAGTCCAAAATTGAAGTTTAGTTCCAGTTGATTTTTTAATTATCGCTCTTAGGAATCCTTCCTTACAGGTTTTGGGGCAATTGTCAATTATAGTTCTAACTGAATCACCATATGAATAGATTATTTCTGTTTTTGAGAAATTCAATTCAAATAGAAGCCTGCCGAATTAATTCTTACTTTTTGTTTACATTGAATAAACTTTGAAAAATTTCATTTTTTGGCTCGAACTTTTTTACGTGAATGGTTCCCAATCTTGTTTAAAAAATCAATATTTTTTGTGAGTGAAATCGGGTTTGGCTTTCTCCATTCTATTTTTTCCAAAGACAAAATGCAACACCATAAAACACTCCAGTTAAGTTTGCTCATCCCATTCATTTTTGCTAACTGTCGGTTCATCTGACGAATTTTAAAAAATTAATGTTTCAATAAACATTTTATATAGGTCTTTCGATAATCTTAAATTAATTACTCATTAAATCTAAATACTAATGCCTAAATATTCTCACTCATCGTCATAGCCATCCTCAATATCCCGCCACAGACATCGCACCAGTAATCTCTCCACGGATCACCATCTCCGCAGAAGGCAATTTCTTAAGCAGCTCTTCTGTGTCTTCCGGTTCTGAATCTCCTTGCTCCAAGCCCCTCGCCACGTAGATCAGCGCCTTTTCATCGCTCACAGAATTTGATGTATGCAGCATTAATACCTATTTCCAACTTTCTGCAATAAGACCATTCTCTTCCTTGAGTTCTCGCTTAGCCGCTCTCAAGGGCTCTTCTCCCATAGGATAGCCTCCTTGAGCTATCTCCCAGCTATATTGATCCAGGGTTTATATTGGCCTACGAGCCAAGTGTAGTTGTTCTCATCCAATGGAATAATCCCTACAGCCAAGTTATTGAAATGTACACTACCAACTACCATATATACCGTCCGTTCATTCAGGCCTGATGACCTCATTGTGCCCCACTGAGATCCAAGGATTAAAGTAGACTTCCTTGGTGCTTAAAAAATTTCAGGGATCATAATTTTTAGTTGCCTGTCCTGACATAGGTGTATAAAATGAAAAAGCCTGACGCGGTTTCCCGAATCAGGCTTTTTTGTGGTGGGTGATGAGAGACTCGAACTCCCGACCCCCTCGGTGTAAGCGAGGTGCTCTGAACCAACTGAGCTAATCACCCATTCAAATATGTTGCTTTGCTTTTAAAGCGAGCGCAAATATAGGCGCACCCCTAACAGGATGCAAATAATAAGCCAAAATAAAGGCTGCTCCTACTGACTATTTAGCACCATACTGCAACAACAAGTTATCGTGCATTTACTTTGCACACATATTCCTAAGTTTACATGTATATGGCAATCAAAAGTGAATTGTCGGTATAGTCGACAATATTTTGTCATTTATGTTGGAAATTATGGACAAATGGCGAGCTTAATAGGTGCCTAAAACGTACTTTTAAGGCCTAAGGTCCAATCCGGCATTTCTTTAGCCAAGCGACTCATCTTACATATAGTATTATAGAGGGGGATGAATCGGATTATTAATACACTTTTAGAAATTAAAATATTATGGATACCAAAGAGAAAGAAGCTAAACTCAAAGCGCTTAATCTCGCTGTAGATAAGTTGGAAAAGACCTATGGCAAAGGAGCTGTCATGAAACTAGGTGACAAGCAAGTGGTGAATGTTGAGACCATCTCCACTGGCTCACTAGGACTGGACATCGCTCTAGGAACAGGAGGCTTACCCAAAGGAAGAGTCGTAGAAATCTATGGACCTGAATCTTCTGGTAAGACAACCCTGGCTATACACTGCATCGCTGAGTGCCAAAAAACTGGAGGCATAGCAGCTATCATTGATGCTGAGCATGCCTTTGACAAGTCCTATGCTGAAGCGCTGGGAGTGGATACGGAAAACCTATTGATCTCTCAGCCAGACAATGGTGAGCAAGCACTTGAGATTGCAGAACACTTGATCAGGTCAGGTGCCATAGACATCATCGTCATCGATTCAGTGGCAGCCCTGACGCCTAGAGCAGAAATAGAGGGTGAAATGGGAGATTCCAAGATGGGTCTTCAAGCCAGGCTCATGTCACAAGCACTCAGAAAGTTGACAGGTGCTATCGGTCGTACAGGCTGTTGCTGCATCTTCATCAA
>ENA-ORXM01000927-ORXM01000927.1-marine-metagenome-genome-assembly--contig:-NODE-927-length-45373-cov-6.275786_pt1 | contig 45373 bp, 30 predicted proteins | sample MGYA00237867_ERZ511480 | MGnify/ENA primary metagenome ERZ511480 (study PRJEB26309, sample SAMN06266103) | marine metagenome | isolation source: Algal blade | place: United Kingdom:Sidmouth, United...
GAATTTATTATGAAAAAAATACTACTTGTTCTTTTTATTAGTTTTTTAAAGTAGGAAGCCGGAAACATTTCAATAAAAAATGAAACTACTTCTGTGCCTTTGATAAAAGGTACACCGCAATTAGGCCAAACAGTAAATTGGGTATCCAAACTCCTATACTAGCGGGAAAATTTAGGTTGTGGATGAAAGTCTCTGAGAATCGAGACAAAACAACGAAAATTGCTCCTGCCACAATGCCAATAGCCAAATTAAGTCCCATACCTCCTCGTGATTTCCTTGAGGCAACGGAAACACCGATCAAGGTTAATATAATCACGGTTGCCGGATCTGAACTCCTTTTATGTATCTCTATCTGGTATTTACTTGACGCACCAAGCCCTCTTTCCTCATTTCGCTTGACGACCTTTCTAAGATGAGGAGTTGTCATCGTATACATGTCCATTGAATTGGAGATAAAGTCACCAGGCATTAGATTCAGAGTTGTGTCCATCGTTCCTCCCTTAGCCAATAATAAAGTCTCATTAAGGCCCTTAAAACTCCTTTTTTCAAAATCGGTCAAGGTCCACAAGTTTGGAGGTTCCTTCAGCGCTATTTTGCTCGCTTTTAAGACATACCTCAATTCACCATTTTCAAATCGTTCAAATCTAAAGGCAGTTCCAGTCGTATCAACTTTTCTAAAATATCGCAGATAAATCTTTTCTCCGGGTGCCACAAATAAGTGAATATCGTTACCCCTTGATTTCACCTTATGTTTGTAAATATACTTTTGCTCGAACGCTGTCTTGGTCTTGTTGCTTTTGGGTATAATAAAATTACTACCCATCCACAATAATCCACCGATGACAAAACTACCGATTAAATAAGGTCGAAGAAACCTACGATAACTTACTCCCGCGCTAAGAATGGCAACAATCTCTGTGTTCTTGGCCAAACGAGAAGTAAAGAATATAACCGCAATCAATGAAAATAAAGGCCAGAGCAAGCCATTTATCCAAGGAACGAAATTGAGATAATAATCAAACAAAATTTCTTTCAAAGGAATATCTTGACTGATAAATTTATCCGCACGATCACTAAAATCAATGACGATCGACACAAGAGTAATTAAGATTACTGTGAAGAAGAAGGTCGTTAAAAACTTCTTGAGGATATATTTATCAATCTTATTCAATCTATAATCTAATACTTAAATGAGGCAGAATTCCTGATTTCCATTCCGTAAAGGTTCCATCTATTATTTTCTCTCTTGAAGTATTTACAAGCCAGAGGTAAAAAGATAAATTATGCAAGGTTGCAATCTGTGATGCCAGATATTCTTTTACCTGAAACAAATGACGTAGATATGCCTTTGTATGGTTTCTGCTGACTGCCGTAGTAGCGTTTTCATCTATTGGTTCGAAATTATCCTTCCACTTGGCATTTTTTATGTTGATCATTCCTTCTGCAGTATAGAGCAAACCGTGCCGCGCATTTCTACTAGGCAGCACACAGTCAAACATGTCTATACCTAGCGCTATACACTCTAATATATTCATTGGTGTTCCTACACCCATTAAGTAACGAGGCTTTTCCCATGGTAGTTCGTTGCATACTATATCTGTCATGGCATAAAGTTCTTCCGCAGGCTCACCGACAGATAAGCCCCCTATAGCATTTGCTGGCCTATCAAAATCAGCAATAACACGCGCAGATTCTTTGCGAAGGTCCGTATAAGTAGACCCTTGCACAATAGGTATCATAGTTTGCTGATAGTCGTACATAGGTGATGTTGCATCGAAGTGATTGCAGCATCGCTTAAGCCAAGCATGGGTCAGCTTCAAAGACTTTTTAGCATAATTGTAATCACAAGGGTAAGGTGTACATTCGTCAAAGGCCATAATTATGTCACCTCCTATTGACCGCTGTATGTCTATGGCAATCTCTGGCGAAAAGAACAATTTCGAACCATCAATATGTGATCTAAAAGTTACCCCTTCGGGTTTAATCTTTCTTATTTCTCCTAAGGAATATACTTGATATCCACCGCTATCAGTAAGTATCGGACCATCCCAATTCATAAATTTGTGCAATCCACCTGCTTTTTCTAATATGTCTATGCTAGGCCTTAGATACAGATGATAAGTGTTACCAAGAATGATTTGTGCTTTGATATCATCTACGAGTTCGTGCTGATGTACTCCTTTGACTGTACCTATGGTACCAACAGGCATAAAGATAGGTGTATTAAAAGTGCCATGATCTGTAGTAACGGTGCCAGCTCTGGCTTTGCTGTACTTATCTTCGTATTCTAATTCAAATGTGAGCATATAACGCTAGATTGAAAACCTATGACTATCCAGTTTCAGTACGATAGCCACCATGATGGTAAATGCCATCAAGGAGGATCCACCGTAGCTAATAAATGGAAGCGGAATACCTATTATAGGCACTAAGCCCATAGTCATTCCTATATTGATAAAAAAGTGCATAAATAGAATTCCAGCTACGCAATATATATACATTCTGGAAAAATCGTTTCGCTGGCGTTCTGCCAACACCGTAAATCTAAATATAAAAAAGGTGTATAATAAAATGATAGCTAGACTACCTAAGAAGCCTTGTTCTTCTCCGATGGTGCAAAAAATAAAGTCGGTAGATTGCTCAGGTACAAAATTTAGCTTAGTCATAGTCCCTTGTAGAAAACCTTTCCCCGTAAACCCGCCCGAGCCTATTGCCAGTTTCGACTGTAACACATTATAGAGCGAACCTTGAGGATCACACTTTTGTGGATTGAGCCACACATTGAGTCTATCTTGCTGATGTGGTTTGAGAATGTTATTGAATGCATAATTTACAGAAAGTATAACGCCCACAGCAATAACGGCACTAGATAAGCTCAATATCCCGAGACGAGGTTGACGAAACAACCAATGATAAACACTTAATCCTACCAACGCCAATACACTAACTCCAAATGCATATACCTCAAAACCATATTGTTGACAAGCGACCATGGCCGCTAAGAACACAGCGAAACCTATGTAATAATAAAGATTTACTTTCTTAAGATTAGAAACCAGAAAGAAAGTTACTAACAGGAGTACAACCAATACAGTATTAGAAGAGCCAAGTAGCATCGTACTCAAGAAAAGAATGAATAGTAGTGTTCCGATAATATAAGGAGTAACAGGCATACCCTCTCTAAATAGTACAAGAAAGAAAGAAAAGAATATCAGTGCAGAACCAGCGTCAGGCTGAATCATAATAAGTGTTGCGGGCAATATTAGAATTGCCATCGAACTTAAGCGAGTCTTCTGATTGTTTAGGTCAGAGGAATAGGAACTAAGAAAAGCGGATAAAGCTAATGCCGTTCCAAACTTGGCAAACTCTGAAGGCTGTAACGAAAATCCACCTGGTAGCATAAACCAGGAAGTCGCTCCTTTTATAGTGCTTCCAAATACTAAAACCAATATCAGGGCAGCCATAGTCAACCCATAAATTATAAAGGCAACCGTCCTCCAAAACTTCCACTCTATCACCGTCAATAAAAAAAAGACAACTAATGAAAAACCAATCATTAGTGCTTGTTTACCAGCAGATGTCCTCAAGACAAAATCCATCCCTTTCTCCATGTATCCATCTCCATAGCCCACTGTATATATCATTAGCCACCCCACCCCAAGCAAGCTCAAGTAAAGCGAAAAGCTAACCCAATCCAAAGCACCTAGATTAACAGAATTTCTCTTATTCAAAGGATAATTTAATATAACTTAAATAAAATGAAGCTACCTTTATTATAGCACGTGCGACAAAAGTAATACGATTCACATGGATTTACCAATCATTTAGTCATGCAGGACGAATATGGTGAAATTAATTTTTCTGTAATAGTCAGAAACTATAGTATATGCTCTTGCAGTTGGAAGTTATCCTGATGATAGCCTGCTTCTATTGAGCTAGCAGTTGGTTTCCTAATCGTCTTGGTGGCTGCTAAAATAATAGCGTATAATGGAAAAACAAAAAAAATGGCGCCTCATCTTGGGCGATGCGGATGAAGATGCACCGGAGTTAGAACAAGACTCTTTAGAGCAAGGTATGGATCAGGTAATGGAAGCGCTCTACGACGAGAAACAAGATCGTAAAGGCGGCCTTGGCAAATCAGCGCCTAACGTAAATCGTTGGCTAGGAGATATCCGCAAATACTTTCCCAAGTCCACTGTGCAGCTTATGCAAAAGGATGCACTAGAAAGACTTGGACTTGAACAATTACTTGTAGAGCCCGAACTCCTAGAATCATTTGAGCCTGATCTTGACCTTATAGCTACTATTATTTCTCTCAATCATCTACTACCTGACCGTACTAAAGAAACAGCGCGTATGATCGTCAAGAAAGTCGTAGATGAAATTATGGATAGACTCAAATATCCGACCCAAGCTGCAGTACGCGGAGCACTAAGTCGCGCAGAACGGCTGCGCAGAAAACACCCCCGCCATGTAGACTGGAATAGAACTATTCGCTCAAATCTTAAAAACTACCAACCCGATCTGGGCTTGATAATCCCAGATCATTTCATAGAACATGGACGGCGCGGTAAATCTCTCAAACATATATACCTAGTTATTGATCAAAGTGGCTCCATGTATGAGTCTATTGTTTATGCTGGCATTTTCGGTTCTATCTTAGCCTCGCTGCAGACTATAGAGACAAGGTTAATCGTATTTGACACTAACCAAATTGATCTCAGTCATTTGCTCGACGATCCTGTGGAATTATTATTCGGAGCACAATTAGGTGGAGGTACAGATATAGGTATGGCATTGCGCTATGCACTAGATAAAATGACCAGCCCATCAGAAACCATTTTATTTTTGATTTCGGATTTATTCGAGGGGGCATCTGAGGACATACTACTGCAGCAAGTTCAAGAAGCACAGCACAAAGGCGTTAAGCTCATTACATTGCTAGCCCTCAATGATAAAGGTAAACCGTTTTATGATAAGGAGGTAGCTACTTCTATGTCTCAGTTGGGGGCTACATCATTTGCCTGCACGCCCGACAGATTTCCAGCTCTGCTAGAAGCGGCACTAGAGAATAGATCTTTGGATGGGTTTGAAACGGTGGAAGCGGTGTAAAAACCAATTTTCTTAGGAATATTCTTTTTTACGTCAGGGATGGCAGCGGCATCCGTGCTGTGCTGGTGCTAGTAGCACAAGGAGTGGGGAAGGCTCTGACGGCAGGAGGAGACTAGCCACGACTATGGGCTACAGCTACCAGCACAGTATGGATACAGCGGATCAGCCCGCCCATAGCCATCGCAAATCAAAAGATGATACTATAGAAAACACACACAGACTTAAAGGAAAATTCAACCTACCAAAAGAAAGGCTATGGGGACGCCCAAGCAAGCTAAAAAATAAAAACATTAACGTGCAGAATTCTCAATTAGGCGCTTATAAAAACGAATAGCATCATGATAATTCTCGATGCTGATGCGTTCATTATTGCCATGGATGCGGCCAATATCATCACGTGCAATACAGACAGGGGTGAAGCGATACACGTCATTGGCAACGGGCGCATAACTACGCGCATCGGTAGCAGCAATGACTAGGCCAGGGGCAATGACGGTCTCGGGATATGTCTCTTGCAGCGTTTTTTGCAGCACTCTAAAACCGAAAGAAGTAGTACTAGAAACAGCAGAAGGATTACTCGAAAACTGCTCATCAACATTTACATTTATCGCTGGATTATCTATTAATTTTACGATGCGCTCTAGCACGGTAGCAACACTTTCACCTGGTAAAATTCTAAAATTAACGGTCGCGCTGGCTTGCGAAGGCAACACATTGTCCTTGATGCCACTATTGAAAATAGTGGGAGCCGTAGTCGTGCGTATTAGCGCAGCAGAGGTCGCATCTTTGGCAAGGCTATTTTTTATCACGCCCTTAGTTGCCCATAGATTGGCGAATAGTACCCGATGAAAAAACTCCATTTCGGGCCCAGCGTATTCTAGCAGTCCACGGGTAGCACCATCTATGCGTGCAGGAAAAGGTTCATTACTTAACTCTGCCACTGCATTGGCGAGCATACCTATAGCCGTTTGCGAGGGTGGCATGGAAGAGTGACCGCCAGCATCAAGGGCGATGCTTAATTCAAAATTTGCAAACCCTTTTTCGGCAATACCGATCATCGCTAAGGGAGGTTCCAAACCATCCAATGCTTCTTTCAACACAACTAAACCTTCGTCCAGCACAAACTCAAATTGGATATTCTGCTCAGCAAAATAAGCCGCTATACTTTTTGCGCCCGCCTTACCGCCGACCTCTTCATCGTGCCCAAAAGCAAGATAAATATCGCGCATCGGAGTAAATTCATCTTGCAAAAGTAGTGTCGCTGCTTCCATCAGTCCGACCACGTTAATTTTATCATCTAGCGTCCCACGTCCCCAAATGTAGCCGTCTTTAATTTTTCCACTAAATGGCGCCTCTTCCCAAGCAGCTTTATTTTCTATCGGCACCACATCCGTATGTCCGATCAGTAGCACAGGCAACAGCGATGGATCCTTGCCCTTCCATTTATAGATATGGCTAAACTCATTGATTGGTTGTATGTACATCCGCGCGTAAAGTAGCGGGTAGTTTGTACGAAACAGTGTATCGAGTTTTTCAAATGCCAAGGTGTCTATATGATCCGCATAAGAGAGAGTCGGAATCTGGATAGAAGCGACAAATCGTTTGGTGCAATTCTCGTCGAGTATTAGTTTTTCTATCGGCTTTACCGTGGCTAGTTGCTTGGAGGTAAAACTCATCGTATGGTATATTAGCACTATGACAAATAGTAGACAGGCTAGCATCAGCGCTGCAAAAAGAAGTTTAAATAATCTCTTCATCGTTTATCCCAGGTAGAAATTTTATAAGCCAAAAGTAATATAAATTTTGGTGGAGCTCTCTTACTTTCAGACTTGCATTATTTTAGGTTTTAGCTTTTGGGGCCTCTCTAGCCTTCCGCGAAAAGCTGCAGACTAGAGCCGGGTCATCCGCCACTCGCTGCTCGCTCGGTCCCCAGCATGCACTGCCGTCCTCACGCAAGGGACTCGACTAGACTTCCGCAAAAAAGCTCCAATCTAGTCGCTGGCTACTACCCCTAGTCCGATTTTCTTTAGTAGATATTGTCAAATAGGAACTGTGCAGCCAAATAATTCGAACATTAGAGAAAATGGCATATTTATATCTAAAGCAATACTTAGCCACATAGAAGCATTATATACAAAATATGCTTAGTATAATTAACTATTTTTGTAAAGAGAATTTTGTAAGAAGTATGAGAGAGAATGTATTAAGTATAACATGTCATATTATCTGTACACTCGGGTTCTGCATGAGTGCTTTAGGACAAAGTCCACCAAATTATGCAAAAATCCATTTTTGGGCTGCGCATCCTGACAAGCAGGATGAGGCAGATCGAGTACCGTCAGATACCTTGTTAGATCTACAGCGAACGAGTACAGCGGATGTCTTCTTTTTGCACCCGACGACGTACACGAAGGGGAAACCTAAAGGTAACTTGAATGGTAGTGTCACAGATGCAGTGCTGCGAGAGAAAACAGAAAATGGAACAATCCTCCATCAAGCTAGTATTTTCAATGGAGCAGGTAGAGTGTATGCGCCATTTTATCGCCAAGCTCATCTTTATGCTTATTATATGGAGGACAGAGAAGCTGCTAAAAAAGCTTTTGACCTAGCATATAAAGATATCAAGACGGCTTTTGAATATTTTCTCAAATATGAAAACGAAGGGCGCCCCATAATCATCGCTGCACATAGTCAAGGTACTAAGCATGGTCGTCGGCTCTTGAAGGATTTTTTTGATACAAACCCCGAACTGCGATCTCGTCTTGTAGTAGCCTATCTTGTAGGTTCGGTCGTAACGAAGAATAATTTTGAGAATATCCCAGTTTGCGATGACCCTGATCAATTAAGTTGCTTTTGTACGTGGCGAACATTTAAAGAAGATTTTTACCCAAAGGATAGAATACTTGGAGATACAGTCGCAGTTATCAATCCGCTTTCTTGGAGTACAAATGAGGAAAAAGTCGACAGATCACGTAATAAGGGTAGCGTTCTGGCTAAGTTCGAGAAGGGGATGACTCCAAATCTGGTAGGCGCTCAGATCAGCAATGGTATATTATGGGTGAATAAGCCAAAGTTTCCAGGTAGCTTTTTACTGATGAGCAAAAACTATCACATTGCTGATTTTAATTTATTTTATCTTAGTATTCGAGAAAATAGTATGAACCGCGTAAGTCAATTCAAACAAAAATTCAATCTGAAATAGTGGATTTATATCAGAAAAAATCTAGGTGGAAATTGTACCTGGCTATAGCGGGGGTAGTCATTCTACTTATATCCATGCTATTTACTAATTACATAGCTAGTCGCCTTGCCGATGAAGAGCGAGACAAAGTGTCCTTGTACTTTAAAGCATTAGAAAATATCCAACGTACCGATCAAAGATTTAAGAATGACGATACTACTATAGAACTAGATATTACCCGATCTAACACAACGATACCAGTAATACTTGTGGGGGAGACTGGCAAAATTACGGCGGCAGTAAATTTCCCTGAGAGTGCTGATCTAGAACAAGAACTAAGAAAAATTAAGGAATCTGGAATTGAGCCAATAATAGGGGAAGGAGGATACGGAAAATTTGCTTATTACCGACAAACACGACTACTGACTTTGTTGGAGTATTTCCCATGGATACAGGGGTTTTTGTTCATGGCGTTTATTGGCGTGGGTTATTTAGGCTTTAGTACAGCAAGAAGGGCGGAACAGAACCAAGTATGGGTAGGTATGGCTAAAGAAACAGCGCATCAGTTGGGTACCCCTATTAGTGCCATTATAGCTTGGTTAGAGCACCTCAAATTAATGAAGCCAGATGACGAAGAAACGATGGAGATCGTGACAGAGTTAGAGCATGATGTGGAACGACTAAACCTTGTTGCAGATCGTTTTTCAAAAATCGGTTCTGCACCGAAGCTAAATAGGCTCAATGTGGCGAAACAACTAGAGGATTGTCGACAGTACATGGAGAAAAGAGCCTCTCGGAGAGTAGTTTTTGAGTTCCCAGCCGATGATCAACAATTTATGGCGAATATAAACCCTCCATTATTTAATTGGGTTATAGAGAATCTGATGCGTAATTCTTTAGACGCTATGGGTGGTAAGGGGACTATAAAGGCTGTCATATCGGAGGATAGCAACTACATCAACATAGAGTTGTCAGATACAGGAAGTGGTATTCCAGCAAGTAAATTAAAGACTGTTTTTGAGCCTGGTTTTACTACAAAAAAGAGAGGTTGGGGACTAGGTCTTTCCTTAGCTAAGCGAATCATAGAAAGTTATCACTCTGGCAGGATATTTGTGAAATCTTCTGTAGTGAATCAGGGTACTACTTTCATGATAAAGTTACTCAAAGCTTAGCAATCAATACAGTGATACAATCAAAGACCCAAGGGTCTACATTTTTTCATTTTATATTTAATAGCCGCCTAGTCTCTATGCTGGTGGCTATTTGTATCTGTTTTCCACTATTTGCGGTTGGGGATTATGACTTTGGATTTAAAGTCGTTGATGGCGAATCACGCGAACCTCTCACAGGAGTGACAATTCACAACGATGATTACTCACAAGCAGCTATTACTGATGATAATGGATATGTTTTCTTCAAAGATATAGACTTTAGAGACTCACTTACTTTCGACTATATCGGGTATGAGACTAAAAAAATAACCGTAAAGCAAATCTTAAATGCCAATCGGTATATCAAGATGATTCCCTCAGCGATCTCGCTTGACGAAGTAGTGGTCATAGGAAAGATTGGTAGAACAGATGATCCCATCGAAGAAATTCCATATGATGTAAAAGAACTTACTGCCGCAGAAATGAAGGTGAAAAATCCAGCAACTACTGCTGATGCCTTAGAAAAACTTGGAGGAGCCTATATGCAACGTTCTCAATTAGGTGGTGGTAGCCCAGTTATAAGAGGCTTCGAAGCAAATAGGGTCTTATTAGTAGTGGATGGGGTAAGGATGAACAATGCGATCTACCGTTCAGGACATTTACAGAATGCGATCACTATTGATAACTCCATTCTAGATCAGATAGAAGTCATTTATGGGCCAGGGTCTATCATGTACGGTAGTGATGCGCTAGGCGGTGTGGTACATTTCAGAACCAGAGATCCACAGCTAAATCGTACAGATGAAAACCATCTACTAAATCTAAATGCATTTGGAAGATTCTCCAGTGCTACATACGAGAAAACCGGACACCTTGATTTTAATTACGGTTATAAAAAATGGGCATTCCTTACTAGTGCGACGGTATCAGTATTTGAAAGCCTAGAGACAGGATCAAATAGAAGTCCAGAATATGAAGATTTTGGCTATAGAGATTTTTATGTGCAAATAGCAGGCGTAGATCAAGTACGAAACAATCCAAATCCTGCTATATTAGAAGAAAGTGGGTACAACCAAGTAGATGTTTTAGAGAAAATTAGATTCCAACCTAATGATAGTATGTACTTCATTGGGAATTTTCAATATTCTACCACTACTGATATACCACGCTTTGATAAGTTATTAGATACATTGACTAGGGCGGATGATTTCAAATATGCAGAATGGTTCTACGGTCCACAAAAAAGGCTGTTAGGTTCACTGAAAGCTCGATTCTTGAAGCCAACTCCTTTTTATAATAAGGCTACGTTGATTGCTTCTTACCAGGATATTAGCGAAGATAGAAATACTAGAAAGTTTGCGAACATTACCCGTCAAAAGCAAGATGAGAACATTAAGATCACTTCATATACGGGCGACTTTACTAAGTTTTTTGACAAGAATGAACAGCACATGCTCACATACGGTGCAGATCTTACTTATAATACAGTAAATTCAGTAGTGACTCAAATAAAGGTAAATGAAGGTACCGTATCTATAAATGAGGGCTTGACCCGATACCCTAGCGGAGGCAGCACCATGAATACATTTGGTTCCTATCTTGGGTATCGGTGGCGAAGTGCCAATGAGCGTTTTACATTACAAGGGGGAGCACGATACAGTTCTGTGAAAATTAATTTCAAGTATCGTGCTGATGATGATATACAATGGCCCGAGGAGTTTTATGACGGGTTATTTTATGAAAATAATAACCTGACATGGGGTTATGGAGGAGGATATCGAACCGAAGATAACTGGCATATAAAGTTTAATATGGCAAAAGCTTTTAGATCTCCAAACGTGGATGATTTCGCGCGTATCAGAGCCAAGAAGGGTAAGGTTACTGTACCAAATGTCAATCTAAAACCAGAGACTTCCATAAATAAAGAAGTTACTATAGCCAAATCTATAGGAAAACTCAGCCGTGAAAACAACACAGGAAGTCTGCTTAGACTGAGTGCAACTGGCTACATAACAGATTTATCTGATGCTATAATTCAGGTGGATGGTCCACTTCCGTCTGGAGAAAATACTTTGGTTCTGGATGACGAACGTAAAGAAACACAGATAAAAGTAAATGCTGAAGAGGCAAAGATTCGAGGGGTTAACTTCAACTTCAACTATAATCTGCGAGACCGTTTTATTTTGGATGGGGGGATTCATATTACAGAGGGGTCGAGTTCATTTAGTAATGAGATTGTTCAAGATACCATTATACCTTTTTCACATATTCCGCCAACTTATGGAAATTTAGGGCTAACATTTAAGACAAAGAGACTGCATCTAGAAGGTCAGGTACGCTTTAATGGTACAAAAGCTATTGAGGACTATGCAGTAAGTGATGTCGAAGCTAATGGAGTTATAGATAGAGAAGGTACTTCGGACAATCTAGAATATACGCCTTTTATTAGGAATGAAGATGGTGGTATCGAATATATTGGATCCAAAGCCTGGTCTACATTTAACTTTTACTCAAGCTTCAAACTTACGGACAAGATAAGTCTTAATTTCGCCGTAGAGAATATATTTGATAAGTTCTATTTGCCTTTCTCATCTTCATTTGCCGCTCCTGGGAGAAATATTATCATTAGTCTTCGAGGAGAAATCTAATCTCAACTGTGCACGTTTGCCAAGTATATACTACTAAGCCTAAATTATAGCATTTATATCTAGGCACAATTAATTATTACATTTCCATTTTCAGAAGTAATTTTAGCTTAGCCTGAAAGTTTATGCAGCTGACCAATAGGGATTGGATTTAGCAAGATTCAAAGAGGCGTGCTTTTTCTATTTAAACCACGATAAATAGTCACCATAAATCATTCTGCATACAGCGTTAATTACACGAAAACGATGTTTATATCATAAACTTCTATATTTAAATCAATCATTCCCAATTATATAAACTAGCTTTTTTCTGAATATCTCTATATTAATCATGTAATTTAATAAGGGTTAAGTGTCTATGGCTAAAACTTCGTTTATCGACTTGCCTTGAGTAATTACCTATTATATATTGCGAAATTTCCACACATGGGCGGTATTATAGGTTTTACAAATATCTATTGGACATTGAATAGGCTTATGCCTATTTTTGTCTAAATTACGAGTATGAAGATATTGATATTAGAGAGAGAAAGTGAAGGCGCAGATGCCCTTAAGGCACTTTGTACCAAATGGTGCCCTAATATAGAACATTTTGATTTGGTTCAGACATTGGATGATGTGCTTGAGTTGCATACACATACTGACTATGATGTTATCTTTCTAGATCTGGAGTCGGCTCAGGACAATGTGTTTGAGTTCTTAAAATCTGATATTTCCTATAAAGCACAAATTGTAATAACCACTACACAAGAGGATAGAATAATAGAAGCATACAGACACCACATTGCTGGTTTTTTAGTAAAGCCATTAGCAGAGGAAAGCTTTAGCAAGACAATGCTAAAAATTCAAAAAGTTATAGGAACTTCTGAAGGTAATAAGAAGGGGAAGTATAACTATTTTAAAAAATTAATAAAAAAAGGTAAATTAAATAGAATAGCACTTACTACATTGGAAGGATATATTATTGTTCACTATGATGATATCATTCGATGTGAGGCAAACGGAAATTATACCTCCGTATATTTTCATGATGGAAGTTTTCTGATGCTAACCAAGACACTGAAGCATTATGCAGAGAAACTAGAAAAGCATGGGTTCTTTAGAGTACACAAAACGCATTTGGTCAATCTCAATTATGTTCGAGGATATGTAAAAGGCAAAAACTCATACGTAGAATTAAAAGATGGTTCAAACATAGAAGTATCGTCAAGGAAAAAGCAATTGCTAGTCGAGAAACTTAATTATTAATTGCAATTAAAAAAAATTGAAAACACAAATACTGTATATTGTTTTATTGCTCCTAGTAGCCAATCTGAACAATTTTGCACAAACCAAGCAAAATGTAGGAAAGGCTGTACCTCTAGGTAATGCAATAAACTCAACGTATGCAGAACGACTGCCGATGATCAGTCACGATGGTAAAGCACTATACTTCGCGAGAAAATCTCATCCTCAGAATATGGGTGAGAGCAATAAGGATGATATCTGGGTATCCTATTGGAATGAAAGAAATAATACTTGGTCAACAGCGGTTAATATTGGTGCACCTCTCAATAATGAAAGCCACAATTTTGTTGTCTCCATTAATACTAGCGGAACAGCAATGTATCTAGCCAATGACTATAATGGGGATTTTAAGGATGCGATTTCCTACTCGTATAAAAAAGGTCGTAAATGGTCCAAACCTACTAGATTAGAAATACCAGATTATAAAAATAAAAGCCCATTTGTTAGTTATCATGTCAGTAAAGATGGCGCTTTTCTACTAATCGCTGCTGAGCAAGATAAAACGATAGGGGGTAGAGATTTTTACGTTTGCTATAAAACAAAAAACGGATGGTCAACTCCACAGAACTTAGGCCCCAAGATTAACAGCAACAAGGAAGAGAATAGCATTTTTTTAGCCGCAGATAATAAAACCGTTTACTTTTCGAGTAATGGTCGTAAAGGCTTCGGAGGATACGATTTGTTTAAAAGTCAAAGACTAGATGATACTTGGACGAACTGGTCTACTCCTGTCAATATGGGTAAATTTATTAACACGCCATTAGATGACTTGAGCATGTCGATCCCGGCATCTGGTGACTATGCATACCTAGCACGAGGCCCAATTGAAAATACCGACTTGTACAGAATAAAAATACCTAATAACCTGAAACCAAATCCTGTTACGTTCATTCAGGCGCAACTAATAGATGCAGAGACCAATAGGCCAGTAGATGGCAATATTTATTTTGAATCACTAGATGAGAGTGCTACAGAAGACCGAGTGCTGTTCAAGAACAGTGCTTCAAATTACATAGCGCAGACCTACGAGAATACTGCGGTGTATGCGCAAGCAAAAGGCTATATGCCTACCAGTAATTATTACTCGTACAAGGCAGATCTATACGAAGCGATTGATGGAGACAGTGAAGCGTACTATCAAAATTCGGAAATTCAAAATCTACAAAACCAGCTAGATGATCTGCAAAGAGAACTGAAAAAGCTATCGCAGAAAAAGAAGTATTTGACAAATAATAAATCGAAAACGAAAATAGTTAAGAATAAAAAATCAAGCGCACGCAAAAAAGGGAGTACTTTTAGTGATGTAGGAGAAGAGGAAGATGAATTAGAAAACCTAAAAGCTAAGTACGAGAATCACTATCAGGGAACTATAGAACCAAGTATTAGAAATGAAGTAGGTGAGGACGTATCAGATAGCAAATCTCTAAAGAAGGTAAGAAATAAATATCAACAATATTTAGAGGGAGGTGAAACTCCCAGATTAGATAAAAAGAAATCAGTCAGCAACAGCGTTGAGCTAGAAACAGTGGCAAGAGGAATTGTAGATTATTTATACGATCAGTATTTTCTTTCTGTTGTACGAGAGGTGAAAAAGAAAGAAGAAGTTAATTTTAGTTCTAATGATATAGAAAAGCTAGAATCAAAAATAAAGTCTTCGAATGAAATCTATTGGGTTGACAAGATTAAAAAAGAATTTAAATTAAAATACGGTAACAGGCTTAGTAAACAAGCGAAGGAGCAAATAAAAAGGGATTGTAAAGAAGACTTTGTCGCGAGTGTTAGTACAGAAATTACCATTCTTATTAAACGTCAAAAAGAGAAATCTATCAAGCAGAGTATTGACGAAGAACTCGCTACACAACCTAAAAAAGTGAAGCTTGTACCTAAGGTAAAGTCATCTGCCGACAAGAAAGTTGTCTATCAACAAATAGACAAGAAATTAGAATTGGTATCCATTAAGAAAGGAGCCGTCGTTACGCTCAATAATATTTTCTTTGAAGTAAATGAGGCCAGACTAAAGAAGGAATCTTATCTAGAACTGGATAGAATTTTTGTTTTTATGCAGGATAATCCTCATATAATAATTGAGATCAGTGGTCATACTAATGGCTGGTGCTCCCCTGAGTTTGCTTCATCACTTTCCAAAGAGCGCGCAGAAGAGGTTTATAACTATTTAGTAGATAAAGGAATTGATGAAGTTCGCATTAGCTTTAAAGGCTACGGAAAGTCAGATCCGGTCGCCTCTAATGAGACCGCAGAAGGTCGAAAAAAAAACCAACGTGTAGAACTTAAAATTTTAGATATCATTGAGTGATCAAATCAATCAAGAAGCCATCGAAGCTATAATGCTTCGCTTAGAAAAAAGCCCAGACTTATTTAGCACATTACTTGATGGGCTGGAAAGGGATCAGCCTGCTATCATCAATTGGCTTTTCTCAGAGAGCTTTGACATTCTGAATCAGGAAGAAAAGCAATACTTTTTATTTCTAGCTTTAGTAATTATCATAGCAGTAAGTGAAGCGCTAGAAAACGAAGACGCCGTTAGTCCGCAGGAAATAGAACAAACAGAGGAGAAAAACTGGGAGATATTTATGGAGCAAAAGCCAAAAGATTTTCGTGAAAAAGTAAACGTATTTTTCGAAAATTGTGAGCAAGAGGATTTGTTGGCTTTTGTAGAAGATTCTCTAGAGATGGAACATGAAGATCAAGTAGTATCCGCTATAGGTCGTCCACCTATGTTCATTGCGTTGAAGACCATCATTGATGTACTAACATAGAAACTTCTAATATGCCATAAAAAAAGCTCAATCTGAAATCAATCAGATTGAGCTTTTTCATTTAAAGAATGATATAAATTAGTTGAAGATATATCTTACTCCAACACGTGCTTGCCATCTAGATGAAAAGTTGTTGATATTGTAGGTATCTTTTGCATCTTCGATGTCTCCACCTCTATAAGTGTACTGTGGAGTCGTACCATCCGTATCGAAACCTTCAAAGTTTAACAATTCATAATTGTTATTGCTTCCAGGTATATTATATCTAACGCCCCAGTTACTATTCAACAAATTAGCTAAGTTGAATACATCGAAAGAAAGCTGAAACTTATGCGTTTTCTCTCCAAGGTTAATGCCTAAGTCTTGACGGATAGCCAAGTCTAAAAAACTTACCCATGGAGCACGTCCACCATTTTTCTCTGCATAGTCACCTCTTCTCTCAGATAAATGAGAATCGTTTTCAATAAAATTGTTCAAGTTTTCCCATTGCGTAGCAGCGGAAATGACATCATCACCATTTTTGTACTCAATCAGATTTATATCGTTGGCATCGTTTGGCACGTAAATTAATGCTCTGTTTCGACCTGTGTCTCCTTCATCATTATTAAGATTTTGTCCACTTCTACCACCACCGATTGTGTAAGAAAGAGCATCGCCACTTTGACCATTATAAAAGAGCGAGACGGTAGTTGTCATCGTATTTGCCCAATCTAAACTGTAATTTAACGCTCCAATAATTTTACTTCCTTGTGCAAAGTCTGATCTTCCAAATGCTGCGTTATTTCTTCCGTCTACATTCACACTTCCTCTCCACTGTGAAGAATTCTGACTAGATGTTCCTTCAAATAATGCATAAGAATCTCCATAATTATAAGCAAGAAGTAAGTTTAAGTTTGGAAGAATATCTTTTTGAATAGATGCTGTTAGATTGTAGCCATATCCTTCGTTCGTATTAGAGCCAACATAAACACCTCCAAAATCATCATCGTCTAATTCCTCACCCACATATATAGGTCTATCATCGCCAGAACCTGTAAACTTAGTATCAACTTCAGGAGAGTTGTTAATGTTGGTATATCTAATGTTATTGAGTGTCTTAGTGAATGCGGCCTCAAATGAAGTGCTCCACCCTCCAGGAAGTTCTGTGTCAAATCCAATATTTGCCTTCAACACCTGTGGGTACTTAAAATCACTGGTAAATAGATTCATATCGCCAGAAGGTACTCTACCGTTTGGATTAGTATATTGATTCTGAACATCAGCGACAAAAGGAATAGAATCTAAATCAAAGCCCCTAACTCTAGTCGATGTTACGCCGTTTGTATTGAACATAGCACCCGGCCAGACGAAAGGAATCCTACTTGTAAAGATTCCTACACCACCACGTAAAGTATTTTTAGGTGAAGCTTTGTAGTTAAATCCAATTCTAGGACTTAACATGATCTGGCCTTCAGGTGCCTTTCCAGCTTCAACATTATCATCAAAATCTGGGAACTCAGCAAGTAAACGAGGAAGAACCTCATCGTTAAATCTTGGCGCTTCTACAGGATCATCATTTATGAAAGGTACATCAATTCTAAGACCTGCAGTTAGTATCAGTTTATTACTTATCTCTATTTCATCTTGGCCATAAATACCTAGTTGCATCGCTGAGAACTCAGCAGCTGCATTAGTTTCATCTCCAGCAACATCGCCTTCAATCAAAGAATACGTTCTGTCATACCAACCAGCAGATTCACCATTTAAGAAATCATCTAGACTATCAAATTCATAAAGACCAAAGTTCCTAGGAAGGAATACATTTCTAATATTGTAAAATTCGTTGTGCGTACCAAAAGTCAAGGTATGTTTCCCCTTATATATTTTAAAATTATCAGTAATGGTAAAAATCTTTTGTTCTAAAATGTTAGCGCTAGAAAAAGCTTCTCCTCCAAATCTAATGCTACCGTCATCTGTATCCTCTATGGTGACATTTGGAAATGCTTGCCCTAATGGGTCTCTATCATCATTAACAGTAGTATAACCAATAATTAGATTATTAGACATTTTATTATTAAAGTTAGAATTCAGTTCTATAGCAGAGGAGTTAGTTATAGATGGGAAGAAAACTCCATTGTTAGAAAAATTAATATTATCAGAATTTCCGCTATTCCTGTTAAATTGCTCCGCTTTAGTGTATTGGTGTCTTACAGTTAGTTTGTGATCTTTATTAAGATTGAAATCAAGTTTTCCGAATAATTTCACACCTTTTAATTCATCAGAAGTATTTCCGAATGTACCCGCATCGTAACCATATTGATCGCGCAACACATTGCTCAAATTATTTAAATCAGCTTCGGTAACTCTTGTTGAATCTTTGTCCGTATATGTCTTAAGCTCAAATGGTGAAGGTGTTTCATCCTGCTGAATTTCTACATTAGCAAAAAAGAAAACTTTATTTTTAATAATAGGGCCTCCAAGTGATGCACCAAAAGTCTGCTTGGTAAAATCATCTACATTCTCTCTTTCAACCAAATCATCTACATTCTCGACACCTTCGTTTAGCCTGTCTATTAAGGTATTATTGGTCTTTCCTACTAACGCTTGATTCTGTAAAAAGTAGTAAGCTGTACCTTGAAGATTGTTATCTCCTGACTTAGTCACAGCGTTGATACCAGCACCTGCGAAACCACCGTAAGTAACATCGTATGGTGATAGTACCACCTGAATCTGATCGATGATATCAATACTGAATGGAGAGATACCCGTCTGACCACCATTGGTACCAGAATCAGCCAATCCAAAAACATCATTATTTACCGCACCATCTACATAGATAGCGTTGTAACGATTGTTAATACCTCCAAATGAGTTGCCACTTGCCTGTGGCGTCAACCTTGTAAAATCAGCTAGGTCACGATTTAGGGTAGGAAGATTCTCAATCGCTTCAGTACCAATCTGAGTACTAGTGCCAGAGTTTCTACCAACAGATCCCTGCTGTGCAGTCACTACGATTTCGTTTAATGCTACGGCGGATTCCCCTAGTGTCGCGTTGAGTCTTAACGGTTCTCCTAGACGCAAATAAACTTGGTCATAAACCTTGTCTTCTTGTCCAACATAAGAGATAGTAACTTTGTAAGGACCACCTACTTTCAGATTGTCTAGACGGTATCGCCCATTCTCATCTGTAATCGTACCATAGAGCGTACCAGTAGGGGTGTGTAAAGCGGTGATAGTAGCACCGATCAATGTTTCTTCAGACTGATCCATAATCTGTCCTTGCATAGCAGAGGTAGTGACTCCCTGCGCGCTGACAAAACATACGATCAACATGAAAAAATAACTAATAATAAGTTTTTTCATTTTGTAAGTTTTTTGATAGTATAAGAGTGTTATTGTACAGCAGCGAAGGTACGGCTTATATGTTAAGACTCTGTTAAATATGTATTACTTTTCGACCAGAATCCTAGGTCATTGACTAAAATGGGAAGATTACATTCAAAAATATGTTGACGAAGTAGATATGCAGGTAGGGATTTTCTTTCTTGGACAAAGGATAGGAGAGAATCACGCGCTAGCGGGATGTCCATGCCTGGCGAGGCGAGTAAGCCAGGACCGCAGCGAATGCGAAGTCTCGTATAGCCTGGTGCTGATGTCTTGTCTCGACCTGCCTAGCGTGTTGGATAGGGCAAAGGTCGGGATAAGACATCAGGATGGCCCCAAATCATCAAAATACTAAGCGTAAATCTCGAATTGGTCAAAGAATACATCTAGTTCTTCATAGGACTTGAAGCCCACTTTTTCCTCATCGCCTCCCATAAGTTCTATACCATAGGGCTTGACATCTTGGATGAGTTGGCGGATATAATCCTCATGCGTGGGTGCTGAAATAAAGAGCTGGTGCTTGGCGCAGAGTTCAGAAAGAAGCTTGCTAGTATATAGGTCGTCTTCGGGGATCTGTCTCAAATCCAAGTGGTAGATACGCGCTACATCGAAAGTCTCGTGCGCTAGCGCCTGTAGACTTGGCGGAGTCAGTGTGTATATAGTGTCTGGCTTATCGTAATCGGTGCACTCAAAATGACAACAAACTAGATCAAAATCCTTGGTGTCGTAAATCTCATAAAGCAAATCAGGAGGTGTTTTGCCTACTTGAGCAACTATTTGCGGCCCTTCGACCCAAGCTTTGATGCCATGGAAAATAGTGGGGTCAATCCGCTCATCGTGCGATAGATCGAGCAGAAAACTGAGATAGTCGACACCCATAGCAGCAAAATACCTTGCATCCGTAAGATTTGCGATGCTTTTTGCTTTTATTTTGATTTTTGGCATAATTTCAGAAGTAAGTAATAATTAACAATGAAATGGCACATATATTTTTGCTGTTTCATATGATTCTCCAAAATAAAAACGTTTATTTTATGGAATCAATCAGAAGCATAATGCAGAACAAAGGTACGGCTTCATTACCATCGCGAAAAATCCAAATTGAAAGAAAATTATATTGATCAAGTTTATGACGTTGTGTCAATGATACCAGAGGGTCGCGTGAGCACATACGGTGCTATTGCAGATTACTTGGCTTTGGGCAGCGCTCGGATGGTCGGATGGGCATTAAGAAAAAGTTTTTCCGCCCAGATAGAGGTACCTGCACATAGAGTGGTTAATAGTAAAGGAGAGTTGTCAGGACGTAATAGTTTTGATCATCCCGAGCTGATGGAAAAGTTGCTAGCTATAGAAGGTGTAAAAGTAAAAAATGATAAGGTAGTCAACTTTCAAACTATGTTGTGGAAGCCAGCGAACCATCTCTAGAGTTTCTTGCGAAATTATAACTTTTAAACAAGGCTGATTTTTTATTTACAAAATGATCTAATTATGAGAATTAAGATATGGGGTATAGGGATGCTAGTCTTATGTTGGGGCCTATTTGCGAGTGTAGATAGTGATGCAGATATTATCTACTGGGATGGCATAGAAAAACTGTCTTGGTCAGACTTTGAGGCAGCCCCGCGCATGGATATAGAAGAAATATTTGCACTTACTTCCTCAGGCATTATCGACTATAAAGGTTGTGATAATGGCATTATAAAATATAAATTTAGAGCCTACTTCGAAAAAGATGAATCATGGGTAAAACGGGAGGCGTACACCGATTATCACCTGGCGCATGAGCAGTTGCACTTTGATATCACAGAGCTTTATGCACGCAAGCTGCGTAAGTTACTGTCAGAGTTAGAATTTAAATGCGGGCAAGAGAAAGACTTTGAGCGCTTTGTAGCAGCTACTTTAGAGAACTGGTACAATGAGCAAAGAAACTACGATATCATGACTAGACATAGCATGAATACCGTACAGCAAAAGGAGTGGCATTATCGAATCAAGATGGAGTTGTCCTTATTGGAAAATTACGCAGAATAGTAAAGTTTCTTATTTTATAACTTTCCACGCTACGCCATTATAGGCAAAAATCATCTGTTCTGTTTTTTCACTTGGTTGCATGATGGTCAACTCTACCTTATCATTCTCTATCCACTTTGCGATTAGCGGTTGAGCTTCCAAAAGGTCATGCTCGTGCTCCATAACCAATCCATCTGCGGTGAATGAAAATAGCTGAATACCATTTATTTGTAAGTCAGTGTTTTTTCTACTCAAAGTAATGATATGGTTATCATGGATAGAAGGCTTAGGAAATCCCCAAATTGGAAGCTGCGAGCCATCTTTATCATTTATCATCAGATACTGATCCACAGAATCAGCGTGCATCTTGAAAATAAAATATCCAATCTTAGGGTAGTAGGCCCTAAAATCTAAGGTTGTTCCTCTCCCTAGCCCAGCAGGATCATTATCTATTAAAGTTAATTTTTCTCCGTTTAACAAATTTAGATCATACCCTTTAGGATCAGGCTGTACTAGTGAATTATATCTTTTGAGTTGTGCTTCTTTTACTTTCTGTACGCAATTATCAAACTGCTTCTCGTTGCCCAACTCCAATAACTGAAAACACTGGTCATAAGGTGCACTACTCTTGTCCGTTGTCTGCTGGTAGAGCTTTATACCTCCTGCATAAACCCAGCCTTTCTTATCATCACCTGTAATCACTCGCATCCATGGCTCGTCGTACATCACACCGCGTAAGTTGACCTTTTGGCTAAAGTCTGTTTTCTCACCTGTAAATACTAATGCTTCTCCTTCTGATAACTCCTTCACAACATCGCTTTTAGTGTCTGGCTTTGCCCTTAAACGAAGCTTATCCACCCACGCATATACCATTATTTGCGCTGTCTTTTCATCCTCAATTATTTCAGTAGGTGCAGTTTGTTTGTCTTCTATAGAGGTTTTTCTCTCGTATTGACAACTGAATATGAGGGTTAAACATATACTAAATAATATATATTTCATAATGTGTTCCATTTTTATGCGTTTGCAAAGGTACGGATTAAAGCTTTCTTCTTGGAGCCGTTATTTTTTTAAATATTCTAGATTACCAAGAACGCTCCTAACGAGTCATGGTAACTAGTGAAGCAAATAACCGTATAATTAACAAAATTTGCCTGTATGCATAGGAATAAGATATTATCTACACTACTCATTTTACTTGCCGTAAATATTGCGATTTGCCAATCTGCAAATCAGAGGCTTGACTACATAGAGAAGTATAAGAAGATAGCCCAAGAAGAGATGGAGCGTACAGGAGTACCTGCTAGTATAAAACTCGCTCAGGCTATATTAGAGTCCGATGGAGGCAAAAGTGTACTGTCTAGGAAAGCCAATAACCACTTTGGTATTAAATGCGGAGGAGACTGGAATGACCGCACATTCTATAGGGTAGATGACGAAAAAGATAAGAAAGGGAATGCTGTAGAATCCTGCTTTAGGGTATATAAGAATCCAGAATCTTCGTTCATCGCACATTCAGAATTTTTGAGAGGAAATAAGCGGTACGACTTTTTATTTTCCTTTGACCACGATGATTTCCGTAAATGGGCACATGGTCTTAAAAAAGCGGGCTATGCAACTAATCCTAAGTACCCTGCACTTCTAATCAAAATAATAGAAAACTATTCTTTGCATCTTTATGATGACCTATTTTTGCCTGCTGAGCCACCAATGATGGCTAGCAATGACAATGCTGTAATCATGGAGGAGCTAGCTAGACAGAATAGGAAGAAAGCGCAGAGGACATCACATAGAATTGTTAAAACAGCTAAGGTTAACGATATAGATATTGTATATGCAGAGGCCAATGAGACACCAGAAAGTATAGCTGCAAAAACAGATGTTTCTCTAAAAAGAATAATGAAGTACAACGAAAATTTAATGAATACAGACCAAACGCTACTAGAAAAAACAGTAGTTTTTCTGCAGCCAAAGCGTAAAGCTTTTCGAGGAAGAAAGAAATTCCATAAAGTAAAAAACGGTGAAACAATAGCTGAAATTTCGCAAAAATATGGAATTCGTATAGATAAGCTGTTGAAAAGAAATCGATTGTCAGATAATGAAGAACCTCTAGAAGGTGCAATACTTAAAATTAGAGGTAAGCGCGTAGATGAATCACTACGCATACCAACTAGAGAGGTAGGATTAGCTGAAGCCATGAGCAAAACAGCAAGAGACAAAGCGGTAGACAAGTATGCTACTTCTATCTCTGACTTTGAAGCACCACCTTCACTAAATGGAGAAACCAGCAATGTGCAAAGTAAAAATAAATTTGGAATAGAGCGCTTAAGGAAGAATAGATCAAAACCTAGGCAAGATAACAGCATAGTAGAAATCAAGCAACGTGAAGTGACTAAGCGCCCAAGGATAGAGGAAGAAAAGCCAGTATATAGAGCACCTATATCTAGCGATAATTATGATACGGCTAATGAGAGCAGCAATGCTCAATTTAAGGTGGATACTGCTCCTGCTAAAATTGTAAACCCAAGCACGGGCAACAATCCGATTCCATCCTCCAATACATCTTACACGCAAAGGTATACGGAACCAAATCCGACAACTTCGACGCCTATTTACACAGAAACTCGGCCTACCATTGCTAATCCTTCGACTAAAGTCGTGCCTAGTACAACTATGCCACCAACAGTGCCTACCAAGTACCACACTATTATAAAAGGGGAGACACTTTATAGGCTTTCTAAAATGTACGGCAAATCAGTAGATTATTTGAAGCAGGTTAACAATCTTAGTTCTAATACATTAAGCATCGGTCAAAAACTTATTGTAAATTAGCCATAATTTACATCCCACTAGTATGAAGAATAAGATTTTTTGGTTGATTTTAGCAGTAATGTTATGCTTTATCGATTTATATAGTCAACAAGGAACAGCCTTTGGAGTAAAATTTGGGCCAAGCGCAGGATTTCAAAAGTGGGGTAGCAGAGATTCAGAGTTGTTACTGCGCTATCATGCTGATATGTATGTGGAAACATACGGAGTAGACTCTCCATACGCGTTATTTGCACAGGTAGGTTTTCATAAAAGAGGGGGCGCGCTGCGATTGCGTTCTGCGTCTTTTCAAGCTTTTAATAGTAATGATATCATCACGGTTCCAACCCGATCTTACCCATATGAGTTCAATAATTTAGCTTTATCAGTTGGTGCCAAACAAAGGTTTGTCGGTAGAAACAATACGGCCTTCTACTATATGCTGGGAGTAAGGGGAGAGTATACCGTAAGTACCAATCTTGAAGACTATCATCCTGAAGGTGATCCACTGCAGTTATTCAATTTGATACACCCTTTTCCTGGTTCAAATGTTAGAAAAATTAATTACGGAGTTATTGCAGGTGGTGGGATTGACTTCATGTTTTCAGAGTTAGTTGGAGGGATGATTGAACTATCCATCAGTCCTGACTTATCACAACAATATTTTTCTCCAGCGTTTCCATACACCCAATATATTAATGGTTCTCAACGAGAATCTGTCATACCAGAAAGAAAGATCAACAATGTCAGCATTGAGCTTAGCTTAGGTATCAGACTATTGAGAATAGTGGAATATATAGATCAGGTATACTAGCTTAAGACCATTCTTCTATCGACACATAGCGAAGCAATCGCATAAATGTCAGTCCAAATTACCAAAATGCAGCACCTTGTTCGTAACTTCGCCTGCACGTTATTAGTTTATCATATATAGCTTCCAAAGTAAAAAAGTAATTATGAGTGTTGTAGAAATGAAAGTTCCCGTAATCGGAGAGTCCGTAACAGAAGTTACCCTTTCTCAGTGGCTAGTAACAGAGGGCGATGTGGTCGCTATGGACCAGGCTATCTGTGAGTTTGAATCAGATAAAGCAACCTTAGAATTTCCTGCAGAAGCAGCAGGTAAAATCACCTTTGTAGCGGGCGAAGGAGATGACCTAGAAATAGGTGCGCTAGTTGCGAAAATAGATACAAGTGTGGCAGCCCCAGCGAAGACAGAAGCGCCAGCAGCTCCCGTAGCTAAGCAGGAAGAATCAGCACCAGCTGCCGAGCCAGCTAAAGTAGAAGAAAAGGCAGCGCCAGTAGTTGCTGCTTCTAACGGCAACGGCTCCTACGCGAAAGGACATCCATCGCCAGCAGCAAATAAAATACTTCAAGAAAAAAATATAGCTACTTCCGAGGTAGCAGGTACTGGCAAAGACGGTCGCATTACCAAAGAAGATGCTATGAATGCCCAAAAGTCAGCACCAACTTCTACGGGAACTGCACCAGCAAACACCCCTGCGACGAGCAGCAGTAATAATTTCAGCAGAGAAACTTCTAGCAAGAAGATGAGCCGCATGCGCAGAACCATAGCTGCGCGCTTAGTTTCTGCCAAGAATGAAACGGCGATGTTGACCACTTTCAATGAAGTTGACTTGACAGAGGTGATGGCTTTACGTAAGAAATATCAAGAACAGTTCGTAGAGAAGTACGGCGTCAAGCTTGGCTTCATGTCTATCTTCGCCAAAGCATGTGCAAAGATGTTGATCGAGATGCCAGATGTGAATGGCATGATTGAGGACGATATCAATATTGTCCACCACAACTATGCAGATATTTCTTTTGCAGTTTCTACACCTACAGGATTAGTCGTGCCACCGATACACAATTGTGAGTCATTGCACTTTGCAGATATAGAACTCAAGCTAAAAGCCCTAGCCAAGAAAGCCAGAGAAGGAAGCTTGACGGTAGAGGAAATGTCTGGCGGTACTTTTACTATTACTAATGGTGGCGTATTCGGTTCTATGCTCAGCACGCCAATTATCAATAAACCACAGTCAGCGATATTAGGAATGCATAATATTCTGCAACGTCCGATGGCAATCAATGGAGAAGTGAAGATTCGGCCTATGATGTATCTTGCACTGTCCTATGATCACCGTATCATCGATGGTAGCACATCGGTTACTTTTCTCAAGAAGGTAAAAGAGTTGCTAGAAGATCCGTATAAGATGTTCTTGGATATTTAATTTTTAAAGTATTTAATTATGACGATTGCAGAGTTTGCCGAGTCAGCAAACAACAACCCACTTTGGATTTTTATCTTTTTCGGATTTATCATTTTATTCACTATCGTGGCTGGTATTATCGGTAAGGGCGAGGGGCACCTATCTCCGTGGAAATATCTCTACTCTGCACTCATTTACCTGACATGTGTTCCCGCGATCCTTATAGTGACCATCAGTATATATGCACTCATGTTTGAGGGAGCAAGTATCATGCAGACCAGCTTTACTACGCAGATAGTCCCTGTATTAGCAATGGTGGCAACACTCCTTATCGCCAAGGCAAATGTATCACTAGACCGTATCCCAGGCTTCGGAAAAATTTCTGGTTTGATCCTCATGATCGTAGCCTCCAGTGTCTTGATGATGATGGTCAGTAAGATGCGCCTACTCATATTCTCATATATGCCGATCCACCAGTTAGGCCTCATATTCTTAGTAATATTTGTAGTGATTTATTTTGGGTGGACCAAGATAATGAGAAGCTCAAATTAGCCGATTCGTATTTAAAGTTTAATTTATATTTTGATTATTTGGGGCCATGCTGACCGCTTATCCTGACCCATGCTAGGCTACCCCTCAGCGCAGCTCAGGATAAGATGCCAGCACCAGGCTTTACGCAGCGCGGCCCTTTGCATCGCTTCCAAGCTACCGCATGGGCTGTCCTCCTACCGTCGTCCACTGCTTCTATCCTTTGTCCGGAGGGGGAATTTGAAGTGGATAAGTAATATGATATACGATCAAAAAGGCCCTTGCCCAGAGGAATTATTCGTGGCATAGTAAGAAGTAGGCATATTCATAAGTAAGAGCACATCACCACAGCGTAGCCCGTCCCGCTTTTCGGGAGTGAAATATTTATAGCCTGGGTTGCAAACCCAGGATTATGATCAGAGTTGGATCCAATTTGGCGTGATCTTTCAGAAAAAATCATGACAAATTGCCAACAGGAATTACCCCGTTTTCAGCGCAAAGCTTAGAAAAATGGAGTAATCCAAAACTTTAAAATACGAATATCTTCCTGATATAGAACAGCTTAACCTAATTGTGAATATCCCTAATTAGTCAACAAAAAAGATAAAATATCAACTGTCAGAGACAAAACGCATGCGATCATAGACAAGGTGTGTGATCACCAGCAAACCTGAACGAAATACCCATAATCCACAATCCCCTACAACGCTTCCACCTCTTTCAAAATATAAATCAAGCGATTGATATCATCATCATTGAGTTCCAGTATACCCCTAATACTAACTGCCTCCGCCGTGAACTTGATCGGTGACTTAGCCTCTACTTCCATAACCGTCTCTGGCCCAGCGCCACCACAGAAGAAACACATATTATAAGGGAAAGCGGAAAAGACAAACTCGGTGTGACTCTTATAGCCTTCCGTAGGAATGATGTAGCCCTTCACCATGATTTCCTTGCCCTCCAAAGCTTTCACATCATCCGAAAAAACAGGTACATCCACCTTGAAGCCCATCAACTCATCGAACTGTTTCCGATAGGTAATCTTAGACAAAGTTTTCCATGTCTTACTACCATTTTCGTTATCATCTTGCGCTTGAGCTATTGACGCGCCAAGCATCAAGATAAATGTGAAGCAAAAGATGGCTATTTTATACATTTGCATATTGTGCTGCGTTTATTACTGCAATTTACATAGATAAAAGGGGATAAACTTTTAATATCCTGTTAAATAATAATTACGTACATTCATAGGACAGTATATTTCGTCCTATTATAATAGCACAGTAGATAGTAGCCAATGAATATTGATATTAACTTAATACCACAAGCCGAAGCCTATATAACTTCCTATTTTAAGGAAAACATGCCTGAGAAATATGTTTATCACGACCTACGGCATACGCAGGAAGTGGTCGCGGCAGTAGAGGAGTTAGCGGCAGGCTACAGCCTGACGGAAGAGGAAGTGGAGAATTTGCATCTTGCAGCATGGTTTCATGATACAGGATATACAGAAGGGCCTGAGGGGCACGAAGATAGGAGCTGTACATTTGCTGCCAACTGGTTAGAAAATAAGGGATTAGCACATGATCGCATTGATAAGATTTGCGCCCTGATTATGGCTACTAAGCTGCCACAAAATCCGAAGAATATCTCTGAGCAGATCATCGGCGATGCAGATTTATCTCATTTAGGCAAAACAACTTACTGGGAACGTTGCGATCAAGTTCGTCAAGAAATGGCCAACCTCAGCGGGAAGAATATGACCGAAAAAGAGTGGACTGATTTTGAGATTCACTTTATGGAGAACCATGATTTTCACTCCTCTGCTGCTCAAAAATTATACGAAAAACGCAAGCAAAAGTATGTACGTCAATTGCTCAAGCAAAAGATTAGATTACACCCGACCGAAGGATTTCCTGTGGATCCAGAAGATGTCTTTGACGAAAAGGCCAAGAAGTTCAAAAAACCAACTGCTGCAATAGCCGCGAGCATAGTAGCCAATTCTTCGCCTGCCGATGTAGGAATCAAGGATATGCGTTTGGGTAGAGGAGTAGAAACCATGTATCGAACTACCTATCGAACCCATGTCAATCTTAGTAGCATAGCAGATAACAAAGCGAATATCATGCTCAGTATCAATGCGATAATTATCTCTATTGTATTTTCTAATCTTGTTCCGAGATTAACGAACGAGCCCAATCTACTCTTACCAACTGCAGCGCTAATACTAACTTGCTTGATTGCAATTATTTTTGCCACTCTATCTACTAGACCAAAAATCACTGAAGGTAAATTCACCCGCAAAGACATCGAAGAGAAGAAATCTAATTTACTGTTTTTTGGTAATTTTTATAATATGGAGCTGAAGGATTATGAGTGGGGCGTAGAAGAGATGATCAAAGATGAAAACTTTCTATATTCCTCTATGACGCGTGATATTTATTGGTTAGGCAAAGTGCTGGCGAAGAAGTATCGTTATCTTAGCATTTGCTACGGCGTATTTATGTACGGCCTCATTGTGACGGTCGCCATTTTTTTATTTACGTTTATCTTTAACGCTTAGAAATTTTATTATTAGATATCCGCCGCTGCCTTGAACACTTAAATCGGGTCAGCGTCTCATCCACTTTTTTGCGATGTTTGGTGGCTCGATTTTGCACGCGTTCTCGCCACATTTTCCAGCTAGATAGCTTCATTTCTGAGCGCATAATCTTTATCACATCACCTTCAGATACGCCAAACTGCGCCTCTATTGCGTCAAATGGCGTACGATCTTCCCACGCCATTTCTACGATCCTATCTACATCCCGTTCACTGAGATTATGTTTTCTTATTACTTTCATTCACGGAATATAACAGGAGGTTGATATTTTTGTTTTGGGGACGTCCCGATCTCGCGAAAAGCGAGCGGGCACTGGCTATTCGTAGCATGGTCCCTCAGCTGCCTTTTGCTAGTGAGGTCGCTTACAGCTATCCCTAGCAAAACGCAGCCGAAGGACTGGCTCTAAAAAGAGAGCCACTACTACTATCCTTCGTCTCTAGCGCGCTGCCGCTTGCATTGCTTAGGCTGTCGCCACGCTTGTATAACAGGTGCAGACTATATATTACGAATCAGCCCTTTTTACTTCACTAGCCAATTTTAGCACCTTATCACCATCATCCTGTTTGATGTATAGCGCGCGATCATCACTACTTCCATCTCTAGTAACCTTACTGCCTTTGATAGTCTTGGTAACTTTGCTAGTATAAGTATTCGTAACTTTTCCCTCAGCAGTGCCCTTGCCCCATTTCCATTTTACTTTTGTGCCTTTGCGTATCATAATATTTGTTTTTTTTAACTTAATGTCTACACTTTGCGAAAAGTTTAATTAGAATTTTAATAGCATTTCAAAAAATCCACGAATAAAGATTTAGAATCCTATAGAAATTCCCAGCAAGGTGAAAATTTATAAATTGAAAGTAAGTGATCTTCCTGATAATTGGAATTCGAAACCACCTCAGATGGTAACCCAATTTATTGGAGATGATTTTATTCATAAAGCTGATGCAGCAGTCCTAAAAGTGCCTAGCAGTATAGTGCCAATCGAAAATAATTACCTGATAAATCCGAAACATCCTGATGCGAGTAGGATCAAGGTCGTTAGTACTAATCCATTTCTTTTCAATGATAGATTTTCTAAAAAAAGATAAGAATTAAATTTGCGTCTTGGAATAGAAAAGCTAACTTCTATCTAAATCTTCCTTTTTATGATGCACTGTGCTTCTAGGAGATACGCAAGGAAAACTAATACTGAATATTAACCAACACCTTAGTATTTTTCCCTTACTTTTGATCATATGCGAAAATACCTGATCCTTATTTTTATGTCTATGTTCTCCGTTGCTCAGGGGCAGAGTAAGGCTATGGAATTCAAAGGGAAGGTTGTAAATGAAACTGGGCAAGCATTGATAGGAGCAACGGTGCAGCTTATTAATTTAGAGAGCGAGAACGCTGGCGATACGACTGACGAAGAAGGACTATTCTCGATACCTATGGAGAAACAAGACGAGTTTACATTGCGTGTGAGTTATGTGGGTTATACAGATGTAGAGGTTCAAATATTAGGCTCCTATTTTGATAAAAATGCCCCATTGCAAATAGTGCTAACAGAGCGAGAAATAAACATAAGCACAGTAGATGTGCGTGTAGGCCGATATCACGATCAAGACTTCTTGCCCAGCCTAGTAGAGACAATTACGATAGAGGAGGTTAGAAAATTTCCTGCCACATTTTTTGATCCTGCACGACTGGCACAAAGTTTTGCAGGTGTAGCGAATACCAATGATCAGGCAAATGGATTGTCGATCCGAGGGAGCAGTCCTGATTTTTTTAAATGGTTTTTGGAAGGGGTAGAAATTGTAAATCCGAATCATACCAGTAATGCAGGAACGGTAAATGATCGTGCTACGCAAAATGCAGGTGGGGTGAATATCCTCAGTGCACAACTCTTGTCGCAAAGTCATTTTTACAAGTCGGCTTACCCTGTACAGTTTCAAAATGCGCTGTCGGGGATTATGAGTATGTCGCTTCGAAATGGAGACAATCAGGCTTGCAAACATTTTGTGCAGTTAGGCTTGATAGGATTAGAGGCATCGAGTGAAGGGCCAATAAATAAGAATAATAAAAAGGGTTCTTATCTATTTAATTATCGATATTCGACTGTAGGATTATTGTCTAATTTGGGATTAGATTTTGGTGGAGAAACGATTGCATTTCAGGATGCTGCATTTAATGTAAGCCTACCTGTAGAGCGTGGTATCGTTAAAATATTTGGGGTTGCGGGACTAAGCGAAAATAGATTTTCTGCCCCTGATGACATCGCCGAGGTCAAAGAAGAGAAGGATAATTTTGATATTGATTTTGTTGGGAAAATGGGCTTGATGGGTTTTAATTATGACACGAATTTAGGCAACAATAGTAGATTGAATATAACAAGTGTATTGAGTGGAAATGACGAGAACAGATCTAGTAAAAGTGCGCGCGGAATCAGTGAGTTGAATATAGAAGATGCCGACAGGAATATACTTTGGAGTAATAAAATTATTTGCGATCAGAAGAAAAATTATACGACTTGGTCATACGGCTTGCACCACAACACTGCTGCTTATAAAATAGAAACCCTTACATCAGATGCTAGCACACTGGTTGCCGGGGAAGGGCTGCGGCACAGAGTAGGCGGTTCTGTAAATATGGATTATATGCTAAGCCCGTCTTGGCAAATCCTCTTGGGTGTACAAACAAATTATTTGTTTTCGAACGATGGTGGCGACTCAGAATGGCTAGTCGAACCGCGTATGCATGTTCAGTATAGGTCGAAAAAAAATAAGCAGTGGGATTTTTCTACTGGACTGTACAGCCAGCAAAATACACCGCGAACATTACGTTCATCTATCAGCAGTTTTTCAAACATAGGTCTGAAAAGTATAAAGTCTTGGCAAAATATAATTTCCTTTCAGCAAAACTACGAGCAGTATAATTTTAAAATCGAGGCTTATTTTCAATACTTATACAAGGTGCCAGTAAGTATAAATAGTGTGGACTATTCTATACTGAATGGCTCGGAAGATGCACGATTATTTCCGCTGGCGAATTTGGGCAAAGGGAAAAACTACGGCGTCGAATTTTCAGTTCGTAAGTCTTCAGAGCGAGGTTTTTTCTGGATGGCAAACGCGACTTTATATCAAGCGGAATATTGGACACCAGGCTTGGGTTGGGAACTTGGCCGATATAGTGGTGGATATATCTTCAACGCTATGATAGGGAAAGAGTGGGTGAAAGAAAACAAAACACACGGGATCAATCTGCGTGGAAATGTGTTAGGCGGATTTAGATATTTGTCTATCAATGAATTTAGTTCTGCGTCTGCGAATACGACTATTTACAATAGGGGCTTAGGGTATCTTGAAAGGCTAAGGCCTTATCATCGGATAGATATGCGCATTTTTAGGACGGTAAAACACAAAAAGTTTACGAGTACAATATCATTGGATGTACAAAACCTAACCAATGTTAAAAATGCAGCATTTTCAACTTATGATAATGTACTTGGTGCAGTGGTAGAGAAAAAACAACTGGGTCTTATCCCAATATTAAATTATAGAATTCAATTTTGAGATATACTTATTTAGTACTTACCGTTTTGTTTACTTTATTTGCGTACTGGCAAATCAATGATCCTGATCCTGCTACTTGGATAGCGATGTATTTAATAGTCGCATTCGTTTGTGCCTACGCATTCTTTCGTCCACTCAAAGCAGTAATGTTTTGGCCCTTAGTTGGTTTGTTAAGTGTCGGAATGGTTACGTATATACCTTCTGTGATAGAGTGGATGCAATTAGGCATGCCGAGCATTGTAGAGGAGATGCAAGCTGCTACACCATACGTCGAGTATGTGAGAGAATTTTTAGGAATGGTAATAAGTATGCTTGCACTGTTGTATGTCTATTGGGGAGCTAAAGCGGTGTAAGCGAAATTATTTGTACATTACTACACAGCTTTATAAATTAAACAAACTGTATATACCCACCGTTTATCCATACATACCGCAGCAGCAGAAATGACGACAGAAGATTATAAAAAGATACTACCTACCATACCAACAGACCCTGGTGTCTATAGATTTCGCGACAAAGAAAATACAGTTATCTATGTTGGTAAAGCCAAGAATATAAAAAAGCGGATAGGGTCATACTTTGGAGCTAAGAAGCACCAATTACATAAGACCAAAACCATGGTCAGAAATGCAGCATCGGTAGAGTTCACCATAGTCAACTCTGAGACGGATGCACTGTTACTAGAAAATACGCTGATCAAAAAGCTACAACCGCGTTATAATGTAAATCTAAAAGATGGCAAATCTTATTCTTATATAGTCATCAAAAACGAGCGTTTTCCACGAGTTTTTATTACGCGTAAAATTTTTCGCGATGGGTCCACTTATTTTGGACCTTATTCTTCCAAAGCAAGATTGAAAATAATCCTAGATTTGATTAAGCAGCTATTTCCACTTCGGACTTGCAAGTATAATCTTTCTCGAGAAAATGTAGAGGCGGGTAAATTTAAAGTATGTCTAGAGTACCATATTAAAAATTGTCTAGGAGCCTGCGTTGGCGAAGAAGACGAGGAAAGCTACAATGATAAAATTGCCCAAATAAAAAACATGCTGAAGGGGAATTTCGTCTCCGTTAAAACGCACTTCAAAACTAAGATGAAGCAGCATGCGGAAGATCTTGAATTTGAAAAAGCGCAAAATCTAAAAGTAAAGCTAAGCGCTTTTGAAGATTACCAAGGCAAGTCTACCGTAGTAAGTGCAGTGATCAAAGACGTCGATGTATTCTCGATCGGTACGGATGAGACTAGTGCTTATGTAAATTATATAAAAGTAGTGAACGGTGCCATCATAAATACTTTCACCATGGAGATGGTAAAAAATCTTAATGAAGAAGAGTATGACCTGCTTTCATTTTGTATTCCTGAAATGCGCGAACGATTTAACAGTAGCGCACCAGAGATTATCTGCCCTATGGAAGTGCTCCACCCGTACGAAGATGATGTTATCCTAACGGTACCGCAGCGTGGAGAAAAGAAGAAGTTGCTAGAGCTATCGGAGAAGAACGTATTTTATTATCTCATGCAAAAGAAGAAGGATGAAATAAATAAAATTAAAAAAGTAACTTCTTCCGAACGTATTTTGAAGACACTCCAAAGTGATCTTCAGATGAAGGAATTACCCATGCACATCGAGTGTTTTGACAATAGTAATATACAGGGTACGAATCCTGTAGCGTCTTGTGTGGTCTTCAAAAATGCTAAACCAAGCAAAAAGGATTATCGAAAATTTAATATTAAGACTGTAGAAGGCCCTGATGATTTTGCTTCCATGACAGAAGTAGTGCATCGTCGATATCGCAGACTCACGGAGGAGGGAGAACCCCTTCCGCAACTACTCATAGTGGATGGAGGCAAAGGCCAGCTCAGCGCCGCCATGAAGAGCATCAAAACACTTGGCCTAGAAAATAAGATTGTAGTCATCGGTATTGCAAAACGCCTAGAAGAAATATTCTTTCCAGAAGATCCCATCCCTATTTATATTGACAAAAAATCAGAATCACTCAAGCTCATGCAGCAGCTGAGAAATGAGGCGCACCGATTTGCCATTACTTTTCATAGGAATCAGCGGTCGAAGAATTTTATTGATTCTGAGTTGACTAAGATACCAGGTATTGGAGCTGTAACGGCTCAGAAATTATTGAGCGCATTCAAGTCTACAAAGAAGGTTAAAGAAGCACCTTTTGCGGCTATCGCGGCTGAGGTGGGGAATTCGGCGGCCTTGAAAGTGGTGGAGCATTTTGGGAAGGAGGAAGACGGAATTCAGCCTAAATAATACTTTTCAAGTAATAAATAGACAAAATTATGAATTAATTTAAGTCACTTGTGATGAAATTATAGACAAGGTATATCCACATAATAATGTATTAATCAATTATTTATAATTCTATCTCTTTATCTAAATCATAAAATTAGGTCATCACAATTTCTTTTAGAAAAAAACCTATTTTAAACAAACAATAAATTTTTTTTCTAACTTTGGTATAGCGTGAAACACTAAAACATATTTAAATTCCTTTCAAATAATCGCTCTTAGATTTTGATTAAGATTACCCCTGAATTGCATAATTCAATAATTAATCATTAATCCAATACTTTGTAGAATCTAGTTTAGCTTCTCTTTGTAACCTAATACATTCTAAACGCATTAACCATTGTCCATAGTGCATCTATAGGCAAAGGGCGCCCTAATGCTAGTATTATAATGTAAGCTAAAACCAATGTCAATGAATAGTACAATTCAATGCCTGACTTATACAGAAGAGGTATTCCAATCAAAATCTAATATCCTTTTACGAGTAATAGATAAAGAAAATTATTTTTCTAGGGATTCTGTAGTATTGTATTTTGCTACTGTAGCTAGCATATCCGTCCTCTTATTATATTGCCTCTATTTTTTGCTTCACCTACTGCTTTAGCTCTTAAGAGAAACTCATTCTACTAGTCGAGCCAAATGAAAATATGCTATTATGAAAACTACTAAAACTCATCATGCTAAATTCCTATGCATATGGCCTATGAATTAATTTTTATAAGCAATATGTCATTATCTATTTTAGTATTTACATCTTTAATTTTCTCAGGAATACTCTCTATTGCCTGCTTAGGACTTCTATTTGTATCAAGAAGAATAAGGAATCAAAATACAGTTATTAAAAAGACCAATGCAAGTTTAAGAAGATCTCTCGATCAATCCCAAATTGTATATACAGAATTGCATCACAGAGTTAAAAATAATTTACAAGTAATTATTAGTCTAATGGAATTACAATTAGAAGATATTGGGGATATCAAAGCTAAGTCCAAGATTGAAGATATGATTCAACGAATTTATAGTTTAGCCGCTACTCATAGAACTTTTAATAATGGTTACAATGAAGGAATCAAGATAGATGATTTCGTAAAAAATCTCTGTAGAATTTTTGAATCGCCTATATTCAGCCATAAGTCTGTAATAATAAGAAAGGAAATAGAAAATTTACATTTTAGTATGGATACTCTTATGCCTATAGGTATGATACTACATGAGTTAATAACGAATAGTGTAAAGTATTTTAGGAATTTTAAAAACAAACTTGAAATTGACATTAGACTGCAAATGTACCAAGAATATATATTGCTAAAGTATAGAGACAATGGACCTGGATTTAGAGATGGAACAATGCCGAGCAAGGAAGGGTCCCTTGGCAATTACTTGATTGGTAGCATGGTAAGACAATTGGATGGGTATTGGACCACTGAAAATGATGATGGTGCAGTAACACACATTTTTATAAAAGAAAAAAATAAAATATGAATTCTAAAACCAGAGTGCTGATTGTTGAGGATGAAGTATTAATTGCAGATACCTTGCACCGACATCTCGAATCGAAAGGCTTTGATGTAGTTGGTAAAGCGATTTCTTATGCTGAAGCAATAGATTTAATAGAGACTCGTAATCCCCAAATTGCACTGCTAGACATCTGTTTGAGTGGTGAGAAAACTGGAATTGATTTAGTAAAATATATCCGAAACAAAGATTTAAAAATCCCTTGCATATATTTGACCTCTCAAGTAGGGGGTAAAAATTTATCTGCGGCTAAGGAAACATTTCCTGAAGGCTATCTTGCAAAACCAATTCAAATAGAGAGTTTATTTACTACCTTAGAAATCGCCATACATAACCAGTCTCTAGAAACAAAAATTAACGCGGATTCGATTTTGTTGAAAGAAAATGACCAAAACCACCTTATCTTTCTTAAAGATATATTATTTGTCAACGCCGATCATGTTTACGTAGATATCTATTTAAAAGAGGGTAAGAAAATTACTGTAAGAAATAGTTTGCAGCGGATGCTTGAGCAATTAAAGGGCAAAAATTTTGCTTGGGTACATAGAAGTTATGTAGTCAACTTAGACCATGTTACATCGTGGACAAAATCCATTTTAGGAATAGATAAATATCAAGTACCTATTAGCCGAGGGAAGAGGAAAAAAACAATTGCATTACTTGATGGAAACTAAATTGGTTATTAATATAAAGTATTTAATAAATAAATACAATCAAGATTGTAACTCCTTATTTAAGATGAAATTTTAAAATGCGACACTTCACAACAAATCTATTACCTTTCAGAACATAGTCGCTAAATAATTATTTACCTAAGCCTAATTTGATCAAATTTACATTGTTATAAATCGAGAAGTATTTTCAGACAAACAGTAGAAGCAGGGTGAGGTTACACTTTTAAATCTCAAATATTTCCGAATCTATTATTCAGTAAAAGAAGAAGTTACTGAATTTAAATCTGATTTTACTATTAGTATTCAATCCATTGAAAACGCATCAACTATCATTGTCAGCATGCCTGTAAATGGAGATTCTAGTATTAGAATTACTAGAATTAAACTAAATAGTGGCAGTCTGAAATAGAATCTTACTGACCACTACATTTTTATCAACACAAAAACGATCCTTTATACCTAGCCATAAAGCGATTTTAATTTCATTCAACTATTAGAATGAAAATTTATAGTTAGGAGTTTAAAATAGGCAACTACTGCTTATTAATATTCTGCACACAAAAACAATCTACAGTTTGTCTATAGATTTAGATTTTAATTATTTCGATTTGCAGAATCAAACTATGGAATAAGAAATCTAAAAATAGATTTTAGCTGTCCACTTAATTTACTAGACACAAAATTGATCTATAGTACGCCTATAGGTAGAGATAATTCTATGCTTATATTTTTATGAATGTTAAATAAATTATATCCATGACAACTACAAGAAAATATCCAGCCTCCAAAATTACAACACGTGAAAACGAAATTATACAATTAATTTCGGATGAATATTCTTCGAAAGAAATAGCGAAATTACTATACATAAGTATTGAAACCGTAAAAGATCATCGCAAGAATATTCGAAGAAAATTAAAGGTAAAAAATGTAGCAGGTCTAATTCGAGTTGCATTTCAGTCTCGTCTTCTCCAATTAAAATTCGATGATGGAGTAAATCCTTTGCACAGTGTCTCAGCTTACGCTTCTGGGAATGTAGACAACTCATTTATAGAAGCTAGGCACTAAGGAATAAATTTTAGCTGTATCAGAGAATGAAATTTACAGTCATATAAAACCAATTAGCATTAAACGAAAATCTTGCTTGAGTTTTTGAAAAAGCCATTGTAAAATGTAAGCTCAAAAGTTCAAATTTTATTTAGTCTTATCTTAAATATTATAAGTTATGAAAACAGAATTACAAAAAAATTATCTAATGAAAAACAAATTTACCCTACCGCCAACGATGGAAAGAATTTTAAGATTTTCAATTTTGAAATACGGTCTGACATTTCTTCTATTAAGTTTTATTTATAATTTACAGGCAACGAATATTGAAATTGACAATTCTTGTATCAATGCACCAGCTACATTAACTGAGGATGCAACCATGACCAATGGAAAACCTTCTTACGCAGGAACAGCAAGTGTAGCAAATATGCCTAATCAGACTGTACTTATATACTGGGAACCAAATTTAACCCCTGATCCTGCTGCATGGGTTTTTACATCAGATGGTATTATTCAATTTGTTAATAATTCGGACACTCCTATACCACCAAATGCCTCTGCTAGTTCTGCTAATGGCTGGATGGTAGCAGGTTCAGCAAACTCGCAATGTAATGCTAACGGTATTCCTAACATAACTGTCGTTTGTGATATTTCAATTTCATCAGTATCTGCGACAGATGAAATTTGTCCAGGTGATGAAGATGGTACTATTACAGTAGCAGCATCATGTGGATCTTGCATAGGCGATATAGAATATAGCATAGATAATTTCAGTACATCTAATACCGACGGTATGTTTACTGATGTTGCTCCAGGAACATACACAGTAAAAGTAAGAGATGCATTAGATGCGACTTGTTTTGCGGAAGAGACTGGAGTAGTGGTTGTTGCTGGTGTGGATACGGAAGCTCCTACACTAGGTGGTCCGCTTACTGATCTGACCGGTGAATGTGAAGTAGCCATGCCTACAGCACCTACAGCTATGGATAACTGTACTGGAACTATTACTGGTACGCCAACACCTTCTTTTCCTATATCAGGTGAAGGAACAACTACAGTAACATGGACATATAGCGATGGAAATGGAAACTCTTCAACACAAATGCAAAATGTGATCATTGATGATGTGACTCCTCCTTCACCAACTTTGACTACGCTAAATCCTGTAAACGCAGAATGTCAAGTCGATATGCTTACTGCTCCTACAGCTACGGATAATTGTGGCGGACTTGTTTTTGTTACTAATAATGCGAACCTACCTATCTCAGGTGAAGGAACTACTACTACAATAACTTGGCTTTACGATGACGGAAACGGAAACACATCAACGCAACAGCAAGATGTTATTATTGATGATGTGACTGCTCCAGGACCAGATGTAATGACGCTTAATAATATAACTGCAGAGTGTGAAGTCACTTTGGGAGACCTTACTACACCTTCTGCTACTGACAACTGTGCAAACGCTACAGTTACCGTTACTAACACTGACGCAGCATTATTCCCTATTTCAACTCAAGGAACTACTGAAATAACATGGAAATACGATGATGGAAATGGAAATACGTCAACACAAACACAAAACGTGGTCATTGCTGATATAACTGGTCCCATGCCAGATGCAACGTCACTTAATGATATAACTGCAGAGTGTGAGATCACTACACTTGCTTTTCCTACTGCTATGGACAACTGTATGGGTACAGTTATTGTAAGCAATAATGCAACATTGCCTATCGAGACTACTACCACTGTTACTTGGATTTATAAGGATGAAAATAATAATACCACAACACAACCGCAAGATGTGATCATTACTGATATGACTGCTCCTGTGCCAGACTTAACATCTCTTGCTGATATAACAATAGAGTGTGATGTCACTCCTACAGCACCTACTGCTATGGACAATTGTGATGGACCTGTAGATGGAATCAGCGATGTAACATTTCCTGTTGCGGCTGAAGGTCTTCAACAAGTAACATGGACATATACGGATGCAGCAGGGAAATCTTCAATGCAAATGCAAAATATAACTATTGAAGATAACTCTGCTCCTGTACCAGTTGAAACTACGCTTGATCCTGTGACCGATGAGTGTGAAGTCACGATGGCTATGCTTACTGCGCCTGAAGCTACTGATAATTGTGGTACAGTTACCGTTACAAATAACGTACAATCATTCCCTATCACGTCTTCTACTACAGTAACCTGGACATATGATGATGGGAATGGGAATACTTCAATTCAAACACAAAATGTGACCATCGATGATATGACAGCTCCTGTACCGACCGTTGCTATGCTGTCTGCTGTGACCGAACAGTGCTCTGCTAATCCTACGCCACCTACCGCTACAGATAATTGTGGCGGAACTGTAACTGTGACGAGAGTCCCATCGGGTGTTATCACAGCTACAACTACAGTAACCTGGACATATGACGATGGAAATGGAAATACTTCAAGCCAAACCCAAGAGGTGACCATTGATGATACGATGGCTCCTGATCCAGATAATGATCCGCTGCCCGCTGTGACCGAACAGTGCTCTGCCAATCCTGCTCCACCTACTGCTACAGACAATTGTGCTGGAACGGTAAATGCAACTAGCAATTTAACGCTTCCTATCACAACACAAGGAAACTTTACGATAGTCTGGACTTACGATGATGGAAATGATAATACTACAACGCAAACCCAAGAGGTAACAATTGATGATACGACTGCTCCAGTGCCAGATGCATCTCTGCTTACTGATGTGGTCAAACAGTGCGAAGCCACACCTACAGCACCTACGGCTATGGACATTTGTGTCGGACCAGTAACTGCGACCAGCAATGTGCCTTTCCCTATCACAGCACAAGGGACTACACAAGTAGTTTGGGTTTACAGTGATATGAATGGGAATATTTCAACCCAAATACAAGATGTAATTATCGATGATACTATGGATCCTATACCAACTGAAGCTTCGCTTACTGCTGTAACTGCAGATTGTGAAGTCACTGCGTCTATGGTAACTCCACCTACCGCTTCAGATAATTGTGCTGCTGATCCTATAACTGGTACAACTACACAAATCTTCCCAATCACAGCACAAGGAACCACTGTAATAACGTGGACTTTTGATGACGGCAATGATAACACAATAATACAAACGCAAGACGTTGTCATTAGTGATACGGAAGCACCTGCACCAGATATGCCTATGCTTGCTGATGTATCAGCAGAGTGTGAAGTAACACTTAATGCACCTACAGCTAATGACAATTGTGCCGGAACAGTTACTGCTACCAGCAATGTAACTTTTCCTATTACGACACAAGGAACTACAGAAGTTGTTTGGGTGTATAGTGATGGAAATGGAAACATTTCAACACAAACGCAAGACGTGATTATTGATGATGTAACTGCTCCGGTACCAGTTGGTCCGCTTGCTGCTGTGAATGAACAGTGCCAGGCTAATCCTGCAGCACCTACAGCTACAGATAATTGTGGTGGAACCGTAACTGTGACGAGAGCTCCAATGGGTCTTATCACAGCTACAACTACAGTAACCTGGACATATGACGATGGAAATGGAAATACTTCAGAGCAAACGCAAGACGTGATTATTGATGATACAACTGCTCCTGTACCAGATGTTCCTTCGCTAAATGATGTGACCGCAGATTGTGCAGTGACGTCACTGTATGTACCTACAGCTACTGACAATTGTGGAGCTTCAGTTACTGCTACCAATGACGTAACAGCATTCCCTATCACAGCTCAAGGAACCACTGTAGTAACATGGACATTTGATGATGGAGAGGGGAACACTTCAACCCAAACACAAGAAGTGATCATTGATGATACAGAGGCTCCTGCACCAGATTTGCCAATGCTCGTTGATGTAACTGCAGAGTGTGAAGTAACTACGCTTGCAGCACCTACAGCTACGGATAACTGTGGATCAGTTACAGTCACTAGTAATGCCCAACTTCCTATCACAGGTGAAGGGACTACTGTAGTAGTCTGGCTTTACAACGACGGAAATGGGAACATCTCATCACAAACACAAAACGTGATCATTGATGATGTAACTGCTCCCATACCAGATGGTCCGCTTGCTGCTGTAAACGAACAGTGCCAGGCTGATCCTACAGCACCTACCGCTACAGATAATTGTGGTGGAACTGTAACTGTGACAAGAGTCCCATCGGGTGTTATCACAACTTCTACTACAGTAACCTGGACATATGACGATGGAAATGGGAACACTGATACTCAAGACCAAGTTGTGAATATTAATGACACGACTGCTCCTACACCAGATGAGGCTTCGCTTGCTGATCTAACCGATGAGTGTTCAATCACACCTACAGCACCTACAGCTACAGACAATTGTGTTGGTGAAGTAACTGCAACCAGCAATGAACCTTTTCCAATCACAATGCAAGGAACTACTGTAGTAACATGGACGTATGACGATGGAAATAATACTTCAACACAAACACAGAATGTAATCATTGGTGATATAACTGCTCCTATACCCGTGGTACCTATGCTTACAGATGTGACTGCAGAGTGTGAAGCAACGCCTACAGCACCTACAGCTTCAGATAACTGTGCAGGTCTACTTACTGCAACCAGCAATAAAACTTTCCCAATCACAGGCGAGGGAACTACGACAGTAGTAACGTGGACATATGATGATGGAAATGGGAACATTTCAACGCAAACACAAAATGTGATCATTAAAGATGTGACTGCTCCTGCACCAGATCTAACTCCGCTTGCTGATGTAACGGCACAGTGTGAAGTCACTACGCTTACTGCACCTACTGCTACAGATAACTGTGGAATGGTTACAGTTACTGGTACCACTACGACACAGACACCTATCACAGCTACTATTACAGTAACCTGGACGTATGACGATGGAAATGGGAACACAGTAACTCAAGACCAAGAGGTAATCATTAATGATATGACTGATCCTGTACCAGGTATGGCTATGCTGCAAGATTTGACTGACGAGTGTGAAGTAGAGATGCCTACTGCACCTGTAGCTACGGACAATTGTGCTGGATTTATTACAGGTACAACTATGCAGACCTTCCCTATTACAACACAAGGAACTACTGTAATAACATGGACATATGAAGACAATAATGGTAACACTTCAACGCAAACACAAAATGTGATCATTGATGATGTGACTGACCCTGTACCAGATATGCTTACCTTGGCAGATGTAACAGCAGAGTGTGAAGTGGATATGCTTACTGCGCCTACAGCTATGGATAACTGTGATGGAACTGTAACAGTAACTAATGATGCGACGCTCCCTATCACAACTCAAGGTACAACAGTGGTAACTTGGACATATGATGATGGAAATAATAATACTAAGACGCAAATGCAAAATGTGATCATTGATGATGTGACTGCTCCAACACCAGATGCAATTACGCTGAATGATGTGACAGCAGAGTGTGAAGTCACTGCGCTTACTGCACCTACTGCAACAGACAATTGTATGGGATCTGTAATGGTCACTAATGATGCAACACTCCCTATCACGGCTCAAGGTCCAACCATGGTAACTTGGACTTATATGGATGGTAACGGAAATTCTTCCACGCAAACACAGAATGTAGTTATTGATGATGTAACTGCTCCTGCACCAGATGCCATGATGCTGACGGACGTAACCGCTGAATGTTCGGTCACTAATCTTACTGCACCTACGGCTACTGATAACTGTCCAAACGCTACGATCACATTATCTAACAATGTGACCCTTCCTATCACGACTCAAGGAACAACTATTGTAACTTGGACTTTCAGCGATGGTAATGGAAATACTTCTACGCAGACGCAAAACGTAATCATTGATGATGTAACTGCTCCGACAATAACTGCACCAGCAGATATCACAGTAGAGGTCAATAATGGATGTATATCTGATAATTTCGTTTTAGGTTCTGCTACAGTAACAGACAACTGTAATATGAACATTATGCCAGCGAATGATGCAGACCCTAGTTATTCCCCTGGTGTATATACTATAACTTGGTTAGCAAACGATGGTAATGGTCAGTTCGATGTAGACCAACAAACTCTCACAGTTACGGCTTCAGATATCAACCTACAAGGAAATGGACTGGATATCGCATCGGGTGATATTACACCTAGTACAGCAGATGACACCGACTTTGGTAGTATACTGTCTAATACAACAACTACTAAGACATTTACTATACAGAACATAGGCTCAGCGGCATTGAGTCTTACGGGTAATCCAATCGTCGCAATTAGCGGAAGTACAGATTTCTCTGTGACGGCTCAGCCTAGTGCTGCAAGTATAGCAGCTGGTGGGACAGACCTAACCTTTGAAGTAACTTATACGCCTTCTGATTTAGGTACAGACGACGCTACGATTAGTATTGCGAGCAATGATTGTGATGAAGCAATTTATACATTTGATATAACAGGACAAACGGATCCAATTTGCGATATCGCAATCTCATCCATAAGCACCACAGACGAGATCTGTCCAGGTGCTGACGATGGTACATTGACTGTTGTTGCCACGTGTTCTTCTTGTACAGGTATAGA
>ENA-ORXM01000929-ORXM01000929.1-marine-metagenome-genome-assembly--contig:-NODE-929-length-45336-cov-17.121611_pt1 | contig 45336 bp, 37 predicted proteins | sample MGYA00237867_ERZ511480 | MGnify/ENA primary metagenome ERZ511480 (study PRJEB26309, sample SAMN06266103) | marine metagenome | isolation source: Algal blade | place: United Kingdom:Sidmouth, United...
TAGTGGAAACCGATAGGTTTGGAACGGATAGCGGGAGCATGCTGCACGACGGAGCTTCCCCCCGTTGTCTCCTAAAAAAATTTATTATTTGAAAACTTGGTTTATTTTATTGTGAATTGATGTGGTTGTAATCTTCTAATAATATGCGGATGAATTGTCTTGGGGGATGTTTTGCTTTTGTGCCTAAGACGTTTTCTAAATGGGCGTAGAGTTTGTAAACGATGTCGGAATTTTCTGAGATTTGTGCGCCGTTGATGATTTCTTTGATGAGGGAAATGTCTCGGTCACTGAGGTTCATCACTTCGGGGTAACTGACTTCGTGTTCGTCGGCTGTTTCGGTAAAGATGCTGCCGAGTAATTTGTCTGGGGGTTTGAGGGAAATGACGGTAGTGCCTGCGGCAATGTCGCCTAATCTTTGGTGTTTTTTGGAGAAGGCGATGAGTAGGAGGGCTAATCCGCCTGCGGTGATGGTGATGTCTATGAGGCGAAACATCCAGCGCATGATATAGTCACCTAAACTTGGGTGTCCTCCGTCTACTCTAATGACTTTGATTTTTAGAATTCGCTTGCCAATGCTTTGTCCATCCAACCACGTTTCACAGACGAGATCGTAAAAGACGTAGATGCCTAATAGGGTGTACATTATCCATATGCCCATATTTATTCCTATAATTTGGGATAATAAACCTGCGATTAGGGAAAAGAAGGCGATGAAGATAATGCTATCTATGATGTAAGCAAGTAGGCGTGGTCCGATGCCTGCGGTTCGGTATTCTAATTCTATGTTTTGGGTGGTTCTGATTTTTATTTTGCTCATGTTGGTCTTGTGATGGGTAACAGTGGTTATGGCAGTAACGAGTCGTTTTTATCTCTCCCAAAAATACGCAATTTCTCATTTCTTTGTATATTTCTCTTTACAATCTGTGTTATATAGTCTATTTTTAATTGAAACCATTCTATTTTTTTTTAGTCTAAGGTATAGACAGCTTGTGTAAAACACTAAATATCCTATGATAACATACTGTTTTACAACAGATTAAGTTGTTTTATCAAATTTCTTGAATTGACACAAACAAAAATCATGCAAAAAATTCGCACCTTGCTTTGTTTTTCTCTTTTGATTTTCTTTGCACAACTCACTGGTTTGGCACAAGATATTCGCAATGTGGATATTGTGACTAATGACGATAAGATGATTATTACCTATGATCTTTTTGGCAAAAAAAGTACGGTATATAATGTGGCGTTGATGTTTACAAAGGAAGATGGTACGCAACTACGTCCTCGCCATTTGATAGGCGATGTCGGTAATAAAATAACGCCTGGTGAGGGCAAATCTATTATTTGGGATGTCTATAAAGATGTGGATGAACTGAAGGGGGCGATTGAACCTGTTTGGAAGGTTCAAGAGGCTAAATCGGCTAATGTGACGCCTTTAACGCCTACACAAAAGGCTGCTGAAATTCATCGTAAAAGGGGGAAAAAGAAAAAGGTTCGTGTGGGTTGGAAATCGACTTTGGGGTCTTCTAAGGTCATTGCAAGTTCAAGTCAACCTTCCTATGTGGGTCGATTGGGGATGCAAGGTGGACTTTTTGTCCGTTGGAATGTGTCGAAAAGATTGTATGTTCAGCCTGAGTTCCTGTATTCTCGTCAGTCTTTTAAGCATGTGTTGGCTGAAAATTTGTCTGCTAAAAATAATCTGCATTATGCAAATGGACAGGTTTTGGTTGGATTGAGTCCGTTTAAAGGAGGCCTGTTTTTTAATGGTGGGGCGTATTATGGTAAGTTGCTTAAAGGAACATCGCAGTTTTCTGGTACGCAAACAGGCACGACTGATTTGTTGGATCTTCCTGAACTTAATGGTGAGACGGCTTCGGTTCTAACGACGGACTATGGTTATTTGGCAGGAATGACGTTGAGTTTTGCGAAAGGTGGATTTGCTGTGGGTGTTTTGTATAGTCAGGGTTTGAACAACATTAATAATGTGCAGTATGCGCTGGATGGATCGGAAAATGATTTGGAGCTGAATAATAAAATGTTGCAGTTTTATTTTCAGTTTGGGTTTTAGTTTTTGTGGTTTTTGTGGTTTTTGTGGTTTAAGTAGTTTTTAGAGAGCATGATTTACCAATTCCGAATACACCAATTTACCAATTCCAAATACACCAATTTACCAATTCCGAATACACCAATTTACCAATTCCTAATCCACTAATTTACCAAATTATGAAAACATTTAATTTTTCTTTTTGTCGTTGGGCTTTTTTCTTGGGTTGTTTTTTGTGGATGATGCAGGGCGTTTTTGCACAGAAAGTGAAAGTTGATTTTGAGAAAAAAAGTGAGGAGGAATTGACGGAAATTCGGTCTGCCAATTCGATTGATTTGTCGGGTGTTTGGGAAGGAGTGATTACGCAATATCATTGGGATGGAAAACCTCAATTTGAAAATCCTAATGACATTATGCGGATTCGTTTGGAACACAATGGCAATAAGATAACGGGGCGTGTAATTTGCAATGCTCGTTTTAAGGACAATATGGGTAAGCTGTATTATGAGAAAGAGTTTTCTGGTATTTTTGATGGGCAGATTTTGCAGTATAAGGATGAAAAGGTTCACGATTATATGAATACGCATTGTAAAATGCGTCGTTTGGAAACATGCATGAAGACGGCTGATTTGGAATTTTTCATTAAGGATGGGGATTATTATTTGGAAGGTCATTGGAGTGGTTATGGGCATATTGGTGGTAATAAATGTACGCCTGGTCGTATTGAGTGGCACAAAATCAATCCTGATAAGGAAGAAAAAAAACTTGCTTTTGAGGTAAATTTCTTGCCTAAACGCACAAATGATTTGGTTATTAGAAAAGATATTGTCAAAAAAATTAAGGGACGCAAAGTCACTAAAGGTCAAACTGTTAAGGTAAAGAGTCAATATATTACGCTCGAAATTTATGACCATAAACGGGACGATGGTGATATTGTTTCCCTCAATTATAATGGTCGTTGGATTTTGGAAGATTACCGTTTAGACAAGAAAAAACATACTGTTGATGTCTTTATTGAGAATACTGCTGATGCACCCAATTACCTTATTTTGTATGCCCATAACTTGGGAGGTGTTCCGCCTAATACGGCTGCGATTATTATTGATGATGGGGCGAGTAAACAACAGTTTGTCCTTAATTCTGACTTGAAAGAGAGTGATGTTATTTATTTTGAGTTAGTCGAGTAGTTTTTTTAGTGCTGTAGTTCTTGGTGCTTGGTCCTGTGGTTTCTTTTTTTATTTCGCTTCGCTCAATTCATAGTACAGTAATCCTAATTCGGCTCAGGAATTTTCTTTCACGCAAAGACCACAACGCAAAGCTCGACAGAAACCAATCTCTTTGCGACTTTTGCGAAAAACTCTGTGACCTTTGCGTGAAATACACTTTTTCTATTTTCAAATAGGACTGCTATATCTTTTATAGAATTAAAAAAGAGGATAGCCAATCTTATATTGACTATCCATCCTCCTTGTTATATGCTATTGCATTTATAACTATATTTAATACCAATAAAATACATTCGTGATTAATTATTCAACGATTAATTTTTGTGTGATGGCATTTTCACCAAAGCGCATTTGGCAGAAATACATTCCAGTTGTTAGGTTATCAATTCTATATTGTACTTGGTGTTTTCCTTCTGTAAGGATTGCTGTTTCGATGACATCTACCAACTGTCCTTGAGTATTGTAGACTTCGATGGTTGCTTCGTCTGTTAAGTCCTCTATTAGTTCAAAATCAATATTGAATTGGCTACCGTTTTCGACGTGGTTTGGATACAACTTCATGGTGTTGTTGTCGATTTCAGTTAAAGCGTACTCGTTTAGGGTATTGTCAGATTTTCCGCTACCGCCTGAGATGTTGATTACATAGTCTTCCACTTCTCCGTGATTAAAATTCCCGCAAGCACTTGGTACAGCATTATATCTCATAGCAATTCTCATACGAGTTGCTCCATTTTGAGCATTTGAAGGAATCGTAAAACCATTGGTAATGGTTGTTTCTCCATATGTTGCGTGTGTAAATAACTCTTCATTAGATTCAAAAATACCATCTCTATCAAAATCAATCCAAGCTTTGAAATAAACATGAAAGTTAATATCGTTATGAGTGCCTGCTGTTAAATCCATTGAATGAGAGCCTGTAGACAAAGTATATAGGTATGTATTACCTGATCCATAAAAGTATTTATATCCTCCATTATTACCAGAAAAAGAAGACCAATTTCCATCTACAACCATTTTATCTAACCACATATAGTTAGAATTATTCCCTGATGCATCACAATAATTCATTGGAGGGGTTGTTTCGTAAAAATCAAATACTGCATTAGATAAAATAGCATTTTTTTGATAAAAACTACAATCAACAATTAAACTAGATGTAGAAGGTGTTGTAGAAGTATAAACAACATTGCCATTGTGCTTATAATAGATTGTTGTACCAACTCTTTCTACGCTCATTTTATCTCCAACAGCATAAGTGCCTCCATTAGATAATTTTAGCGATCCATTTTCATAAATTCTAATATTTCCCCATTCTGCTAGATAAAAATTATAGTCAATGGTATTCCAAGATTGGTTCGTATTCACTTCTGAAAAACCAAACATAACACCATTGTTTGTTTGAGCAGCTTCTATTTCTACATATCCATCTGCTCCAGCAGACAACACATCTACAGAAGCCGCTCCTGCATTCCAATTTAAAGTAGAAGTACTTTTAAGTGAATTGCCATAAAGAATATTAGCATTAACTACATCTGTCCACACAACAGGTGATTGGGCATTTGCCATGCCTGTTAAAAATAAAGCCATTATAATATAGCTTAGAGTACATAATTTTTTCATTTTTTCATTTTTTAAGATTAAGATTAATTGGGGCTTTATAATATTCTTATTATGCAACAAGATTATATTTGCCTTTCAATAATAGAACGAAAAAATTAAAAACCGTAAACACTTTCTCCAAGTAAAATCTTCAAAATCAATCAAAAAAACACACCTAATCATATGAAAATCAAAGACTTAAACTATTTTTATTTAATTTATTTAAAAATAAATAACAATTTACTTTTCATTTGTAATGCCCTTAAAAAACACTGTATAAAAAATGTAATTTTTTTTCTTTGCTTGGTAAACGAAATTTGCAATAATCATTCAGAATAATAATGAAAAATTATTATTTACCAAACCTATTTATTACGTTCTAATTACAGATTATATTATGAAATCTACTTTTAACCAAATTTTTGAAGAATGTCATACTTATTGCATTACCAATTTGATTAAGTTAACAAATTCTAAGGCAGAAGCAGAAGATTTGTTTAGTGATGCTATTGCTAAATATTGGGTGTATAGTCAACAGGGGAAAATCAAACACCAAGAGAATGTGAAGGCTTTTGTATTTGTTACTGCCAAACGATTGTGGTTGGATCAAAAACGGAAAAAGCAAAAAGAATATTATGTAGAAGAAAGCAAAATGAACTTGCATCTTCAACAGCAAATGGATAGTAGTGATATGGAAAATTTTAACATTCTTATTGACGCAGAAGATAAAGCTACTGCCGATAAGAATTATCAAACCAAAATGAAATACTTTCAAATAGCTTTTGAACAATTAGAAGAAAAATATCAAAAACTATTGAAAAACCGATATGTTTACAATCTTTCTACACAAGAAATTGCAGAACAATTTGGTTTTAAATCAAGCCGAGTGGCGATTACAACTATATTTAGATGCAAACAAAAATTTCTTAAAATTTATGGAGCCCAAATTCCTTAAGGGTTATAGTTTAAATAGAAGCGAAAGGTTAAGTGCTTCGTCGTTACATTTAGGCCTGCTATCCATTCTTATGGCTTTAGGTCATCAAGCGCATTCAAAATGACGACCACTTAAACCACAAAAACGCATTAAACCACCTAAACGAAAAAAAGCCATACCATTACTATCAGGGCTATTTTAAACGGTCTCTAACACTATCAAAAATATTTAGTTTTTATCAAGAATAAGCATAGGTTTCCATATTTCTATAAAATGACTGCAACATAGTTATAACGATTTTATCAAATACACGTATAATAAAATATATAATATTAGTTAATCCTTATTAAATACTGAAAAAGACACGCTAAACAGATATTCCTAAAAAAGGTTCTTAATTATTAAAATAAATTAGATTTATATTCAAAAAATGACTGTAAACAGACAAAACCTTAATTATAACTTCTTTTGATATTAATTTAAATTATGTAAAATACTATACAAGTCACTTTTCTAAGGATTTAAGAATCAAACCATTATAGTATCGCTAAATAAAATAAGTGGTTAGTTGAGGAAAAAAAAAATACCAAATTAATCTAAGATATCATATATATTTGATTGGTAAGTCCACTAATTATGTAAAAATTCAACAAAAAATTCAAATTAACTAAAGCCTATGTACAGATTTTTACAATCTCAATCCATTTTCACTCTATTATCTTTACTCTTTCTTTCTTCTCCTATGACTGCACAAGATCTCATCGAAAAAGTCCGTACAGGAACGCTCGAAAAAAAGATCAATGTGGCTCCAAACAAAATGGGACAAAAGATTCAACAACTGAAACAAGATAATTTTTCAGTCCAAAAAAATCTTTTTTCAGTTACAACTTCCACTACCCTACTCAATAAGGTAAAAAATACAGTAAGTGATGCTGTATTCTTGGAGGTCAATCAAAATGAACTTGCCCAAATACACCAAAGAAAAGCAGATCAATTATTGTTATCTGTTCCTGTCACAAATGATAAAAGCGTTGCTTTAAAATTAGCAAAGACCAAAGTCATTACAGACACTTATCGAATGGAAACAAGCGATGGTAGATTTTTTGACTTTGGAGAAAATCAAGGCGTTTTTTATCAAGGAATTATACAAGGTAATCCTAATTCTTTGGTCGCTGTTAGTATTTTCCCAAATCATGTTCGTGCCTTAATTATTGACGACAATGGACAGTATGTTCTTGGAAAAATGCAGGACAAGAGCGAACAGTATATTTTATACAATGATAAAAATCTACAAATCCCCAATGGTTTTTCTTGTGGCACACAAGGTCATCATAATTTAACAAAAGACATTCCTACCATTAATGACAATACAAGTCTTAAAGCTCCTGGCGATTGTGTAGAGGTCTATGTAGAGTGTGATTTTGCTATGTACAATAGTCATGGCGACAATGTTGGCAATGTCAATGCCTATGTCACCAGTCTGATGAATGAAACAAGTATTTTATATACCAATGAAAATATTGCGATTGTGCTTTCTGACTCTTTTGTTTGGACTTCTGCTGACCCTTATACCGCCTCTAATAATACAGGGGACGTCTTAGAGCTTTTTGGTGAATTTAGAAAAAATGCCTACAACGGACGTTTGGCGCATCTAATCTCTACAAGAAGCTTAGGGGGCGGTGTCGCTTGGTTAGATGTCTTGTGTAATAGCTACTATACCTTTAATGCAGATTTTGATGAAGATGGTACGGCTGAATTACACCATGCTGGCCCATATGCTGTAAGTGCCAGTATGAGTACAAGCATCACTGCTGTACCAACCTTCTCTTGGAATGTTGAGGTTTTTACCCACGAAATGGGACACAATATGGGTTCTCCACACACACAAAGTTGTAGTTGGACTGGTGGTCCAATAGACAATTGTGTCGCTGTAGAGGATGGTACTTGTTCACCAGGCCCTGCTCCTACCAATGGCGGAACGATTATGAGTTACTGCCACCTAACAGGGGTGGGTATCAATTTCAACAACGGTTTTGGTACACAACCAGGCGATTTAATTAGAAACCGCTACAACAATGCAAACTGTCTTTCTCCTTGTAACGATGATGGTTGTACAGACAATACTGCTTGTAATTATAATGCAAGTGCTGTCAATGATGATGGTTCTTGTGAATATCTTTCTTGTCAAGGTTGTACGGATAATCTCGCCTGTAATTATGATGCCAGTGCTACTCAGGATGATGGTTCTTGTAATTATACTTGTTATTGTACAAGTACTGGTACAAATACGGGTGATGAGTGGATACAAAATGTTAATTTTAATACCATTAACAATACAACAGCAGCAGATGGTGGCTATGGTGATTATACCAGTATCGTCACCAATGTAGATATCAGCCAAACTTATGCGCTAACACTAACACCTGGTTTTGCAGGAACAGCGTACAATGAAAGATGGTTTGTGTATATGGATTGGAACCAAAATTTTGTTTTTGAAGCAAGTGAATTGGTTTATCAATCTCCAAATCCAAGCAATACTGTGGTAACGACGAATATCACAGTTCCTGCTTCTGCGACTTTAGGCAATACAGGTATGCGGGTAATCATGACTTGGGAAAGCAATCCTGTAACAGATGCTTGTAGTACTTTTGAATATGGTGAAGTTGAAGATTATACCATCAATATTGTATCTCCTGCAACGGGTTGTACTGATCCTTGTTCGGCTAATTATGATGCCAGTGCCGCTACTGATGATGGCTCTTGTACAGCTCAATTATTAGGCTGTACCGACATGAACGCTTGTAACTATGATGCAACGGCTTTATGTGACGATAGCTCTTGTTCTAATGCTGACCCAATGACAGGAAATACCAATATTTGCAGTGGCGATACAGAAGTATGGAACGCTACAACTTGTACCTACGACATTGATGTGGTTCAAGTTTTGGGCTGTACGACAGTGACAGCTTGTAACTACAATGCAAGTGCAAACTGTAATGATGGTTCTTGTTCTAATGCTGACCCAATGACAGGAAATACCAATATTTGCAGTGGCGATACAGAAGTATGGAATGCTACTACTTGTACCTACGACATTGACGTTGTTCAAGTTTTGGGCTGTACGACGGTGACAGCTTGTAACTACAATGCCAGTGCGAACTGTGATGATGCTTCTTGTGCTTTTGCGCCTGATGCAAGTTTCAATACCATCAACCCAAGTTACTGTACAAGTGATGCACCTATCACCTTAGTTCCAACAACGTCTGGTGGAGCATTTACAGGTTCTGGTGTTTCGGGCAATACCTTTGATCCGTTGAGTGTAAGCGTCGGTTCTACCTCTACCATCACCTACACCGTAGGAAGTCCAGGCTGTACCAATACAAGTAGCCAACAAACCGTTGTAAATGCTTGTATGGATGCAGGATTAACGTTATCGCTCAAAGTCTTATTAGAAGGTGCTCATGATGCCTCAACGGGCGGAATGCACACAAAACTTCGTCAAAAGAATTTAATTCCAACAACACAACCTTACAATACTGCTCCCTGGAATTATACGGGTGTAGAAAGTTCCACTAATTTACCGACTGATATGGTTGATTGGGTTTTAGTAGAAATACGAGAAGGAACACCAAGTCTTATTGGAAGTGCCTCCACTACAATGGTAGAAACCGTTGCAGGTATTTTATTAAGCAATGGCGATATTGTTGCGACTGATGGCGTTTCACCACTTACTTTCAACCAACTTAGCATTGGCGTCAACTACCACATTTTGGTAAGACACCGTAACCACTTGGATATTATTAGTGCCACAACCATTGTAGGAGCGACGAACATGCTCTATGATTTCACCCTCAATGTAGGTATGGCTTTTGGCAACAGCCAGCAAAAACAAATCAATGGTAAAGGCTGTATGTACGCTGCCGATTATACAATTGATGGCATTATCCAAATTTCTGATTTCTCACTTTGGAATACAGACCCTGCCATTCTCAATACGTATGATGCAACCGATGGAAATATGGACGGAACGGTTCAAACAACTGACTATGATATTTGGATTCCTAATAGTGCCAAAGTTGGTATTATAGAAACAAAACCATAGAATATCGTTTAAAAACAAATTCTTCAAAGCCACAAGTCCTTTCGGATTTGTGGCTTTTTTATTGCAAGGAAATTGTATTTGTTAAAATCGTAAAAATTTCACTTCAATTATTAGATAAATCAAAATATTTTCATAACTTAGTCACTGATATGCTGAAAGTTGTGTTATTATTTTGGAGATCACAGTTTGGTTCTCCGTCGTTACACATGCTCCCGCTATCCGCTACTATGGCTCACAGAAAAACCACAAAATCACAGCAGAACCGAACCACAGCACCAATAACTAAAAACGACGGCACTCTGTAAGCCATAACGCTACTATCGGGTCTATTTTGCACTGCCTGAACGATAAAATCAAAGATGGCAAGACAAGTAGATAGGTAAAATCAAATAGACACAAAAAACAGATAAATAATTAGCAACTTGTCATACAAACCGTTTTTTAACTAAAATACTGTTTTCTGATATTTCTTCCTCCACGACTAACAAAAAAAGTTTGAGGAAACAGATGCCCATCACTACCATTCTGTCCATGCAAAATAGACTCGATAGTAGTGGTATTGTGGGCTGCTTGGCTATTTGTTGCTTGGCAAACCACAATGAGAACGGATAGCGAGACCCTACATCACGACGAAGCAACAAACCGTTCTCTCCTAAAGAAAACGAATAATTTAAAATTAAAAAAATGTATGGAATTTTTCTCTTCCAAGACCTTAGAACTTACAAAAACTTTCCTATTTGATTCAAAAAGAACATATATAAAATGTCTAATAATTTATTACAACAGTTTATTGTTTTATATTTTTCTACAATAATGTTTTAAATTATTGTTTACCTTTTTTCTAAGGATTTATTAAGTTATTAGGAGCCACAAAATCAATAAATACTCTTGAATATGAACATATTAGCAAACCAATCGTAAAATATAAGACTTCTTATTAAGTAAAGTTTGCCAAGCTGTTACTGAAATCCTGAAGATTTTTTTATTTACATTATATTTCAATATGTAAATTTGTGTTTTTGAGCCGATAAACTAAAAACTATCGGAAAATTTCAAGGTGTATAAGTTTGTCTAATGACAACATTGCTTTAATTTATCATAAAATTTATTATAAAATTTTTTTTAACAGATAGAAATTATTAAATTTAACCATAAAATCAATATAACTCATGAAAAAATTATCCTTTATACTTGCTTTATTAATAGCAGGAACCTCTTTGTCTTACAGCCAACTTCGTGTCGTAACCAATGGTTCTGTAGGTATTGGAACAATTACTCCTGGTGACAAACTCCATGTTGCAGGTAGTATCACAATTAACCATGGCTCTTCTTATAAGTCTTTTAGAACAACTGGACAAAACCACAATGTACTGAGGTTAGATGGAAATGATGACTTTGTGTTCAATGCTACATCACTGACTGTCTTTGGAGGATTGCCTTCAAGTGCACTTATGGTTGTTGGTAACAACAAATTCTATGACATTCGTAATGCTTCCAATCAAGTTATGGTGAGAGTAGATGAGTCTACTGGCAATATGGGTATTGGTACTGGTTTTACAGGTCCTGCTGCGAAGCTTCATGTAAATGGTAGTGCTGTTAAACCTGGCGGTGGTGCTTGGGGCGCAGCTTCTGACAGGCAATTGAAAAATAACATCAATGCTTTTGAAGATGGCTTAGAAACTTTAATGCAAGTAAATCCTGTTACTTTCCAATATAATGGTAAAGCAGGTATCGCTACTGGTGACAAGGAGTTTGTTGGAGTTATCGCTCAAGAATTGAAGAAAGCTGCTCCATATATGGTCGAAAACTTCAAATATGAAGAAAAAGACGAAAATGGTAAAGTATTGGTTTCTGAAGACTACTTAATGGTTGATCCTTCTGCTTTAACGTATATGTTAATCAATGCAGTTCAAGAACAACAAAAAGTTATCGAAGAAAAAGATGCTCAAATCAATTCATTGAATGATCGTTTAGAAAGATTGGAAAGATTGATCTTAAAAGATGCTAAAACTGACCAAAGTACTAATGTTACACTTGAAGCTAAAGGTCGATTAGAGCAAAACACTCCAAATCCTTTCTCTGAAAATACAACAATCAAATACGAATTGACTGATAAAGATGCTCAAGCTGAAATCCAAATCTTTAGCTTAACTGGAGATTTATTAAAAGTAGTGCCTGCAGACGGTAGAACTGGACAGGTTAATGTTCAAGTTACGGATATGCCTGCTGGTACTTATACTTATAGCTTAGTTGTTAATGGAAAAGTTATTGACAGCAAGAAAATGGTTTTAAGTAAATAAGATAAACGAAATCATACGTTAGAATAGACTTGTTTATTTTGACGCTATAGATAGTGAAGCCCTACTAATTTTTTAGTGGGGCTTTTTTGATATAGTCAATATCTGTACATTTAGCAAAGTATTACAATCAGAAAAATAGGAGTTATTTACCAATAATAGTAATTTACCTACAAAATGAAAAACCTTCAGTATAATTCGATTGATACATTGAGAACAGTAGCGACAATAAGTGTGGTTTTTTTACATGTTTCAGCACATTATCTTCCTAAATTTGGCACAATTCCCACACAATTTTGGTTTTTAGCAAATATGATTGATGGCAGCACTCGATTTTGTGTTCCTATTTTTTTTATGCTTTCTGGCACATTATTGCTATCTAAAGATTATACTTTATCGGATTTTTTGACAAAGAGACTTTCCAGAATCATTCCTCCTTTCTTGTTTTGGAGTATAAGTTATATCATTTATAAGTTATGGGTTTTATCCAATACAGGTGAAGTCATAGACTGGATTTATGCTTTAAAATTCACAGGCAATAAGCTTTTAACAGGTAGTATGTATCATTTATGGTTTGTATATACAATTCTTGGGCTTTATTTATTTGTACCAATAATACGTAAATGGATAAAAGTTGCGAGCCAAAAGGAAATAATATTTTTCTTAACCATTTGGATTGTATCAATGTTATTTCAATACATAGTATTTAAAGCTTATAAACCTCCTATTGAATTAAGGTATTTTTCAGGGTACTTAGGATATATGGTTCTGGGATATTTTTTATTCAATACGAATCATCCTTATCTTAACAAAAGAAGTTTGGCTATTGGGCTAGTTCTGATAGGACATTTAGTCACTGTATTAGGAACTTATTTTCTTAGTGAAAAAGCTGGGCATTTTCAGAATCAATTTTATATCTATCTAACAATAAATGTTTTTCTCAGTGCGACTGGTATTTTTTTATTTTTTAAAAATTTCTCCATAAAAAACAATTTGATATTAAGACTCATCCATTTTATCAGCAAACACAGCTATGGTATTTATTTGATACATATTTTAGTTTTAATATTTATGTCGAATATGGGTTTAAATATGAGATTGGCGCATCCTATTATTAATATTCCACTTTCAGCTATTATTTGTTTAATACTTTCAAGCATAACTATTAGCTTATTAAAAAAATCTAAAATTGGTAGAATTATTGGAGGGTAATCAAATATTATATTCCTCATATTTCATTGAAGTCAGTATTTGTTATCTAAGAAGATGCGTTAAGGCTCTTTCGACACATAATGACATTACAATGTTAGGTTGATTTTTTTCGACTAAATCCATGTCAATTGCAGCGTTGCTGATATAAATAACTTTATAAAAGTGTAAAGAAAAATATGGAACAAGTGTAGTTGTGAAAGAATCTTTAAATATTAAAACGGTATCTTTATTATCACAGTTTTCATTTATGGTGATAATGGTTTTTTTAGGATAACCTTTAGGACTTATGGTCTTAAATCCAAGTTCTTTGTTCTTTAACTTAAAAATTATACTTTGATCACTATAGGCTGTAATTTCTTTTACACCAATCATATTTGCCAAATCTCCATTTCTTTTTTCTTTACGTTGAATATCAAAGTAACTCGTATCCATTGGCAGTATATTTAATTTGTCAAAAGTTTGTTTACAAAAAGACTGATACCCTATATAAGCACCATATGCATTCCAGTGGGTATCAAATTTATAATATAATTGCTCTTGATTTTTTGCGCTCAGTAAATCATCTCTTACATCTATAATCGGAAAGTTTCTTTCTTTAAAATATAGAACTAACTGATCTGCAAGAGAAGTTTCTCTTTGAATTTGCAGTGTCATTGATAGTGGTAGTTTCTCTTTGTAAATAGTGTGTTTGTTTGGGAAAAAACCAACAATATATTTTATTTTCTTTTTTGCAAATATGTTTTTCAGGCCTAACTGTTTTTTATAAGCCTTTTCAAGGTTCTGCTTGTCAGTTACATTACGATTTGAATAACTGGTATAAATACCATCAATGTTAGAATTATAAAATAGGAATCCATCCTTTCCGAATATAGCTGATTCTGGTTTTGGTGAAACGTTAAAATAATCGAGTTTTATTTTGCTATTCCAATTCACAAACAACGTACGTAGTCCAAAGTTATCATTATAGTATTTTTCATATTCTTGTGCGTATGTCTTCTTTAACTCAAATTCTGGCTTTGGCGAAAGTTCTCTTTTTTCTTTGAGAGATGCTTCTATATCAAGCTTTATTATTTTTGAGAAAGATGGAGCGATTAAAATTATTATAAAAATAACAATGAACAAATTAGAGTAGATGCTTTTCAATTGAATATTTTCGTAGTAAAAGAGAAAAAACAAGGTTAATGAAAAAATAGAAGACAAAAGAATGATAATTTTTCTATCAAAAAAAGGTTGTTCTTTCATTAAACTTTCTATTGCATTTTTAGCATCAAACTTTGGTGTGAAATATGGGTCATAGTGGTCATTCACTACCTGAGTAGTAATAAGTCCATCCTTTAATTTAATATAAGCATTTGGGATAAAATCATTATTGATATTGTATTTGATTGACTTTTGTAATGATTTTAATCTAACATCTTTTATTTCAATTGTTCTTTGCTCTCTATTTTTGCTAATATCTAGTCGAATTTTAATAATTTGTGAATCTATGGGGAGTTTAAGATTTATTTTTTGAGACTTATCACTTCCAATAACTTTAGTGCGTACACTGTATTTCTCTGCGTACCCCTTGCTTCCTTCTTGCTGATAGAATAATTGGAAGACATCATCAAATGGTACAATAGCCTCTATCTCAAGATTTATTTCAGAAGGGCTTACCTTGTAAGAATTTAACAAAATGAAACTTATACTGAAGGCAATCAAAGATATTGCAAAAAATATTATATATTTTTTCATAATTCAAAATCTATAATAGATAAATGGGTTATATGTTGTTTGTGCTAATTCCATTATTGATAAAATAAAAATAAATATAAGAAAGCTGTATTTTAGCATATTTAGCATCCTCTTATTATTAATTACTGATTCAGTATGTTGTGCTATATATTTTCGTAAAGGCATAGAGAAGGCAATTCCCACTAATGCTACTATTATAATATAATTATTAATAAATAAGTAAGGATAGTTATTTGTGCCTGAAGAAAAAGAAAACATTTTGCCAATAAAACTTATTGCGTCTTCTAAACTCTCTACTCTAAAAAATACCCACCCAAGAATTACCACCAATAGTGTATAAACTCTGGACAATAGGTTCGTTTTTTCAAGAAACTTTATTAGGCCAAGTCGCTCAATTACGATAAAAGTACCGTGAAAAAGTCCCCAAATCACGAAATTCCAACTAGCTCCATGCCAAAGGCCTGTCAAAAAGAAAACTATTAAAAGGTTTACATAGGTTCGATGCTTCCCTTTTCGATTTCCTCCAAGCGGAATGTATAAATAGTCTTTAAACCAAGAAGAAAGCGATATATGCCATCTTCTCCAAAATTCACGAATAGACTTAGAAATATAAGGATGTTCAAAGTTTTCTTTAAAGTTAAAGCCAAGCATTTTTCCTAAACCGATAGCCATATCTGAATAACCAGAGAAATCATAATAAATCTGTAATGAATAGCAGATAATACCAATCCAGCATAAAGGTGTTGACAATTCATGGGGCGCAATGGCAAATACTTTATCAGCAATGAATCCAATATTATTTGCGATTAATACTTTTTTTGCAAAACCTATAATAAAACGTGAAATCCCTGTTTTAAATAAGGATGTAGTAATCTCTCTACTTTTGATTTCTTTAGCTATATCCTTGTATCTGACAATAGGTCCTGCAATGAGTTGTGGAAATAACGATATATACATTCCTAAACTGATAAGGTTTTTTTGCCCTGTAACCGTTTTTCTATAAACATCTACTAAGTATGAAATGCTTTGAAATGTAAAAAAAGAAATACCAACAGGAAGAGTTACATTAGAAACATCAATGTTTAGGTCAATACCTATTTGTGAAAGGCTATCAAGAAAAAAATGAATATACTTATAATATCCTAATACAGACAAATTGATTATAGTACCTAAAATTAGAATTGCTTTTGCCTGTTTTTCATTTCCTTTATTTTGGTATTCAGAGATAACATTCCCTACAATATAATTGATACAGATGGAACTCATCATTAATAGAACCAATAGATATTCTCCCCAAGCATAAAAGAATAAACTTACTATAAGAATAAATAAATTTCTATACTTCTTCGCAATCAGAAAATGAACTCCTAAAACGATAGGTAGGAACAAAAAAATAAATAAAATTGAACTAAATATCATATCAATTTATTAGTAGATAAAAAGCGTTGCTATACATATTCAAACCATTAATAATCAATAGCTTATGTAAAATCTCAGCGACTTTCACAAGCTTTTGATACAATATCGTTTTATTAAATAGATGTTATTTCTCTGTTCTAATAAGGCTAAGTAGGGAACGATTTTAGTGGAACGAAAGGAACGCAGTAATTGCCTTATTATCAATTCTTTAATGTACGTTTTATTTTGTCTGCCCACTTACTTAAAATAATCCATCACCCATTTTGGCGTCATCTTTCCTATTACAAATTAACACTCAATTATCGTTTAGACCTTTTAAGATAGCCTCGATAGCAGCGTTATACCAAAAGCAGCGTCGGCAGAATGTAGTGTGTGGGCTTTTGGTATAGTAGCGTATAGCGAGACCCTGCGCCACGACGAAGCACTAAGCCTTTCGCTCCAAAAAGTCTAAGATTGGAGAGTAATCAAACATGATATTTTTCACATTTTAGTTGGAATTGTAGCTTGGCGTATTCGTATAATTGCTTGTCAAATTGGTTGTAAGCGATAATCTTTTCCATAAGTTCATCACTAATTAAACGTTTTTTCTTTGTTTTATTTACATTGGTACGGACTACTTGTCCTAAATCAATATTTAAGGCTGTATTCATTAAATTGATTGACCGCTTAAATTCCTCTAGTAGTCCTAAACAAAAGCATTTATCTAAATTATTTTTTGCTTGCTGCAATAAGTCATCATTAATAACAATATTTCCTAATGGTGTTGGTGTATCTGATAGAAACCGAACATGTAAATTGTCAAAATGATTTCTTTCTTTATCAAAAAAAGATTCAAGTGATTGGTTTTCTAATTGTTTTTCTTTTCTTAAAAAAAACAAATCAGAAATAGCTCTTTCTATAGGCTCTCTAAAAAAGACAATCGTTTTGACATTACTTGGCATAAGCTCTAAAACCTTGTAAGGGTAATGCCCAAGAAAAAGCATTGTTTTTTCTAAACGTTCTCTTTCTATATCCCCCACAATTCTATAATCATAGTAAAGTGCAACTTTGTCTCTCAACTCTTTTCTATTGGGATAAGTAATGGATTGAGGAGTAACTTTTTCTAGCATTCTTCTAAAAGAGGAGCCTGCTGTTTTAGGTATGTGTAAAAAAAACAATGGTTCTCTAAAGATAACATTGTATGTGGGAATAGCTACTGCCGTTTTTTTCAAAGGAACTTGCTCTGGCTCACAAACAACCTCTACTTTACTCAAATCAATATCTCTGCCTTCTAAATCAAAAAAATAACCACATGTTCCTTTAGGATGAATTTTTGCAATAATAATATCTTTTCGTACTTCTTTTGCTATTGTAGAGTCCAAAATTTTGCCCTCTACCTTTAAACTAACTTTAATCGGTTCTTCACTTTCTTTTGCTTTTGCCCAACCGCCTATACCCATATCATCTATTTGGTCTACAAAGCCTATATATGTTCTATTTTCTTTCACCATTTATTTTTTATTTTTGGAGAGATGGCAAACTATTAGGGCTAATTTAAACAATCTGAATAGCTACCAAATGATAAATACAGTGATTATCAATCTTCTTTTTGTCCTTTATTACCTTGCTTTCCCATAATCATTATTTTCTTCCTACAAAAATAGCAACTATTCAATATAAAATCAGAAAAGTAATAATTTTTATTTCATATGACCTATCAGTATCCTTGCTATCTCCAACAGTCAAGTTTTTTTGACGATATTCTTAGTTTGAAGATTTGCAAGTTAAAAAACGAATCTTACGACCTGACAAGTCTAAGACTTTGCCTTTTTTCCGATACGAGATAAATCACTAAGCAGGACACTACCTTTTGATTTCATCGTCAAGACAGTGCAAAATAGCCCTGATAGAAATGGTATCGTTTTTTTGTATGGCAAGTATCAGCAAGGCAAAACGATAAGAATGGATAGCAGGCCTTTCCGCACCGATGAAAGATAGACCTTTCGCTCCTTATTTTTAATATATTGGTTCAACAACCCCACACTCATCGACAACAACGGCGATTTGTATACGACAGGCATCAGTTCCAATGAGCTTAGTTTGAGCAGTTCTTCTTCCGACTGTCCTAATCAAATCAATCTCGATACCTACGATTTCGTCAATGGACAATACCAAGCTGCCGACCATATCGAATCAAGCAGCTACATCAACAATCCATCGACGGTCACCTACAAAGCAGGCAATTACATTGACTTACAACCATTACGACAGGCGCAGAACTCAATATTGAAATAGACGAATGCCCTTAGTGGGTTAAATTCTAAACTTGTTTTTTTATTTGGAGCGAAAGGTAAAGAGCTTCGTCGTTACGTTCAGTCCTGCTATCCGCTAATGGATGGCATCTCCAAGATGCCTTGCATTTTATCACGAACTGCACCGTATTGGAAGGCATTTCCAAAATGCCTTTCATTTCCACAGATGAACCGAAAAAGGCAGCCAACGCAATCATCCAACCACTCCTATCAGGGCTATTTTTCATGGTCGCTATCTCTAACTACGGTTTATTTAGAATTTAAGATTTATCTATTAGCATTTAGAATTAACCAATATATTTTCAATAAACGCTACATATAACCACAGTTTATAAAGCAAGTTTATAATTTAATATCTAATTATTTAGGAATTTACAATTATCAGGACTATTTTAGATGTTCTAATTTAATAATAAAACATAACACTTATACTTAACATTTAAATACATAAAAATCATGAGAAATTTAATAATAACCATCACTTTACTATTTACAACAGCAATATTCACTTTCGCACAAACAACCAGCCTAAAAGTTACAGACGAAGGAAATGTCGGTATTGGTACCGACAATCCTACGGCAAAACTAGAAGTAGCGGGTACGATAAAACTCAACAATCCTGGAAACCTTAATTACATTACAGGATCAAATGACCTCCAAAGAACAGCCCTCTTGTCTAATACCACTCCCTTAAATAGTCGTTGTTACTTCTATATGTTCAACAACGATAATCCACCAAGAGCAGGAGAATTTAGTATGGCAGGAAAATACATCAGATTTGTAAGTAATTCAACCAATACTAGCTTTGGTACTGAAAAAATGCGCCTTACTGCCAATGGTCGTTTGGGTATCGGAACAAATGCTCCTGCCTACACACTACACGTAAACGGAACGGCAGCTAAACCAGGAGGCGGATCTTGGATTGCAGCTTCTGACAGAGCCTTAAAAAATAACATCAATGCCTACGAAGATGGCTTAGAAACTTTAATGCAAGTGAATCCTGTAACCTTCCAATACAATGGAAAAGCAGGAATTGAAACTGGTAAAACAGAATTTGTAGGCGTCATCGCACAAGAATTACAAAAAGTGGCACCGTATATGATACAGCCTTACCAATACACAGACGTAAATAAAGAAACAAATGAGGTAGAAAAAACAGAAGAATATCTATCAGTTGATCCATCTGCCTTAACCTATATGCTCATCAATGCGGTGCAAGAACAACAAGAAGTTATTGAAAAATTACAAGAGCGCATCACACAATTAGAAAGAGGTACAGACAAAGAAACGTACAAAACAGAATCAGATATTTCAATCAAAGGTGCAGGAAGATTATCACAAAACATGCCAAATCCTTTCTCTGAAAACACAACCATCCAATACGAATTAACGGACAAAGATGCACAAGCAGAAATCCAAATTTTCAGCTTAACAGGCGAATTATTAAAAGTCGTTCCTGCCGATGGTAGAACGGAACAGGTTAATGTTCAGGTTACGGATATGCCGAATGGTACGTACACATACAGCTTAGTTGTCAATGGCAAAATCATTGATACAAAGAAAATGGTTTTGAGTAAATAAGATAAACGAAATATGCATTAAAGGTCGTTTTTTGCGATTTTTAATGATAAGGCCTCACTAAATCTTTTTTTAGTGGGGCTTTTTTTGTTAACGGAAGAAGAGACAATTGACTGAAGTACGAAGGGCAAAAAGGAACGTTCTCTTAGCGTTCTGTCCATCCAAAATAGACCTGATAGAAATGGTATCGTTTTTTGTAGGGGCAATCCCTTGTGGTTGACCTGCCAGCAGCATGGCAAAACGATAAGAATGGATAGCAGGCCTTTCCGTCACGATGAAAGATAAACCGTTCTCTCCTAAAAAAAAATCTATTGAACAAGTAAAAAAAATCTTGTCCTTAAATAATAAAAAAACACTAAATTAGCACCTAAAAAGAACATATGCTTAAAATTGGGTTAGTAGGTGCTGGACATCTCGGAAAAATACACATCAAACTGCTTTTGAGTTTGCCTATTTGGACATTGGTTGGATTTCATGATACCAACGAAGCCGTCGCCACTGCTGTCGTTCAAAAATGGGACATTCCACACATCGAGGACATTGACACACTTATACAACAGGTAGATGCTTTGGCCATTATCACACCGACGCCACACCATTTTGACATTGCCAAAAAAGCTATTGAACAAGATAAACATGTCTTTATTGAAAAGCCGCTGACCCAAACTTTAGAACAAGCCGAAGAACTCTTGAAATTAGCCAAACAACATAAAATTATCGGGCAAGTGGGGCATGTCGAACGCTTTAATCCTGCATATTTGGCGGTTCGCCATAAAATCACAAACCCCTTATTTATCGAAACCCACAGGTTGGCAAAGTTCAACCCTCGTGGCACGGATGTTTCCGTCGTTTTGGACTTGATGATCCACGATTTGGACATTATTTTGAAGAGCGTCGATGCGCCCATTGTCGATGTACAAGCGAGTGGCGTGGCGATTATTTCCCAAAAACCCGATATTGTCAATGCCCGTTTGACTTTTGCGAATGGCTGTGTTGCCAATGTAACTGCCAGCCGATTGTCAATGAAAAATATGCGAAAAATGCGCCTTTTCCAAGAAGACGCCTACGTCAGTATTGATTTTCTCAACAAGCAAGCCGAAGTCACCAAATTGTCCGACCAAAAAGACGCCGTTCTCCCCTCTTTTGAGCTAAATATCGGGCAAGAAAACGCCAAAAAATACATCACTTTCGACATTCCCGAAGTGCTGCCCCTCAATGCCATTCAACAAGAATTAGAGGAATTTGCCCACAGTATTTTAGAGACAAAACCCGTTGCAGTCACTTTAGAAGATGGCTATAAAGCCCTAAAATTAGCCCACCAAATCTCTACCCAAGTCCAACAAAACCTCGAAAAACGCAAAGAATTTGTTTCTTAGTTTTTGTAGTTTAAGTGGTTTTTGTAGTTTGTGTGGTTCTTTAAAATTCCATAAACGACACAATTGCAAAAACATTATAATTTTCTTTAGGAGACAACGGTAAAATTCCTTCGTAAAAAACGCATGCTCCTGCTGTGCCATCAGGTCTATTTTACACTGCTTGAACCATTGCAGAATAGCAGTTTTGCCAAAAAATCGTCACCCGTCACTATCATGAAAAAAACAAGCCTCCACCTAATCCTCCTCATATCCACGCTACTCACCGCCTGCACCACCGACAAACCCATCGAACAAGCCCTACGCCAATGCATCGAAGAAAAATACACCCAAAACAACAAAAATTACCAAGAAACAGCCCAAATCTTAAAAGACCTACTCAAAAAAGAAGGCTTATTGCACCCACAAAACCCCACAAGCTATGACAGCCTACTCAACACCTTCGCCACCAATCCCAAAACCATAAAAATAGACCCGATACTCCACAAAAGAATAGCTGAAAATTCCCCTAAAAACTTTGGCGCACCCTGCATACGAGAAGTTTACCGCTTCCAATACAGAAACTCAAAACTCCGAAAATGGGCAAATGCATTAGAAAAAATGGCGTGGCAAGGCGAATTGAACGAAAAAAATATTCTCCAAAAACTATCCGAAACCCTCACTCCAAAAGACTTTTCAGAACCATTATACCAAGAAATCGTGCTTTGGACAATTTACGAATTACATATTGTTGGGAATAATTCTTAAAAAATCAGATATTTGTTCAGCATTTTAACAAAAGAACAGCAAACTATATATAAGGTCGCTTACGTTCTTACTTATACCAGAGTCCAAACTCAAAATACAATGAAAAAAATAAACGAAATCCCCCAATTAGGCTTCGGCACTTTCCAAATCACCGAAGATTGCAGTAACTTAGTCAAGTTAGCCATTGAAAACGGTTATCGACACATAGATACTGCCCAACTCTACAACAATGAAGCAGAAGTAGGACAAGGCATAAAAGACGCTTCTATCACAAGAGACAATATTTTTTTGACGACAAAAGTTTGGCCAGACCAATTCAGCAAATCAAAATTTTTGCCCTCCGTCGGAGAAAGCCTCAAAAAGCTTAAAACAGATTATGTAGACCTACTCCTACTCCATTGGCCCAATCCCGACATTGATGTACGAGAGACCTTAGAAGAACTGCTAAAAGCACAAGAAAAAGGCTATGCAAAATACATAGGTGTCAGCAATTTTAACACAAAGTTATTGCAACAAACCTTAGATTTTGGCGCACCCATCATCACCAACCAAGTCGAGTACCATCCCTACATCAACCAAGAAATACTCAAAACCTTCTTACAAGACAAAAACATACCCCTAACAGCCTATTGCCCCATTGCCAGAGGAAAAGTCCTTGAAGAAGAAACAATCAAAGACATCGCTCAAGCACACCAAAAAACAACAGGACAAATCTGCCTACGTTGGCACATACAACAAGATAATGTAATCGCCATCCCAAAAACAGCAACGCCCTCCCGAATCACCGAAAACTTCGCCATTTTCGACTTTGAACTAAGCCCCGAAGAAATGCAGCAAATCAACGCCCTCCAAAAAGAAGAAGGCCGCATCATCAGCCCTAAAAACGTAGAGTGGGATTAGGAATTAGGAAATTAGGGATTGGTGGGTTAGGGATTGGTGGATTAGGAATTGGTGGATTAGGGAATTAGGATTAGGGAATTAGGATTAGGGAATTAGGAATTGGTGGATTAGGGATTGGTGGATTAGGGATTGGTGGATTAGGGATTGGTGGATTAGGGATTGGTGGATTGGTGGATTAGGGAATTAGGAATTAGTCTCTATCCATAACTAAAAAAACCACAGCAGCACCACCACAGCACAAACAAACTACAAAAACTACAAAAACCACATAAACTACAAAAACCACATAAACTATAAAAACCACATAAACTACAAAAACCACATAAACTACAAAAACCACAAAAACCACATAAACTACAAAAACCACATAAACTACAAAAACCACATAAACTACAAAAACCACAAAAACCACATGCAGAGGATAGCACTACTAATACTACTATGCAACCTACTATCTTGCACCAAAAGCAACGAAGTAATTCCTGCATACATCTACATCACCGAAGCAATCGTCGAAACAGACTATGTCACAGAAGGCACAACCTCCAACGATGTAAACTCCGTTTTTGTAGCAATAGACGATATATCCATTGGCGTATTTGAACTACCCGCCCTTGTTCCCATTCTCACAACGGGAGAAGTAGACATCACCATACAAGCAGCCATTCCCAGAAATGGCTCTTATGCCGATTTCATTTCCTATACGCCCTATACCTTTTACACCACCACACGCACCCTCATAGAAGCCATCGCCGACACCATACAGCCCAATTTTAAATACAGAACAGCCGCCCAATTCTTATTACTCAACGACTTCGAGAACAGCAACAACTTAGAATTATTGGAAGACGAAGTAACCTTTAGCTCCATCAATGGCGACCAAGTTTTTGAGGGAAGTCGTTCAGGTTTCGTAGAATTAACCGACGAAAATCCTGCTTTCACTTTAGTTACCATAGAATCCGTCGACATCCCCAACCTAGAACAACCCAACTTTGTAGAATTTGACTACAAATGCGACGGCTTGTTACAATTTTATGTATCAGGCTTAGACTTCAGTTCCTCCACACCAAACGCCTTTTTAGACGACCTTCTATTCATCAAACCCATAGACAACTGGAACAAAATCTATGTCGATTTATCAGAATACCTCCTCGCAAAAGACGACGTACAATCCATACGCATCGGCTTTAGGGCCATCATCCCAGATTCTCTTACAACAGCCGAATACTACTTCGACAACATCAAATTCATCCACGTTCCACTTTGATTCGTCATTCAGTGGATTGGGAATTAGGCAACTAGTGGTTCAAGACTTAAATAATTGATAATTTATGCCTTTCTTTGCACTAAAAAGATATGATAAGCGGACAAGCACCAGCGAAAGCCATCCCGATGACCTCCCTACAGAAGAAATTACTGCAAGAAATAGTGGTAAAGTATAGTAGTGGTCAGCAACAAGTCAAACGAGCTAAAATTTTATTATTAGCAAGTGAAGGTCAAAGCAACTCATCAATAAAACGAGATTTGGGAATCTCGTTAAATACAGTAAAATCCTGGCGAAGACGTTGGCTATCTACCTATGAAAATTTGCTCATTTACGAAGACTCAGTGAGTCAAGGCATATCAAAGTTATTAGATTACCACAAACATATATTGGAGTTATTGAGGGATTTACCTCGTAGTGGTGCTCCAAAAACAATTACTTTAAGCCAAGAACAACAAATAATAGGTATTGCCTGTGAAGCACCAGAAGATTATGGAATAGCCTTTACAGATTGGACTCACGAAATGTTAGCCTATGTAGCAGTAGCCAAAGGCGTTATTAATAGTATTTCTTCCCGACAAGTTGGGAGGATTTTAAAAAAGAAGCCCAACCCAACCCCATAAATCTGAGTATTGGCTATTTCCCAAAATAGCAGATTGGGATGAATTTGTTGAACAAGTCAGTTTAGTTTGTAAATTTATTTTAGATTCAACCCTTTTTAAAGATCCCAATTGCCATGTAATTAGTATTGATGAAAAAACAGGTATTCAAGCTATTGAACGAAAAATTGAGAGGGCACAAAAAGGACATCAACGAAAAGAATATGAATATACTCGACATGGTACAACTACTTTGATGGCAGCTAACAATGTAGAAAATGGTGAGTTGATTCACTATCATCTTGGACCTACTCGAAATGAAATAGACTATCTTAATTTTGTTAGACAGACTGTTTATCAATTACCTGAAATGGACAATATTGTCATCTTAGCAGACCAATTAAATACACATATGTCAGAATCTTTGGTTTATTGGATTGCAGAAAATCAGGAGTATCAAATAGAGGAATTAGGCATAAAAGGAAAATCTGGTATTCTACAAAACATGGAAACTCGTCGTGCTTTTTTAGAAAGACAAGACCATCGCATCCGATTTATTTTTACACCAAAACATTGCTCTTGGTTAAATCCAATTGAAAATTGGTTCGCTAAATTGCAAAGGCACACCATTAAAAATGGTAATTTTTCTTCCATCAATAATCTAAAAAAGAAGATAGTAAATTATATTGAGTTTTATAATCAAGTTTTGGCTAAACCTTTAAAGTGGAAGTTCAAGGGGTTTGAAAAAGCACAAAAATTATTTAATCTAAATTATCAACCAATTAAGTCCTGAACCACTAGTCTCTACAAAAACGACTTAAACGACTCAAACGACTTAAACGACTTAAACGAAAGAACCACAGCACTAAAAACCCCACAGCACTAAAATGCGCCAAAACAAAAAAACAGGTATATCCCTTTTAGTCTTACTAGATTTTATAGCCGCAATCGCAGCATGGTTTATATTTCACCACTACCGCAAATTCTATGTAGAACAACAACCCTTTGACCCATCCCAATACTACGACCAAAATCTATTCTTAGGCTTACTAATCTTTCCATTGGCATGGTTAGTCCTATACTTTTTTTCAGGCACCTACAGCGACATCTATCGAAAATCAAGGCTATCAGAACTCTTTCGCACCTTACTACAATGTTTTATAGGCGTTATTATTTTATTTTTTGTCATCATCTTAGACGATGTAATACTCAGCTACAAATCCTACTATCAATCATTTTTGGGCTTATTTGCCATTCAATTTACGCTTACTTTCTTTGCCCGTTTCATCGTCCTCAACAAAGCCAAACGGCAATTAGAAAACGGACAAGTGGGCTACCGAACCCTTTTAATTGGTGGGAACCAAAAAGCCCTTGATTTGTACACAGAAGTTACCCAAAAATCCAGAGTTGCTTTAGGCTACGACTTCATTGGCTTCATCCTAACCAACGGCAATCCCAAACCAGAACTTTCCCAATATTTAGCACCCTTAGGACACATAGAAAACATAAGAGAAATCTTTATCAAAGAACAAGTAGACGAAGTAATTTTAGCGGTAGAAACCTCTGACCACCACAAAATCAATGACATCTTAAATGCCCTCTCCGATCAACAAATTGTCATCAAAATGATTCCCGATTTATACGACATCTTATCAGGTTCTGTCAAGATGAGCAATGTCATGGGCGCACTCTTAATCGAAATATATCCAGATTTAATGCCTCCGTGGCAACAAAAAATAAAACGCCTCATAGATGTCATCGCTTCAGGAATTCTCTTAATTTTGCTAAGTCCTCTATATTTATTCATCGCCATCAAAGTGAAACTATCCTCTCCAGGTCCCATTATTTACCGTCAAGAACGCATTGGCAAAAATGCTAAACCCTTCTACATCATTAAGTTTCGCTCGATGTATGTGGATGCAGAAAAACACGGTCCAGCCCTTTCTCAAGGCGACGATTCTCGTATTACAAAATGGGGATTCCTTATGCGAAAATGGCGATTAGACGAACTTTTGCAGTTCTATAATGTACTAAAGGGGGAGATGTCTTTAGTCGGGCCAAGACCAGAAAGACAATATTATATTGATAAACTAGTAAAAATTGCGCCTGAATACCGACATTTGCACAAAGTCCAACCAGGCATCACCTCTTTAGGCATGGTCAAGTTTGGTTATGCCTCTAATATTGATGAGATGATAAAGCGCATGAAGTATGATTTAGTGTACATCGAAAACATGTCACTCTCTACCGATTTTAAAGTCATGATATACACGGTTATTGTGTTATTTCAAGGACAAGGAAAGTAGTTTTTTGGTTTATGTGGTGACAGAACACAATACGCTATGGAAAACTACTATTTTTGATGAAGATAGAGACTGTCCAAAATAGCCCTGATAGCAGTGGTATCGTTTTTTTGTAGGGGCAATCCCTTGTGGTTGACCTGCTAGCAGCTTGGCAAAACGATAAGAACGGATAGCAGGCCCAGACGTAACGACGAAGCAACCAACCTTTCGCTCCTATTAATATCTAAAAAACAAAGACTTAAACAGACAAAAACCAAAGATGCAAAATACCTCATCAATATTAATGATACGCCCTGTTAATTTTAACTACAATCTCGAAACAGCAGAAACCAACGCTTTTCAAAGGCAGGAGGCAGAAATTACAGCCAAAGTTGCCCAAGAAAACGCAGTAAAAGAATTTGACCAATTGGTCACGCTTTTAGAGGACAATGGGATAGAAGTCATCGTCATCAAAGACACCCCCAAACCCTACACACCCGACTCCATTTTTCCAAACAACTGGATTTCTTTCCATGACAAAGGAAGGGTTGTCTTATATCCCATGATGGCAATAAGTCGACGCTCTGAAAGACGAGAGGATATTTTATTGAGATTAGAAAAAAGATACAAATTCATAAAAAAGTCAACCGTAGATTTGACCAATTATGAGCGAAACGAAAAGTACTTAGAAGGCACAGGAAGCATGGTTTTAGACCGAGCCAACAAAATCATCTATGCTTGTCTTTCTCCTCGAACAGACGAAGATGTCCTCAACAAGTTTTCCCGACTTTTAGGCTATGAAGTTGTCTCTTTCATCGCAAATGACGAGAACGAAAAAGCCATCTACCACACCAATGTCATGATGTGTGTAGGCGATAAATTTGCGGTGGTTTGCAAAGACTCGATTACGGATACAAACCAGGCTAAAAAAGTGATCCAGAGCCTTATGGCAACAAACCACGAAGTGATTTTCATTACTTTTGACCAAATGAATCATTTCGCAGGCAATATGTTGGAAGTCATCAACCAAAAAGGCAATGCCAACTACCTCATTATGTCTTCACAAGCCCACGAATCCTTAGACAAAGCCCAAATTAAAGCCTTAGAAAAATACGCCAAAATTTTACACAGCCCCATCCCTACTATCGAAAAATTGGGCGGTGGTAGTGTTCGTTGTATGATGGCAGAAATCTTTCTCCCTCGTGCGTAATATTTTTTCAAAATTAATATAATTATAAGGAGCGAAAGGTCAGTCGCTTCGTCGTTACGTCTGGGCCTGCTATCCGTTCCTATGGCTAAGGTATAGACTATTTATGAAGATCAAATAACGACTAAAACTACTTAAACCACTTAAACGAAAAAAGCCATACCACTACTATCAGGGCTATTTTGCATGGTCTCAACAAAAAGCTATCACCAGAATGAAAACCAAAGACAAGAAAGATAAAGTAAATATTGTGACATTGGGCTGTTCCAAAAACTTGGTAGATTCCGAAGTTTTGGCCAATCAGTTGCAAGGAAATGACTTCGAGGTATTCCACGAAAAAGAGGAGGAAGAAGCCAATATTGTGATTGTCAATACATGTGGATTCATTGATTTAGCCAAAGAAGAATCCATCAATACCATCTTACAATACGCCGATGCCAAAACCAATGGCGATATTGACAAATTGTATGTAACAGGCTGTTTGTCACAACGTTATAAGGACAATTTGGAGGAAGAAATTCCAGAAGTTGATGCGTATTTTGGGACCTTAGACTTGATGTTGCTTTTGGAAGAATTGGGCGCAGATTACAAACACGAACTCATCGGTGAGCGAAAATTCCTTACGACTCCTTCCCATTATGCCTACCTCAAAATATCGGAAGGCTGCAACCGTACATGTTCCTTTTGTGCCATTCCTTTGATGCGGGGAAAACACGTCTCTAAACCCAAAGAGCAAATCATCACAGAAGCGAAAAATTTGGTCAAGAATGGCGTCAAAGAGGTCATGTTAATCGCCCAAGAATTGACGTATTATGGCTTGGATATTTACAAAAAAAGAGCCTTAGCCGAGTTGTTGTATGAATTGGACAAAGTGGAGGGTTTGGAATGGATTCGCTTGCATTATGCCTACCCACACAAATTTCCTTTAGACGTGATTGATGCCATCAAAGATTGCGACAGTGTTTGCAATTATTTGGATATGCCCCTGCAACACATAAGCGACCCCGTTTTACAACGCATGCGCCGTAATACCACCAAAGCAGAAACCTACGAACTTATCAAAAATATTCGGAGCATCTTGCCTGATATAGCGATTCGGACGACGATGTTGGTCGGTTTTCCAGGCGAAACGGACGAAGATGTCGAAGAATTAGCCAATTTTGTCCGAGAAATGCGTTTTGAACGATTGGGCGTTTTTGAATATTCTCACGAGGAAGGAACGAGTGGTTATGACTTAGAAGACGATGTACCGCCAGAAGTAAAAGCCGAAAGAGCCGCTTACATTATGGAGGTTCAAGAAAGCATTTCCTTTGAACTCAACCAAGCCAAAGTGGGAAAAACATTTAAAGTCCTATTCGACAGAAAAGACGGCAACAACTTCGTGGGACGCACAGAATTTGACTCGCCCGAAGTCGATAATGAAGTGTTGATTGATGCCTCCACCCAATATGTCCGCCTCGGTGATTTTGCCCAAGTGATGATCACCAATGCGACGGAATTTGATTTGGAAGGACGAGTGGCGAGTGATAGGTGACGAGAGACTGGTGGCAAGGGACAAGTGGCGAGTATTTAATGGTTCTAAGTAAGGGAACGATTTTAGTGGGACGAAAGGAACGCAGTAATTGCCTTGTTATCAATTCTTTACGATTTTTTAAGGTGCATTTTGTTTTGTCCATCAACTTATTACCAATTCTCTACAAGAATCTTAATATCCTGTTAAATACGTTCATCTACTTAAATTTATTGAAAATAATTTATGTTGGATTTCTTACTGAATAACTTAAACAATATTGTTGCTTTTGTGGTAACGATAATACTAACCGTCATCTTTGCACAACTTGCAAGGAAAATGTTTGCTAAGTTTTTAGCAAAGATAGATGACAACAACAACTTAGACAAGACCAATTATTATTTTATAAGATATGTCATCATTGCCTTAATTTATGGCATAGGCTTCACCTTAGCCATCTATTCGGTGCCTGCCTTAAAATCCATAGGAACGACCCTACTTGCAGGTGCTGGTGTTATTGCCCTTGCCGTAAGTTTTGCTTCACAACAAGCCCTTAGCAATATTGTGAGTGGTTTGTTTATAGTCATCTTTAAACCGTTTAGAATCAAAGATAGAGTTTCTATCAAGGCTAGTGATCTTCAGGGCGTTATTGAAGACATTACATTGCGCCATACAGTCATTAGAGATTATGAAAACAGACGCATTATTGTCCCCAATTCTGTTATTAGCAATGAGATTATCATCAATTCGGATTATTCGGATGGCAAGATATGCAAGCAAATGATATTAGGCATCAGTTATGATAGCAATATTAAAAAAGCAAGAAATATTATTCAAGAAGAAGCCATCAATCATCCATTAACGATAGACAACAGAACCAATGAAGCCAAAAATGACAATGAACATATCGTAGTCGTCAGGGTTATTTCATTGGGTGATTCCTCTATCAATCTGAAAGCTTTTATATGGGTGAAAGATCAGAAGGATTCCATCGTATTATCTTCTGATTTGTTGGAATCCATCAAAAATAGATTTGACAAAGAGGGCATTTCAATCCCCTATCCGCACCGAAATATCATTATAGAAAATAAAAAAGACTTATGAACAATCGAAATCTTCTGGCTCTAATGGTTGTTGCTATTATAATCGTCTGGTTGATTTCAGGGTTCATGACGCTATTTTTTATAGACAACTGGCAAGATAGAGGGACTTTTGGTGATATGTTTGGGGCAGTCAATGCGCTTTTTTCGGGGCTTGCTTTTGCGGGCTTAATCTATGCGGTTGTCTTACAAAAACAAGACTTAGAGTTACAAAAAACAGAAATAAAACTCAATAGAGCCGAATTAAGTAAATCTTCAAAAGCACAAGTTGCCTCCCAAAAAGCACTGATAGAACAAGTAGAACAAATGAGGATAGCAGCGAGATTAAACGCACTTAATACCATCATCAACTACTACAACATTCAAATTGCAAATCCCCAGAATAGCGAAGCATTGGTATTAAAGTTCAAAACCAAACGAAAGGAAGCCATAAAGGACATTGATACGCTCATTGATAGACAGGATGAAGATTTTGATTAGAGGTTGTGTCGTTTTGGTGGCTCTGATTCATTGCACAGAAAACAGAAAAGCGAGGCATAATATGTCCGTATAGATGATTTTACCCAAGTGACGATTGCGATGACTTTTGATTTGGAGTGGGAATTGAAGGTTTGATAGTTAATCAAAAAAAGGTTATTTTGAGGTTAATTAAATAAAAGTAAAATGCTCAATAAAGAATTAGTTATCCACTCCATTCAAGATTTACCCGAACAATTTTCGTTAGAAGACTTGATAGAACACCTTATGCTTATGGAAAAAGTAAAGAAAGGACAACAACAAGTCAAAGACCAACAAACCTTTTCAACGGAGGAAGCGAGAACTAAATTGAACACAGACTTCTAAACAAGCTCAATTGATATGGATTACATAAAAATAGAAGGCTATAAATCAATACATTCAGAAACCATTCCACTAGCTCCAATTAATATATTAATAGGTGCCAATGGGAGTGGCAAAAGTAATTTTATCTCCTTCTTTGACTTTCTCAATAGGCTTTATAATAGAAAGTTAAATGACTATGTAGCTCTGTCTGGTGGCGAAAATAAAATCCTACACAACGGAAAAAAAAATACTGAAAAAATATCTTTTGAAGTAGAGTTTAATAATAGAAAAAATGGTTATGCAGCAACATTGACATCTGGTACTGATGGATTTATTATTACAAGTGAAAGACTAATCTATGAGGATAGGTCTACAGATATAAGCAAATCATCACGGGAAGCACAAATTAAAATGACTACTGATAATTTTCGAGCAGAAGCAATCATCAAACATCTCAACAATTTCAGAAAATATCACTTTCATGATACAAGTAATAATTCTTCATTTACAAAAATTAGCCATATAGAAAATGATATTCATTTTTTATATAGTGATGGATCAAACTTAGCTGCCTTTCTTTTTAATATTCAAAAAACAAATAAAATTGTTTACAATAGAATTGTGAAAACAATTAAATCTATAGCACCTTATTTTTCAGATTTTTATTATCAACCCAATCAAGAGAAACAAATTCGTTTACAATGGACAGATCGCTATAGTGATGTTGTTTTTGGTGTTACAGACTTATCAGATGGAACATTGAGGTTTATTGCACTTACTGTCTTGTTTATGCAACCAAAACTACCTGATACGATTATTATTGATGAACCAGAATTAGGATTACACCCTACTGCCATTGCAAAATTATCAGGAATGATTAAATCTGCTTCCCTAAAGGGCTGTCAAATCATTATTGCGACACAATCGACTGATTTAATTAGCCATTTCTCACCAGAGGATATTATTACGGTAGACCAAATAGATGGAGAATCTAAATTTAAACGACTCAATAGTGATGATTTAAAACAATGGTTAGAAGATTATACAATTGATGATCTATGGAAAAGAAATATCATTACAACAGGACAGCCTAATTTTTGAGCGATAATGCATAGAGTTATAATCATTTGTGAAGGAGAGACAGAAAAAGAATTTTGTCAAAAAACTTTAGCACCATTTTTTGCTTCCCAAGAAATATATATTCAAGCTCCACTCATTAAAAAATCAATGGGTGGCATTGTGCCATGGGCTGAAATGAAAAAACAGATTAACGCACACCTAAAAAATGATGCTACAGCATTTGTAACGACCTTAATTGACTATTATGGTCTTTACGAAAGACATAACTTTCCTAAATGGACTGAAGCAGAAAGCGAACCTAATAAAAACAAAAAAATGGAGATTTTAGAGCAAGCTATGGCAGAAGATATAGAAGATGCTCTACGTCATCGCTACATTCCTTACATTCAACTCCATGAATTTGAAGGCTTGCTTTTCAATAACATACAAATTTTTCAGGAACAAATCCCTGATGATGAATTAATTGGCTTTGAAGAACTAAATCGGATATTTCGGCAATATGACAACCCTGAAATGATTAACAATGGAAGCACAACAGCCCCATCCAAGAGACTATCAAGAATCATACTTGGCTACAACAAAATAGTTTATGGCAATATACTCGCTGAAGCCATCGGTTTACAAAACATAAGAGCCAAAAGCCCACGATTCAACAAATGGCTACAAACCATAGAACAAATAAAAACACAACTACCATAAAGTTTCTTTATTTCACCGCCAAATTAACAAAAAGCTCTGCCCCCATTCTTGGTGGAATCGAATTATGACAGGCTTCGAATGTATGAAACTCGAAGTAAGGGGCAAAGTATTTTTTGTATTCTTCCATCGTTCCACCGAAGGGCGGGCCTTCTTGCTCAAATACCTTGCCGAAGAGCAATCCTACCAAACGACCTTCTTTTTTTAGTAATTGTGCAACTTGTTGGGCATAGGCTTGTCTCAAATTTATGTTGATTGCACAAAAAAATGTTTGCTCAACAATAATATCGTATTTACCTTTATGTGAAAAAAAATCTTCTTGCAATAATTGCGTATCTGGAAAGGAAGGATTGCGTTTTTTGAAGTTTTGCAAAGGAGTATGCGCCCAATCCATTAGATAAACATTGTGAAAACCCTGTTGAAAAAGGTATTCTGTTTCATAGGAATTGCCTCCACCAGGAATAAGTATATTAAGCGTTTTGTCTGTCACTTGGTCAAAGTATTGTTTAATTGGTGTAGAAACCGAGCCAATATCCCAGCCAGTTTGCTCAGATTCATACAATTTTTGCCAATACTCTTTATCTAAATGTTGCATATACGAAATATTTTTATTTAATTCAATGTTTAAAAGGGAATGTAAATCTATTTTTATAGTATTCCAAAGGGACAAAAACCCCAGATTCACCTAAATAATGGTAAAATAATAATCTCCAGATTTGGACTGCGATATTTTCCAATCTACTTTGTTGAAAAGCCTCATCGTAGCTCTGCTACGACTTCATTTTTCGCCTTGTAGAGTTGAAAAATCTCTTTGCCGAAATCGGGAATTTATTTTTCAACCATTACTAAACCAACTACTTAACTGAGAGATAGAAAGCTGCCAAACTTTCTTATTTCTATAAAATAACTGCTATGAGTTCAAGTTCAAGAGGTCCTTTTTATTTAATACTAATCGCCCTTTTATTAGGCGTCAATTTCTATATTTTTTACAACAATTATAAATTAAAAAAAGAAAGAGATAGCATCACGACAGAAATGGCCCATTTAGAGGACGAAAAAAATCAATTACAAATAGAATATAACGAAACAATCGCCGAATTAGATTTGTTGCAAACCGAAAATGAAGAACTTAATGAGGAACAACTCAATCTAAAACAGGAGTTGGAACAGCAAAAAATCGAGATTGAAGAGGTTTTGCGTAAAGGTAGTGCCAATAAGGGAGAATTGTCTAAAGCCCGTAAAATGCTTAAAACTCTTCAAAATAAGATTGAAAATTACTCACAGCAAATCAGTCAATTACAAATAGCCAACAGTGAATTGGCGGACAGCAATACGCAATTGCAACAAAAAGTCATCGTACAACAAGCAACCAATGAGGGCTTAATTGCAGAAAAAGACTCTGTGACTTCTGAATTAGCTGGTAAAATCAACCAAATTTCAGAGGAAAAGGACCAGTTAGAAGCCAAAGTTGCCAAAGCTCAACGACTTTATACAGATAGAATCACTGCCAATGGTATTCGTTTGAAGAAAAACAACAAACAAACCTATACGGACAATGCCAAAAAAGCGGAGCAAATCGAGGTTTGTTTTGACCTTATGCCGAATCCAAGCATTGAGAATCTTTCACAAGATGTCATGTTGCGTATCATCAATCCCGAAGGCGTCACTCTTGCTTTAGGCAGTTCAGGTTCAGGCAAATTGACTTTAGATAATGGACAAGAAGTACAGTATTCTACCAAAAAGCAGATCAATTACAAGCCTAAACAAAAATCAAATTATTGTGTCTATTGGCAACAAGACCAAGAGTATGCAGAGGGCGTCTACAATGCTGAAATTTACCACAATAGCCAAATGATTGGCAATACCACTTTTGAATTGAAAAACAAGCTTTTTTAGCCTTTTTCATTGGTCACATCAAGCTCTAAGGAGTTCTATCACGCAAAGCATCTCAAAATCGTTGTATTTTGTGCATTCTTTGCGTGATTTTTTTTTTGGAGAGAACGGTTTTCTTTTAAATTCTAAATCTTAATTTCTAAATTCTAAAAATTAGGAGAGAACGGTGGATTGCTTCGTCGTTGCGCTAAGTCCTGCTATCCGTTCTTATGGTGGCTGGCATTTCAGTAGACGCATTTGCGTCTCTACGCCAACGCTGCCACCATACCACTACTATCAGGTCTATTTTGGATGGTTTGGACTGCTATTTTCAGTATATTTATCAACCGAATTTGTAATGAATCATCTAAAAACCATATTGGGCTTACTGCTTGTTTCTCTGATGCTTTCTGGTTTATTGCTTGGATTGGAAATGGCTAATATTTATGAAGGTATTACGCTTTATAAAATGAATATATTGCTTTCAAACCTTCTTATTATTTTTCCATCTTTAGTATTTTTCGTTTATTTATTCAAACAGGTTCGGAATGGTTTTGTGAAACAGGGAGGTAATGTGGTTTTGTTGGGTATTTCTGTAGTGATAGTGCTATTTCTTAGCTTTTTTATATGGGATTATTCCAAAATTTTGTGGGATTATCATGAAACTTATGATGGAAATTATACACTCTATCCACCGCTTAGTGCAATTCCTCCTCCTGAAGTCCCTAAAATGTTTGCTTTGCGATGGTTCTTAAAGGCTATTTGGATAACTTTAGTATTTTTGTGTTTATTTGTTGGGTTTAGGATTTATCGGAATGGATATTGAGTTTAAATATACATTATGAATAAATATATATTATTTTTAATAACTTTATTGCTTAGTAGTGATTATATTATTGGGCAACGATGCGTTTCAAATAAGAGAGTTAAAGAAATCAAAGAACAATTTGCAGGACATGTTGGATATTGGATTAAGAAAGATTTAATTTTTGAAGGAACTATCCTTGAAAGAAAACGTGTGAAGTTTTTAGATACTGGTAGCATTTTTTCAGATATTCATCATTTAGTGATCTACAAGGTGTTGGTTCATAAATTGTTTAAAGGAAATTTAGAAAAAGGAACTGTTGAAATTATTAATACAGGAGTTTCAAAGAATGGTCATGGAGAAACTTATGAAGTTGGTCAATCAGGTATTTTTTCAGGAAGTCCATCTTCTAAGTCAGGGTTAGTTTTTGAGCAAATTGATTATGTTAAACAATTAGAGACAGATAATGAACAATATTATTATTCTTGGATTAGTATACCTTATGAAACTTCTTCAATAGGAGATACTTACCTAGTCCGTACCAAAAATTATTTATCTGGCAAGTTTATGATTCTATATTCAGCAAAAGAAGTTTATGCTTTTTTAGAAAGCTATGAAGGCAATAAAAAAGTTGTATTAGATACTAAAATATTTGGTGTGGGTAAGGAAAAAAAATTTAGATGTCGAAAAAAGTTTTTTAGAAAGTAAGGCTATAGAAACAGTAATGTAACGTCTTGTCCTTCTAAAATAGCCCTGATAGCAGTGGTTGGATGGTTGCGTTGGCTGCCTTGTTCGGTTCATCTGTGGAAATGAAAGGCATTTTGGAAATGCCTTTCAATACGGTACAATGCGTGAGAAAATGCAAGGCATCTTGGAGATGCCATCCATTAACGGATAGCAGGACTGAGCGTCACGACGAAGTGCCAAACAGTTCGCTCCTTTTTAAAAAATTAGAATTTTTATATACGATGATGTTGAGAATGAAAAAACATAGATTTTGGATTGCTTTTAGGCGGTGTTTGGTGCTTGGAATGATAGGGCTGATGGGCATTGCTGTGGGCTTGCCGTTGATGGGACAAGAGGACTTGCCAATTGTGCCGCAGAATAAGAAGCGGACGGTGAAAAAGACGCAGACTAAAAAGAAGGGAAAGACGTCATTGAGGGAGTTGAGCAAGCAAAAGGGTGTGAATCAGGCTCCACAACCAAAAACGACGGCCACGCCTAAACAAAACACGCAAAAACCGCCTTCTTCTCGACAAAATAAAGCGCAAAATACTCCCAAAAAAACGAAAACAACTCAAACGCCTCCACCAACTCCAACAGCACAGAAAACAGGAGGCAAACCGAAAAAAAATACGGGGATTCAAGAGGAAATTCAACGGTATTTGGGGTATGAATCGCCTTTGTTGTTTCGCTATCTTTCCTTGCCGTATGATGTGAGTATCAATACGACGGTGCGAGGATGGCACGTAATTGTGGGATTTTGGTTGTTGTTGTTTGTGCCGATTATCTTGCTTTTGGGCTTTTATAATCGTCCGATTTATGGGGTTTTTACGATGTTGGCTTGTTTGCTTTTGCTGGTTGTTTCGACGGCCAATTCGCCCATTATAGGGACGGAATTTGAAAGCATTCCTGCACAATCAGCGCAATTGACGGAATACCTCCATACGACGGCTTTTTCGGATGCGCCAACGGGGGTTTTGATGGCGTATGTGTATAAGGCATTTTTGCCGATTTATCAGTTGTTAGAAGCCATGATTAGTCCGCTTTCGGGCGAAACGGATGCGATTACTTACCCTATTTTGATTGCTTTATTTATCGGATTTTTCTTCTTATTGCACTACCGATTGCGAGAAAAATCGGTGATGATACAAAGCTTAGTCGTGGCAGTTTATCTCTACTTTTTCTTATGGTATTTGTTGGCAGGTGGCATTGTTTGGTATGGCTATTTGGTCTTACCTTTGGGCATTTTGATTACAGTCTTTGCCCTCACTCGGGTCGGTGAGTTATCAAATCGCCCCAAATGGCTGATGCCTTTTGTGTTAGGAATGGGCTTTGTGTCCTTATCTTTTGGCGTGGTACAAAGAATTTCTAACATCAATCAGTTGGAAAATCCACTGCAATTAAACGAGAAAACAGGGCAATATATGTTGGATTGGGCATTGGTCAAATACCAACGAGGTGAGTTTAAAGAAAAGCAGGCTTTTAATACCTATTTCCGCAATATCAACAAAGCTTTAAGAGAAATCAACAAAGAAGATAAGTCCTTGATTTACAGGGCAGGAACGCCTTTTTCCTTCTTTATTAGAAAAAATGACAAACGGGTTTTTAATGACAATCTCCTCCAACTTTTCCAACAGCTTGTGAGCCATTACAAAACCCAAGAAGAGGTCACAAATGCCTTAAAAGCCGCTAACTTTAAATATGTCATTGTAGACCTTAATGCCGCCAGTTTTGACCAAACCGCCGAGAGTTCTGTGAAAAAAAAGTTTAATGTTTTTATGGCTTTTCTAAAGCAAAACCCTAACTTAGAGTTATTAGCGACCAATCGCCTTGTAAAAGGGGCTGGTACTAATGCACAAAACCAAACAATTTACGAAGTATTTGGCGAAGTTCTACAACCTGGATCTTATGCTATTTACAAGATAAAGGATTGATTAAAAGTGATAAAGGGACGTGTGACGAGGGGCGAAGAGACGTTGTGAGATACGTTATAACATGCAATTGCTCTGCTATTGATTCTTTACTAAGCCGAGATTATGAAACAGACAAAAATCTTTGTGGTCTTACCTGCCAAAGATGAGGCGAGCCGTATCGGTGATGTTCTTAAAGAAACATTGGCGTTGGGCTATACCAATATCGTTGTGGTCAATGATGGTAGTGCGGACAATACGGCTGAAGTCGCTGAAAATCACGGGGTCAATGTCATCAATCATGCCATTAATTTGGGCGCAGGTGCAGCGACACAAACGGGCATTGAATACGCTGTTTCTCAAGGTGCTGACATCATCGTTACCTTAGATGCAGACCGCCAACATTATCCTGGCGATATAGATAAATTGGTGCAAAAAATTCTTCATACGGATGCTGATTTGGTTATCGGCAGCCGTTTTCTCAACAAAGAAAATAAAATTCCTTCTATTCGTATCTTCTACAATAGAATTGGAAACCACATCACCCACATTTTTACGGGTCTAAAAATCAGCGATAGCCAGTCGGGTATGAAAGCGATGAAGGCGGATTTTGTCAATCATACGAAAATCAATAGTACAGGCTACGAATTCTGCATTGAAATCATCCGAAATGCCAAAAAATACAAAGCAACGATAGCCGAAGTTCCGATTCGAGTGAGTTATAGTAAAGAGTCTATGGAAAAGGGACAGAGTTTTGTGAATGGAGTTAAGACGGTTTTTAATCTGTTTAAGTTGGTGAATCGGCTTGGGTAGTTTTTAGTGCTGTGGTTCTTAGTTCTTGGTGCTGTGGTTTTATTTTGACTCTACCGATAACCTGTGGTTTTTCTGGATTTCTAATTCCTGTTATACGAATTTACTGGTTTCCAATTTATTAAAAATAAGGAGAGCATGGTTTGTCTTTCATCGTAAAGGAAAGGCCCGCTATTCGTTCTTATGGTGGCTTGCCTATGCTGCGGCAGACACATGGGCCCCTACCCAATCGCCACCATACCACTGCTATCGGGTCTATTTTGGATGGGCGGAACGTTTTACAACTGTTTTGGTTACTTGATTTTTATGTTAAAAAACTGTATCTTGAATGGAATTAGATGTTAAAGAATTTGTGGAAAACAAGCTCCAATCTTCATTAATTGAGATTAAAAGACGGGCTAATGTAGGTTTAAATGAACTAAATGTTTATGAAGAAGTATTAATATACTATTATTCTAAAGAAGGATATGAACCAATAAATGAAAATTTAAGAGATGACAACAATGATATTCATGAAGCTTATCTAAATCAAACTCTTAGTAAATTAAAAGACTATAAATCAATTGTATATAGAGGTGCCAAACTTTCTAAGACACAAATTAATATCTACAAAAAAGCAGAAAAAGATGATACAATCATTACTGAAAAAGCTTTTACTTCAACAAGTAAATCAATATTAACTGCGAATCAATACAGTAAGGCAAATACAGTTTTTACAATTATGTCTAAAACAGGTAAAGAGATTGAAGAATTTTCATTTTTTGGTAATAAAAGCCCACAGAATGAAAAAGAAGTATTATTTAAAAGTAAAACACAATTTCGAGTTTTAGAAGTTAATGAATCTGATACTGTTATAAAAATAATGTTAGAAGAAGTTTAAAAATTAGCACTATGAGTAATTTAAATTATTTACTGAAACAACGTAATCGTTTTTCAAAATCAGATATAGAAGAACTATCAAGTTATTTATTTAAAATAGCTTATATTGATAAAAATCAACCTAAAGAAAAACAAGTCAGCATCCTAAAAAACTTCATTGAAATCTCTAATGAAACACTATATTCGGATTCAGTTTCAACAAAGAAAGAAAAAGTTAGTATTATCAAAAAAATAAATAAACTTACTACTCAACTTGAGATACTTGAATTACTTAATAATGAACAGAAGCAATCAGATTTGAAGACAACAGCAGAACAATTTGGAAAAAAAACACAGTCTTCCATAAAGCCTCTAAAATAATTCCTTTATGCACCATAGAAGGGATTTTTTAAAAAATACAAGTATGCTCCTTACGGGACTTGCTTTCTCCCCTACCCTTTCGGCTCTTCATAAGCATTTTCCTGATTCACAAAAGGATGATTTTTGGGCCGAAATTCGCAAGCTTTATCCGATTGCAGATGCGCCGCTTATCAATCTCAATAGTGGTAGTGCTGGAACGCCGCCGATTCCTGTACAAGAAGCTTTGCAAAGCTATTATGAGCGTTCTTATACGAAACCTTTGTACTACATTTGGAACGAGTGGCAGGAAGCCCGTAATGCCATTAAAGCGCAAATTGCCCAAAATCACCATTGCCACGCAAACGAATTAGCCTTTCTACGCAACACTACCGAAGGACTCAATACCATTTTATACGGTTTTCCTTTACAAGAAGGCGATGAAGTTGTCGCAGCCCGCCATGACTATCCTAATGCCCTCAAAACTTTAGAACACCTTTGTAAACACAAGAAAGTCAATCTCAAAATAGTGGAATTTAACTTACCGCTCGAAGATGATGATACTTTTTTAGAAACGTATGCTGCTGCTTTTACCGAAAAAACCAAGTTGGTTCTTTTTACGCATGTCACCCATGCACAAGGGCAAATTTTGCCTATAAAAAAGCTCTGTGCCTTCGCTCAATCTAAGGGAATTGATACTTTGGTGGATGCAGCTCATTCCTTTTCCCATATTGACCATAAAATTGGCGATTTGGGGTGTGATTATTATGCGACAAGCCTCCACAAATGGCTTTGCGCTCCGTATGGAACGGGCTTGTTGTACGTGAAAGATGCCAAGATTCCTAAAATTGCTCCGATTCATATCGCCCTTCCTCCTGATGGCGAAAAGATTAATAAATTAGAAGCGACGGGAACGAGGGCTTATCCGATAGATATGGGCATTGGGGCTGCTGTGGCTTTTGAAGATACGCTGAAAATCGGACGCAAACAGGCTCGCTTGCAACATTTAAAAAATTATTGGACAAAAGCGGTTGCTTCTTTGGAAAATGTAGATATTCGCACTTCTTTGGATCCTGCTTATTCTTGTGCGATTGCGAGTTTTTCGATTAAGGGCAAAAGTATGAGACAGGTGAAAAAGGCGTTGAAGGAGCGTTTTCATGTTCATACTAAGACGGTTGGTTTGCCTGTGGGTTCGGCCATTCGGATTACGCCTAATGTGTATACTTTGGAAAAGGATTTGGACTTGTTGGTGGAGGGGATTTTTGAGTTGAGTGACGGGTGACGGGTGACGGGTGACGGGTGACGAAAATATAGGGCTAAAAGATGCTATGGGAAAACTATGGGGGCAAGATTCTTTCACGCAAAGACCGCAAAGCTCTACGGAAACCAATTTCTTAATGACCTTTGTGTAAAATACACTTTTTCTACATTCTTGGATAGAGATTGAGACCGTTTTAGAATAGCCCTGATAGTAGTGGTATCGTTTTTTGAAGGGCAAATGTAAGTAAGGCAAAACGATGAGAACGGATAGCAGGACTACAAGTAAATACGAAGCTCTGACCTTTCGCTCCTTATTATAACAATCCATAGCTAAAATGAATTTATATAGGTAAATGAAAGCCATCTTATAGATGTCGTCCATTAGCTTACCTATTGTGAATGATTTACCAGTTTGAAGGATTCGTATTATTAGATATAAAAAAACATGCTTGATTTTTTCAGGAGACATAAGGCTTTAAATATTGTGGTCGTTATAGTCTATTTTTTGTTGGTGGTTTTGCCTCACGAATGGGTGGGTTTGTTGACGGTTGATGTTTTTGGGGGCTTGACGAGGGATGCTTATAATGCGCTGATTTTGGGGATTAGTTTGGTGGGCTTGGGGTTGTATGCGATTCCTGTGGTGCGTAATATTTTGACTAAACCCAATCAACAGACGACGCTTTTTTATTTGATTTTGAGTACGGTTTTGTCTGTGGTTATTTTTAAGACGTTGATTGTTATCAATATTGAGGTGGTTCATTTTGTGCAGTATGGCGTGATGGCGTTGTTGTTGTATCCTTTGACGATGAGTTATTTTCAGACGTTGTGTTTTGCGACGATTTTGGGTGCTTTGGATGAGGCGTATCAGTATTTTTATTTGGCTCCGCAACGTACGGATTATTATGATTTTAATGATGTGGTGATTAATTTGATAGGGGCAAGTTTTGGGCTGATTTTTATTCGGTCTTTTCAACAGGAAAAAATTACTTCTCTTAAAATCTCTCCTTTTTTGGTTCTTTGTTTTCTTTGTATCTTTGGGCTGATTGCTGCTTATGCGGTGGGCATTGTACCGATTTATCCGATGGGTGAAATTCCTGAATCTTTGTGGTTGTTGGTGAAGAAAGTGCCTGAAGGGTTTTGGTCTGTGGTGCATCCAAATGTGAAGTATCATGTGGTTTTGCCTTTGGAGGGGACTTTGTTGACGGGGATTTTGTTGTTGATTTATAGTCGGCTCTGATCTTTTTTTTTGAACCATATAAGTTCATTTAAGCGGTTCTGACTTTTTTTTTAACCATATAAGTTCATTTAAGCCGAATGAAAAAAATTGCGTTTATTGGGGATGCTTTGGATGTGCAGTCTGCTGGGATTCATGTGTATACGAAGGAATTGATTCGGCATTTAGTGCAGTTGGATGAGGTGAATCAGTATTTTGTGGTGCGTCCTAAAGCGGTGGGGGATATTGAGGGGGTGACGGAATTGGTTGTGCCGATTAATGGGCGGATTCCGATGCACCAACGCATTCGTTTGTTTACGACGATTCCGCAATTGATGCGTAAATATGGTATTGATGTGGTCGTTGAACCTGCTCATTTTGGTCCTTTTAATTTGCCTAAGTCCGTTAAACGCATTACGGTGATACATGATTTAACGCCTATTTTATTTCCCGAATATCATGGGGCTGCGAGTCATTATGCTCATCGTTTATTCTTGCCTTCTATTTTGAAAAATGCGGATCAAGTCATTACTAATTCTGACTATACTAAAAGTGATTTGATAAAACACTATCCTGTCTGTAAAGATAAAACGGCTGTATTGCATTTAGGTAAGGCGGCGCATTTTGTGCCGACAATTCGGGAGAATGTTTTGGGGAAATATGGGATTCACTCTCCTTATTTTTTATATGTGGGAACGTTGGAAGTCCGAAAAAACTTAGGGGTTTTGGTCAAGGCTTTTGAGTTATTTAAGGACAAATATGAGGGAAATCACCAATTGGTTTTGGCTGGAAAAAAGGGTTGGAAAATTGAGGACTTGTTGGCGTCTATCGAAAACTCTCCTTATAAAAAAGATATTCTTTTGACGGGTTTTGTTGATTTGGCGGATTTGCCTGTTTTGTATTCTATGGCGACTTTGTTTGTGTATCCTTCGTTGTATGAGGGTTTTGGTTTACCGATTTTGGAGGCGATGGCTTGTGGTACGGTGGTGGTCGCTTCTTCGGCTTCAAGTTTGCCTGAAGTGGGTGGTGAGGCTGCTTTGTATTTTGAGCCTACGGATGCCAATGCATTGTGTCGGCTGATGCTGCGTTTGTTGAATAATGAGGTTTTGTATCAGGAGTTGAAAGGGCGTTCTTTGGTGCAGGCTGGGCGGTTTTCTTGGTTGGAAATGGCGAGACAGTTTTTGTGGTTTTTGTAGTTTTTGTGGTTTTTGTAGTTTGAATTCTTGGTGCTATGCCAATCCCTAATTCCCTAATTCCCTAATCTCAATATTTCTCGAATTCGCTGGTGTTTTTTTGGAGGATGTATTTTTTGAAGCGTTTGATGTCGTACCATAGGAAGAAGATGGTTTTTTTTTGGAGTTGAAACCATGATAGACTTTTTTGGTTTTGGAAAAGGCTGTGTCGGCTAACTTTGGCTTTGGTGTATTCTGTTTTGAAAAATTGGCGGATGGCTTGGGACATGGATTTGAAGAATTTTTTTCTGCCGAAGATTAGATTGATGAGTAAGACCAT
>ENA-ORXM01000930-ORXM01000930.1-marine-metagenome-genome-assembly--contig:-NODE-930-length-45284-cov-4.342580_pt1 | contig 45284 bp, 47 predicted proteins | sample MGYA00237867_ERZ511480 | MGnify/ENA primary metagenome ERZ511480 (study PRJEB26309, sample SAMN06266103) | marine metagenome | isolation source: Algal blade | place: United Kingdom:Sidmouth, United...
TGCGTGGACCCGCTCCGCGGTACCGACGCGATGATCAGGCGTCAGGGCTTCGAGCTCCGCGAACGGACCGCTCGAGCAATCGTCTACGAGCACCCGGCGCGAGCCGGCGCGCGGGTCACCCTCGACATCACCCCCCGTACCTCGGCCCCGCTTCAGCCGTGGCCGAAGGACACGGTCGCCTTCGGTCGACACAACTTCCACACGTTGACCGAGCGTTTCGACGGTGTCCGCATCGAGCAGGCGCAGGTGCCTTTGGGCGCGCTTAGCACAGCGCCGATGGAGGTCGACACCGAACTGAAAAACGCCATCAGTTTAGCTGCTAGGCGAATACGCGACTTTTATGAACACCAACCTAAAGAGGGTTTCGTAACGCAAACGGCTGGGGGTGTGGTGGGGCAACTGGTCAGACCGCTCGAGAGCGTCGCTTGCTACGTTCCAGGTGGGCAAGCGCCTCTATTCAGCACGCTGCTTATGACGGCGATTCCTGCCCAGGTTGCGGGTGTGCCCCATATAGCTGTGGCTTCGCCCCCGAATGCTCAAGGTCAAGTCCCCGCCGAGGTTTTAGTTGCAGCGAGAGAAATCGGTATTAAAACGGTCTACCGCCTGGGGGGGCCGCTAGCGATTGCCGCCCTTGCTTATGGTACAGACAGTATTGAAGCTGTTGATAAAATCGTTGGCCCTGGTAGCCACTTAACGATGCTTGCTAAGAAACTTGTTTTTGGTGAGGTTGGGATTGAGGCGTTACCTGGTCCGACCGAAACCCTCGTTATTGCCGACGACGCTGCCGACGTTGCGCACGTAGCTCACGACCTGCTAGCCCAAGCCGAGCACGAGGGTGCGCAGCCCGTTTTCGTAACGACCAGTGACACGCTGCTTGATGCGGTACTCACTACCTTAGAATCACAGCTGCAAACGCTTAGCACTCAGGTGAGCGCCCGCGAATCCGTAGAAACGCGAGGCCTCGCTATCAAAGTTGATACCTTGCGTGAGGCGGTGGAGGTTGCCAACTTCTACGCCTCTGAGCATTTGTGTTTGCTGGTCAAAGACCCCTGGGCGCTCGTACCCTATATCAAACATGCAGGTGGTTTGTTCATGGGTGAGTACAGTATGGAAGCCTTGGGTGACTACGTTGCGGGTCCAAGCCACGTGATGCCCACGGGGGGCACAGCGCGGTTCTCGAGCGCAATTAACGTGCGTGACTTTCAAAAAGTGATTCCTTTTATCAATTTCAACAAAGACGCCGTACAGAAAATTGGTCCTGCTGGGGCGACGATGGCAAGGGCCGAGGGTTTGGAAGCCCATGCAAGAGCTATAGAAGTTCGACTTAAACAGGATTAGAAGGCCAATTCATTTCGTAGGGGCGCACGGCCGTGCGCCCTTTAAGTCAAAAAGGGATTAGTCTGTTTCTCAACGCCGATGGTTGTTTCGGGTCCGTGACCTGGGTAAACCACGGTTTCATCAGGCAAGGGTAGTAAACGCGTTTTGATGCTCTCGAGCAGTTGCGTAGGGTTACCCATAGGTAAGTCGGTACGCCCGATGGAGCCTTTGAAAAGAGCGTCACCTGCTATCACGTAGCCCTCGCTTGGAAAGTAAAACGCCAGGTGTCCGGGTGCGTGCCCCGGCGTGAAAAGACAGGTTGCGCTGACGCCGCCGAACTCGAGTATTTCGTTGTCAGATAAATCTTGCGTTGATCCGGTTGGTTGCCGAAACGGGATGTCCCACATTTGGGCAGCCTGCGCAGCGTAGCTGTACATCTCTTTGTCGTCTGGGTGCATGCGGACGGGTACGTTCAAAACATCTTGAATATCAGCAAGTGCCCCGATATGGTCGAAATGCGCGTGGGTCAACCAGATTTCTTTTAGCGTTAGGCTAGCGTCGCGGAGTGCGCCCAAGAGCCGTTTGGCTTCATCGCCAGGGTCGATCAGAACGGCTTCGCCTGAGCTTTGGTCGGCAAGCAAATAACAGTTTTCCATAAGAGGTCCAACGGTGTGTTTAGAAAGGGATAGAGCCATAGGTCAAAGTTTACCTTAGCTGCTGTCAAATGATCGCGATTTTTGAGATAAGTGATATGATTTTTGAGACACACTCTATACCCACTAGCATTTGCGCGAACACGGCTGGCTTGACGCCTGTTAAACGCTTAAATGCTGTCGGCGCTAGTGTTTTGACCTTTTCATATCTCATACCCTACTTTGATTCAGGTAGCGGTACTTTTGCAAGAGGTCTATTGAACGAGGATGACAACCTCAGACTACGGAATAGCCGCACCTGACCAGTAGCGCTCGGCTAGTGCGTAAGCCTGTACACCTATCCGCTCGCCCATCCTCCGCCCATAGTGGTCGCCGTCTTGGATATGAATGCCGCCGTAGAGTCGGGAAACCCCCGCCTCGGCGGCGGCGTCTTGAAACGTCGTCCACTGCAATGTGACCGCCTCTGCCGGACTGGTTTCAAAGCGGTTTCCCCCAGCGGGCACAATATATTGGCCTAGCAAGTCGGGAACACCGTCGCGGTTGAAGTCGTCTTGCAGCACCGTTACACCGTCATAAAACCGGTCTGAACCCGTGTAGAGCCTAAACACCTCTGCTGCCGCCATGCTAAAAGTGCTGTGGCCTGACACGTATTCAGGAAAAGCGGGGGTCACAAAACTGAGGCTCTGGTAAGGCCGCCAGCTGTCACCGGGCATACGTTCGGTTCCGCGTCCTGGTCCACCCCAAGCTTCGATGGTCTGGCCCGCGTACATATGACGAATGGCTGAGACGGGGCGTGTAAAGTCAAAGGCGCGTAGGGTCATTACTCGAGAAGGTGCGTTGATACAGGAGTGCCCGTTGTCCGCTCTCCCCGATACCCAAAACATTCAAGGTCACATAGCCTGGTACACGCTTGCCCGACAGGTCAGAAACGCTATCTAAGTATTCCAAGTGTCTGCTGTAAGGTTTACGCAAGTCTGATTCGTCAATGACCAGCAAAACCTCTTGTTCGCCTGCTAGAAGCTTTGCCCCTTCTTCACTGAGTACCTCGCCTAACGTATCGGCGTCTACCTCGGCGCGCTGATTGTTTGCGTGTAGTAAGCGCCTGAGCCGTCTTTCACCGTGAGGCACATTGCCCGTAATGGGGTTATGACTTGCTATTTGACTCACTCGGCATGAACCGCTGCCGATAATGCCCCAGATGCAAGCCTGGAAGCCTTCAAAAAGTCGCTTATCACGAAACAGTTTTTTGTAGGGTGAAACAAACGTTACTAGATCGGTGGCTTCAAAAGCAGGTGGACTATATAGCTTCATAACGCAGCTTAAACAGCTGTATTTGACCTGACTTTTGCCTAGCTTAAGAACTTTATGCAGACTTTTGTCCGGATCTCAGTGCATAGACTTGACAAATACCGTATATCGGTGTACTATATAGAAATCAACCGCTTGAAAAAGCGGATTTTTTTATGCCAATTTAAAGGCTGTATCTGAAGTACCGAGCGCCCTATCTAAAGGTCGCCTGAGCTACGACAGTTTAATGGGGTATGACAGCGTCGCGGTTACGTTCTAGCAAGTTTCAACACCTAGGATGCTCAACAGCATATGGACGTTTTCTTTTTTCTTAGGTCCATACATTCGGTTTAAGAAACAATCTCTAACTCTGGAAAAGCCGCTGCGTAGATACGTTTGTCAAAACTAAGCAGTTGGTCAGCGAACTGACTTGCGTGAGCGCCAATAACAAAGTCCACCAGAACCCGTTTTGGTTCTGCTTGTTTTTGTTTACGTCGTCTTGCAGCGTACCGGCTGAAAGCGCGAGCAGCGTCGCGCCACACCGCTTCAGGAAGGTCCCAGTGAACATCAACTCGAATGCCTTTAAGAAAGCGTTCGATAAACGCTTCATCAGCCCCAGGTATAGCGGTTAATTCGGCAAAGACAGGCGCAGCAATGACTAGCTCACCCGCTTGCGTTACCGCTTGTAGTTTGCCCTGAGTGTAACTAACCTCTTTGTCAGTGCCCCGAAGCAGGGCTGATAGAACATTCGTATCGAGGGCTGTTACCACCCACGTTCCTCACGCAGCTCTTCAACAATCGTTTCAACCGTTTTGCCCTCACCCTCACGCAAGGCCCCGGCCCAGGCGTCAAAGGGATTATCGGGAATGTCGGGACGTAAACGGGCACTGCCATCTTCAGCGACTTCAAAGCTGACCGAATCCCCTTCACGCAGTTTTAGGGCCTTACGAACGTCTATGGGAATGGTGACCTGACCTTTACTCGTTAATTTCGCCTTTCTTACTAATTCCATTCTTACTCCTTGAAGTAAGGATAGCATGGGTGAGTATTCTATTTAGCACATTTCGCCCCTTTTGAAGACTAGCTCTGAAAGAGGGGCGTGATATTAAAGGTACTGCGGAAGTATCTCGGTCCAAACACCAAACAAGCCAATACCCAAAAGTAAGATTCCAGAAATACGTGTTAAAAGTTTGTAGTTCTGCGTCAGCCACCCCGTAGCGCGGCGTTGCAAGGGCAGGGCAAATAACGGTAGTAGCACTAGAGGCCAGCCGAAACCAAGACCAAACGCCAGAAAATAGCTTAAGCCATCGGCTAGTGCCGCAATACTACCTGCCCCCACAACAAAGGCGCTCAGAATAATTGGACCGGTGCAGGGTAGGGTCATGGGGCCAAGTAGAAGCCCGTAAAGATACGCCGTGACGTAGCGATTTTTAAGTATGGGGGCCTGAATCGTACTTAGGCGGTTAAATGGGTTATAGCCAAAAATCATCAATAAACCCAGAACGATGACTGTACCGTAAATGATAGGCAGCAGCCACGGGAAGATAGCGCCGAAGGAGCTTTGCAGTAAAAACAGTAGCAAACCCACCGTCGTCATCATGGTGAGGATGCCTGCCAGAACGATAAGGCCGAGCCAGCCTGCGCCGCCCCTACCTTCCCCATTATTAGCGTTGCCTGCTAAGAAAGCGATAAGCCCTGGGTAAAGCGGTAGCAGACAAACGTTTGTTAAAATGGCTGCGTTGCCCAGTAGAAAGCCCTCGAGCAGCGCCCCCATGCTAGTTTTGTGCGTCGGCTATTTGTGCGAGCAAAACCTCGGGCGCTTCGATACCTGTTGTCAGCTCCGTCGTTGAACCGTCAGGACGAATAATGAAGTGTGGGGTTGAGGGTGGGCTTGTGATCTTGCGACCAAATTCCTCGACAAGTGCTGTGAGCAGTTCGGGTGTTGCAACCGCGAACATCATGTCAAATTCCTGACGTGTGGCGTATTCGGCAAGCTTATCGTCGGCTAAGTTACCCTCGACACTTAAAGCAATAAAAACAACGTCCTCGCCAGCTTCTGGTATGGCACTATTGACGTTATTCAGTTGCTTGCGGCAGTTGGTACACCAGGTCGCCATTGGCTCGACGAAGACAGTTTTGTCTTCGAAGCTTGCCAGGGTAAAGCTCTCGCCTGTTTGAGCGTCGGTTAGCTCGAGGTTTTGCCAGTCAGGGCGCTCAGTTTGTGCAAAGGCAAGACCCGCGAAAATAAATACTAATAAACTCAATTGAAACAATTTTTTCATAGTAATCTCCTTTATCTTGTACAAGTTTAGGTTCGACCTATCACATATCTGTAACGGAATGGATACAATCGGCCCCCATCCTTAACCTAGCGAATAAACCGCATGGCGCAAGTAAACCCGTTGACGTAGCGTAACCGACGTAGCGTAACCTAAGCCTCAATACGTGGGCTTAGTAAGATAAACCGCGTAGCCTAGAGAATAAGCGTCGTAAGGTTGGTCTCATGTTCAGAGGCTTTTGGTGAAACCGCCCCCCTTACCCCTACTGCGTAGCCGCGTGGTCCAAAATTCACCTGTTTATTACGGGTGGATTATTCTTTTGGTCGGCACGCTCGGCATGATTATGACGACCCCAGGCCAAACGGCGGGCGTATCGGTTTTCTTGGACAAAATCATTGCGGACCTTGGTTTAAAACGCTCAACCGTGTCGCTTATGTACACACTTGGTACCCTGAGCGCGTCATTCGCACTGCCTTTCGTTGGGCGCTTTATCGACAGGCGCGGGCCACGTATCGCCGTTATTATTATCTCGAGTCTATTTGCCCTGGCATGTGTGTGGATGGGCTTTGTTCAAGGTGCCGTCACCCTCTTTATAGGTTTTCTGCTTATCCGAGCGCTGGGGCAGGGGTCGCTCAGTTTGGTGAGCATCCATATCATCAACATTTGGTTTGTACGCAGGCGCGGTTTAGCGGTTGGGATATCGGGCATAGGGGTTGCGGTGTCGGTGGCGTTTGCGCCGCTGCTGCTCGAGCTTCTCATAAGAGAGTTCGGCTGGCGCACGGCTTACATGCTCTTGGGCGCACTCATTGCCGTGACGATTTTACCGATTGGGGCCTGGCTATTTAGAGGCCACCCCGAGCGTTTCGGCTTGCAGCCTGACAGCGGTCTTGTCAATGAGGAAAAGCCGCTTGTCGAGGTTAACCGCACGCTCGCGCAGGCACGGAGCACGGTGACGTTTTGGCTTTTTATCGCAGGGAATTTTTGCACTTCGGCGCTTGGTACGGGGCTTGTTTTTCATCATTACTCGATTATGGCGGGCAACGGAGTGGATAGGCTCGAGGCGGCAACGGTCTTTATCGCCCTAGGGTTTATCGTGGCAGCGGCGAACTTTACAACGGGTGTTTTGGTTGACCGTGCGCCACCGCGCTTTTTGCTCAGTGCCGCCATGCTGTTTTTGGTAAGCGCACTCGCTTTTGCTACTAATATCACAGGTCAATTAGACCTTGTTTTCTACGGTGTTTTGTTAGGGCTGTCCCAAGGGATGAACGGCGCCTTGGGGGCAACGGTTTACGCCTATTACTTTGGACGCGAACATATCGGCAGCATCAAGGGCTTTGCAGCCACGACGTCGGTAGCGTCAAGCGCCTTTGGCCCCCTACTGTTTGCCGTGGGTTTTGAACAAATGGGGCGTTACGCGCCTATTTTGCTTATTTCGGCTCTCTTCCCGTTGGCGGTGGCGCTACTCGCGCCTTTCATAAGACCGCCGGGGCAGGTCGAAAACGAAGCTGTTTCTGCTTAACTAGCTTTAACGTAGTTTGTTAGCACAGCGCGAACTTCATCTGAAAGGGGTTTGGCCTTTTGCGCCTTATAGTCGAAATGCACAACGACAGATTTTATTTCTGCTGCAACCTCACCCTCAGACACGACCTCTTGTGCTAGCGTAACGCTGCTCGAGCCCAACTTTTCAACCCAGGTACTGATAAATACTTCCTCACCAAACTTGACCTGTTTGCGAAAGTCGAGCGATAAATGCGCCAAAATGAGAGAGGTCACGTTTGCGCCTAAGTCATGCAAAAACTGAATACGCGAGAGTTCGGCGTACAGCGCGTAAGAGGTGTTGTTCAAATGCCCGAGGGCGTCGGTATCGTTAAAACGGACCTGTATGTCGGTGCGGTGGGTCATGAGTAGAGCGTATCAGCTTCTAAGTGTGAACGCCGCTAATCATCCAAGAAACCCTCGAGCTTCTCGAGCTCTTGCGCGTAATTCGACGGTAAGCTTTTAAGAATAAGCTGCGCAACCCATTCGCCTTCGCTCAAATTTTCTTGAGACGCGGCAGCTTGGACTCTTTTGGCAACTTCAGGTGGTAGTTCGATGGTGAGAGGTTTGGACACGGTAGCCTTTCTTAGCTGGGGAGATTGCTGAATAAATCATTGAACTCGTTACGCAGAACTTGCTTTTGCACTTTCGACATGGTGTTGCGGGGCAGTTCGTCTTGGTAAGCAATGTGGCGCGGCAATTTATAGGCAGCTAGGTTTTCTTTGAGAAAGCTTATGAGTTCGGTTTCGTCTATCTCACCCTCCGGCACAATCACTGCTACCACGGTTTCACCCCAATCACGGTGCGGCACGCCGACAACCGCAGATTCTCTGACGCCCGCAAACTTATTGAGAACGCCCTCAACTTCTTTAGGATAAACGTTCAAACCGCCCGAGATAATCAGGTCTTTCGAGCGGCCCACAATCGTGACGTAGCCATCTTTAGAGAGCGTCGCTAAATCACCTGTAATAAAAAAGCCGTCATCCCGAAACTCTTCTGCTGTTTTTTCAGGTAGCCGCCAGTAACCCTGAAAGACGTTGGGGCCGCGCACTTCTAAAACGCCGACTTCGTCAGGCTCGAGCAGTTTGCCCGTCTTGGGATTGGCAACGCGCGCTTCGGTTTCGGGTAGGGGAAAGCCTACCGTTCCCTGACGGCGCTCGCCCGCAAAGGGGTTCGAGCACTGCATAGAAATCTCGGTCATGCCGTAACGCTCGAGGACAATCATCCCCGTGCGCGCCTCAAACTGCTTGTGAACTTCAACAGTCATGGGCGCACTGCCCGAAATGAAAACACGCATCTTCTTCGCAGTGTCTTTTGTAAACTCTGATTCTGCAAGAAGGCGCGTATAAAAGGTGGGAACCCCCATCATCACAGTAGCGCGTGGCATGATTTGAATAAGGTCGTTAGCGTCAAAACGCCCGAAGAAAATCATGCTTGCACCTGAATAAAAAGTGAGGTTACAAGCAACAAAAAGCCCGTGGGTGTGGAAAATAGGCAGAGCGTGCAAAAGCACGTCATTTTCACGGTAGTGCCAAACTCTGTGCAGCGCTTTGACATTACTCGCTAAATTCCCATGACTGAGCATCGCCCCTTTAGAGCGCCCCGTCGTACCCGAGGTGTAAAGGATGGCGGCGAGGTCGTCGGCTTTGCGTTTTACAGTTTTAAAATCAGCCTTTTGCTCGGATGCAACCTCAACTAGAGTGCCTGTGCTGTTGGACTCGAGCGTCACCAATCTAGCACCTACCGTTTTTGCTACGGGGCTTAGGGAGCCCAACATTTCCTCACGGCAAACAATCAAACTTGGCTCGGCGTCGCCTATAAAAAAGCTCAATTCACTGGGGGTGTAAGCGGTATTAAGCGGTAGAAAAACCGCACCTGTCCGCAAGCTTGCAAGGTAAAGCAGAAGTTTCTCGACACTTTTATCAACCTGCACCGCTACGCGGTCCCCCGCTGTGACGCCTAAACTGATAAGGGCATTGGCGTAGCGCCCACTTCCCTCCATCAACTCTCTATAACTCAGCGTTCGCCCATTTAGAGTTTCTATACAAATCTTATCGGGATCGACGTTTGCAAAGAGAATGTCGAATAGATTTTCAGACTCGAGCACGTTTTAGCCTTTCTAAGTGTTGATATATTTCAGAACAGCGTATGTTTTGTAGCCCTCTGACTACTGACTGCTGACTACTGAATTCCTCCGCTCAGCACGGAAAAAATACGCATAGGTCAGTCGAAGCGTCAATAGCCTAGTCCCGTTTTTTCTGACACTTGCCACAAAAGTGCGTACCGCGCCCACCCACGACAATTTTTGAAATTAGGGTACCGCAGCGTGGACAGGGTTCCTCACTTTGACCATAAGCGTTGAGCTGGTCGATATACGCGCCGACCTCACCATTGACGGTGCGGTAGTCGTTGAGGGTGGTGCCTTGCGCTTCGATGCTGGCCTCCAAGATATCTTTTATCATTGTCACAAGCAGCGGAATCTGACGTTTGGGTACTTTGTTCGCTGGTGTCAGAGGATGAACTTTTGCGCCCCAGAGCGCCTCATCTGCATAGATATTACCCACGCCTGAAACGGGTTTTTGGCTGAGTAAATAAGTTTTGATAGCCGTTGAGGATTTCTTCAGCGCAGCAGCAAATTGCTTGTCATTGAAATCATCACTTAAGGGTTCGGGTCCCATAGCGTGTAAGGTGGGCAGGCTCGAGTATTCCCCGCTAGGCACCACCAAAAACCGCCCAAAGCGCCGCACATCTTGAAAGTAAAGGGTGGGGTTATCACCTTCGGAAAGCTCCAAGGTCGCTCGCACATGCTTGCCAGGGTCTTTGGGGCTGATAATGCCCGTCATGCCGAGGTGAACAATAAGGTCATCACCACGGTCAAGCGGCAAAATAAGGAACTTGCCGCGCCGCGTTACTTTGTTAATTGTTTGCCCCGTTGCCCGCTCGAGGTCAGCATATTTGGGTCCAGGTGGCGCGTCGGCTCGGGCAGCCTTCAAAATAGTACGCCCCGTCAGCCAGGGCTCCAATTCCCGCCGGACAGTTTCGACTTCGGGAAGCTCAGGCATAGCGCGGCTGCGCGGGGACAGGGGACAGGGGACAGGGAGCAGAGAGGGGTAAAGGATAAAAGTCCATTAGCTCTATTTTACGCTTTAAGCTGCACAATAAGCTAAAACACTATAAACTCTGACCCCCAGCCCCCGACCTCTGACCCCCGCCTTTGGGTGTTAGCCTAGTAGTCATGTCACGTTATGACGCTGCTGTGGTTGGTTCGGGGCCGAATGGCTTGGCGGCGGCGATTACGCTGGCTCGGGCGGGTCTAAAGGTCGTGCTTTATGAGGCCAAAGATACCGTCGGTGGCGGCTTGCGCACCGCAGAGCTAACCCTGCCGGGGTTCAAACACGATATTTGCTCAGCGATTCACCCGTTTGGGGTGGGCTCGCCCTTTTTTCGAGACTTGCCGCTAGAGGATTTTGGCCTCGAGTGGCTCTACCCTGACGTTGCGATTGCCCACCCCTTAGATGATGAGGCCGTGCTGTCGTACACCTCTCTTGATAAAACTGCCGAAGGGCTTGGCGTCGACAAGGAGGCTTATCGCTTCTTATTTGGAACTACAGTGCGTGAGTGGCCTCAGCTCGAGGGTGAAGTCTTGGGACCGATGCTGCACATCCCTAAGCATCCTTTGGCACTCGCCCGCTTTGGCTGGCGCGCTCTGCTACCGGCTACTATGCTCGCCAACAGTCTTTTCAAAACAGAGCGGGCCAAGGCACTGTTCGCAGGTATTGCAGCGCACGCTATTATGCCGCTCGAGCGTTTGGGAACGGCGGCGGCGGGTATGCTGCTCGGCACGGCGGGTCACGTTTGGGGTTGGCCCTTGCCAAAGGGCGGCTCACAATCGCTAGCCGACGCCATGACTCGGTACTTCCAAGCTTTAGGTGGTGAGGTGTTTACGGGTGCCCATATTCAGTCTTTGGACGAACTCGAGGCTGATATTAAGCTCTTAGATCTTACCCCTCAACAGCTCCTTCACATGACGGGTGATAGGTTGCCAGGTGCTTATAAGGCGCAGCTCGAGGCTTACCGCTACGGAGCAGGCGTCTTCAAACTCGATTATGCCCTGAGCGAACCCGTGCCCTGGAAAGACCCTGCTTGCTTACAAGCTGGAACAGTCCATATCGGCGGTACCTTGGCAGAGATTGCCACCTCAGAAAAGGCTATGGAGAAGGGACAAATTCCCGAGAAGCCCTATGTTTTAGTGGCGCAGCAAAGCCTGTTCGACGCTACCCGCGCCCCCGACGGTAAGCACACGCTTTGGGCTTACTGCCACGTTCCCAACGGCTCAAGTGTTGATATGACCGAGCGTATCGAGGCGCAGCTCGAGCGTTTTGCGCCAGGTTTTAAAGAAACGGTTTTAGCCCGTCACGCTATGACAACCTCAGCGTTTCAAGCGCATAACCCCAACTATATTGGCGGCGATATCAATGGCGGCGCGGCCTCACTGTGGCAACTTATAGCGCGACCTGTACTAAGCGCTACGCCTTATAAAACACCTTTAAAAGGCGTCTACTTATGTTCGTCCTCAACCCCGCCGGGTGGCGGAGTACACGGTATGTGCGGTTATCACGCGGCGAAACTCGCGCTTGAAGAAAGGTTATAGACCTAGTCCGAATCTAATTAACCCCCTACCTTAAAGATTATTAACGCTTTCCTAAGACCTATTTAATGTTTAACACTCAGGCCGTACTATACTGATACAGTATTGCCAGGGGATGACGTCGTGTAGTAGCTTTGTCTGGCTCGAGGGGGCGAGTAGGTGGTTTAGCTTAGCCTAAGAGTCGTACAACGAAAATGTTGAAAAACCCTCCTGTAACTGTATTTATAAAGCTGTAAAGTAATTTAGAAAGGGTGAATTTATGACCAAACGCATTTTCCTTATTGTTCTCTCGCTTATAGTGGCGCTGTTCATTTCTGCCTGCGGCGTAATTGGGGGTGGGGGGGACCCTAGTTTTAAGCTCACAGTTACTGTGACTGGGGACGGAGTCGTGACCAGTGCTAACGGCGATATAAATTGCGGTTCTGACTGTGATCAAACTTATACAGAAAGCACCGAAGTAAGGTTGACAGCAACGCCAAATAGCGGTGAAACCTTCAATGGCTGGGGCGGCGCTTGTAGTGGTAGTGGTGAGTGTACAGTTACAGTAGATAGTGCAAAGACAGTGACAGCCGAATTTTCAGGTGGCGGCACTACGCCTAACCCTGGAGGTCCCTTCTTATTTCAGGCCTTTGTTGAAGCTGGTGAAGGCACCATAGCTAGCGCGGATGGCAATATTAACTGCACAAGTGACCCAGATGGTGACGCAGCTAATTGCGCCGAAGAATATCCTGATGGAACAACTGTTGTTGTTACAGCAACCGCCGCTGACGGCTTTGTTTTTGACCGTTTTGACGGGTCTAGTTGTAGTGTCGACGCGTCAGAAGCTAATGTTTGCACGTATACGATGTCGAAAGACAGAGATGCCCGGATAGTATTTAGACCTGAAGGTGCCGATGTTTTTCCCGTTGTAGCAGATTCAGATGATGCTGAAGAATATACAACTGCTAATCCTGAACTTTCTCTCGAGGTAGGCCAAGTCAGCTTAGACAGCAGTGATTTAGAGCTGAACTATGACGAAGGTGGAGAAATCAACCAAATTGTTGGCATACGCTTTGAAGAGGTTAGCGCAGCGGTGGGTAAAACGATCAAAGAAGCTTTCATTCAGTTTACGCCTGGAAAACCTGATGCGACCGTACCCACTCTGACGATAACTGCGCAGGTTAGCGCTGATCCACCGACTTTTTCGGCTACGACCAATAATATATCGAGCCGCCTCAAGACAACGGCCTCAGTAACCTGGACACCGGCAGCTTGGCAGAACGGAAGCGTAACGGAAGCTACGCGCACACCAGACCTGTACGCCCTTATGCAAGAGGCAGGCTGGACGAGTGGCGGCTCGGTTGTGTTTATTATCACAGGCGACGGTACCGACGCACAGAGAAATGCAATCTCTGCTAAAAATGGTTCAGCCAGAGCGCCTAAACTCTTTATCGATTATGAGGAAACGGAAGACTAAGCACTAATAGAAAAGTGTCAGGAAGGGTCAGTGTGATTCACACTGGCCCTACTATTTTAGAGAGATGATTAAGGTGTTTCCTCGAGTAATTCCGAAATGCGTGACAAACAGCGGTAATGCTTTTTGGCGTAAGCGCTGTTGCGGTAGCTCGGGTCGAAGAGTTCCTCGAGTTCAATACTACCCGACATGCGCAGTCCCACCTTCAGGTCGTAAAGCTTATCTATAAAGTGCACAAACCTGAGGGCGTCGTTTTGCAGCTCGATGGGAAGGGCACCCTCGACATACAGAGTACCGATTTGCTCTAATAGAGCGCCGTAGTGGATTGGATGATGACTTTCTAAAACCTTGAGAAGCTCATTCCAGTCGGCCTCGACTCTGGGTTCTCGTCCTGTAGCGTCTGCTTTTATAGCCCTTAATTCCTCTGGGCTTAGTAAATGCGCTAAGCTTTCACGCTTTCGGTAGTCAGGACCTTCTAAAAGGACGATTTCAAAGCGCTCGGCAATACTCTGAATTTCGCGTTTGAAGTCTGAAGCGTTAAAGCGTCCCTGCCCCTGTGCCTCGGGAGGCGTGTTCGAAGTTGTCATAACAGAGCCGCCGCGCTCAAAAACGTGCGACAGGAAGGTCTTGACAATCAGTGTATTGCCAGGGTCATCAAGTTCAAATTCGTCGATGCAGTAAAGCTTGTGCTTGCCCAGTTCGGTTTTGGCCTCTTTCATTCCCAAAACGCCAATCGCGTGAACGAGTTCTGAAAACGATAGGTAGACTTTTTCGCTGTCCTTAAACGCTGCGTACGCCGAGGCGAGCAGGTGCGTTTTACCGACGCCGAAGCCGCCGTCTAAGTAAAGACCTTGACCGCTAGAAGATTCTTTAGCTTGCCAGGGAAAGCGGAAGCCGTTTGACGCAGTAGGGGAGGACGCTTGTGTAACGAACGCTTTTGTAGCCTCGAGAGCCTCCTGTTGACTAGGGTGCTGCGGTTTATATAGTTCAAAAGTCGTCGTACCGAACCGTGGCGGTGGGTCGAAAGAGGGTAAGTTCTTTTTACTGGGTAGAGATAGGTCGCTCAGCGCAGTGAGGTTTGGCACGAGCCCAAGCCTAGCATGGGCGAAGTAAAGCGGACCGTTCGTTTTGCTACGCAGAGTCCGAGGACGGGCTAGTAAAGCGGCGATATTCTTATTCTTCCAGACCCTAACTAGGGTAACTGTAGAGGTGGGTTTTGATCTTATTCAGCAGTTTCTTTCTTTATCTTATTCATTCCCAAAATCCCTACTATCTCCGCCTCGATTTCTGGACCCCCCACCATGAGGTGATCGGCCAAGTCGTGAGTATCCCACCAGTCAGCTTCTTCTTCACGGCTCATTGTACCGAAGTCTGGGATATCTTCTTCACGTGTAATTAGCACACGCTCAACTTCTCTATAAGGTTTAACGTCGCTCATTTGTTCCAGTATAGAGCATAGTCTCTTTTACCTGCGTCAAAAGCCGTCACTGGTCGAATACCTTCAGCGAGAACTTCAAAAGGAACCTTAAGAAGTCTACCGCTGTAAGCTCTGCCAATGATGGTGTAGCGTTTTAAATCTTTGCTCGCTACAGTTTTGCCTTTTCGAGCGCGGCTTGGCTTTAGAGTCAGTAAATACTTCCTCAACTTCATAGGGTTCAACATCGTGCAAGGCGATTTTCTCGAGATTGACCTCATCCCAAATGAAGTCAGGGAGGTTTTCTAAAGGAAACATAATCTAGTCTACGAGACAGGTTATGTATTTGTTACCCCCATCGTTAAAAGCATTTCAAGTTGAACGAGGATTGTATTGGAATATGAGACCTGGCCGAGTATTTCTCTTTTGGCAAAAGATAGTTTTTCCAATGTAAGCTTTTCCGAAACGGTGTACGGTGTATAAGTTGCTATACTAAACTCATGAGTCGGTCCAGCGATACCCTGACCAAAACGCGGTCTAAAACAAGTACCAAAACGCCGCCTCAGTACAAAGTTTTGCTACTGAACGATGACTACACCACCTGGGACTTTGTGGTGTTTGTCCTGATGACGTTTTTTGGTAAGACTGAACTCGAGGCTGACCGTGGAACCCTGGAAGTTCATCAAAAAGGGGTCACTTTAGCAGGCGTCTACCCGTTTGAAATTGCCGAAACTAAGGCTGCGCAGGTGATTCGTGCGGCGCGTAAAGAGGGGCATCCGTTTCGCGCGACGGTAGAGCCGGAATAGCTATGAGTTTTGAGCTATGAGTACCGAAACCCTCAGCAAAACGCGCCAGACAACGGCTGTTCCCCCGCAGTATAAAGTGATGCTTTTAAACGATGACTACACACCGATGGATTTCGTGCTCTACGTGCTGCGGCGCTACTTTGGCAAGTCAGACAGTGAGGCGACGCAGGTCATGCTCGAGGCACACGAAAAAGGTGTTAGCGTCGCTGGGGTTTACACCTTTGAAATTGCCGAAACCAAAGTAAGTCAGGTTCTGCGCGAAGCGCGGCAAGAAGATTATCCGCTGCGCTGTACGCTCGAGCCGGAGTAAACTAAGCGCATGAAGTTTTCTAAACGACTTGCGCTCGTTGCCGCCATCATTTTTGTTTGTGTTGGCTGCGACCAAGTAAGCAAATCCATCGTGGTTCAGACGCTTGCCCATCAGAGTGAGGCCGTAACTTATTTAAACGGCGTTATCCGTTTGCAATATGCCGAGAATCCGGGTGCTTTTCTAGGGTTCGGCGACGCCATCCCTGAAAGTCTTAGATTCTGGATTTTTACCGTGGCGGTGAGTGTCATTTTATTGTTCGGGCTTATAGCGCTGCTTAGGGCTAGACGACTCTCCGTGCCGGTGATCATAGCCGCGGCGAGTATCGTCGGCGGCGGTATTGGCAATGTGATTGACAGACTTTTCAACGAGGGACACGTGGTCGACTTTTTGAACGTGGGCATCGGATCGCTACGCACAGGCATTTTCAACGTGGCGGATATGGCAATTACCTTTGGAGCCTTAGCGCTCCTCCTCTTGACTATCTTTCAAAGGCCCGAGACTGAAAGCTGAATTAACTAACAGCGTCTTTTAAAAAAGAGGTCCAGGCACCTTATTCACGAAGGTGCGATGTTAACCAAAGAAGGGCGCGAGTTCAAAATTGCTGCTAGCGTAAGGGCATGTTATCGCAACCCTTACGCCAAACGCTGCTCAAAGCTGTGGATATGGCTCGAGAACGCCAGCATGAATATGTGGGTCTCGAGCATCTTTTATGGTCGCTCTTAGACGACCCCGACGGGGGACCGATTTTACGCGCTCACTTAGACGCCGAAATGTTAGGTCATGAGTTAGAGGCGATGTTTGCCGACATGGAGACTATCCCCAACTCGGATGATGAGTTATTCGAGGTAGAAACCACCGCCACGATTTCTTTAGAGCGCGTGCTGCAACGCGCCGAATACCAGATGCAGGCAGCCGGACGCCCCGAAGCGAACGGGGGTAATGTCCTGGCGGCTATTTTTGATGAGCCCATGACGCAAGCGTGTATTTTGCTCGAGCGCCTCGGCATGAGTAAGCTTCAAGTAACCTCAGCCTTAGCCAACGGTCTCGCTATCGACACGCGCCGCGCATCACGCCCTGAGAATCCTGATGAGGGCGCGGGCGACGAGCGCGCACCGCACGGCCCCGCTGGTGATGCGGTAAGCGTCGCGCAAAATCCGTTAGAAGCTTACTGTCAGAATCTTACCGCGGAGGCTGCTGCCGATAAGCTCGACCCGCTTATCGGGCGCAGCGGTGAGTTGACGCGGATGCTCCAGGTCTTATCACGTCGCAATAAAAATAACCCGCTCTTAGTCGGCGACCCCGGCGTGGGGAAGACGGCGATCATCGAGGGGCTAGCGCAGCGCATGGTCGAGGGCGACGTGCCCGAAGCCTTGCAAGAGGGGCAGCTGTACGCGCTCGACATGGGCAGTTTGCTAGCGGGTACACGCTACCGTGGTGATTTTGAAGAGCGCTTAAAGGCCGTGATGGCAGAACTCGAGGCCCAAACGGGCGCGATTCTTTTTATTGACGAGATTCACACAGTTGTCGGTGCAGGTGCGGTGTCGGGCGGGGCGATGGACGCCTCGAACATGCTCAAGCCCGCGCTCAGTAAGGGTTTGCGCTGCATCGGCGCGACGACCTTTCAGGAATATAAAATTATCGAAAAAGACCGCGCCTTGTACCGCCGCTTTCAAAAAATTGATGTCCTCGAGCCCAGTCACAGTGACGCGGTGAAAATTCTCGAGGGGCTCAAATCGCGCTTTGAGGACCACCACGGTTTGCAGTACACCCAGTCTGCCCTCGAGAGCGCCGTGGAGCTTGCAGCGCGGCACCTGTCCGAGCGGCGTTTGCCCGACTCTGCGATTGACGTTATTGATGAAGCGGGTGCGTCGCAGGCGCTGCTACCCAAAGCCAAACGCAAAAAACGTGTCGGCGTGAGCGATGTCGAGGCGACCATTGCGCGGATGGCGCGGATTCCGCCCAAGGCCGTGTCGCGTGATGATAGAGGACGCCTGAAGAGTTTGGAAAGTGACCTCTCAGACGTCGTTTTCGGTCAAGCAGGCGCGGTCAAAGAGGTTGCCAGCGCGATTAAACTCGCTAGAAGTGGCTTGCGCGACCCCAATAAACCCATTGGTAATTTTCTCTTTGCAGGGCCAACGGGTGTAGGTAAAACGGAACTTTCAAAGCAACTCGCTTCTAACCTGGGCATTTCATTTTTGCGTTTCGACATGAGCGAATATATGGAAAAGCACACAGTCTCGAGGCTTATCGGTGCGCCCCCAGGCTATGTAGGTTTCGATCAGGGCGGCTTGCTCACCGACGCCATCATCCAAAACCCGCACGCGGTGCTGCTGCTGGATGAAATCGAGAAAGCCCATCCCGACCTGTTCAACATTTTGCTGCAAGTCATGGACTACGGCAAACTGACCGACCACAACGGTAAAAAAGTCGACTTCCGCAGCGTCGTCCTCATCATGACGACGAACGCAGGCGCAGCGGAGGCAAGCCAGAATGCTATTGGCTTTACGGGGGGTACTCGAGCCGCCGAAAGCGAAGGCGCAATTAAACGCCTTTTCACCCCAGAATTTCGTAATCGTTTGGACGCTATTGTCAGCTTTGCACCCCTGCAAGCGGAGACAATGCTCTCTATCGTTGATAAATTTATAGATGAGCTGCGCTTGCAACTTGCTGAGCGTAAGGTTGAACTCAGTCTAAGTGCGGCAGCGCGTAAGCTCCTCGCTGAAAAAGGGTATGACCCGCTCTACGGCGCGAGACCTTTAGCACGAGTGATTCAAGACGAGCTTAAAAAGCCGTTGTCAGATGAACTTTTGTTCGGGACACTGGTCAAAGGTGGGACCGTTAAAATTGGCGCTAAAGAAGAGGCGCTCACTATCAAAGTTCTTTGAGGCAGCTTTTTTGTCGTGAACCCTGAAGTTGCCAGTTTAGCTTTCGCGCTCTATTGGGCTATTTATTTGTTTTGGACCTTTCGGATGTTGTCTAGGAGTGAACCGCATCTGCTCTGGGTTGTCTGGTTTTTGTTGCCACTTCTTTTCCTGGTCGCTGGTACGAAATGTAGCGTCCCTCATCGGGACATTGCCAGGGTTATAGGCTACGTATTTTTACACGGTGTCTCGAGCCTGTTTGAATTCATCAATCTGGGGCGGCTGAACATTTTCCGGCAACTGATGTTTGCTGGCTTAGCTGTGGCGCTTATCTTTTCCCCCGAAATAGTGAGTAAGCATTGCAGGCAGTCGCCCCCTCCTAGAATTGAAATGAGTGCAGCTTGTAAGCTGGGTCGACGTACAAGCTACACTCTGCGCCCCTGCCTAAACGAGGGCTAGGACGCGGCTAGGCCCACCTGACGCACCCGCAATCTTCGGTCCGCCTGCAATAACCGTCGCGCCACTTTCAGGCAATTCGCTTAAACTAGCCACACACTCCATACCCCAGCGGTTCGCAGGCAACCAGCCGAAATGCACCGCGAAATCCTCCGACGGTCCGTAGTCCAGGCTGAGCGTATCGACCATAATGCCGCGCACTTCTTTCTCGAGCAAATAGTTTGCTGCTTCTATGTGAAAGCCAGGAAAGTGCATAACGCCACCACTGTCAGCATTACGAAATTCATCCGTGCCGAGCTTGGCGTCCCAACCGCTGTTCATGGCAACAATAGCGCCTGTCGGCAATTCTCCATGATTAGCTTCCCAGGCCATAATGTCATCCGGTGTTAGTTCAGCGTCGGCGTTGTCAGCCGCCTTGGCACGAATGTCGATAACAGCTAGTGGACCGACCAAATTCGCTATAGGAATCATATCGGCGCTGTCCATTTCGGAAAAGTGAAAGGGCGCGTCCATGTGGGTGCCCGTATGCTCATTGATGCGCCAACTCTTGATATTATAGCCCACGCTAGCGATATCGCCCAGCACTTCAACCTCGAGCTGCTGTTCACCGCCGTAGGTCGGAAAATCTTCGGTGATGGTGTGGGTAAGGTCAACGACCTGACTTGCCGAGATCGGTGTGACCTCGCCACTGCTTTGCGCCGTGACGAGCCCAGAACTTGTCGCGCCTACTAGAGCCGCAGCCCCTGCCCCCTTTAAGAACTGACGACGGCTTAGGAACTTAGCGATTTTCTGTTCACACGCAGGTACACACATAAGTCTCTCCCAATCTGAACCAAAGGAGGGTGCGCCTTCTTAGACGTCCACCCTGATTTTTGGTTATGGTTATCGTACCGCGCTCGAAAGTCGTTTGAGAAGGACTCGAGTTATAGCTTCACCCACTCGCCATTACTTCAACCTGTCGCCGCTCTTGCATACTCACCGCCTCGTGAATTAAAAATTGCACCAAGGCAATTACAACTAAGCAAGGTGGAATCAGCTCTAAACCGAAGTTGTCTGCAAAATAGCCAACTAGCCCTGGAATAATCGCGCCGCCGAGCGCCGCCCCCGCCATCTGAATGCCGATGGCGTTCGGGCTGTGCCGCGTACCGACGAGTTGGGGCGTCCTCGAGACCGAGCTGGGAAACACAGGTGCAATCGTAAAGCCCATGAGCGCAAGACCCAAAAAGCTAACAGCCTCGCGCGGGTTCCACCAGATAAGCGCTGCGCCGATGACGGTGCCAAAGGTCGCGAAACGCAAAACCCTGGCAATACCGATGCGGTCTACCAAAATGCCGAAGAAAACTCTACCAGCGGTAATAAATGCCCAGAACAAACTTATCCAAATGCCAGCTGTTTTCGGGTCGATGTTGCGCCCTTCGACGAAAAGATTATTGGTCAGCTGACCTGTGCTCAGTTGGATGCCTACATGTGAGATGAAAAGTGCTACGCCCAGCCACACAGGTAAAAGTTTGAGGCTCGAGGTCATGCTCGGCCCCTTTCTATTTGTCGTTTCAGCCGAGGTGACCTCATTCAAACGCCAGTGCTTGAGCGTCATTAAAAAAAGCAGCGCAATCATGAGATGAAAGGCGAGTAAGACAAGGTAGCCCATTTGCCATGCTCGGCCCAAGTCGGCAACGATAAAGGTTATCAGCAGCGGCCCCAGCGTCGAGCCCACCCCGTAAATCGCATGTAGCCAGTTCATGCGGCTGCTCGGATAAGCGTCTGCGACAAAGGTGTTGATACCAGCGTTAATGCCAGAGCGCCCTATACCAAGTAAAAACGCAGCGACGACCAGGCCGCTCCAGACGGGCGTAACGCTCACTAAGGTGAGCCCTGCCAGCCCAAAAACCGTACCTGCAAGACAAAATATGCCGACGCTCGAGCGTGCAATAATCGCGCCGCTATAAAAACTCACAAAAAAGCTGCCCACGGTGTTAGCAATAAGCAAAATACCTAGAGACTCTAAAGTCACCCCAAACGTTCCTTGCATCGACAACCACGCCACGCTGAGCGCGCCACTTTGCAAGCCTATAGAAATAAAACTGAGGAAGGCAATCCAGAGGAGCAAGGTAGGGGAGGGGTTTTTTAGCATAAAGTAAGTGATGAAAAAAGGAAGATTGAAGAAGAAAGAGAGTTCTTATCTTCCTTTTTCTTCTTCAATCTTCCTTCTATTTCTTTGTCCACAAATTTACCAAAATGACAAGTCCGAGAAGCACCACACCGACGATGAGTGACATCACCGATACGACGTATTCAGCTGTGTTGCGCGGCACGGTTAGGACTAGGAAGAGGGCTGTTACAGAAACGAACATGCCGATACGAAAAAAAATTCGCAGGAGTTCAGGCGTCATAGAGGGTAAGTTCTTGCCCACGCGTCAGCGGTAGACAGGCGACCTCAATCTCGGGTGTATTGCCAGGGATGGGCTCGAGTTCGGGCGGCGTCACATCGCATAGACCTGGCTCAAACCAGGGGCAACGTGGGTGAAACGTGCAACCCGGTGGCAGCTCTGTCAGGCGCGGAATGTCCTCGCTACGCAGCCGAATTTGCTCTTTTTGACGCGTTTTATCAGGGTCGGGTTCGGGTATAGCTGACAGCAGGCTTTTTGTATAGGGGTGCTGCGGATTTTGCGTGATTTCAGGTGTGGGACCGACCTCGACAATACGCCCCAAATACATCACCGCAATGCGTCCTGACCAGGCAAAGTATTTGGCAAGCGCCAAATCGTGGGTAATAAATACAAAGGTCACGCCTAACGACTTACGCATGTCCATAAGCATGTTGAGAATGCTAATGCGAATCGATACGTCCACCATGCTGACCGACTCATCCGCAACGATAACTTTGGGATTAGTGGTTAGCGCCCTGGCAATGCTCACCCGTTGCCGCTGACCACCTGAAAGTTGGTGGGGGTATTTATCAATCACGTCGCGCACGGGGGTAAGGCCGACGGTCTCGAGCAACTCCGCCACCCGTTCGCGCGCTGCCTTGCGGCCCCTGACAAGCTTATGGCGAAACAGCGGAAAGCTCATGGTGTCATAAATGGTGTGGGTAGGGTTGAGTGAGGCGTAAGGGTCCTGGTGGATAATCTGCACCGAACGGCGGTAGTTCGTGTAGGCCGCGCCCTTAAGCGTGCTTACATCCTGCCCCTCGAACATAAGTTGACCACTACTTGGTTTTAAAAGCCCAGTCAAAATCTTGCCACTTGTCGTTTTCCCGCAGCCTGATTCACCGACTAAACAGAGATACTCGAGCTTATTGACCTTCAGGTCGATATTGCGCAGCACTGGAATTGTTGTGCGCCCTTTTTTAAATGAGCGGCTGACATCTGAGAATTGGAGGACGGAATCAGGCATGGTAATTGAAGATTGAAGATTGAAGATTGAAGATTAGAATATTTGTAGAGGTGTCGGGCATGCCGATAGCTTCACCAAACCTTGTAGGGGCAGGTCTTGTGCCTGCCTTGGTTCGCAGATTGCAAAGCAAAGTGAAGGGCGACCACAAGGGATCGCCCCTACGAAATAGCATAATTATGTCATTCATAATCCCGGGTCGAACGTTGCCAGCATCCTTGAGGCCGGGAAAAATTTCTAGATATCTCGAGTTTATCGTTGCCACTTCTCGCTCCTAGCTTCCAACTTCTGCTCTGTCCCATAAACCCTTACGCGCCTCAATCACCTTCTCTGTGTGCCAGCACGCCGCAGAGTGATTAGCGCCGTAGGATTCTAAGGGTGGTTTTTCTTCGCTACATCTCTCAGTCGCAAAGGGACAGCGTGGGTGAAACTTGCAGCCTGGGGGCGGGTCGATAAGGTCGGGCGGGTTGCCTCTGATACTTGTCAACTCGTCTTGCCCCTGGCTCAGGCGCGGCACTGATTGCAAAAGACCAAGCGTATACGGGTGTAACGACTCATAAAAAATCTGGTCTACGGTGCCCAATTCAACAATTTCACCTGCGTACATCGTCGCTACGCGGTCTGCCATTTCAGCGGCGAGTGCGAGGTCGTGCGAGATAAAGATAATGCTAAATCCTAAGCGCGATTGCATTTCTTTGAGCACATCGATAATGGCGCGTTGGGTCAGAATGTCGAGGGCGGTTGTAGGCTCATCAAGAATGACAACCTTGGGGTCGAGCAGTACGCCGAGCGCAAGTAAGGTGCGCTGCTTCATACCGCCGGAAAGTTCATGAGGATAGCTCTCGAGCGTTCGCTCAGGGTCGAGCCGGACGAGTCGCAGTAGCTCTAACGCCCTATCTAAAACCTCACGTTTATTACGCCAGCCGTGGGCTTTGGCGGTATCTAAAAACTGCTCTTTGACTTTGAGCACAGGGTTGAACGCATTTTGTGCACCTTGAAACACCATCGCGCAGTCGTGCCAGCGAAAGTCGCGTACACGCTCGGTGGAAAACTCGAACACGCTCTCGGTTTTATCGTTGCGTGTGTAGAGAACCTTGCCGCCTGTAATCTCGGCGGCACTTGGCAGCATTTGAATAAAGCTCAGACTCACGGTTGTTTTACCGCTACCACTCTCACCAATTAGCGCCAACGACTCGCCTTCACGCAAGTCGAATGAAACGTTATTGGTCGCCTTTACCGTGCCGCGTGGGGCGTGGTAGACGATGGAGACGTCTTGGACGCTTAGTACGATGTCGTCCATCAAAAATCCCTCGTAGGGGCGACCCCACGTGGTCGCCCGTGACGCGGGCGGCATGTAATCGAAAGTTGGAATTTGCTGCGAAATGAGGGCAGCCAGCCCCTACGGATAATCGGTATCACGATGCCCTCAACCTCGGGTCAAAGGCTTCCTCGAGTGCCCTCGAGAACAGCACCAAACTCACCTGGAAAAAGGCGATTGCAAGGACGGGTGCTAATAGCATCGCGGCACTGTCAACATTGAACAGCGTGCCACGGCTGCGCCCGAAATAGAGCATCACGCCCCAGGTGTAGTCGTTAATCGGAGCCATACCTAAGAATATGAGGCCGATTTGGTCGTACATGGCTGTTGTTATCGCCACCACAAAATTGATAGCAACAAAGCTCATCATATTGGGCAAAATCTCGCGGAAGATGATGTGGGCCTGGCTCAAATCTAGCGCTACGGCAGCCTCGACATAGTCACGTTCTTTGAGGCTTAAAACCTGCGCCCGAATCGCGCGCATAAGGGCAGGCCAAGCGAGTAGACCAATAAGCGTTGCTAACAGAATCCAATTACTTAGCGTGACCAGAGCAGCTAACACAATAAGTAGTGGAAAGCGCGGTATGACGATAATAAAGTTGGCGATTGCGACCAGTACGCGGTCAACCATACCGCCTGCAAGCGCCGCAATGGTGCCTAGGGTAAAGGCAATAGCCGTCGAGATAAGCCCTGCCAGAACAGCTGTAAAAATAAGAGAGCGCCCGCCGTTGATAACGTGGGTGAACATGTCGCGCCCCTGCGTATCTGCGCCTAATAGCAGCCTTGGCCCGAGTTTCGCGTTGGAAATAGTCAGGTGGCTATAGGGTTCTTGATAGTAGCGGCTCGTCTCGTCAATGACGAAACGGTCAGCCAGCTTTGAGAACATGATGAGCGCGTCAATCTCGCCCTCGCTCAAGGCTTCAAGTGCTTTGGGTACACCCCTGGAACTCTGCCAGCGAAACTTCTCGACCTCTATTGCATCCGCGTAGTTAGATTCAGCAATAAAATCCGACCCCGCCGTTTTGTCGAGTACGCCGACCACGCGCCCCTCGAGAGCCTCCAATGATGTCAGCGTGTCTTTATCTTCAGGGCGGGTAAGTAGGATAAGCCTCGAGCCTGGTGGCGAGTTGATTTGGTCGAGTTTTACGTCGTCATCAAATTTGACGAAGCCTTGCCCGATCGTGATGAGTAATAGGTAAAAGACGAGGCCACAAAAGCCCACAAAACCGGCTTTGTTTCTCCATAAGGCCTTGAATAGACCGCGCATCAGTCGTCTCCGCTAATACGCACACGCGGGTCAAGACGGCTATAAAGCAGATCGGCAATCATGTTAGAAAACACCACCGCTATGGTAATGATGAGCAGAACCCCTTGCATTGACGTGTAATCGCGCTGACTAATCGACCAGAATAGAAAACTGCCCAAACCTTTATAAACAAATAGCTCTTCCACAATCACGCTACCACCCAGCACAAAACCAATGTTGATTGCTAAAAGCGTAAACAGGGGCAATGAAGCGTTGCGCCCGACGTACGCTGTGATGATACGACCTTGGGTTAGCCCCCTAGCGCGAGCAATATTTACGTAATCTTCACCCAGCGTACTCGTGGTCGAACCGCGCATCGCAAGGGTCCAAATGCCAATCGTGCCTATAACATAGGTCAAAATCGGTAAAAAAGCGTGCTTGATAACGCTCCATATAAAGGGCAGCGTAAAGCCTGGTTCTAAGTTCGGGTCATAGGTTCCGCGCAAATCGCCTACATTAAACCACTTAAGCTGCACCCCAAAAATGATGATGATAAGTAGACCCCAAATAAAGTCAGGCACCGCCCCTGCAACCGACGCAAAAAATGAGATAGCATTGTCAATCCAGGTGTTGCGGTAATACGCCGCTATCATGCCTAAGAGCATCCCAAGCGTAAAACTGATAAGGAGTGCCGAACCCACACAAAAAACGGTCCAGGGCAAAAAGCGCAATATCTGGTCGATGACTTGAGTACCTGTCGAGGTAATCGATTCGCCCAGGTCACCCCTTGCCAACTGACCTATATAAACTAAATACTGTTCAAACCAACTCGCGTCGGGGTCGAATTTAAACTGTGAGGCGGCGCGGTTGTAAGCCTCTTCATAAGATAAATTTTCTAAATTGATGAGGTAGTTGACGTAAATTTCTATAGGGTTACCTGGCATCAGGCGCACTAAAAAGAAAATAAAAGTAATAACCGCCCAGATGGTTATAAAAGATTGAACGAGCGTGCGAGCCGTATAATTTTGGTAAAGACGTTGCCAAATATTGCGGTCATCAGCAGGGGTGCGGGGACTGGTGGCTTGCATAAAATTAGAAAATTGAAAAATTAGAAAATTGAAAAATAGCTGTAACTGGCTGTGTCAAAATAATTCCCTCGAGAAATAATGTAGGGGCAGCTCTTGTGGCTGCCCCCGTTCGTTGTGAACGCTAGTTGGTATTAGCGGGTGTAATCTTGCCCGTCAAAATCATGTAGGGCATAAAGTGGTCGGCACCTGCGTTTTGATAAACGGCGTCCATGCCTTCAGGCGCACTCAATTCGTCGCGGTTGATTGGGTTGTTCCCGAAACGCTCCCACAGAGGAACAGCGGGAAGCAGTTCGTTATAGGCTTTAGCAAGCTCGGTAACAGCGGCGCTGATAGCCTCTGTGTCGGTGCCTTCGCTTGACTGAATAGTCAGGTCAAGCAAGTTGACGTCGCCACCTGAATAGCTCACGTTGTTATCGAAGCTCATGCCGCCGCCTGCGCCTTCACCAGCAACTTCACCTTGACCATTATAGCGGCGATAAGGCTCTAAGTAGCTTTGATAAGGGAAAGGACTACCTGCACCCCAGTTGCGAATCGCCATTTCAAATGAGCCGTCATAAACGTCTTGTACGTGCTGCTGGAACTGCACGCCTCGAGCCGTGATTTCAATACCGAAATCATTCATGGCCTGGGCTGCGTTCTCAGCGGCTGCTGACCAGTCAGCGTATTCAGCAGGGAAGGTCAGCTCGAAAGCTAAACGCTCGCCGTCGGGGTTCATCCAGATACCATCGTCACCTTTCGTATAGCCAGCTTCTTCTAACATCGCAGCGGCAGCATCAGGGTCAAAGTCGTAGGTGTTTAGAGAATCTAAATCATCATCACTTAGGTAGTTGACGAGCAGGTTATCGCTAAGGCCCGCCATAAATTCAACCGCAACGCCTGACTCACCCAATGCGACAAAGCCGTTTTCTTCGCGGTCAATCGCGTGGGCGATGGCTTGGCGTAAGACAGGGTCGTTTAAAGCTTCCTGCTTGTAGTTGAAGTAAAGCGCAGGTCCGTTGTAATAAGGGTTGCGGATAATGTCTAAACCCTTGTTGATATGCGCTTCTTCTTGTGCGGGGGCGAAACCGTGCGTTGCGTACCAGAGTTGGCCGTCTTGCAAAAGCGGGAAGACCTGCTCGGTTTCACCGTTCCAAGCGACAACTTCATCGAAGGCAACCACGTCAGCGTTAACGCCGCCCTCAGTTTTAACCATGAGCACGCGTGCGTCTGATATGTCGTCGATATTGTAAGGACCGCCGGAAACCATCGTTTCAGGGCGGAAGTTGGTGAGTTCTTCGAGTGCCGCTGTGAACTCATCACTGTCATTAGCTGCGCCCGAAGCGAGCAGCTCAGCAGCGGTATCAGCAAATTCACCGTAGACACTTGAGGGGCGCAGATTCTCAGTAAGAATCAGGCGCTCGGTTGCCAGTGAGGGCTCGGAGAGCATGAACTTAGCCGTTAGGTCGTCAACAGCCTCGACACCCTCTAAGTTATCCCAAACAGAAGCGCCGATAAGATAGTTGGCATTGAACGTTGTTACCAAATCCTGAGCACTAATAGGCGTACCGTCGCTCCAGGTCGCGCCCTCGACAAGCGTGATTGTATAGTTACCGTCATCATCAAAACCAAAAGACTCAGCAGCGATGCCCTCATATTCACCGTCGGCCCACATATAGACAGCCAGGGGCGGGTTCATCAAGTCCCAGTAAATGCCTAAAGAAATGCGTCCGGTGGCGAACATATTGAAGTGTCCATCGGGTGGAAGTTGATAGGGGTACGCTACGTTGATAACATTCTGCGCCAGTGCCAGTCCTGAAATAAGCAGGGCCGTCAAGGCAATGCGAATAAACTTCATACTTTCCTCCTTGATAAATCTCGAGGCAGTCCCTCAATAAACCAGTTTATGTTCGAGCGACCACCCCTATTAATCACGCATAACCATGCTTTTATAAAACAGGATTTCCAGACTCGAAAGAGGCGGATGCAAAAGTCATATTACACGTGTTCGTGGGGTAAATGTACCAGTTTTATACCATTAGCGTCAAGGTGAATTCGGCTACGATGAAGGTTTTTTGCACGCTTAGCTCGAGTCCGCTGTAACATCTTTCCGAAGTTTATCTGAGCCGTACAGAAGGTCGGTGAAATAGCGTCCATCACGTGTTTGCAACCACTTTAGGTCTGCCCCTTGCTCATGAATGCTTTTGAGCAAATTGTGCGCCACCATAAGCGGGTTGTAAGTCCTATCGGTGACTTGTAAGCGAACTCCTTGCAGCGCCTGAGCTGCATATTTAGAGCGTGACGGCGTGAAGCTTGTCGGGGAGAAAGTAATGCCTAGCTCGAGCCCGTTCAACTCATTAGCAAGCGCCTCAGCATTTAACCAGGGCGCGCCGACCTGGTTAAATGGATAGTTTGTGCCGCGCCCCTCGCTTAGGTTTGTACCCTCGAGAAATACCGTCATCGGGTAGCAAAGCGCGCTCTCGAACCTTGGCAAATTGGGTGAGGGGGATATCCAGGGAAGACCTGTTTCATCCCACGGTTCACCGTGCCAGCCTGTGATAGGTATGATTTCTAGGTAGGACTCGAGCCCTAAATCTTTTGCCATCAAAAGCCCCAGTTCACCGAGTGTTTTGCCGTGGATAAAAGGAACGTCATGCAAACCAACAAATGACTCGAATCCCTGTTCAACTCCGGGGCCGTAGACGCCGCGCCCGAGCGGATTGGGACGCTCGAGGATAATAAGGCGAGTATCTGTTTGGGCGCAGACTTTCAAGCAAGCCTTGAGCGTAGAGAGGTAAGTAAAACAGCGCACGCCAACATCTTGTAAGTCGAATAAAAGAGCGTCGATATTTTGCAAGTGTTTAGGCTCAGGTGCGCGGCGTTCGCCGTACAAGCTTACAACTTGTAAACCTGTCTTAGCATCGAGGCCATCACTAACCTTCTCCCCCTCTTGTGCCGCACCGTAGAGCCCGTGTTCGGGACCGAATAGACGAATGAGATTCAGGTCTGGGTGTTGCTGAATAAGGTCAACAACGTGGTGCGTTTGCCCATCTATAAGGGCGACAGAGGCAGGATGAGCTATTAGAGCGACTCGAGCCCCACATAAGGTAGGGGGAACACTTTCAACGAACTGTTGTAAACCAAGAATCATGCCAAATAGGGTCTGCTCAACTTGCCCGCGATAACAGGATGGCGCGCTCCGGTGGCGCTGGGCAAGGTATTCACTCGACCAAAATGTGCGTAGTAAGCCATCACCGCAAAGGCAACTGCCTCGCGGTCTTTAGAGTCAAACCCTATAGTTTCAAACGTTTGAATAGGTACGTCCAGACGCTCTTTGATCATGCTCATCAGGGTCGGGTTAAGCGCTCCGCCACCAGCGACAAGAATGCTATCTAAGCCTTTGGGTAGCACGAAATCCTGGTAGGCCCTCGAGACCGATTGGGCTGTGAGTGCGGTCAAAGTCGCTAAAACGTCGTGAGGCTCGAGGCTATTCAAATCAACCTGCTTGTCAATCTCACGTAGAGCAAAAATCTCTCGCCCTGTTGTTTTAGGTGGAGACATTTGGTAGTAGGGTTCCCTTAGCAGCGTCTTTAAAACATCTTCGTTAACGGTTCCCTTAGCAGCGAGTTTTCCCCCATCGTCGTACTCGAGGTCAAAATAGCGCTTCGCGGCTTCATCAATGAGACAGTTCGATGGCCCCGTGTCAAAAGCAAAGACATCCTCCGCTTTACCACTCGCACTCAAATAGGTGAGGTTTGAAATGCCGCCTAAATTGTGCAGCGCCTTTGCCTTGCCAGGTTTGCTAAAAAGGGCAAAGTCTGCAAACGACACCATCGGCGCGCCGCCACCACCCGCCGCCATATCTGCCTGACGAAAGTCTGAGTAGGTGAGAACCTTGCAAGCTTCGGCAACGATGGACGCCTCGCCCAGTTGCAGGGTGCTCACTGTGTTCCAATTCCTCGACTTATCTACCCTTGGAATGTGGTACACCGTTTGCCCTGACAGGGCGACTAAGTCAACCTCATGTTCGACTTGCATTTTTTTGACTACCTCGGCGTAAACCTGCGCGACCTCGGTGTGTAGTTGGGTGAGTAGCACGACGTTTGAACCTTCGGGTTGAATCGCCTGCGTGAGTCGTTTGCGTAGGTCGGTAGGGTACTCGACGCTGTGACGCGCTAGGACTTGCCAGTTTAGGGTGTGGGTTTGCTCGAGTCTGACCAGCACCGCGTCCACCCCATCTAGCGATGTACCCGACATAAGACCAAGAACATTTAGAATTTTGAAGTCGCTCATACCTGCTAGTTATAACAAGAGCTTAAGAATAATGGCTGGCAATAATCAAGCCTGTCCGAATGATTCAAAACCTCATATAATGCCTGGTTACGCGGCACTACGCTCATAAATTTGTGAGAGATGATGTTGCATGTGATGCAAGTAATCCTCAACGATAAACCCAAGCGTCACAGGCTCCGATGTTCCAATAGTACAGGTCGTGTCTAATGCGTCAAGGGCTATATGACGTATGACTTGGGCAAGATGTCGATTATACAAATGCCAGAGGTCGACAAGCTCTTCCTACGAACTTTCATTGTAATGCTGACTATTCGTCCAAAAGGTTTGCTCATAGCCTGGGAAACTTAAATGATCGACTTGCTGCGCTCTAACAAAGCGTTGATGATTGTTAACTGCTGAATCCAAAAGATGCCCTAAAATTTCTTTTATAGACCAAGTAGAGCCAGACGTTTTGAAGGAGGCTTTCTCAGCTCCAATCGCTTTTAATTGAGGAACACTTTGCTCCAAAACTTGTAACAGGTTGCTTGCGACTGTTTCACTTATAGACACGAATGCCTTATTTCAAAATAGTGCTGCTATATAATGGACTCAGTTCCGAGGCTTGGAATCTTCAATAGTATAATTTGACATGTCTTAGCTCCTTTTTGCGTTTTGAAAAGAGCGATTCTGAATCCGTTGTAGCGCTTAGTTAGAGCGCGATTAAAGTGGTGCTTCAGTCAGCAACAGATGAATCATTACATCACTGCTTTGTCCTAGTAATGCCTGCCACGCTTAAAAGCAACTTAACTTAGAATAAGCAGTCTTAGCCTATCATCTATCTGATAAACCAATCAGCCCGGTATGAGTAGCGTAAAAACCTGCGGGACCAGGGCCGACTACAGCGACGCGTAAAGGGTGCTCAGGTTGTGACGTGACCCGCAATCTCTAAAGGAGCTCAAGACGGTCGCGCTGTTGACGTTCCTCTAAAACCAGCTTTGATTTTGTCGTATCCGGCATTGCTAAACGGACAGACCGCAATGCACAAGCCGCAGCTTTTGTTTGCTGCCATATAGGGTCCGCAAAGCGCTGAGGTTACTACTGAAATGCGCCCATCGGCGTCTGGGTTGGGGTTTTGTCGAATCGCGCCGGGAGGACACTTGCGAACGCACTTGTTGCACATAGCGCAAAAGTCGAGTATCCAGTCGTGCTCATTGTGCGTCTCATAGGGTAAGTTCTCAATGTTTGTGTAAACAACATTGATGCGTACCCGCGCCCCTTCTTCCGGGCTGATAAGCGAACCGTGATAGCCAATCTTACCTAGACCTGCCCGTTCTGCCAGCCGCGTGTGGTCAACGGAACCGCCGATTGAAATACCCGAGTAGGCGCTGAAACCACCCTTTCTCAAGTAACTCGTCAGTTTATTTGCAATGAATGTGGTGTCAGCATATGCCTTACCGACCTGAGTCATAGCTTCATCACTGGGCGCAGTGATGAAGGGCTCCTTTTTCATCTCGGAGATAATCACAACCGCGTTTTTGTGAGGGATAACAAAGTCTTTAAAAATTAGGTCCGGGGTGATTTCGGCGTAACCGATTCTGACTGCCCCATTTTCTCTGGCATGTGTCTCTAGACCACTCAAAAATTCTGCTGAGGCAGTTGACTTTTTGGCTTTACCCCGAAACTTGTAGCGCCAGTAACTGCCAAAGATTCCCTGAAAAATTCGGAGGAGTTGAGGCAGCATTGTAGGCAGTAAAGATTTATCAAACACCGTGTCATATTCTTCGGGCAGCGGCATACGCTCGCGCGAGTGTTCGCGTCCGTAAATGGCTGTGTTGGTAAACGCTGCCTGTGCCTCGACATACTTAACTGCGCGGGGCATCAGTGAGCTCACGTCACCGAGTGAGAACTTAGGTTCTTTGGATTTTGACACTGTGGCTCCTTTGTAAGTGTCGGGGTTAAGTTCAGGGCGGATAGGTTGACGTTCTGACTCTCTCGATTTTGCAAAAAGCTAGTAGGGTCGAGTGAAACCGCGCAACGCTAGACTTAACGCAGAAGCATTGAGCGAGTTAAGTAAGGGTCGCTAGCGGGATAGCACCTGAGCGTTCATGTGCTCTCGCTTTGTCAAACCCAGCTTTGATTTTGTCGTAGCCTGCGTTACTAAAGGGGCAAACCTTGGCGCAGACGCCGCAGGTGTAGTTACTTCCCATGTATGTACGGCAAGCATCAGCGTCAATACAGGTCTTGCCTCCGTCGCCCCTGTCCTGGGGTCTGTCATAAATTGCGGCGGGTGGGCAACTGCGAATGCACTTGCGGCAGCGGTCGCAAAAGTCTCGTATCCACAGGTGTTTATTCGGGTGTTCAGGCAGGTTGCTTATGTTGGTATAAACCACACTAAGTCGTAATCTGGCACCGTCATGTGGGCTGATTAGCATGCCGTGATAGCCCATGGTGCCTAGCCCGGCGCGCTCTGCGAGTGAGGGATAATCCACCATGCCACCAATAGACAAGCCGGGGTAAGCTCCAAACCCGCGTTCGCGTAGAAACGCTACCAATGCAAGGCCTATCGTGTCACTCTCGCGGTAAGCACTGATGACTTCAATCATGCTCTCTGCTCCAGGTGCGTGAGACATTCGGTTTTTGTCCATTTCAACCGCGTAAACAATTGCGTGCGTGTAAGGAGCCGTTTTGTTTTCAAAGATATCTTCAGGATGAACATCCGTGTACCCTAACGCCGTTACACCAAGGTCTTTAGCGAGAGACTCAAGGTCCGTAATCGTGCTGGGGTCTGCCCCATACTTACTAGGAGTGAGCTCTGTTCGGTAACTTTTTGAAATACGGAAAGTGTTACGAATAACCCTGAAAAGGTGCCCCATCTGCTCGAGCTTTTGCGCTCTAGAGAACGTCATTTTTCCCGGCTTATCGGGCATCGCCTGGGTGCGGATGTGTGCGTCGGTAAGTGACAGAGTCACGCCGGGAACCTGGGCCGCTTCCGCTTCAATTGCGTTCATATAAGTCTCGAGGTTGCCACCCGACCAAAACGTTTTTACAAGGTTGCTAAATGACATAATAGCTCCTAAAGTATTAGCGGTTCAAAAGTTTGTATTAACTCAAAACAGAGTCATGCCTGCCAAACCGACTAATTGTCAATTTACATAATTGAATAAAACCGACTAATTGTCAATTAGGAACTATACATTTGGGTATTTCTCAATTTGCAGTGCCAACCCTGCGTCAGCTTGAACCCCGAGACCCCTACATATAAAGTCGATGGTCGCTTGAATGTACTGGTCTTTATCAACAGTCACTTTGCTGACAAGTACGTCTTTAGCAAGACGAATCATCGCGCTGTCCATTAGCCTTAGCGCAAACGTAAGATTAACCGAACTGCCGATAACGCCAGCGTTTTGTTGCTGCTCTAAAAACCTCAGCATTAAAGGGTGCGCCGTTTGTTCGCGCTCGCTTATTTCATCCGTCAATAAAGACGAAGAAGCTACCATACTGAATACGGAACCATACGTTTCTGCGGTGGCAAAAATCATGTGAATAAGTGTCTCGAGTGCTTGAGATAGTGTTGTGTTACCTGATTTCAGCAAGATCTGTTCACCTTGACTAAAAATGATTTGTTTGTACCTTTGAGTTAACGCTGCGGGTAAGTCCGCTTTGGAATCAAAATGATGATAAAACGTGCCTTGCGCAATATCCGCCCTGCGAACAATCTCTGAAACCGTTGCTTTTTCATACCCTTTTAGCTCAAAAATGTCCTTGGCGGCGTCTACAATGCGGGTGCGGGTTCTTTCGGCTTTGCTGGACGGCGGGGGTAGCGACATTTTGTAATTATACAGCCAGAACAGGCTCAAAAAGAGCTAAACGTAGCCCCTTTGCCCGCAAGGCTTTTATATTTATATGTCGATCAGGACTGCAAAAAAACAGAAAAGCGCTCTAACTTGCTAGTTATACGGTAAATGACCTATAACACTCTCATGATGGTAGTTTCATGACCAGCACCTGAATATGCGTAAGAGAACATTTACAAATCCCCCTGTCTCATCACTTTTGTAACAGCACTATAAAATCCCTGTCGCACCTCATGAATCTTACTACCACCTGCCCGCGTCGGATGCACGCGGTTCGTCAGCAGCACGCCGAACCAATTCTGCTCGGGCTCGAGCCACAAACTCGTCCCCGTAAAGCCCGTATGCCCAAACGCATGCTCACCTGCTAATGCACCTACTGAAGAATTTTCCGACCATAATTGCCAACCAAGACCACGCCGAACGCTCCCGTCGTTCACGTGTTCTTTTAGGGTTTCGAGCAAAACCCCTTCTTTGCCCAAACGACTGTCTAAGTTCAGCCATGCTTGCGCGTAAGTCGCTAAGTCATCTGCCGTGCCAAATAGCCCCGCGTGCCCGGCGACGCCCTCCATCAAAAAAGCATTCTCGTCGTGAACAGTGCCCTCGAGCAGTTCATTGCGCCAGCCACAATCTTCGGTAGCAGCAATGGGTACATTTTTCACGGGGCCGTAGCGCGTGTGGGTCATCTCGAGCGGTCCGAAAACATGCTCATTGACAAAAGTATCTTGCCGCATTCCGCTAATCCGCTCGACCAAAATACCCAAGAGCATAAAGCCGAGGTCGCTGTAAACGAAGGTTCCTTTGGGGTGCTCGAGACTCGTTTGTAACACGCTGCCAATTGCCGTCCGCCGGGTGCTTAGTTGGGCAAACAGCGGTTTCCAGGCGGGTAGGCCGGATGTATGCGAGAGGAGCTGCTTTACGCTCACCTCAGAAACTGAGGGCGTTTGAAACCAACCCGCATTGCTAAAAAATTTACCTATTTTATCGTCGAAATTTAGCTCGCCATCACTTACTAACCGGACGATGGCAGGCAGTGTCGAGACAACTTTTGTTAAAGAGGCCAGGTCGAAATACGTTTCGGGTGTAACGGCCTCTCCGCCTAACTTTCTAACGCCACTCGCCGTGACGAGTTGCCGCTCATCCCTGTTGCCTGCAACGGCGACGCCGCCGGGAACCTCACCCTCAGAAACTGCTTTTTTAAGGCGGACTCGAGCCCCCGAAAAATCTCCTAATGAAGCCATGAATCCAGGCTAGCATGGAAAGGCGATTAAAAATTCAAGGCTGAAGATTGAAAATCAAAGGCGAGTGAGAACTGCGGGGTAAAGATATTTATTTTTCTCACCTTCTCCTTCTCTCCTTGTCTCCCCTTCATCTTGTCCCTCCCTCAGCCAAACCCTTCATCATTCAAATCGCCAGACGCCCCACTGGTTTAGAAGTGGTACAGTTACGACCTAATTACAAGGAGGTAAGTATGCGAAAACTTTTAGTTCTTTTGATTCTGAGTTTTGGTCTGGTCTGGGGGCAGTCGGGGACTTTAGAGATTGCTGTCGACCAGTCACCCGTGGGGTTCGACCCTCACGTAGTTACGGCGTTTTCGTCGTTCGCGGTGATTGGGCAAATTTATGATGGTCTTTTAGAGGTTAATGCGGATTTGCAGCTCGAGCCTGCCCTGGCAGAATCATGGGAAGTCTCGGACGACGGCCTCACCTATACCTTTACCCTGCGTGACGACGTGAACTTTCACAATGGTCGCGCGTTGAGCGCCGATGACATCGTTTATTCGTACAACCGCATTATGGATGAGGCGACGGGTTCGCCCATCGCAAGCCGCTTTAGTGAAGTCGCTTCGGTAGAGGCAGCGGATGAGCGCACGGTTGTTTTCAATCTGAGTGCGCCGTTCGCGCCCTTTTTATCCAACCTCACGAGTTTGACGGTGGTGCCGCAAGAAGTTGTTGAGGAAAACGGCGATTTGCAGCAGGTCGCGGTGGGAACGGGTCCGTTTATGTTGGAGGAAATTGTACCGGATACCTACGTCCTCTTAAAAGCCAATCCTGATTACTACCGCGAGAGTCAGCCGATGCTTGCCGAACTCAAGTACAACGTTGTGCCAGAAGCCTCGACTCGAGCCGCGGGTCTGCGCACCGGACAGTTTCATTTACTCCCCGATGTCGACCCTGCCACTGCCGAAACCATACGCGGTACGGACAGCGTCGAGCTATTGGAAATTCAAGACCTCGCCTATACCCTGCTCGGTGTCAACACGACCAAGGCTCCCTTTGATAATCCGCAGGTGCGCGAGGCTATTAATTTGGCCATCAACCGTGATGAAATTGTCGAGGCAGTTTACTTTGGCAACGCGGTGCCTGGCGGTCCGCTGAGCCCTGGCTTAACCGATTGGGCGCTCGAGACAAGTGAGTTTGGCTGCTATGCTCATGACGCTGACGCAGCGAAAGCCCTGCTTGAAGAAGCAGGCTACGCGGGTGAAGAACTCGAGATTCTCACCTTCGGCACGATGAAAGTTGTGTCTGATTTAGCGCAAGTGTTGCAAGCGCAGCTTCAAGATGCTGGCGTCAACGCAACGGTGAACGTCGAAGAGTTCGGTAACTTCGTTCAGCGCTGGAAAAATTCAGACTTTGACATGTTTGTGAGTCTAAATGGTGGCAACACCGACCCAGACGGTTACTTTTACCGCACCTTCTACACAGACGGTTCAACCAACGTCTACAAATTTGCCAATGACGACGTAAACAGCCTACTCGACGAGGGACGCGTTACGACAGAGTTCGAGGCGCGCAAACCTCTTTATGACGACCTGCAACGTCAACTCGCCTGCCAGGGTCCGATTGCCCACGTTGCTTACGGCACCCTCTTTAGCGCCGTGCGCGATAATGTTCAGGGCTTTCAGCAAATGCCTACGCGGGGCCTACGGTACTTGCGGAACGCCACAGTAGAGTAATGAAGAAAGAAGGAAGAAGAAAAATTTAAGATTTTCAAGGCTCTTTTCTTTCCTCTTCCTTCTTTAATCTTCCATCATGCCTGTTTATATTCTCCGCCGCCTGTTCGACTTGCTGTTCGTTCTGTTCGGCGTGTCGCTGCTGGTTTTTTTGATGCTGCGCCTCATCCCAGGGGATGCAGTGGAGATTATGTTGGGGGCGAACACGGATATTACACCGGAGCGGGTCGAAGCGCTGCGGCGGCAACTCGGTTTGCATTTGCCGATTCATGAGCAATATGGGCAGTGGCTTGCGGGTGTTTTTCGGGGTGACTTAGGGCGTAGCGTTTGGACAGGCCGACCTGTCAGCGAAGAAATTTTGGGGAGGCTTCCCGTTACCCTCGAGATTACCCTGCTCGCCCTCTTTTTTGCCTTACTCGTTAGCTTTCCTTTGGGCGTTGTCGCGGCGCGGGCGCGGGGCTCGAGTGGCGATACGATAGTGCGTATTCTCTCCATCATCGGTTTGACCTTGCCTTCGTTTTGGGTAGGCGTGTTGCTGCTTTACTTTTTTTCGCTGCGCTTTCCGACCTGGCCCGTGATTGGCTACGTTCCCTTTTTTGAGGACCCACTCGGCAACTTAGCACGGATGGTGCTGCCTGTTATCGCCGTGAGTTTACCGATGATTGCGGGGTTGAGCCGCCTGTTGCGTTCGTCGTTGCTCGAGGTCCTAAGCCTCGACTACGTGCGCACCGCCAAAGCCAAGGGCTTGCAAGACCGCTCGATTCTTTACAAACACGCGCTCAGAAATGCGCTCATCCCCGTTGTGACGATTATCGGTGTGCAAATGGGCTATCTGCTTTCAGGCGTGGTAGTAATTGAGCAAGTTTTTGCCATTCCCGGTTTGGGCCGCCTGATTATCGGCGCGATTAACGAACGCAATTATCCGCTGGTGCAGGGCGTTATTCTCGTTATTACAGGTGTTTTTGTGCTGGTGAATTTGCTGGTTGATTTGACCTATGCGCTTATAGATCCCAGGGTGGAATATTCATGAAGAGAGTAGTTCCTTTACTACTGGCTTGCTATGCTCTTGCCAAAATCCCCCCTAACCCCCCTTTTTTGAAGGGGGGGACTGTATTGACTTCCCCCTTTTCCAAAGGTTCTGAGCTGCAAGCGAGACTGACCGGATTGAGATCCGAGTGCAACGAGAATCCTCTCGGGATTTACGCACCTTTCCAAAAACCAACCGCTATTGCTTTCCCCCTCTCATGAAGCGTCTCTACAAAAACCCCGTCGGTTTCATCGGCTTTGTCCTGTCGCTCATCGTCGTTTTTGCTGCACTCGCTGCGCCACTGCTGAGCCCCTACGACCCCCTCGAGCAAAGTATCCGTGACCGATTTGCTGGGCCTGAAGCGGAGCACTTGCTAGGAACCGATAATTTTGGGCGTGATGTACTCTCGAGGGTTCTTTACGGTTACCGCACCAGCCTCACGGTGGCGTTTGTGGCAGTTGGCCTGGCGACACTGTTGGGCACACTTGTCGGACTCTTAGCCGCTTATTACGGCGGCTTTATTGACCGCGTTCTTATGCGGCTTATGGATATTTTGTTGGCGTTTCCTATTATCTTGTTAGCTATTGGTATTTTGGCGGTGCTCGGGCCAGGAACGCTGAACACGGCGTTTGCTATTGGCATTGTTTATTTACCGATTTTTGCGCGTTTGGCGCGGGGGCCTGCCCTCAGTGTGCTTGCCTGGGATTACGTCACGGCGGCGCGTTCGCTGGGCGCGTCGGGCGGGCGGATTATGGCGCAGCACGTCATGCCCAATATTGCCGCGCCCATTATGGTGCAGGTAACGCTGTCATTGTCAACCGCCATTTTGGTTGAGGCGTCGCTGTCGTTTTTAGGTTTAGGAACGCAGCCGCCAACACCGTCACTTGGACTTATGCTTTCCGAGAGTCGTGACTACATGCTCCTCTCCCCCTGGACATCAGTATTTTCAGGGCTAGCGATTTTGCTGGCTTCGCTGGGCTTTAACCTGTTTGGCGACGGCTTACGCGACTTGCTCGACCCAACCTTGCAAGGCCGAGGGTGAGCTGGTTTGTCTTTGCGCTAGGGGCAGGCTTAGCGAGCGCGATTAATGTCTACGCCTCCAAACTTTTAGTAGGCCGAAAGCTCGAGCCCATTCTTATCGGCGGGGTTGTGCACCTGTGGGGCGGGTTACTGTGCCTTCTCTTCTTGCCTTGGTTTAAGCCCAGTTTTAACTCGAGTCCCATTATTTTACTCTCTGTTCTAGGGATGGGAGTCGTCTATGCACTCGGCAATGCTCTGTATTTTCAGGCTCTCGCCACGACGCAACTTTCTGAAATTGACGTACTCCTGAGAACTTCTTCTTTTTGGACGTTTTTACTTGCTGTACTGCTCTTGAGCGAGCCTGCCAAACCTGCGCTGATTTTCGGGGCTGTCCTTATTTTTCTATCTGTTTTATCGTTGTCTCAGCAAACATCACTGCGTCTTAGTAAGCCTCACATAGTTGCCTTACTCGCTGCCCTCACCTTTGGGCTGGGCAACGTGATTGACAAAGCCTTGAGCCCTCACTTTGACGCTCTAAGCTACACAGCTCTTAATCTGACTCTGACGGGTTTAGGCATGTTGGTTTTGGCGAGAGTGCCGCTGAAGCGATTAGGGGCGCCGGTTTTCTGGCAGCCGACAGCCTGGCTCGTTGCGCTGACGTTTGCCCTGACACAGCTTTTTATTATCCTCGCTTTTCAAGCGGGGGGTAGCGCAGGGCAGGTGATTTTGGTTGCGCAAGTTCGCCTTATTATTTTGGTGGGTGTCGGTATTACCGTTCTAAACGAAAGAGACCGCTTGGGGCGTAAGACCGTCGCCGCCTTGCTTATGTTGTTGGGGCTTTATGTTCTTTACCGCTGAACTGAGTTCATCTCAGAAAGTTTTTTAAGGGAAAAAGTGTCAGTTAGATAGAAGTGATGTTGTTTCAAACGAACGTGAGAAATCCTTGTGCATACACTGAAAATAGATTTTTTCCCCCGTGCTAACGCTTCGGTTATTGAGGACACAGCGTTTTGAATTTTGCCAAACTTATGTACAACCTTGCTGAACTCTGTTCGTTTGACCCTAGTGGTCTAGCAGTGGTATATTTTCAGAGATTCTTCTACTCAAGGGTGCCAAATGAACCTAGTCCGGCTACAGATTGATAAGGCCCTGCCGACGCCTGCTTATTTGCAGCTCAAAAGCAAACTTATAAATGCGATTGAGGGAGGCGACTTGCCTGCTGGAACGGCTCTACCCTCCGAGCGTGAACTTGCTGATAGGGTTGGTTTATCGCGCATGACGGTGCGGCGCGCCTTTGAAGAACTTGTGAGCGATAAGTTCGTCGAGCAAAAGCAGGGCTCGGGTACTTATGTGCTGGGACAACGCCTCGAGCAAACCGTAGACCGCGTACTGGGCTTTACCGATGAGGTCAAAAATTTAGGCCACAAGCCAGGTAGTCGTTTGCTGAGTGCTGAGACAGTGTGTGCAGAGTTGCACGTTGCCGACGCCCTCGAGTTAAGCCCTAATAGCCACATTCTAAAAATTACCCGTTTGCGTACCGCTGACGGTGAACCGCTTGCAATTCAAACCTCGCACCTGGTAACTGGTCTGCTCGAGTTGTCTTTAGAGCGGCTGAAAAATTTGGGCAGCTTGTACCGCACGATTGAAGCGCAGTACGGTCTTAGCCCTCAGGGTGCGCGGCAAACGGTGAGCGCACGTATGCCGACAAAGTCCGAAACGGGCTTGCTCGGCATGGCGAATAACGTGCCGGTCTTAGCGCAAGAACGCCTGACCTTCGACGCGGTGGGCAAGCCGTTTGAATACGTCGAGAGCGCTTACCGCGGTGACCGCTACCGCATGGCCCTTGACCTAAGCGCACCTTGAAGCATTCCCTAGAGGAGACTTGTGAAGACTGAAGCCATTTCCGACGCTTACAAAGACTTAGACAGCTGGTCGTTCGAGAAAACTTTAGACACCATTATTGACAGCAACCGCCGTGCGGTTGAAGCAGTAGCGAAGACGCTGCCTCAACTGACGCAGGCGGCTGAAGGAATTGCGTCACGGCTCGAGTCCGGTGGACGCCTGGTTTACGTAGGTGCGGGTACGTCAGGGCGTTTGGCTGTTCAAGACGCTGCCGAGTTGCCGCCGACGTTTGGCTTTGAGCGTCATTTGGTTTTAATGGCAGGGGGGAATAAAGCCGAAGGTAGTGCGGTTGAAGGTGCTGAGGACGACGCGGATGAAGCTAGGGAAGCTGTTGCCGAAGATATAGATGAGCGAGATGCTGTTGTGGGTCTTGCTGCGAGTGGGCGCACGCCCTATACGGTTGCGGGCATTCAAGAAGCTCGCAAGCGTGGCGCGTTTACCGTAGGCGTCGCTAACAACGCGGGGGCGAGTTTGCTTAGCGTTGCCGAGATAGGTATTTTTCTGGACACAGGCCCCGAAGTTCTAGCGGGTTCAACGCGGCTTGCCGCAGGAACCTCTCAAAAAATTGTCCTCAATGCACTGTCAACAAGTGTGCTCGTTCGCCTCGGCGGCGCCTATCAAAACTTGATGGTGGGAATGCAGCCCAAAAATATAAAATTGCGTGAACGTGCGGCAGCTATCGTAAGCAGCGGGGCAGGCGTGTCTACCGAAGACGCAAGGGCGGCGCTAGAAGCTTCTAATTGGCAAATGCGCGAGGCCATCGTCATGCTCAAGGCAGGGGTGAGTTTTGCAGAGGCCAGGGAGAGGCTCGAGGCTTCAGGTAACCGTGTCCGTGACGCCCTGAAGAGCGATGGAAGATGAAAGAAGGAAGAAGAAAGATAAAAGGTTGAAAGCTTTTGACCTTTTCTTTCTTTTTCAGTTTTTCTTCTTCTATCAATTTTCCTCCCTTCCATAACGGTAAAATTTGCTTAGCTTGGCCTAGTCCATTAGCAACATTCAGAAGGGAAATTAATGACTCACTTTCAAGAAGAAATTTATGAACAGCCCGCGGTCTTAGCGGGTATTTTGGCAGACACAGTTCTAAAGGACGCCGCTGCCGTTTTACAAAAGCGTGACCCCAGCCTTATTTTGACCCTGGCACGGGGCTCGTCTGACAATGCCGTGACCTTTTTCAGTTATTTGGCAGGGCAGTATTTGGGCTTGCCTGTCGCTAGTTTGCCACCTAGTTTGTTCACCGTTTATAAAAGTAAACTGAAACCCGAAGATGCCCTGGCAATCGGCGTTAGCCAGTCGGGAGAAAGCAGCGATGTAGTCGAAAGTTTAAAAGCTTTATCTGGGGCGGGTGCTATCACACTGTCAGTCAGTAACGTATCTGGTAGCAGTCTAGAAAGCTTTGCTGATTTTGTCATTAACCAGGGGGCAGGGCAGGAACAGGCCGTTGCGGCTAGCAAAACCTTTAGCTCACAGATGATGGTGCTGGCGTGCCTCGTCGCGCATTGGTCGGGTGAAGTAGGGCTCAAAGACGCCCTCGAGCACGTTCCCGAACAGCTGAGTAGACTCTTAGAAAATACTGATGAAATTGAGCGCGTCGCCCTGCGACTGACCCACGCGGAGAGTGCTTATGTTTTAGGACGCGGGCTGTCATACGCGTGTTCGTTAGAGCTAGCGCTTAAACTCAAAGAGACCGCCTATTTGCACGCCCAGGCGTACTCGAGTGCTGAATTTCAACACGGCCCTATCGCCTCCGTTGACCGTAGTGACCCTATTTTGCTGCTAGGTACGGATGATGAAACCCTGCAATCGAATAAAGATGTTGCTGAGCGCTTGCGCGACGTTGGGGCTGATTTGACGGTGTTGAGCAGTCAGCAGGAACTCTTGGGGCTCTCGAGTGCCAAAGTGAGCTTGCCTCAAAATCTGCACCCCGTTACTGAGGCGTTTTTGCAGGTCGTAGCAGGGCAGCTTTTAGCGCTGCACTTAGCCCTTTCTAAGGGTATCAATCCCGACGCGCCCAGACACCTGAAAAAAGTGACCAAGACGCTGTAGCGAGGGGTAGTCTTGCGTTTTGCTCTACAGGCTTAGCGCGTCTTCTTTGTTACATTAGATGGGTGGATAGCGTCATTGTCCCTAAGTGCCGTGCCTGCCAGAGGAATCTGCGCGGCCAGCGTTCGCTTGCGCAGGGCTTATGCAGCGTGTGCCGCGAAGCCAAACTGAGGGGCGAAAATCAGGCTAAGGCCAAAGCTGCGATCGAAGGGTTACTCGAGCGCGATGACATTCTCATTCTCGATACCGAAACCACCAGCGCAGGCAAAGGTGCCGAGGTTATCGAGCTTTCGGTGATTAACACCAAAGGCGAGATTTTACTCGATACGCTTATCAAACCCAGAGTACGAAAAATGAACCCTTTTGCCCAGCGCGTCCACGGTATTTCGCTAAATATGTTGGATAGCGCCCCCACGTGGCCTGAAATCTTACCCCAACTTGCCAAGCTTGCTGACAGGCGAACCGTGCTCGCATGGAACGCGCCGTTTGACAGGGGCATGCTCGAGCAAACAAGTGATATCTGGGGGTTGGACCACCCGCGCTGGCTGTTCGTGTGCGCCATGCGCCTTTACGCAAAGAAGCGCGGCATTAAAATTCGTGGTTTGCACAAGTGCGTAGTGGATGAGAAAGTAGATCACCTGTTTGATTAGTACAAAAGCCACCGAGCACTCGGGGATATTATTTTTGTGCTCGAGGTTTTACGGGCAACAGTGCGTTAGAAAAGTAGTCTATTAACCCGGGTTAGCGCTTCAAAAAATTAAAATGTTCCGCGTTTCTCTGCTTAGAGTTTCCCCTTTATCCGCTTCTATCAGGTCGTATCGTAAAGCCTTCTATAATCCCCTCGTCATTAATGACCCACTGGACAATGGCTTTTTCGCCATTACCAAAGCGGGCGCTGCGCTGGTACACGCCCAAATCCATTTGAAACATGACGCTTTCTTCTATCAATTCTGCCTCACCGCCAATTTGACCTTTGAGCTGTTGCCACAACTGCTCCAAAGCTTGGGCGTCCATCGCCTCGAGCATGTCCTCCGTAAAGCGCCCCGCTAAACCCTCATAGTCACCGTTGTAAAGTTGTTCGGTGAATGCTTGACCCAGCTCGAGAATTTGCGCCTCGCTTAGCTTGGGTTGTTCCTGGGCTGTTTGAGGATTCAGGGTTAGAGCAACGCTCTGGTCATTCTGGTTGAGCGTCCCAGTGAGTTCACCATCAATCAGCGCACCCTCAAAGGTAGCCGCAGTTTCAAATATTTCTTCTACCTCAAACGTTAATTCGTTTCCCTCAACCACAATATTTACAAGTGCTTGCTCACGCGCCTCTTCGGGAATGCTCAAGGTTCCCTGCCAAGTTTCTGTTTGCTCTAGAGTCAGAAGAACGGTGAGGGTTTCTTCTGCTTGCTCGAGACTACCCTCCCAAATACCAGCAAGCTCTGCGTCTGTTTGGGCGAGTGTAAAACTCAGCAGCGTCCATAAGGTGATAAAAAGTAAGTTGCGTTGGCTATTCATAAGGTCTGATTATAGATGAGGTCTTCGCAAGCCCCCGTAATGGATGAATTAGGGAGCCTCTCAGGCTTGTATACAACTATACAGTCTGCTATACTTCAAGCCGCGTTGAGCAGGAAAAGTAGCTTGACAACGCTTTCCAGAGAGCCCGAACCAGCGGCTGAAAGTTCGGGTAGGGCGCCCCAAGCGAAACGTCCCCTGTGAGCATGAGGAAGAAAGGAATAAATTAGAAAATCAAAAATTGTAAGATTAGAAAATTTTCCAATTTTGACATTTTCCAATTTTCAAATTCTAAGTAGACCCTCCGGCCCCTCACCCCGTTAGCGTGAGTAACGAAGCGCCCCACGGCCTTTAGTGTGGGGAATAGCGGTGGTACCGCGGGAAGCGTTAATCCAAGCAAACCTTCTCGTCCGCAAGTTGGCTAAGCGGGCGTTCTTTTTATTCCTAGAAAATGAAGCCTGCTAGCAAGGAGGCAAATCATGATGGCTACCAAAGAGCTAGCTAAGCAGTACGATCCTTTCGCTGTCGAGGCGAAGTGGGTTGAAAAGTGGGCGAACGAGCCCTTCAGGGCCGATGCGACGAGCGACAAGCCGCCCTTTTGCATCGATGCACCTTCAGGAAAGCGCTCGTCCCCAGGTTCAAAGCCCTCAATTTTATGAAACGGATACGCGCCACCAAATA